>VAPF01086366.1_pt1 | contig 20743 bp, 15 predicted proteins | sample 3393931 | NCBI WGS metagenome assembly VAPF01 (sample SAMN08290437, study PRJNA428436) | hydrothermal vent metagenome | isolation source: Deep-sea hydrothermal vent chimney | place: Atlantic Ocean: South-mid Altantic Ridge | depth 2773 m m | reverse complement strand
TAATAAAATATTAGCACGAGCCATGAGCGTCAACAATCGACTGACGGGAAAAGGACAGGTAGCGATTTTCCAGTCATCGTGTTACTTTATTGACATTAGTATGCGCAAATAACCTGCTCGCATTAAATTTCGGGAGAAATCACTTCAATGCACATTTCAGACGGCATTCTTTCCGCTCCCGTTCTAGCGGCTGGCTTTGTTGGCACCGCAGCACTAGCGTATCTGACCATGCGCAACATGGATATGGATGACGTGCCTAAAATATCAGTCATCACCGCTGTTTTTTTTATCGCGTCACTGATTCATGTGCCCATAGGGCCTAGCAGTATTCATTTAATCTTGAATGGTCTCGTGGGCGTTGTTCTTGGATGGCGTGCATTTCCGGCCATCATGCTGGGCATTATTTTACAAACCATTCTTTTTGGTCATGGTGGTGTCACCGTCATCGGCGTGAACACATTAATGCTCGGTGGTGGCGCATTGATTGCTTATATTGTCTGGCAACAGCGGCATCGTTTCTCATTTAAAAATAAAGATATTTTATTCGGCGGACTCGCCGGAGGAGTGGCCACAATTTCATCTGGAATCATACTTGCGATCGCACTGCTCACGACTGGTGAAGAGTTCGTCGTCACCGCAGGGCTTGCACTGGGAGCTCACGTTCCTGTCATGATTCTTGAAGCGATTGTGACGGGATTTTGCGTTGCTTTTATATTGAAAGCCAAACCTGACTTACTTGCGGGACAAATCGTGCAAAAACGAACCACTTCACCGGTTAACGCAACGGCTGATTCATAAACATTCAACCCGACCCATTAACAGAAGAGACTCACAGTGCCGCTCGATATTGATCGCTTTGCGCATATAGACTCCCCGTTACAACGGTGGGATCCTCGCTTGAAAATAGCCTCCCTTGGGGTTTTAATTTTTGGCATCGCCTTGTTAAAAACACTGCCTTTGGCTGTGATTGCGCTTGGCCTTGCCAGTATGTTGCTTTGGTCTTCTGCGTTGCCTTATCACTTTATTTCAAATGGCATTAAATGGATTATTTTCTTTTTACTGCCCTTTTTTTTGATTTTACCTTTCAGTTATCCGGGTGAAGCTGCTTTTCATGTAATCGGCCTGCCTTTTGCTTGGGAAGGGTTGCGCCTTGCCTCACTTATTTTCATCAAGGCACTGGCCATTGTCATGTGTACTTTTTCTATTTTTGGAACCTCGCGCTTTGATATTTCGATGATTGCATTGCAGCATTTGAAATGCCCTAAAATTATCACCCAGATGCTACTTTTTACTTATCGCTATACCTTTGTTTTTCTCGAAGAGATGCGCCGCATGCAGCTTGCGATGCAAGCACGAGGTTTTGTGATGAAAACGAATATTTATACCTTAAAAGTGATCGGTAACTTTATTGGCACACTACTCATACGCAGTTTTGAACGCACCGAACGTGTTTATAAAGCCATGCTATCCAAAGGCTATCAAGGTGAATTTCATTCTTTAGTCAAATTTCAGGCGATACGTAAAGATTACATTAAAGCCGCAGCCGCACTCAGTATCACCCTGATTCTTGTGATAGGTGATTTTTCAGGTCTTTTTACACCCGCCCTTCAGGGCTGGCTTTAATCAAGAGAGAAAAACGTGTCAGACGATAAATCTTCTATACGAGTCAAAAATGCCTTTTTTAGTTACCCAGACGGTCACGAAGTTCTAAAAGGAATTTCATGTGATATCAAACCTGGTGAAAAGGTCGCACTGATTGGCCCCAATGGTGCGGGTAAATCTACGTTTATGAATCTACTCAACGGCATCAATTTAACCACAAAAGGTGAAGTTTTTATTGATGGAATGAAAGTTGTCAAAAAGAATTTGATACAAATCCGCCGTAAAGTCGGCATTGTATTTCAAGATCCTGATGACCAACTTTTCTGCCCCACGGTATTTGATGATGTGGCCTTCGGCCCACTCAATTTAGGTTTGTCTGAAGACGTGATTCGAGAGCGCGTTAAAAGCTCACTTGAAGTCGTTGGACTCGGGGGCTTTGAAGAACGCTCATCATTTCATCTCTCTTTTGGCGAACGTAAACGCTTAGCGCTGGCAACCGTGCTCTCATACCAACCTGAAATATTGGTCTTCGATGAACCTTCAACCAATATGGATCCACTGAATCGACGGAAATTAATTGAATGGTTAAAACAATCCGACAACACTATTTTGCTGTGTACTCATGACCTTGATATTGCGCTGGAAGTTTGTGATCGCTGCCTAGTGCTTTCAGAAGGACAATTCATTAAAGAAGGCCCCACCTCAGAAATTCTTTATGACCGAAAGCTATTGGAAGAAAACAAGCTCGAACTGCCGCTTGCATTGATGACCCACGAACTGTTGCATGACATTTTGCATTCTGCAGAAATGGATGAAGAGCACCGCTCAATTATTGGCAAGTTTTTGCACTCTCATCGCCATGCTCACGGTGCGGACGGCCATGTGCACTACCACATCCATGCGCATCCACATGAACACGGCCATCTGCACGATCACACTAACGCAGAACACTCTCATCACGGAACACATGGGCATGGCGATGATCACCAACACTCCCATGATGATGTAGTGTCTCACTCACACTCAACCACCGATAAAAAACAACACGATGCGTGAAACAGAAGATTCAACCCAGCTACTCTTTGTTCGACACGGTACGCCTGACTTCCCTGGAAAACGTATTTACTGTGATGGTAAAGAAGATCCCGCTCTAAATGAAAAAGGGTTGAAGGAAGCACAGGCTACGGCGCAACTTCTAAAAGGCTGCGATGCCTCCGCCCTCTATTCCAGCCCACTCAAGCGCAGCCAAATGACGGCCGCTGAAATTGCAAAAAAAACGGGGCTGGCCATCATCACGCATGAAAAATTGAAAGAGCGAAATTTTGGCATTTGGGAAGGGCTCTATTTTGATGAAATCGAGAATAATTTTCCCGAAGATTACAAACGCTGGAAACAAAGCCCTGCTTGTTTCAATCCAAAAGGCGGTGAATCCATTCATGATATGAATCATCGTATCCAACAAGCAATAAATGAAATAATTACTGAAAATTATGGCAAAAAAGTCATTGTCGCCTGCCATGTTGGCCCCATTCGAGTTGCACTCACCCAAGCCATGAAGATGCCTGTTGAACACTATCGACAACTGCGCATTGACTGTGCCTCTATCAGCCGCATTGATTACGGAGCAACACAAAATAATTTTATCTATATGAATGTCACAGCGGAAATAGAATTATAAAAAACCTGAAAATAAAGCAGCTAAAAGCCAGTTGGAGCATCAAATGATACATACTCAAATTTTCATACCCTCCATCACTGTATTGCTGGTCACACTGACATCTTCACTACAGGCCGAAACAATCCGTATCGGCGACTTCAGCCAAGGTGATCTCAGCGGCTGGGAAGAAAAGTCTTTCGCTGGCAACACCCGCTATCAAATCGCAGACACGACCAAAGGGAAGGTGTTGCGTGCTAGTAGCCAAGGCAGCGCATCGGGACTATTCAAGAAGGTCACTATCGACTTAACGAAAACACCATACCTGTATTGGTCGTGGCAGATAGACAACATATTTAGCGGCAATAATGAGCAAACCAAGAACGGTGACGATTACCCAGCACGGGTCTATATCGTCGTCTCTGGCGGGCTGTTTTTCTGGCGCACGCGAGCAATAAATTATGTCTGGTCCAGCAATCAAACAGTGGGAACAAGCTGGCCCAATGCTTTTACTGACAACGCACTGATGCTCGCCGTGCGCTCGGGAAAAGATGACGATGTAGGCCGCTGGGTGCAAGAACGCCGTAATGTGCGTGAGGATCTACGCCGCCTTCTTGGCAAAGAGGTCACCCAGATCGATGCTGTGGCAGTAATGACCGATAGCGACAATACTCAACAAAGTGTCTCGGCGGCCTACGGTGATATTTATTTCTCCAGCGAATAACGGCTACCGCAACTCAACATACGCTTCATCCCGCAAACGACGCAACCAGGTTTGATACTCTTCTTCCGCTTTACGCTGTTGTAACAAACGCCGAGCCTGAGAGCGTTTAAACTCTTCGGTATTATTATGAGCTCGTCGATCTAACACTTGTACAATATGCCAGCCAAAGCGGGTTTGAAAAGGTTCGCTCACTTCGCCGGGCCTCAAAGAGTCCATCGCTTGTTCAAATGGCGGCACCATCTCACCTGGACTCGTCCACCCCAATCCACCGCCATCAGATGCAGAACCTTTATCGTCAGAATTGGAGCGCGCTAATTCAGCAAAATCATCACCAAATAAAATGCGTTCTCGTAATTCATCAAGGCGCTTAATAGCACTCTTTTCTGTTTCAATCTCAGAAGTGCTGATCAAAATATGCTGAGCTTTTGTTTGGGTCACCGAGTGCTGCTGTTCATTGCGTTGATCTATCAGTTTGATAATGTGAAATCCACTGGGACTGCGCACGACAGAGCTTACATCACCTTTTTTCATTTTAGTCACAATATCTGAAAACAGTGTTGGAAGTTGCCCCCCTTCTCGCCAACCTAAATCACCCCCTTCCAGTGCACGCTGGCCATCAGAAGAAGCCACGGCAACTTCTTTGAAGTCAGCCCCTCCCTTTAACTTTTGCAGAATTTGTTCTGCTTTAAGCTGTGCTTCTTTAACCTCTTCTGGTGAGGCCGCTTCGCTTGTAGCAACCAGAATATGCCCCAGATGATACTCATTTCCTGAATCACCCTGTGCCCCAGCGCTGGCAAGGTAATCATTCACTTCTTGCTCGGTGACATTGACCTGGCTCTCAATTTGACGCTGGCGTAGACGAGTTATGATAATTTCATTGCGAATATCTTCTCGAAATTTTTCAAACTTGAAACCGTCCTCTTCCAGCACATCACGAAATGCCGTTAAAGAGAGATTGTTTTGTAAGGCAATATTGCTGATCGTACTATTCAGTTGATCATCATCCACTCGAATTCCGGTCTCTTTTGCTAACTGAAGCTGAAGCTGCGTCATGATCAGTTGTTCCAGTAACTGTTTACGCAGTATATTGTCTGGTGGTGCTTGTACTTTTTGCTGAGAAAGCTGCTGCTTCATCGCTTTCATCTGGGTTTCCAGTTCAACAGACGTAATCACTTCACTGTTCACCACAGCAATAATATGATTCAGCGGGATGGCCTTTGCATCAATAGCAGACTCTTTGGCAGAAACTCCGGCAGCCGAAAAAAAACAGGAAATTCCAACCCAACTCACTAACAAAGCTAATTTTTTTAATTGATTCATTTTTTATCTAATACTTACCTGAAAATTTATATTATTCATCATAGCCAAGAATACCACGCTCCAGAATCTGGCGGATATCTTGTCCGATCGCAGACAAGCCTTTCAGTTCCAGTTGCAGTGAAATGGACTCATCGTATTCATCCTTGAGACTATCCACCAGAAAGCGTTGTGATAATACGCGTACAGCCCAACAACAGCTGCTATATTCTAACCCTGCCAATGACTCCAGCAACCGACTCTCGTATTGTGAATAGTTCCAACGCCCCACAGCACTCCATTTTGAAGAGAACTGCCAGAAAAAAGAGAGGTCGATCTGTTTTTGTCGTTTGTTTTCAAAACGGTAACCAAAATTTAACACATGACGTTGACTTGGCTTGTATTGCAGCCGCACCGTTTTTTTATAGAGACTGTCTGTTTCTGGCTCCCAGTGCAGCTCTGTTTTTCCATTCCAGTGATTATTCAAACGAAATTTAATCTCGCCTATAGTATCCGATTGACTCACCGTTTCCATGCTCACTCCAGACAATTGAACGAAGCGATCACGAAAGTACTGTATCTGACCAATTCGCGCCTGAAAATATTCCTGTCCGTTATTAGCATCCAGCAGACGTGAAGTTAATGCGACCGTCAGTTGATTCGCATCACCAATTCGATCAGAGCCGCTGAAACGGTTTGTTTGAAACAGCTGTAAAAAATTAAAACTGGGTACGGCCGTATCAAAAACAGGTAATTCAGACTGGCTCCTGAAAGGTACATTAAGATAAAAAAAGCGGGGTTCCAGCGTATGCAGTAACGGCTTTTTGCCCCATGCTGTATCCCGCTCAAAAAATAGGCCGCTATCTAAACTCACAATCGGCACAGTACGCACAGGTTGCTTTTCAGCCTCATCGACCACTGCGCCACCAAGAGCATAGGCCGTATGACGCAGTGTCAATTGAGGTTTAAAAAATCCCGCTTGCCTGCCGAATAATCCACTTATTTTGGGCTGTAAATCAAAACGTGTTGCATTGATGCTTTCTGCACGCTCAAAACGCACCAATTCACTTTGAAAATTGAATTTTATAGGTCCAAATTTTTGCTGTGGCAGATCATAGATAAGCTGTGGCAAACGCCGATAAGGGCGTGATGAATCCGCCAAATTTTTATCGACAACCTGATGATTTTGCAATCGTATTTTAAAACGTCCCATATTGCCGCCGTAACTCAAATCCAGACGGCGCTCCACATAGCGCGCACTGGAGCTGGCAAGGCTACCGCCCAGATCTTCTAGGTAATCTGTATCAGAAACTTGATTGAATCGTACCACCAAATTCCAGTTTTTAGCGATTGAACCATCATGTTTATAGTTATAAAGCGCTCGACTCCCACCATAAATTTTGTCTTTCGGTAAAAAGTCAGCTTGAAGTGACCCTCCACCAAAACGGCTTAAATAACGCAGCTCATTCTTTAATTGCAAACCACGCTTTGCCATATAAACCGGCGTTAAAGTCGCATCGTACTGCGGTGCAATATTCCAGTAGTAAGGCACACTGATTTGAAAACCGGATCGGCTTGAGTTAGTAATTTGAGGCGATAACAAGCCCGACTTACGTTGGTCATCAATTGGAAATGAAAGATATGGAAAGTAAAAAAAAGGAACCTGCTTAAAAGTTAGTACCACACGACGTGCGCTGCCTATTGCATTTTTTTTATCCAATTTTATTTCGGGTGAACTCAAGTACCAATCATCATTACCGGGGCGACATGATGTATAGCGTGCTGTTTTCAGACGAATCAACTCAGGGCTATCAACTGCAATGGTTTCAGCCAGACCCCGACCATTAATATCTGTCATGAAAAATTCAGCCTGGTTGAATTCACCCTGTTTTTGGTTCAGTGAAAATACCGCATCACGACTCGTTAACGAAAAAGCGCCATCCTGAAAACCAACGTCACCTTCAGCGAACACTTGTGATGTATTTTGTTGGTATGTTGCAGATTCAGTGCGGAGTGTCTGACCCGCTTGCTGAATTACCACGTCGCCATCAAGAACATAATTACCATGATCGGCCATCGTCACACGGTCAGCCGTCAAATAAAGAGGTGCCAATGCTTCATCACCTTTCCACTCTACGGTCGGTTGATGCACGTTAGACCATGGCGGACATTGCTGTGAAGGCGTCAAGTCAATCGAATCTAACCCCATCAATTCTGCAAACGATGAGTGCGGTAAAGCCAGCATGAAAAATAGACTCAGCCACTGACGTAACCGACCGTGATAACGGGCTTTTTTCACGCAGACAACATCCGCGCTCGTGCTCGCTTGATCGCTGCTCGTACTTGATTGGGTGCGGTGCCACCTAAATGATCGCGTGCCGCCAACGAGCCTTCCAACGTCAGCACATCAAAAACATCGCTGCCAATCGCATCAGAAAATTTGCGTAATTCGTCCAGTGTCATCTCACTCAGATCTTTCGACTGCTCAACGCCCAAACGTACCGCTCTGCCCACAACTTCATGTGCATCACGAAAAGCAACGCCTTTACGCACGAGATAATCGGCAAGATCTGTGGCGGTTGAAAACCCTTGAAATGCCGCTTTCGCCATATTATCCCGATTGATTGCCATGGCAGGAATCATATCAGCAAAAACTTTTAGTGAGCCTCGAAGCGTATCAATGGTATCAAACAGCGGCTCTTTATCTTCTTGATTATCTTTATTGTAAGCCAGCGGCTGCGCTTTCATCAGCATCAGTAATGAAATCAAATTACCCGTCACACGCCCCGCTTTGCCGCGAACCAGTTCGGGCACATCGGGGTTTTTCTTTTGCGGCATAATGGATGAACCCGTGCAAAAACTGTCAGACAACTCAACAAAGCCAAACTGAGCCGATGACCAGATAATCAACTCTTCCGAAAAACGTGACAGGTGCGTCATCAAAAGCGCAGCGGCTGCATTGAACTCGATGATAAAGTCACGGTCACTCACCGAATCCAGTGAATTCTCTGTTGGTGCATCAAAACCAAGCAACTCAGCGGTATAGGCTCGATCAATCGGATAACTGGTTCCCGCCAGTGCTGCCGAGCCCAGCGGCATCACATTGACTCGTTTACGACAATCTTTCAACCGATCGTAATCGCGTGACAACATCTCAAACCATGCCATCAAGTGATGTCCAAACGTAACTGGCTGCGCCACTTGCAGATGAGTAAAGCCCGGCATGACCGTTTCAACTTCTTTGGAAGCCACATCCAGTAAAGCATTTTGCAGGCGCTGTATTTCAATGGCAATCTGATCAATCGCATCACGTAGATAAAGGCGCATATCAGTGGCGACCTGATCATTACGCGACCGACCGGTATGCAGCTTTTTACCGGCAATACCAATTTTGTCGGTAAGACGGGCTTCGATGTTCATATGTACATCTTCCAACGCCACAGACCAATTAAACTCACCGGCTTCAATCTCTTTTTCAATGGCCTGTAAACCACCAATAATTGCATCGCGGTCAGAATCGCTCAACACACCGACATGTGCCAACATACAAGCATGAGCGATTGAACCCGTGATATCTTGTTTATACATTCGCTGATCAAACTCGACCGAAGCGGTAAATGCCTCAACAAAAGCATCTGTTGGCTCCGTGAAGCGCCCAGCCCAAAGTTTGTTTGATATCTTGCCTACTGCCATTACTGTTACCTGTCTCTGATTTTATCCAAGGTGCGAAATTATAACGAAAGCAGTGAATATAGGTAAGCAGTAAAAATTTTCACTTTACCCCTTGATTACAAGATAATTACCCCTATTATCTCTATCACTCTTTTGAGAGTGTGCGAAAAAGCACTCAATTACTTCATAAAAATTATTATTTGAATAACCCTATAGGAGAATCACTGATGAAGGTACGTCCTTTACATGATCGCGTCATTGTCCGTCGCTTGGAAGAAGAAACTACATCTGCAGGCGGTATTGTACTTCCTGATTCAGCCACTGAAAAACCAATGCGTGGCGAAATCATTGCCGCAGGTAACGGTAAAATTCTGGAAAATGGCGATGTTCGCCCGCTTGACCTGAAAAAAGGTGACTCAGTTTTATTCGGCAAATACTCAGGCACTGAAATCAAGGTTGATGGTGAAGAACTGCTAGTAATGCGTGAAGACGACATCATGGCGGTGATTGAAGCTTAATCAGTTTCAGATCTTGCAATTAATTAAGTCATTTAAAATATAAAGTTATATATAGGAATAATATCATGGCAAAAGATGTAAAATTTGGTGATGACGCACGTCACCGCATGATCGCAGGCGTTAACGTTCTTGCGGATGCAGTTAAAGTTACACTAGGCCCTAAAGGTCGTAACGTTGTTTTAGATAAAAGCTACGGTGCACCAACCATCACTAAAGATGGTGTCTCTGTTGCGAAAGAAATCGAACTGGAAGACAAGTTCGAAAACATGGGCGCACAGATGGTTAAAGAAGTTGCTTCACAGACTTCTGATGCGGCTGGTGACGGCACAACCACTGCGACGGTTTTGGCTCAAGCGATTCTTCGTGAAGGCATGAAAGCAGTCGCTGCGGGCATGAACCCAATGGATCTCAAACGCGGTATTGATAAAGCTGTTATTGCTGCTGTTGCAGAATTGAAAACACTGTCTAAGCCTTGCACCGATGAAAAAGCGATTGCACAAGTCGGCACTATCTCTGCTAACTCTGATACTTCAATCGGTAACATCATCGCTGAAGCGATGCAGAAAGTAGGTAAAGAAGGCGTGATCACTGTTGAAGAAGGTTCAGGCCTGGATAATGAGCTAGATGTTGTTGAAGGCATGCAGTTTGACCGTGGTTACCTCTCTCCTTATTTCATCACAAACCAAGAAAACATGAGTGTTGAGTTGGAAAGCCCACTTATCCTTTTGTTTGACAAAAAGATCTCAAACATTCGTGATCTTCTTCCTTTACTGGAAGGTGTTGCTAAATCCGGCAAGCCATTGTTGATCATTGCTGAGGATGTTGAAGGTGAAGCATTAGCAACTTTGGTTGTTAACTCTATGCGCGGTATCGTTAAAGTATCTGCAGTGAAAGCACCTGGTTTTGGTGATCGTCGTAAAGCGATGCTGGAAGATATTGCGGTATTGACTGGTGCTACTGTGATCGCTGAAGAAGTTGGCCTCAGCCTTGAGAAAGCAACTTTGGAAGATCTGGGTTCTGCTAAACGTGTTTTGATCACTAAAGACAACACTGTCATCATTGACGGCATCGGTAATGCAACCACAATTGAAGGTCGTGTGACTCAAATTCGTGCTCAAATCGAAGAAACTTCTTCTGATTACGACCGTGAAAAACTTCAAGAACGTGTTGCTAAATTAGCAGGCGGTGTTGCTGTTATTAAAGTAGGTGCAGCGACTGAAGTTGAGATGAAAGAGAAGAAAGCTCGCGTAGAAGATGCTCTACATTCAACACGCGCTGCTGTTGAAGAGGGCGTTGTTGCCGGTGGTGGTGTTGCTCTGGTTCGTGCCATTGCTGCAATTAAAGACCTTAAAGGTGATAACCATGACCAGGACACAGGCATTTCAATCGCACGCCGTTCAATGGAAGAGCCTCTACGTCAAATCGTACAAAATGCAGGCGATGAAAGCTCTGTGATTTTGAATGAAGTGGCTAATGGCAAAGGTAACTACGGTTACAATGCAGCGACCAGTGAATATGGTGACATGATTGAAATGGGTATTCTTGACCCAACCAAAGTCACACGCTCTGCATTGCAAAACGCAGCTTCTGTTGCGGGCTTGATGCTCACTACTGAAGCGATGATTGCTGACAAACCTGCTGAGTCAGGTGCTCCAGCCATGCCTGATATGGGCGGTATGGGCGGCATGGGTGGTATGGGCGGCATGATGTAAATCATTCCGGTCTGCTAATTCAAGCGACTAAAAAAGCCCCGCTGGAAACAGTGGGGCTTTTTGTTTTTAGGGTCGGAATATAAATATTTAAGAAAATTTACAAACTACCTCAACAGTAAACTCTGTTTCTCCCTTAATTTTCTGACTTACAATCACAGTTGTACTCGGTACTTTCACATCAAATCGACGTGAAACCCAGCCACAAGGAGGCGATTCTTGCCCTCGACAGCTCTTGATTTCAACATTTGATGGCAGCGTCATGACCATCTGCACACCCTCGTTAATAGCTGTAATTTCATGGCCATCAATAGTGACATCACACGCTTCTGAAAAATGCCAAAACTGCTCAATCAGATGCTCAGCATCACATTCGAGCCTATCTGTGATTAAAAATTTCGACTCTTTTTTAGAAAAAACAATCGTACGCTGATGTTTAACAGGATCACTCAGACGCATATAACCATCATGCTCCCCTGAGAACTGCTCTTCTTCAGGATCAAGCGTCCATAAGTCACACTGAGTGTTGGCTTTTTCCATCCACATAAAGCTGCCACCAATCACAGATTGATCCTGTCCATCAACCTTGATCGTATTATGCGCTGAAGTCCCACGAAAGTAGTCTCGCCACACTTTTTCAGCATGATAAGAGTATGTCCCTGGATCCACTAAAAACTCACGTCCCCCAATGGATAAATAGATGGCTAAAGCATCGGCATGGCCGTGTGCTGCAATGGATTGATAACCGAGCGGCCCCGCATCCACAACCATACGAATTTCATTCGGCTGTTCAAATTCCTGGCCTAAAATATAATATCCACCCGAATGAAATGCACGATGCACAGGGAGCAGTTTAACTGAAGGCTCTCTACCTATGGCATTAAATTTTTCTTGCGCTTTCTCTCCCAACAACCAAGCTGTTTTGTCATCAAGAGTGCCCGTCTTTTGTTTAAAATCTGCACGATTAAACAAGATTGATCCCGTGACCAATAATGAACGATAAGGGCAAAACCCATTTTCTTGAGAAAGCCTGACTGCATAACCATCATCAGCATCACCAATCATTGGAATATTACCTGCAACATCCATGATTGAGGCCAAATATTCCAACATTTTTTCAATTGTTTTATGGTAACTTTCAGGAAATTGAATTCCACTGGCTTTTCCGGCCAACATCGGAAGTATCAAGAAATCCAGCACAAACTGCTGATACGAAATGGCCTGCTCAAGATTCACTCCATCTTTACCGTTTTGAATTTCAGCCTCATGAATCAGCTCTTTTTGTGCCGATTTTTGCCATTTTTCAAACTCAGGCCAATAAGGCCAGGTGACGGTTGCAATGAATAGACCCGATAATTCGCCCATCAAGTGATTATTAGCTGATGAAAAACGTGAAAAGTGCCCTCGGATAAAATGTGCATGCTGATAAATTGACGTTAACCATTTATTTCGCAAAGTAAGCCCGTCTTTTCCTTCAAAAATTTCAGAATCTGCCCCACCAATCCATTGCCAAATAAAACTCCAGTTAATCAAGCGAATGGCATGCTCTAATGAACTGACCCAATGTGCCCCCTGCAAATAAGGACACTGCTCTAGCCAGGAATCCAATTGCACAGCCAGGCCATCCAGATATTTAGTATTTTTCGATACATAATATGCCTGAGCTAATGTTGTCAATTGCAAATGCCTGTTAGGCTCCCACAAATATTTAATATCACCCACAACATCTGAACTTCGGTAATTCATCGTCTTACCAAAATCCAAAGGTGACACCGTTCCTGTCAGGGGATCTTTATTCCATTCAGGCGGATGCCCGATCGCACAATTTTCCTGGGCAAATATAGTCAGATAACCTTCTAAAATTCGATCAGCAGCCTTCAATAACCCAGCCTCATCCGCACACTGGCCACCTAACCACAATGTCGCCGGAGTTTTATCAAAACCACTGACAACCCGAGCAGGTTTTGCAATGAAAAAACCTTTTTCTTGCAATTTTGATGATAACGTTGCAGCCGCCCGATGCGACACTTCAGCAACGGACATACACCTGAAGCGGTTGTAATACCAAAATAGTTTATTTTGCAACACAGAAGCTCCCTACTTAGACCCGTCAATAACCTGATTTATGGACAGGTTCTTATCTCAACAATGCCATAACTTAAAAACAGTGATTATAAACCTGTTATAAATGGAATCCAAAAAAGCCGAGTTGTAGTGGCCTAATAATCCCGCCACTACTGTCCGGTTAAGCATCATCCAGTCTCAAAATTAGCTGATTTTGTAATTTTTGTGCAGGCGGCGAGTGTACTGGATCGGGATGAAGCAACTTAAAAATCAAGCGACGGCTGGTCAAGTTTGCAGTGACAAGGGGTAACTGTTCGATAATTGAGCCAGCTTTAAAAGCAGAATGGAACGTTAGCTATACTAAATTATCAATATCCTAAAAAGAAGATTAGAGGTTAATTTGGGTCTATTCCACATCTTTTTTCATATGCTCGCGGCTAGACATTATGTATTGCGCGATCTATTTAGTTACAAAAACTTAACTTTGAATCAATAATATGTATCAATGTGACTCTGTTCCTGCCATGGCACCAATGTAATTGAGTTATACTTCGCCATTTTGACCGTGTTACTTTAGAACTTATTATCTGAACTATGAAGAAAAAGTCTCGTATTTTCCGCGTTGTTTTGGCGCTGTTTGCTAGCACAGCTCTGGTCGTGATGGCTGTGGTACTCGGAACTTATCTCTATCTAACACCAAAACTTCCTACGACAGATCATTTAAAAGAAACGCAATTACAAGTGCCACTGAGAATTTATACTCAAGATAGCAAGTTAATAGGCGAATTCGGTGAAAAGAAGCGTATTCCCGTTCGTTATCCTGAGCTGCCCAATATGATGGTAAAGGCTGTTCTATCTGCAGAAGATGATCGGTTTTTTGAGCACCCTGGGGTTGATTATCAAGGAATTTTACGTGCTGCATTTATATTGATGACGACGGGTGAAAAGGCGCAAGGCGGAAGTACTATCACGATGCAGGTGGCACGTAATTTCTTCCTGAGCCCTGAAAAAACTTACTTGCGTAAACTCAATGAAATTCTGCTTTCACTCAAAATTGAGCGTGAATTGAGTAAAGAGGAGATTCTCGAGCTCTATTTTAATAAAATTTATTTTGGTAACCGAGCTTATGGCATTGCTTCTGCATCGCAGACCTATTATGGCGTACCACTGGATCAGTTGACGATTGCCCAAATGGCCATGCTGGCAGGTTTGCCCAAAGCGCCGTCAACAATGAACCCTATTATAAATCCACCACGAGCATTAGTGCGCCGCAACTATGTACTTAAACGCATGGTGGCACTGGGCCATATCGACCAAGAAACGTATCAGCAGGCTAAAAATGAAGTGGATGATGCAAAAAACCATGGGTTTTCAACGGATCTTGAAGCGCCTTATGTGGCTGAGATGGCACGATCATATATGGTTGACCGCTTTGGACAGGAAGCTTACACCCATGGTTACAAAGTATTTACAACACTGGACAGCCGTCTACAACAATCTGCAAATAAAGCGTTACGCCAAGCACTGCTGGAGTATGATCGTCGTCATGGCTATCGGGGCGCAGAAGAGCGAATTGATGTCGATGATCCATCTGCCTGGCAATCTGCGCTTAAAAAATATCGCTCATTTGGCCAGCTAACACCCGCTTTAGTGGTTGAAATTGGAAAAAAATCGGTCGTTGCCCAGTTGCCCTCTGGTGAAACGACGCTCGTTTCATGGGATGGCCTATCGTGGGCACGACCTTATATTGATGTGGACTACCGAGGCTCAGCGCCTAAGGTCGCAAGTGATATTTTGGGTGTTGGAGATATTATTTGGCTACAAAAAGGAAGTAGTGAAGAGGTTCCGTGGCACTTAACCCAGATACCGACCATTAACGGCGCTCTGGTTTCTCTGGATCCAGAAAATGGGCGTATTATCAGCTTGGTGGGTGGCTTTCACTTTGCGAGAAGTAAATTTAATCGAGTGACTCAAGCACAGCGTCAAGCGGGCTCCAGTTTCAAACCATTTATTTATTCAGCGGCATTGGATAAAGGCTTTACAGCAGCTTCGTTGGTCAATGATGCACCGGTTGTGTTTGAAGACTCAAAGCTGGAAAGTGTATGGCGACCCGAGAATTATAGTGGCAGGTTTTATGGTCCGACCCGTTTGCGTGAAGCGCTGACAAAATCACGTAATCTGGTCTCTATTCGACTGTTACGCAGTATTGGCATCGGTTACACAACGCAATATGTTGCACAGTTTGGCTTTGATAAAGCCCGGTTACCCCGTAATTTATCACTTGCCCTTGGCAGTGCTGCTGTCACACCATTGGAGTTGGCGAACGCCTATACTGTGCTGGCCAACGGCGGCTATCGGGTGGAGCCTTATTTCGTTGAGCGTATTGTGGGTGCGAATGGTGAAATCATGGAGCAGGCGCAGCCTGTTACTGTTTGTCGTGAATGTGAAGCATCTTCTAGCCCTGAGGTTGTAGACATTAATAATAATTTCAGGCGTGATGAAATAGTAAAAACCTCCCCACGGTCTGAAGCAGATGGGGTGATTGCTCGTTCGCCCGAAATAGACGCAGGTGATGGTGCACCTATACCAGCGGAGCAAGTTGTTTCAAAGCAAAATATCTGGTTAATCACCAGCATGATGCGTGATGTGATTAAACGAGGCACGGGGCAACGTGCCATGGCTTTGGGACGTAATGATCTGGCGGGTAAAACCGGAACTACGAATGATCAATTTGATGCTTGGTTTGCCGGGTTTAACTCCAGTGTTGTGACGGTCGCTTGGGTCGGGTTTGATCAGGTCGCAACATTAGGTGCACAAGAGAGTGGTGGTAAAGCAGCACTACCTATGTGGGTCAGTTATATGCGGGATGCACTAAAAGGTGTTCCTGAGCATGAGCTCATACAGCCAGAAGGTTTAGTCTCTGTAAAAATTTCCCCTGAAACAGGCATGTTAGCCAGTGTCGACCAAGCGGACGCTATCATTGAAACATTCAGAGAAGAAAATGTACCGCAGCAGAAAATTCAAAGCGATGCCGTGATTATGACAGGCGGCGAAGACGGACAGCCTGTTGTGGAAGAAGAGCTGTTTTGATATTAATCTTTCTGTTTCAATAGCTGTTTTGGATGGATGCCCATGAGCAATAATGCGATAAAATAAACAATCGCACCGACTGTAACCCATAAAAATAGCTGCACTGCACGTTCATACCAGCTCCATTCAAGCCACTGGCTGAGTTCGCCCGCTCCCCACCAAATAACAGTGACCATGGCCGTTGTAGCGACCATAATTTTTAGGATCAAAATCGCCCAGCCCGATTCAGGCTGATATACGCCCTCTTTACGCAAGGCACGATAAAGTAAAACAGCGTTCAAAAGCGCAGAGAGTGATGTGGCAAGCGCCAGACCCGCATGCGCTAACGGTAATACCAGTGCGAGATTCATTGCCATATTAGCCACCATGGCAATGATGCCTATTTTGACTGGAGTTGTTGTATTTTGCCGCGCATAAAATCCGGTCGCCAGCACCTTGATAGTGATAAAGCTGACTAAGCCTAAAGAGTAAGCCATCAAGCTCTCACGAGCCATTCTGACATCATAACCACTGAACTCACCATATTGAAAAAGTGTCGCGAGCATTGGCCCTGCAAGAATCGCTAAAGCTGCAGCGGCAGGCACACTGAGTATCACCACTAACCGTAATGCCCAATCCAGTGTATGAGAAAAATCTTGTGCAGATTTTTCAGCATGCTTGGTAGACAAGCTGGGTAGAATGACTGTCGCGACCGCAATGCCCAGAAGACCTAATGGAAACTCAACCAGACGATCAGAAAAATAGAGCCAACTGACGCTTCCTGCAACTAAAAAAGAGGCGATGAGTGTGTCGAGTAATAAATTGATTTGTGCCACTGATGATCCAAAAAGAGCTGGAATCATCAGTTTCATGATTCGCCCGACACCTTCATCATTTTTTTTGTAGCGAGGGCGAGGCAACAGGCGTAGGCGATATAAAAAAGGAAGTTGAAACAGCAGCTGAATCACACCACCAAAAAATACCCCCCATGCCAGCGCCATTACCGGCTGATCAAGCAGTGGCGCAAGCCATATTGCACAAGCAATAAGTGATAAATTCAAAAATACCGGTGTAAATGCAGGAGCGGCAAACTGGCCGTAGCTGTTTAATATTCCTCCGGCGAATGCAACGAGAGAAATAAAAAATATATAAGGAAATGTGATGCGTAACATATCAGTGGTGAGGCTGTATCGGTCAGGCTCATCAAGAAAGCCAGGGGCAAAGATCATCACCAATACAGGTGCAGCGATCACACCGATGAGTGTGATAAAAAACAGCACGCCACCTAATACACCGCAGACATGATTGACTAGCTGTTGCACATCCTCATGTTCACGTTGTGTTTTGTATTCACTTAATACGGGTACAAATGCCAGTGAAAATGCACCTTCAGCAAACAACCTTCGCATAAAATTGGGAATTTTAAACGCAACAAAAAATGCATCAGCGGCAATTCCTGCACCAAAAAGGCGAGCAATAATGATGTCGCGCACGAACCCCAGAATACGCGACAACATGGTCATGCTGCCAACACTGGCAATGGATTTTAACAGTGATTTTTTTTTCATAGGTTAATCGCGTGGATGGGTCAATGTAGTGTTATTTTTCTTTCTGTATGTAAAGTCACATAAAAATAGCTATGTATTAATATACATGTTTGACCGGAATTATGCCTTGATTTTGGCTAAATGGATCACCATTTTTTTCTACTGAGTGCTTCTTACTTGCAGGGTTTTAGGTGGGGTTGCTAAATTGTGACATGCGACTTAAAGCAATAGCTGTAAGTGCCGTAAAAAGAGAGGTGGTTCAGGTATTCCTTGTTATAACAGGATGGGTCAATGTTTGAAATAGAGACGTGCGCAGATATGATTTATTCCCAAGATAGTTGTGAAGTATTAGTTATGACGGAGCAAAATGAATACTTTGAGTTTATGGGGTCAGCTAATGAGTACGACGAAATAGATTTTGAAGGGCTTGGTTTTGGCCGTGCTCGAAATGTAGCATTGCCACCGATGTTCTGTTCTTGATTACATGTTCGTGCTGAGACGTGAATCTCAGCACAGCTTTCAAGATCAATCTATGGCAAAAGGTGTTCATTTTCAAAGAGCGATTCAACCGTTTCACGTTGCCGGATTAAATGAACAGCCTCGCCATCAACCATCACTTCGGCAATGCGAGTGCGAGTATTGTAATTTGAACTCATAGTAAAACCATAAGCACCGGAAGAGCGAATTGCGAGTAGATCACCTTGTTGAATATTAAGTTTTCGCTCTTTTCCCAGAAAATCTCCAGTTTCGCAAATAGGCCCAACAACATCATAAAGCTTCCCCCCCCCCTCATTTTTTTGTTGTAGGGGGATGATTTCTTGCCAGGCGCTGTAGAGTGCAGGGCGCATTAAATCATTCATTGCGGCATCAACAATCGCAAAGTTTTTATGACCCTGTTTTATATATTCCACTTGGGTTAGAAGTATGCCTGCATTGCCCATAATGGCTCTTCCTGGTTCGATAATGATTTTATAGTTTTTTCCACTGATCTCTTTTGTTATTGCTGCGGCCAGCTCAGCAGGTTGCGGAGGTGTTTCATTCTGATAGGAAATGCCCAGACCGCCCCCTAAATCAAGATGCTTAATTTGAATGCCATCGGCTTTGAGTTGATCCGCAAGATGGATGACACGTTTCATAGCGTCAATAAACGGCGCAATATCGATGATCTGTGAGCCAATATGGCAGTCAATTCCAATCACATCAAGATGAGAAAGTGACTTGGCATAGCGATAGAGTGAAGGTGCTTGTTTGATATCTACACCAAACTTGTTCTCTTTCAGACCCGTTGAAATATAGGGGTGGGTCCGAGCATCGACATCGGGATTGACGCGCAGTGAAACCGGTGCGCGCTGACTCTGTTGCCTCGCAATGGTGTCAATACGCTCCAACTCCTGCCTAGATTCGACATTAAAGCAGTAAATGCCCGCTTTGAGTGCTTGCTCAATTTCATCAAAACGTTTGCCCACGCCGGAAAAAACAACTTTGGATGGGTCACCTCCAGCACGTATCACGCGCGCAAGCTCGCCACCCGAGACAACATCAAAGCCCGACCCCAGCCTTGCTAAAAGATTAAGCACAGCAATATTGGAGTTGGCTTTAGCGGCATAACAGACTAAATGATCGTGATCTTTAAATGCATCATTAAATGCATGCCAGTGGCGCTCCAGTGTGGCACGGGAATAAACATAGCAAGGCGTGCCATACGTTTCGGCAACTATTTTTAGTGCGACATTTTCAGCAAATAGCTGCCCATTTTGATAGTTGAAATGATCCATAAGTATAAGTTTTTAGTTAATTGGAGGTCGACTCTGGCGTTTCAAGTGGCAAGTAAAGATCACCTTTTTGACCGCAACCGATGAGCGTCATAGCGATCATGGTGCAAAAAACGACAGAAATTATAAAGTGACCTGTTTTCATACGAATATTAATGGGTTGATGTCGAGCCTAAAAAACGCAGTTATTATGCTATATACTTAGAAGCTTTGTAAATTGTGAATTCTAACACGCCCTGTTTACCCGTAGCTGTTTTTATAAAGATTACTTATATGATTAGAGTCCAAAAATGAAAAACACGCAGTTCAATCAGGAGTTATTGCAATTCTTAGGCGCATCCCCCACGCCATTTCATGCGGTTGAAGCAATGGCGGAGCCGCTTTTATCAGCCGGCTTTGAACGGTTGAATGAAGCGGAGCACTGGGTGCTTGTACCAGGCAGTCGTTATTTTGTAACGCGCAATGACTCTTCTATTATCGCTTTTACTATGGGGTACGGGGATGTTGCTGAATCCGGCTTCAGAATGACGGGTGCACATACAGATAGTCCGTGCTTAAAAGTTAAACCGCAGCCTGAAATCGTGAAGTATGGTTATTATCAGTTAGGTGTTGAGGTTTACGGTGGTGTGCTGTTAAACCCGTGGTTTGATCGTGATCTTTCAATGGCTGGGCGAGTGAGCTACCTCACTGATCAAGGTGTACTGGAAAGCGCGTTGATTGATTTTAAATATCCCGTTGCAATGATTCCCAGCCTGGCGATTCATCTCGACAGGAATGCAAATAAAGAGCGTACCGTCAATCCACAAAAAGATTTGCCTCCGTTGCTATTTCTATCGGAAAAGGGAAATCAACCTGACTTCCATGATTTATTGCTTCAGCAATTATTAGAGCAGCACTCATCCATTGAGGCTGAAAAAGTACTTGATTATGAAATCAGCCTTTATGATACACAGCCCCCAGCATTGATCGGGTTTCATCAAGAATTTATTGCCAGTGCACGGCTTGATAACTTATTAAGCTGTTTTACGTTGATGAAGAGCTTGATTGAATCAGAGGCTGACCATCAGCACTTTAACTTAATGGTGTGTAGTGATCATGAAGAGGTTGGCAGTGCAT
>VAPF01023746.1_pt1 | contig 20899 bp, 23 predicted proteins | sample 3393931 | NCBI WGS metagenome assembly VAPF01 (sample SAMN08290437, study PRJNA428436) | hydrothermal vent metagenome | isolation source: Deep-sea hydrothermal vent chimney | place: Atlantic Ocean: South-mid Altantic Ridge | depth 2773 m m | reverse complement strand
TATGTGCCGACGCATGATTGCTCCGGTGGCGAACTGCCACTGGATGTTAAAAACACTTTGAGCCATCGCTCTATTGCACTGAATGCGATGCTGGAAGAATTCAAAAAGCATAAATATATTTAACAAAAAACTTTATTAGTCCGCGAATAACGCAAAATACGCGAAAAAAGCATTTTTATGTTTTTAAACATTTGCGTCTTTTGCGTTATTCGCGGACAGTTTTTCTGCTTATTTAAATGACTGTACTGCTTTGTAGCAACATCGATCTGCAACACCTGCATTCTCTGCTAGATCGTTACGACATGGAAATTAAAACCATCGACGATGGCGCTGACATTCCCGGCAGTTTCTGGAAACCACCGGAAGCCGGCCTGGTTGGTGATACGCTTTATATTCGCAACGACACGCCAGTGCATTCTGCACTGCACGAAGCCTGTCATTACATCTGCATGGATCAGCAACGCAGAGATAAACTTCATACCGATGCTGGTGGCACGGCTATCGAAGAAAATGGTGTTTGTTATTTGCAGATATTATTATCTGATTTTATTCCTGAAATGAAACGGCCTCGCATGTTGAGTGACATGGATGCATGGGGATATTCTTTTCGTTTGGGTTCGGCCAAGGCCTGGTTCGAGCAAGACGCGGAAGATGCCTTTGAATGGCTTGTTGAAAATAAATTGATTACATCCGAGTTTACGCCAACGTGGCGTGTTCGCTAGTCTCACATTGCCCGAACCAATCGCATCGCGGAACAAGATTCCGCTCCTACAGACACCACTCCGTAGGAGCGGAATCTTGTTCCGCGATCACCCGCTATGCGCTGCACCTTCCATGAATATATACGCACCGGCTCCTGCCTCCTTGCGCTATACCGTCCATCCATGGACATAAAAAAGCCCTCCGAAGAGGGCTTACTATTTGAACGTTTATTATTATGTTATCTATTTATCAAAGCATAATAATTTATAGCTTAGAAATTAAAGTTAGCCTGCGCACTGAAGATATCCACTGAAGATTCATAAGTGCCTTTAAGCGTTGCATTTGAAGAAGATGAGCCACCATTATTGTTGGTCGTTGTATCGCTGATAAACAGGTGTGAATAACCAACATCAAATGACCAGCTGGCAGAAGGCGCATAACCGGCACCAACACTTAACCATTTACGATCATTGCCCGGAATTCTTGCTGATGTGGTTTCAGGTGAACGAATAGGTGTTTCGTCATAAGCCAGACCACCGCGATAAACTAACTTGTCTGTATGGTGATAATTCACACCCACTGAATAACGGTTGGTGTTCCTGTAAGCCAGATCCAGTGTTGGTTCCTGCCCCGGCACGCCACCTGCCTGCCGGATGGTAATAACATCTAAACTACTCCAGCCTGTCCAGGTCCAGTCAAACAGAGCGGTCCATTTGCTGTTGATGTCACCAACATAACTAAACGAGAAGGTTTCTGGTAATTCTGCGGTGGCATCCAGCGTAGTGTTTTGCAATATATTAAAACCACTCGCAGCTGAAGCGCCATCTGCGAACGGCTGCAACCTTGGGTCTAAATTATATGCAGCATCACCAGAAACTTCGTGTTTTATTGCAGAGCGATACGAAACACCTATACGACTTTTATCATCCACGTCAAATAAGATACCTGCGTTCCAGCCGAACTCTAATGAATCACCATCCAGTTTTACAGAACTATCCTGGCTGGCAACACCAAGCCCCGTCAAACCCGCATTAACACAATCTGTCCCAGTTGCCGTACTGCCAGGGCTGTTGACTATATTAATACATGCACCATAAGAATCGACATTATTGGTTAACTCAAGCGTCATATACTGAATGTTAATACCAAAACCGACAGAGACTTTATCAGTCGCTTTCCAGGCAATAGCAGGGTTGATGTTAACGCTGGAAATTTCACTACGTAGCGCATGGTAACGACCGACCCAACCATCATCGTATTCGGTTGACAGACCAAACGGTACATTCACACCAACACCTAGATGAATATCATTCGATAATTCAGTTGCATAATAAAAGTTAGGAATGAAAGCAAGGTCACCCGTGTTGGAATCATTGCCAGACAGTGTTGTGCCAAGCGCATCCGTGGTGCCATTGTTGGTAAATTTCGCATCCGGTGAAATAACGTGACCGACAACAACGATTTGAGAACCGGATAAACGTGTCATACCAGCAGGGTTAAAATAAATGGTGCTGGCATCTTCACCCAGTGCCGCAGCACCGGCAAAAGCTGAACCTTGCCCGCTGGCGCTGCTTTCTATCAAACCAAAAGAACCGGCCTGTGTCATTGTAGAAACACCTGCGATACTAAGAGCAAGCAGCGTTTTTGTAAAAGAATTCTTTATATTATTATTCATTCAAATTTCCACCTTATTTTTTATCAAGAGTTAAGTCTGTGTTATGTCTATGCAGAATTAAGCTCTATTTCAAAAGGACTGCAGGGTATGTAGCCGGATCAACTTTATACACATTCGCGCCAAAACTGGTATTTATCACATCGATGATGCTGTTAGCTATCACCGCGTAACCGCGAGCCGTTGGGTGCACACCATCCAGAGAGAAAGCGCCGCCTCTGACAAATTCTGAGTTGATATTTCCGCTACCATAATCAACACCAGTGGTACTCAGCTGCGTCATAATGGCAGAGGCATCCAGAAAGGCCAGATTAGAATCATTGCCAGCTGCAGTTTTGATTGTTGCGTTGAAAGCCGTTCTGGCAGTATCGATGGCTGCAATCTCTGACGGGATTAAAACATCCGCATCAACCAGTGGTGTACCCAAACCCCAGATAGTGGCAGGATTACCAGTAACCGATTCCGTTCCAAGTTTTGAGCTGGTCGGTAATACGATTAAATCACTAGCAGTAGCTTGTCTCATATTTAATGACGGGTCGGCTGGATTAGTAATCGGTGACAAATCTTCATCGAGTATAACAACTGCATTTTGCCCAGCTGAAAATGAGATCGTCCTCTGTGCCACTTCCTCTGCAGTAAGAACCGTACCTGAAAGCCCTTGAAGCAATGCATTATAGCCAGCATAAGCTTGATTTAACGCATCAGCACTCGCCTGATCTAAAGGCACCGCGTTATATGGCACGGTTGTAAAATAAGGAAGCGTGCTCACATCAGGGATATTAACTAATACACCTTGAACCGCTGGGTTGGCCCCTTTCATCGTAGCAACCAAGCCTTTATAAACATTATCAAACACAATAGTGTTAGTAATATCATTTTGGCTGTATGTTGCTGGATCAACAAGAGGATTGGTTTGATTAACACCAATACCACCCGACGTGGCATAGGAAAGCACATCGTTATTACCTATCCATAGCGTAAAAAATGACGGCACCTGTGTAATCACATCATCCATTACTGTATTAGTCGTTGCCTGTGCAAAACGGATAAAATACGGGTTTGCATTTGGAAGCTGTGTAAAGTCACCATATGTTGCTGAAAGGAGATGGAAGGACTTCGCACCGGGTACTCCCATATTATTAAACATACCAGTAAGAACATTCGTGACCTCAGTAGCTGGCGTGCCGACTAAACGTTCCGGTTTTTCTGTTTCGGTATTCAGAACAAATCTGTTATCAAAATCAGGATTTGGGTTCCCTCCAAAAAGCAGACCACCTAAATTGTCATCAACCAGTGGTTGAGTGAAATTAACATCCCCACCATCCACCGCCGCAAACTGCTGCGCCAGCATCAATGGAAAAGAATTCTGCTGCCCTAACAGATAAAGCGCACCATCGGCATAACCGGCGGTTAACGAATCACCAATCGCAACAAATTTTGTAAAATCAGCACTGCCAAAACTTTGCGTACCACTGTTGCCTACGGTCTTATTTGTCGGATCAGAAGGACTACAGGCTGAGATCACTGCACAGGTGAGAACCACCCCTGCCAGTTTAAATATTTGTTTTTTATTGGCTATCATTTTTCCACCTCAATTTTTATTATTTAAATCCACAAGCAATACCTGTTGCAGGAATAACCGAAATCCGCCCGCTACCTAATGGCTGACACCCTTACAGTTAAAACTTTGATCGCTAATTTTCTGCATCTGAAGCAGCATGCTGAAACATTGCTATTTTGTAACATAACCACATTTAATAGTCTATCTTTCTAGCGCTTTTATTTAGCGATAACCACAGCAAAAACAGACCACTATTAACATTTCTCTATATTAAAAACAGGGCAGCGATAAATTATTTTTCGGGTAATTTCATCGGTCGCCGGTTTTCATCGATAGCGACATAAGTCAGCACCGCCTCGGTTACTTTTATGCACGAGGTTTTACCCTTATTCATACGCTCGGCATAAACTTCGACTTTTACTTTCATGGAGGTGCGGCCTTCGGAGATAATATCGGCGTAACAGCTGATCAGGTCACCGACAAACACCGGCTTTTTGAATTCGAAGGAATCAACTGCGCGTGTCACTACCGGGCCACGTACTCGCGCCAGTGCGGGAATACTGCCGGCAATATCGACATAGGACATGATCCAGCCACCAAATATGCTACCGCCGGGATTTTGATCAGCCGGTCTTGCAGGCACGCGAATGACAGGTAAACGATTTTCAGGCAAGCTACATTCGGACATGGTTTTTCAGATCGCCAATAAATAAATTATTCACGCAAACATACCACTAATCCATGAAAACAAAAACTATTAAATGCAGCTTTAAAAACTCACACGGCGAAACACTGGATGCGCGACTTGATATGCTGGCAGATATCGAGACGGAAAAGATAACAGATTTTATAATTTTCTGTCATTGTTTCACTTGCAGCAAAGAGACCATCACCACTTTTCGCTTGAGCCGTTTGCTGGCCAAAAGCGGTTATGGCGTTTTACGATTTGATTTTACCGGACTGGGTAACAGCGAGGGTGATTTTTCATCAACTACTTTTTCTTCCACGCAAGATGACCTGAGAAACGCCGTTAAATTTTTAACTGACAACTACCGCACGCCATCTTTTCTCATGGGGCACAGCCTGGGCGGCACCACCGCACTTTCTGTAGCACAGGATTATGATTTTATCAAAGGCGTTGTTACCATCGCATCCCCCAGCGACCCGGAACACGTGATACACCATTTCGGCCACGCATTAACGTTGCTGGAGCAGGGCATAAACGCCAGCTTTAAAGTAGCGGGACAATATTACGACATAAAACCCGCATTCATCGAAGACGTGCGTAATGCAAACACACAAGCAGTTTTATCCCGACTGGAAAAACCTGTGTTAATTTTTAATGTTGAAAACGATGGCATGGTTGGCGAAAGCAACGCAACAGAAATTCAGCAGTGGGTTAAAGGTGAGACGGAATTGATCACTTTAAAAGATACGGATCATTTGCTTTCGGATAGACAGACAAGTGCGGAGGTTGCACAGCAGATTATTGCGTGGTTGCAAAAAGATAAAAAATTTAATAGTCCACAGATGAACGCAAATGAACGCTAATAAAAACAGGAAAAATATCTTAAGTTTTTAAATTTGCGTTCATTTGCGTTCATCTGTGGATAAATTGTCTTTTCAGATTTTGTTGGGCATTGCCCACCGTTACACTGCGGTAATCAGTGCCCGACCTGCAAAATTACTCACCAGCCAGTCGCCTCGGCCACACCTTTGCCCAATTCGGCCGGTGAGCGCACGGTATGTACACCGACTTTTTCCAGCGCGGCAAATTTTTCGGCGGCGGTGCCTTTACCACCGGCGATAATCGCACCCGCGTGTCCCATACGTTTGCCTTTGGGCGCAGTGCCACCGGCGATAAATGCGGTGACCGGCTTGCTGACTTCAGATTGAATAAATTCAGCGGCTTCTTCTTCGGCGCTACCGCCAATTTCACCAACCATTAAAATTGCTTCGGTCTGCGGATCATTTTCGAACAACTGTAAACAATCAATAAAACTGGTGCCGGGAATCGGATCACCGCCGATGCCGATACAGGTACTCTGACCAAAACCGGGATCACTGGTCTGCTTGACCGCTTCGTAAGTTAATGTGCCGGAGCGCGAAACCACACCAACCTTGCCTGGCAGGTGTATGTTACCCGGCATAATACCGATCTTGCATTCACCGGGCGTGATGATGCCGGGGCAGTTCGGCCCGATGATACGCGCACCTTCGCTTTCGGCAACTATTTTTACCTGCAACATATCCAGTGTTGGAATACCTTCGGTGATGCAGACGATCAGTTCAATACCAGCATCGATAGCTTCCAGTATCGAGTCCTTGCAAAAAGGTGCCGGTACATAAATGACGGTGGCGTTGGCGCCGGTGTCTTCGACGGCCTGCCTGACGGTATTGAACACAGGAAGATCAAGATGTGTTTGCCCGCCTTTACCGGGAGTAACACCGCCGACCATGTTGGTGCCGTAAGCAATCGCCTGTTCGGAATGAAAAGTGCCCTGCTTGCCGGTAAAACCCTGGCAGATGACTTTTGTGTCTTTGTTTATTAATACGCTCATATCACTATATATTTGTTTGGCATCGTTTGAGAGAGAGAGATCGCGGAATAAATTCCGCTCCTACAATTTTTTTGCTCTATTCGTTATTCGCTATTAACTGCTTTTACGATTTTATTAGCCGCATCAGTCAGATCATTGGCCGCGATAATATTTACGCCGCTCTCTGACAATAACTTACTGCCTAACTCGGCGTTGTTGCCTTCCAGTCGAACCACTACCGGTACGCTGACATGTACTTCTTTGACCGCACCGATGATACCTTCAGCAATCAAATCACAACGCACGATACCGCCGAAAATATTAACCAGTATGCCTTTGACGTTGCTGTCCGATAAAATAATTTTAAACGCTTCAGTGACACGCTCTTTGGTTGCGCCGCCACCAACGTCTAAAAAGTTTGCCGGTTCGCCGCCACACAGTTTGATTAAATCCATGGTCGCCATCGCCAGTCCGGCACCGTTGACCATGCAACCGATGTCGCCGTCCAGTGAGATATAATTTAAATCCCATTCCTTGGCGCGGTTCTCGCGTTCGTCTTCCTGCGACTCATCACGCATGGCCAGAATTTCTTTCTGGCGATATAACGCGTTGTCGTCGATATTGATTTTTCCATCAAGACAGATCAGCTGTCCTTCGCTGGTAACCACCAGCGGGTTGATCTCGACCAGACTCAAATCTTTTTCGATGAACATTTTTGCAAAACCGTCCAACAGACGCACAAACTGTTTTATCTGATCTGCTTCCAGCCCCAGACCGAAAGCCAGCTCGCGTGACTGGTAAGGTTGCAAACCGGTCAGTGGATTGATGGTGGTCTTTAAAATTTTCTCCGGGGTTTCGGCAGCGACTTTTTCGATTTCCATGCCGCCTTCGGTGGAGGCCATGATGACCACGCGCTGCGATGAGCGATCAATGACCGCGCCAAGATAAAGTTCGCGGTCGATGTTGCTTATCTCTTCGATCAGCACCTGGTTGATCGGCTGACCAGATTCATTGGTCTGATAAGTAACAAGGTTGGTGCCCAGCATACTGCTGACCGCCTGCTCGACGGCTTCGGCAGAATCGACTAACTTCACGCCGCCAGCTTTACCGCGACCACCGGCGTGCACCTGCGCCTTTACTACCCAGCGATCACCTTCCAGTTTTGCCAGTGCACCTGAAACCTCTGTCGCAGTTTTGACCACCTGGTTATTCGGCACCGGCATGTTGTAAGAAGCGAAAACCTGTTTCGCCTGATATTCGTGTAAATTCATTTTTATCTCATCGTAGGGTGGGCACTGCCCACCGAATTGTATATTTTATACAAGGCGGACAGTGCCCGCCCTACTTTTAATTTTTAATATGTATCGCCCTGCCATGAACAGACAACGCAGCTTCATGGATAGTTTCAGATAAGGTAGGATGCGCAAACATGGTCAGCGCAATATCTTCTGCGGTGGCCTGCATATCCATCATCAATACCGCCTGCGCGATAAGTTCTGACGCCTGCGCTGAAAAAATATGCACACCTAACACGCGATCACTTTCCGCATCGGCGATTATTTTCACCAGGCCTTCGGTTTCGTTCATGGCACGAGCGCGGCCGCTGGCAACGAAGGGGAAACTACCGATGTTGACCTTTGTCCCCGCAGTCTTGCATTCATCTTCGGTTTTACCCACCCATGCCAGTTCCGGGTGGGTGTAGATTATTGACGGGATAAGATCGTAATTGACTTCTGCAAAATTACCGGCGATATGTTCTGCCACCATCAGGCCTTCTTCAGAACCTTTATGCGCCAGCATCGGGCCACTCACCACGTCACCGATGGCGTAGATATTCGGCACACTGGTACGACAGTGGTCATTGACCAGAATAAAACTTCGCTCATCTTTTTCGATGCCCAGTTCCTCACCGAACACACGGTCGCTGTTTGGTTTACGCCCCACGGCAATAATCAGTTTATCAAATGTCGCTTTTTGTTCACCTGACTTGTCTTCGTAGACCACCTGTACTTTTTTATTTTTGACTTTCGCTGAAACCAGTCGGGCATTAAGACGGATATCCAGCGACTGTTTTTTTAGACTGCGTTGTGCCAGTGCGGCCAGTTTTTTATCGGCCATCGGTAAAAAACTCTGCATGGCTTCAATCAAAGTTACCTGCGAACCCAAACGTGACCAGACACTGCCCAGCTCCAGCCCGATAGCACCGGCACCGACAATACCGATGGTTTTTGGCACTTTGGTTAATTCCAACGCACCAGCTGAATCGATGATACAGTCATTTTCAATTGGTGCCTGCGGCAGACGAACCGGCGATGAGCCGGTGGCGATGATAATTTTTTTCGTTTTTAACTCATCAATTTTTTTGCGGGTTTCGCGGCTGGATATCTCGATGGTGTCCACCGCAATAATTTTTGCACGGCCATGAATCAACACCACTTTATTTGCTTTGAATAAAGCCTGTATGCCCTGCGTCAAATCATGCACCACCTGATCTTTTCGTGCCTGCATGGTTTTTACATTCATCTTTAACGCAGAAACAGAAATGCCATGCTGATCAAATTCTGAATTTGCCTGCTGGTAAAGATGCGACGATTCGAGCAGGGCTTTTGAGGGAATACAGCCCACATTCAGGCAGGTGCCACCCAGCGACGATTCGCCCTGATGGTTGATCCATTCATCGACACAGGCGGTTTTTAAACCCAGCTGCGCACAACGAATTGCTGCTACATAACCGGCAGGGCCGGCACCAATTACTACCACATCCCATTCTAACGACTTGGTTGATGACATCATCAGACTCCTAACAGAATACGTGACGGGTCTTCCAGCAACTGTTTGATCGTCACCAGAAACTGAACCGCACTTTTGCCGTCAACCAGGCGATGGTCGTAAGACAACGCCAGATACATCATCGGCAACACCGTCACTTCACCATCAACCACCATGGCGCGCTCGGTGATGTTGTGCATGCCGAGGATGGCACTCTGCGGTGGATTAATAATAGGTGTCGATAACATCGAGCCGAACACACCGCCATTCGAAATGGTAAAGGTGCCGCCGGTAATATCATCAATCGACAGGCTATTTTGTTTGGCTTTGTTTGCGTAACTGATGATGGATTGTTCGATATCCGCGATAGTCTGAATATCAGCATCACGCAGGATAGGCACCACCAGGCCATTCGGCCCGGACACAGCCACGCCGACATCGTAATAACCGTGATAAACAATATCGTTGCCATCGATTGAAGCGTTGATCTCGGGAAACAGTTTTAAAGCTTCGACACTGGCGCGCACAAAAAATGACATAAAACCCAGACGCACGCCGTATTTTTTCTCGAATGCATCTTTATAACGTGAGCGCAGTTGCATCACTGGCTTCATGTTCACTTCGTTAAAGGTGGTAAGGATGGCCGCCTGTTGCTGCGACTGTAACAAACGCTCGGCGATACGCGCACGCAACCGGGTCATCGGTACCCGGCGCTCCAGTCGCTCACCGGATGCTGGCTGTTTTGCCTCTGGCACGGGAACGATATCTTTACCGGCCGTTGCCTCATTCTCTTTTTTGTTTGTATTTTGTGCCAGAATTTTTTCCACATCCTGTTTCAGGATGCGACCATTTTTTCCGCTACCGGTAATCTGCGAAACATCGATAGCATGCTCTGCAATCAATTTTCTGACGGATGGACTCATGGCTGCGATTACTTCATCAGCCACGCCATCATTTTTATGGTCTTGCTCAGCATCATCAGAAGTGTCGACCATTTCAGCCGATTCATCGATCACAGCCAGTAACTGACCGGCGTTTACGACATCGCCCACCGAAAATAAAATCTGTTTCACCACACCCGGATTCACCACCGGCACTTCCAGGATAACTTTGTCAGTCTCAAGGTCGACCAGCACTTCATCCATGCCGATGCTGTCACCAACTTTTTTATACCAGTTCGCCACCACGGCATCAGCGACGGATTCAGGGAGTTCTGGCACTTTAATTTCTGTAGTCATTATTTTTCCAGTCTATTTTTTCGGTATGATTTTTCCGATATGTTTTTATTGTCACTCATCTGCCGCTTCATTCAAACACAGTGCATCTCTGATCAATTCCTGCTGCTGTTTGGCATGCAACTTCGCCGAACCAACAGCGGGCGCAGACGAAGGTTCTCTACCAGCATAACCCAGCTGCCAGCGTTGCTTAATAAACGCAGGAATACGTAATTTGCTGAAGTCCCATCCGCCCTGATTTTTTGGTTCTTCCTGACACCAGATCAGTTCGTTGGTATTAGTATATTGTTGCAGCAGGGCATCAAGCTGTTCGCCGGGGAAAGGATAAATCTGCTCGATGCGTAAAATAGCGATGTCGCGAATCCGGTTGACGCGACGCATTTCCAGCAATTCGTAGTACACTTTTCCGCTACAGATGACAACACGTTTGACCTGCTGCGCATCCATCTCATCAACTTCAGGCAGCACCCAGCTAAACGTGCCATGCGTTAAATCATCCAGTGTGCTGATGCATAATTTGTGGCGCAGCAAACTTTTTGGTGTCATCACGATCAGTGGTTTTCGGCAGTTGCGAATCATCTGCCGTCTTAACAGATGAAACATCTGCGCCGGTGTCGATGGTACGCACACCTGCATATTGTGCACTGAACATAGTTGCAGATAGCGTTCCAGCCGCGCCGATGAATGCTCTGCACCCTGACCTTCAAAACCATGTGGCAACAACATCACCAGACCGCTGGCGCGCCCCCACTTGTGCTCGCCCGCCGAAATAAACTGGTCGATGACGATCTGTGCGCCGTTGGCAAAATCACCAAACTGCGCTTCCCACAAAACCAGGGTTTCCGGATCAGTGGTGGAAAAACCGTATTCGAAACCCAGCACTGCCAGTTCCGACAGCAGCGAATCGAAAACACGAAAATTTGTCAGCTTATTACCCAGCTCGCGCAACGGGGTGTAAGTTGAGCCATCAAGCTGATTATGTAAAACCGCATGGCGATGAAAAAATGTACCACGACCACTGTCCTGCCCTGACAGGCGAACCGAGAAACCATCTTTTAACAAGGTGCCATAAGCCATCAGCTCAGCATAACCCCAGTCGATGGACAAAGCACCGGCGGTCATCTTGACGCGATCCATCATTATTTTTTCGACGCGTGGCTGCAACTGAAAATCTGGCGGGACTTCTTTGAACACCTCACCGACTTGCCGGATTTTTTCCAGTTCAACCGTGGTGTCGACATCCAGCAAAATGGAATCGGTAAGATAGCTGTCCCAGTAAACATGGGTTGACAGGTCGGCCAGATGTTCGGGTAACTTATGCGGCACCACGCAGGCACCCGACTCCAGTATCTTGCGCACACTGTGCGACATGGTGTCACACTGCTGCTGCGTTAAAACCTTATCTCTGATTATTTTTTTTGCGTAGATCGCACGGGTACTGTCCAGCGCCTTGATCTTTTTATACATCATCGGCTGCGTGGCCGAGGGTTCATCTGCTTCATTGTGACCATGACGGCGATAACACACCATGTCGATGACCACGTCTTTTTTAAATTTATTGCGAAAGTCCAGCGCGATGCGCGTCACCATGATGACCGCTTCCGGATCATCAGCGTTAACATGAAAGATTGGTGCGCCGACCATCTTGGCGATGTCGGTGCAGTAATAAGTCGAACGTGCATCTTGCTGCGCGCTGGTGGTAAAACCGATCTGGTTGTTGACAATAATGTGGATGGTACCGTGCGTTAAATAACCGCGTGACTGCGACATCTGCAAAGTTTCCATGACCACACCCTGGCCGGAGAATGCCGCATCGCCGTGAATTTGCACCGGGATGACTTCGTTGCCTTCGCGATCACCGCGATGCCATTGCCGGGCGCGCACGGAGCCTTCGACCACCGGTGCGACGATTTCCAGATGCGAGGGATTAAATGCCAGCGCCAGATGCACCGGGCCGCCGGGGGTATCCATATCGGAGGCAAAACCTAAATGATATTTCACATCACCGGTGAGTTCATGAACTTCTTTGGTGCCTTCAAACTCGGTGAATAATTCATGCGGTGTTTTGCCAAGGATATTAACCAGCACATTGAGCCGGCCACGATGCGCCATGCCGATGACAACTTCTTTTATCTTGCTGGCACCGGCGTACTGCACCAGCTCATCAAGCAGAGGTATTAACGACTCACCGCCTTCCAGCGAGAATCGTTTCTGCCCGACGTATTTCGAATGCAGGTAACGCTCAAGTCCTTCGGCATCGGTCAGCTGCTGCAGGATATTGATCTTTTCTATCTCATTGAGACTGGCATGACCGCGTGCGGTTTCCAGACGCTGTTGAATCCAGCGTTTTTCCGCAGTCTCCATGATGTGCATGTATTCGCTGCCAACCGTGCCGCAATAGGTTTGCTGGATGATCTGATGTATCTCTCGCAACGACAGATTTGTCGCTGCCGCCAGTGAGCCAGTTTCAAACTGGGTATCGAGGTCACTGTCTGACAGACCATGATATTCCAGCGACAGCTCGGCGATGCGGGTCTCACGTCGTCCGCCCAGAGGATTTAGATTGGCAATCTGATGACCACGAAAACGATAAGCATTGATCAGCTGCAATACCTGCACCTGCTTTTTTTCATGATCGAAGCTGGTCTGCGCTTCAAAACCACGTGCGTGTTTGTGCTCGGCATAATTAACGAAATAATCATGCATCTCGCGTGGCGAGACTTCACGCTTTAATTCCAGGTTTAAATCAGCCGAATCATGGCCGTTATCGGCACGGCCATTTGTTTTTTCCGGGATAGCATCAAAGTACTGCCGCCATTTTTTTTCGAGTTTGTCAGGATCAGACAGATAGGTTTCATACATTGACTCAAGCCAGGCAGCACTTTCGCCATAAACGGCCGAACTACCCCATAGTTCAGACATGCCTGTTTTTGTTGTTTGAGCCATTTCGTTTTCTTTATATTATTTTTATGATCAGTTTAATTGGTAGATACAGTTCACAGAAATTACCTTTATTGACACTTATTATAGTGCAGAGGTTTATTTAAATTAATTTTTCAGGGTAATTTATTCAGGGTAATTATTTTCACACCATGCTGTACGAAATCCCACACCCACGACAATCAAACCGCAGCCTTGTTAAACGCTGGTTCACCTGCAGCGAAATGGATCTGTTTTTCTGGTACCGGCAAAACGTACCGGTCAAATTTCAGCTGACTTACGACAAATGCAACGAGGAAAAAGCAATTAGCTGGGATTTTTATCTGGGCTTTCGCCATTACCTTGTCGACAGCGGCGAAGCCTTTTCGAACATCTATCCCGGACGTTACAAACAAACGCCGCTATTGATTGAATTATGTGATCAGAAAAACCTGGCAAAAATTGCGCATGACTTTCTCGCGGCCAGCGAGAACATAGACCTTGCCGTTTCTAATTTTATCTACGCACGTCTGATGGCACATCCGACAACAACTGGGCAGCGGCGTGCAGTGAGTACAGGTCGGTACCCGGCGAAATAGCAATCTGTGTTAAAAAATTATTGATCGGTGCAAACAGCGGCGCTGGTAACGCCTGATAATCGAACCACTGCCAGCGCGCACATTTTTCCGGCTCCAGAGTTTCAGCTTCACCGGATTTGTAGTCACAGGAAACCAGTAAGGTCATATATTTTTGCTGCGCGATTTCAAAGGGCAAATCAGTAAAACCGAGATGACGCAGACTTTTAATACACAGCCCAGTCTCTTCCAGCACTTCGCGTCGAGCGCAGGCGGTGACCGATTCGTTATTTTCCAGGTGGCCACCGGGAAACTGCCAGCAAGCGGGTTGCCCTGCCGTCAGCCGCTCGCCGAGCAAAAGTTGCTGTTCACGCCAGATCAGTACAGCCACACCGATACTCGGTCGCGAAAGATTTTTATCTGGCATCGGGATACGCCCTGGTTAAATTATTGAAGATGAAAAATTAAACATCAGCCGATACTTTTGCCGCAATTTCGATACGATTTTTACCGTTGCGCTTGGCGTGATACATGGCGACATCTGCTGCTGCAATCATCATGTCGAGCGAGTAACCCGGTTGACGCCCGGCAATGCCCAACGAGATAGTAACTGCTGGTAGCTGTTTGTTTTCCAGCGTGCCGGTATCGGCTTTGCTGACACGTTTGCGTAAACGTTCTGCGATAATTTTGGCATTTTTCACCGTGGTCTCGGGCAGCAACACGGCAAATTCTTCGCCACCAAAACGCGCCACCAGATCATTCGGGCGTAGCGGACTACGGATGGCCTCGGCCACTGTAATTAATACCCGGTCGCCTGCCAGATGACCGTAGTCATCGTTATAATTTTTAAAATCATCGACGTCGATCATGATCAACGCCAGTGGCAATTCGTCACGTTCGCTGCGCTGTATCTCGCGATCAAACGCATCATCCAGCCAGCCACGGTTATGTAACCCGGTCAATGCATCGATGGAAGCAAATCGTTGGTACTTGCGTTGCATCTCAAGGCTGTCGGCGATAACCAGGTTACTGTAACGCACGCGTTCAGACATAATGTACAACAGGTTTCTGGCGATCTCATGGGACACGCTAACCATGCGCCACAGGATATCCTGTTCGATGGCCAGCACCAGCGTTTCCTCTGATGCTCGCACCTGTGCTGATGGTACCCTGCTATCGATAATGGACATCTCGCCCACGCATTCACCCGGCTCGACAGTGGCTAAAGGGATATCCTCATGTGCTGCCAACTGGATGACCAGGCGACCTTTTAACAGGATGTATAAGTAGTGGTTCTCGGCTTCAGTAGACAGGATAATTTCATCAGTCACCAGCGTACGATACTCGCACTGTGTAAGCAGTTTCAGTAGCGCCGGATTTTCCATATCAACATTTCTGAACAACTGTAACCGGGACAGTAACAAGATATCGTGCTCAACTGTTGAAGTTTCCACTTTCTGTTTACACTCGCTTTCGCTCGAAAAGGTATACACTATTTAGTACAGTGATTATAAACATGTTTTCACTGCTGATTCAAAATGTAATTCTTTAAGTTGTAAACAGGGGAAGCCAGCATGCCATCCAATCAGAAAAGCTACAGCGTTCACAGTGTAGAACTCGGCCCGATGGAAAATTTTGTGTACCTGATTCATGACCACGCCAGCAACACCGCCGCCATTGTTGACCCGGCCTGGGAGATTAACGACATGCTGGATTTTGCTGATTCAAAAGATATCCGCATTACCGATATCTTATTGACCCACAGCCATCATGATCATGTTAACGGCCTGCAACAAACACTCGAACACAGCGATGCAAAAATCCACCTGTTAAAGTCAGAAGCTAAATTTTGGGGTGAAAATTTAACCAGGCCGGTTCTACATCACGGCGCTGACCAGATAAAACTCGGTGACAGCCTGATCAATATTCTGCACACCCCGGGACACACACCGGGTTCGGCCTGTTACCAGATCGGTAACGACCTGATTGCCGGTGACACTCTGTTTGTTTTTGGTTGCGGCCGCTGCGATCTTGCCGGCGGCGACCCGGAGCAGATGTTTCAGACCTTGAAGAAAATGAAAACCGAGCTGCCAGCATCGACCATCCTGCACCCCGGTCATAACTATGCACCACAGTCACCGACATCGACCATGGGGGCCCAGTGCCAGGGGAATCCGTTTTTACATTTTGATGAAGCGCCGGACTTTATCGAATACCGCATGCATGTTCACGATAAAATCCGGGATACCCCTTACGAGGCGGTTTCCAGGGAAGAAGCCTACGAATCCTTAAGATAAAAAATTTGTATCGCGCAAGCCGCAGACACATTTTTGCGAATCAATCAAGCTCACAATTTTCCTTGTGTCCAAGTTATGCACAAGGCACAAGATATAGTGATAAGGCCAGCAAACTATCAATTAAGCTTATGTTTTCTCAAATCACATCGAAGAGCAACCCGCAACACATTGATTTATAAGCGAGTATAAAAAACCATGGTAGTTATAGTGACTTAAACGTATTCACGGAGAAGCGTGAGTTTAGAATCAATAAAAATTTAATCCACAAAGTTATCCACAGGAAAAATGGACAAACTGTGTGTAACTTACGAATCGCTCAGTTCAAGCCCCTTGTTGTGCGTTTCATTGATGCGTTTCAACAGGTAACGAAAAGGCACCATCGATTCGTGGTATTTTTTCATCTCGGCAACGTAAGGCAAATCGCCTGTGGCAAATTCGTAGCTGCCGGCTTTCATTGAATCGTATAATTCTTTTAGCACAAGCTCGATAACATCCACCAGCGGACGCGCCTCAGACAGAAATTCTTCATCAAACTCGATCGCCTGACGCAGATCGAAAGTCTCATCAATGGCCTGCCGGATCATATCGACGTATTCATCGGTCGAATGTGCACGTACGATTTTATTATTACTTAACATGTTTACCTCAAGGTTAGTTGCGTTGTCGGCGTCGCCTGCCCTAAAACTGCAGCACCGACTGAATAATTTCGCTGTATGGAAGTTCGTCAAACTTTCCATAGCGGCTTTGCGCCCGGTCTAAAACCTGCTTGATATCATCAAGCACCGGTGAGTATGATGACTCGTCATCTGTATCAAGCAGTTTTGCCAGCCCTGTCGACCACCCGCCGTACGCGTATTTCCATATTATGTGGCAGCGGCCCGTTTATTTCATGCAGCTTAAGCACAAATGTTGATTTTTCGCGTAATTTTTTCAGAAATTCGCCACATCTATCGGCAGACTCCACGTTTTTACAGGAATAACCTTCTCGGTCAGCCAGGCAAAAATGCCGGGGCAAACTGCATTTCGCCTGATGATTGCCACGATGATTTAACAGCGCTTTCTCAAAAACACAGCGAATATCTGCCAGCTGGTTATAAGTTGACTTATATTCGTCTTCTTCCATACTCGGCTATTTTTCGTGCTCCATGACTATCGGCTTCTCACGATAAGCCAGCAGCTGCTCTTCAGCAAGCAGCTGGTTGTCGGCAAACATCACTTTTATGATGCTGTTATCGCCATCATCAAGCTCTGCCCGCTGTTCTTTGGCAAAGTTTTTCGACTCGCGAAAAGACTCATAATCACCGATCAATTCCAGGTTTTTCACCAGCTCCATCCCCTCGGGGGAGGACATCTTAAAAACATAATAAGGCATAAGTTTATCTCTATTAATCCTGTCTCAATCTATCAGCATATTTGCTAAACTATTGGCGCTATTATACCGAATAGCTCACACACACGAAAACATCACATTATGAGTACAGATTTCCATTCCAAAGAACACCAGATTTTAGCTACTTTACGTAAAGTATTGTCCGAAGTGGTGCGTGACACAACACCAAAACCCGGTCGACCTAACGCATTAAAACCACAAACCGTGGACAACGTAAAACTGTGTTTTCAACTAATCACCTCACGCGAAAAGGAAATTATCGACGAAGCCGGCGGCAGCGGCATGGACAGCCGTCCACGTTATGCCGACGAACCCAGGAAAACCTCGCAGGTGGTGCAGTTTAACAATGCGGAAGACAAAGACTAAATTTTTAAGCGCTTTTCAACTACACTCACAGTTATCACAGACAATGGGTTAGAAGGATGAGCGAAGCATTATTCGATGTCGTATTTTTCGGCATCTTGCAGGCAGGCAAAGACAAAGAGGCCGTGATGCAGAATATGGCGGTACTGTTTAAAACAGATGCCAGTAAACTCGCGCCCTATTTTGCTGGTGGTCGTAAAGTCATCAAAGGAAAGATTAACGCTGCGGCCGCTGAAAAATACCGCACCGCGCTGGAGAATGTCGGCCTCAGCATCAAGATAGAGCCCTGTACTGCATCTGAAGCAGGCCAAAACACAAGCAAAACAGAACCTGCAAGTTCTACCAGCACAACAAAAACCGAAACGAACAACGAAGCAAAAATAGACACCACCGGTCTAACCGTGGCTGCGGTCGGCAGCGACGTTACCAAAAACCCGATTCCAGTTCCCGCGCAAAAAATCGACGATATCAGTGATATTTCCATGGCCGAAGTGGGCGTAGACGTGCTTGAAGACCCGGTCGAAGTCGCCGCGCAAAAAATTGAAGACATCAGCGATATTTCTATGGCCGAAGTCGGCAGCAATGTGCTCGATCACCCAACAGAAGTGGTGCCACAAAAGATCGATGATATTTCAGACATCAGTCTGGCGGAAGCCGGCGCTGATCTTATCGAGAACCCTCAAGCCGTGGAAAAAGCGAAAATTCCGGATACCAGTAAGCTTTCACTGGACGATGAGAAAAACTAAAGGGCACCTCTATTAATTGCTTATGTCCTCTGCGTGACCTGAAGCATGTAGATGCAAGGCGTGAGCCGCAGCAGAATGGTTATTCCATTCTCAAGGCTCACAACACAGCAGATGCATGCTTCAGGTCGCGCCCTACGGGGCTTTACACCACAGAGAAAACTTTTTTTGTTAGCTGTGCGATGCGGCACAAAAATAAAAAACTCTGTCCTCTCCGTGTCCTCTGTGGTGGCTAGCTTTTAGCTTTGCGGAATTTTCTCACGCAGCGCATCACGATCAAACCACCAACCATCAACCGGCACAATAGCGCCCAGTACCAGCGACAATCGCGGCAGGAAAACATCGGGATCAAGCAGTTCCAGACGTTCCATCCACAGACTCAGGCCTTCCTGGTCTACCACAGCAGAATGTTCCTTTGCGACATTCGCCAGTAATTGTTTGGTCAGAAAAGTCAGACTTTTATGTTTATCTTCAGCCGCACGTACATCAGCCACATAATGTGCGGTAACAGCAGCAATCGCCGCACCGTCAGCTTTTGCCGGGGTTTCGTCGATGACATAACTCAGCATATTCACTGTTAGAGTGGGGTCTACCGGGTAAGTCACTGCCAGCCAGACGCCGTGCGCCAGCGCAACGATAGATGCTGGTTGTGCACTCTGATACAGCACGTCACAGCTTTCCACCGCATCCTGCCATTGTTCGAGTTCGATAAAGGTATCAAGCGCAGCGCGGGCTTTTTCCCACGACTCATCAGCACGCCCCGAACCCACCAGTGCTTCCGCCACATCAAGCTGCAGGCGGGCGCGGTCAATCGGATCAGCACTGGCTTCGAGCGCATCATAAGCCGCCTGTTTTTTCTCCAGATACTTCTGGATATCTTCTTTTGACTGCTCGGGTGACGAGCTGTCTATCAATAGATCATCGAGTTCTTTATTGCCTGACATGATGGAAAACCACTTAAAATGTGAATTGGAAATATAAATTGAAAACGCTTTTTACAGCATTTTAGCGACAATGGAAACACGCTAATTGCAGGGGATTGTACACAAATCACCCTGTCTTTTGAGATATAACCTGCAACACGGCGCGCAGCTGCGCTTCATCCACCGGAAAAGTAAGCGACGCAGCAACCTCAAAACTGTGTAGAAACCGCTGGTACTGCGGCTTGAATTCTTCTTCATAAAACACGATCATGCTGGCATCGGTCACACCCTGAGTGCTCGAAAGCAGGGTTTCAAGGCTGCTGGTGCGGTCGCGAAAATCGGACTGAAAATTAAATTCAGCCACCATCGCCACTGGTTTGTGCTGACGGATCAATTTTACCGCCTTGCGTATACTTTCAGTTTTAAACACCTGAAAGCCTGCGGCCTCATACAACGGGGTAAAATCCGGGTAACCACCAAATTCCATAATCGATAATAAAACCGGCTTGTTACTGCTACTCATCACAAAAATTCCGTTAAAATGCAGGGCTTATTGTAGCGAAATATTTTACCGCTCGTCTTATTAACTCACGCAACAACATTCACCCAAAGGCTCTGACATGGCAGGAAAATTAAGCGAACCCAAGATCATCACCGATCTCGATCAAAAAGTGGTCTGCCTGTTACCGATAGGATTTTATTTTGATGATGAACGCTGGGACAAAATCTGGCAGCAATATGAGACAAATGGCGACACACTATCGATGGCCGACCTGAAGATTTTGTTCCCCGATGAAGCAACCGTGCAAAATCCGGCTGACGACAATGGTGAAACCTTCAGCAAATGCCGGTAGGCGCACCACTGAAAACGGGCTTACCCTCTCTGAGCGAATACGTCTTAGCTCAAGCTTGAACTGACAACGAATGTACGTTGAAGTCTACTTCCGACACAAGGCGGACACTGGAAAAACTTAAAAACACTAGTCCGCGAAACACGCAAAACACGCGAAAAAAGCGCAAAGAAAAGTATTATCTTATTTGTCGTTTTTGCAGGCCGGCATAAGATTATTTCGTTGCTTGCGCTTTTGGCACGGTTTGCCTGCAACGTACCTTATGCAGGCCTACAGCATAAACAAAAGAATTTATTCGTGTTTTTTTTGCGTGTTTTGCGTGTTTCGCGGACTAAAGCTTTTTGTTTGTAATGTCCGTT
>VAPF01020436.1_pt1 | contig 20927 bp, 21 predicted proteins | sample 3393931 | NCBI WGS metagenome assembly VAPF01 (sample SAMN08290437, study PRJNA428436) | hydrothermal vent metagenome | isolation source: Deep-sea hydrothermal vent chimney | place: Atlantic Ocean: South-mid Altantic Ridge | depth 2773 m m | reverse complement strand
TTAATGGCAAAATCCAGGGGATCATCGGTCTTCCGCACCGCCCCCTGGCTCTGATCGATTATCGACTTAATGCCCTTGCCCACCCGCGGCCGGTTGTCGGCCGCCTTGAACATCATCTCCCAGAAGGTTAAATCATCCTTTTTATAGCCATCGGTATTGACATTAGCCAGATTATTGGCTATTTGATTCAACCTTTGCTCCTGAGCCACCATGGTCTCCGTGGCCTCGGTGAGCCCAAGACGATTTTTAATAAACACCGTAGTTCCTCCTCAGATTATATAAGTTCGCCTCTACCTTTATGCATTTGTAATGCCAGACCATAAAGACAGATCCGCTTTAATTGACAGCATAAGGCAACGGCATCTTGATTCAGGGGAATAATTGGATATTAAGCGGCAGAGGCGGATACAGGCGGGCCTTGTTTTAGACGTTGGGCAAGAATCTGCGGGACTTAATGAGAGGGGGGCGGCAAATCCTGCCTATCAGCGCTCAGGCTGATATTTTTCGTTGGCCCGATAGATAAAGGCCAGAATTTCGGCAACCAGGATATAGGTCTCCGGCGGGATCTCCTCATTTATCTTGAGGCGGGATAATATCTCCAGCAGATCGGCATCGGCGTGAACAGGGATATCATGTTCACGCGCCAGAGCAATAATGCGCTCGGCAATCAGGCCTTCACCCTTACCGATAACGACCGGAGCCCGATTACTCTCCTTATCGTAACGCAGGGCTACAGCCTTGTTTTTAACATTTTTTGATTTTTCCGGTTTTTTTGATTCAGCCATGTCAGTTTTTTATGAAATTTGACCCTAAATTACAAGCGGCGGTTTTCCTGCGACGCTACAAACGTTTCCTGGTAGACGTCAGGATGCCGGATAATAAGGAAATTACCGTCTACTGCCCCAACACCGGCCGGATGACCAACTGCCTGCGGCCGGGATGCGAGGTTCTGCTCTCCCATTCCAGTAATACCAGCCGCAAATATCCCTGCACCCTGGAGCTGACCCGGCCGGGCTCCTGCTGGATAGGGGTCAATACCGGACGCACCAATGCCCTGGTGGCCGAGGCCCTGCGGGCTGGAATCATCCAGGAGTTCCACCACCTTAAAACAATAAGGCCGGAAATTAAGGTTTCTAACTCCAGCCGCCTTGATTTTCTTTTGGAAAATGACCATGATATGATATACCTTGAGGTAAAGAGTTGCACCCTGGCGGCAGACGGGGCGGCGATGTTCCCGGATGCGGTGACCCAGCGCGGGGCCAGGCATATGCGAGAACTGGCCAGCTTACGAAGCCAGGGATTCAAGGCGGCGGTTTTGTTTTGTGTCCAACGGGCCGATGCCGATTATTTCAGGCCGGCCGAAGAAATTGACCCCCAATATTGCGCGGCATTGCGCCAGGCCCAGCAGCTTGGCGTGATGTTGCTCGCTTATCAAGCGGCGGTCAAGCCGTCCGGGATAAAAATTATCAACAAAATTCCCATAAGGTTTTAGATGACCACCAACAACCACACCAGAAATCATACCCCTGTAAAAGCCGCGCTCCCCCATAATCCAAAAAGTCAGAAAAGTCAAAAAAAAGCCGTGATCCTCCTGAGCGGCGGCCTTGACTCCACCACCGTTCTCGCCATTGCCCAGGCGGCAGGCTATCTTTGTTACTGTTTAAGCTTTTCATACGGTCAGCGCCAGATTGTTGAGCTCCAACGGGCCAGAGAGACCGCCGCCCGCTTCCAGGCCCAGGATCATCTCGTGCTGGAGTTAGGCTTAGACCAGATTGGCGGTTCAGCCTTGACCAGCGCCCTTGCCGTCCCCAAACACAATGACCCGGCCGCCATTGGCCGTGACACCCATGACATTCCCGTCACCTATGTTCCAGGCCGTAACACCATTTTCCTCTCCTACGCCATGGCCTGGGCCGAGGTTCTTGGAGCAGCTGATATATTCATCGGGGTTAACGCCATGGACTACAGCGGTTACCCGGACTGCCGCCCCGAATACCTCGAGGCCTTCAGCCGGCTGGCCCGTCTCGCCACCAGAGCCGGAGCCGCCCAGGGCCGTGAACTGACGATTAACGCCCCATTATTAGAACTCAGCAAAAAGGAGATAATCCTCCGCGGCCTGGAGCTTGGAGTTGACTACAGCCGCACCCACAGCTGCTACGACCCAGATGATGACGGCCGGGGCTGCGGGGCCTGTGACGCCTGTATTCTGCGTCTCAAGGGCTTTGCCGAGGCCGGATACCCCGACCCGGCAGCTTACCAAGACCTTGAGGGCCAGAATCATGCCTCATAACAACTCGCAAGAACTTGCCGGCGGTCATCTTTTCATGATTGGCCTCCCAGAGACAGAGCTGGATAACTCCACCCGGCAGCTCATAGATGAACACAGTATCCATAATTTTATTATCTTTCGGCGGAACGTCAAGAACAAACAGCAGCTGCAAACTCTTTGCGCCGCCCTGCATGAGGCCTGCCGGCAACGCGGCCTGCCCCGGCCCCTGATCTCAATCGACCAGGAGGGCGGCCCGGTTGCCCGGCTGCCCAAGCCCTTTACCCAGTTCCCGGCCATGCACCAGCTGTCAGGCGCTCCGAATCACAAAAAGCTCCTGGCGGAATATGCCGCCACCTGCGCCAGAGAACTCCGAGAAGTCGGGATCAACATGAACCTGGCACCGGTATTGGATATCTGCCCCGCCGATCAGAACCTGTTCATGGAAGAGCGTTCCCTCGGCGGAGATGTGCGACAGGTTACCGAACTGGGGCATCTGCTGATTACCGGCCTGCAAGGCGCCGGAGTAGCGGCCTGTGCCAAGCACTTTCCCGGCCTGGGCGCGGCAACTCTTGACCCCCATAAGGAACTGCCGGAAGTTGACCTGCCGCTCTCCTATTTCAAAGAAGAGGGGCTGGCTCCCTTCCGGCTGGCGGCGGCGATCGGCACCGCCGCCTTCATGACCTCACATGCTGTTTATAACGCCATAGCCCCCCAAGTGCCCGGCACCCTGTCAGCCAAGGTAGTTGGAGAGCTTATCAGAGAGGAATGCGGCTATGAGGGTTTAATCATTACCGATGATTTAGAGATGGGTGCCATTGAGCTGTTCATGCCCTTCCCCAAGGCCGTTCTCCAAGCCCTGCTGGCCGGAGCCGATCTTTTATTAATCTGCCATGATCACGATAAGGTGCGAACGGCCCTGTGTGAGCTGGAAAAAGCCAGAAAGACCGGCGGAATCAGCGACGATATAATCCGCAACTCTCTTTTCCGGCAACAGGATCTGCTCAGGCGTTTTAGCTGAGGGCCATCAAACATTGGGCTGGATAGTTACCTAATTTGTTTTATAAGCCATCAAACTTTATGGTACAATAAGTGTAAGCGCTCCATGAACACCCTGAAACGCTCGCATACGATCTTAGTCGTACCGCTACATTTCGAGATGTTATAAAGTCAAGAGTGTAGTTTGTTGAGCACTTACCAATAAGTGATATGGGGGCAATAGCCATTCAGGTAACTCTTCGGCGTAATTAATTTATCCGCCCTGGCTGGATAATCCAGAATAAGGTATTATTTTCTTTCCGACAACTTTTGGCTATCGACAACAATTAAACAACCCGGCTGCGCCATATCGGTCAGCCCAAAGAACAATGAAAGTCCCATGCTTCACTTATGCTGTTGCAGACAATTAAGGACTTTCAGACAAAAATGGAGGATTTCTATGGAGCTACAGGTAGAAGGCCGCAATCTTGAAATCAGAAAATCTTGGCAGGAAAAAATTAATACCGAAAAGGAGAGACTTGACAGGCATCATCCCGGTTTGTTGCATAATCTCCGGATAACCGTTGCAGATGCGAAACACCATAAAGAGGGGGGGTACGAGTTACAGTTAGTGGCCTCCGTCCCGAATGATACCGTAGTGGTTAAGCGCAAGGGCGATAAGATTCGCGCCATGCTGGGTGACGCCTTTGACACTCTGGGCCTACAACTCAAGGAGCTGCAGCGTAAAAGGCGGCAGACCAACAAAGTAGACGCCTCTTTGCCCAACAACCAGGAGGGGGTAATAAAAAAGGTAGTACCTTACGAATCATATGGTTTCATTGCCACCACTGACGGCCGCGAAATTTATTTTCATGAAAATGCCCTAAAGGATATGTCCATTGAAAAAATCAATGAGGGCGACGCGGTAAAATTCGGCGAAGCCGAAGGCGACAAGGGACCTTGCGCCACCTGGGTACGGGCCGATTAGGCTTGAAAATATAATTTACTGTACATAAAAACATTCTTAAATTACATTTAAGGCCCGCTGCGGATTCCCCCCGCAACGGGCCTTATTTATTATACTTGCGACTGACAAACTATGAAAAATGTAAAAGAAATTAATATTGCTGATTATCATAAGCTAAAAAAAGAGGTAGTTCTACAACGAATCGCAGCCCGTAAGAAAGAATTAGGCCAGGATCTGCTGCTGCTCTGCCATCATTATCAGCAGGACGACATATTCCAATTCGCCGACTACACCGGAGATTCACTGAAACTGGCCCATAACGCAGCCCAGGTAGCCGGCAAGCGCTATATAATCTTCTGCGGGGTGCATTTCATGGCCGAATCGGCCGATATTCTCACCGATGATGAGCAGATTGTTATTCTGCCTGACCTGACCGCCGGCTGCTCCATGGCGGATATGGCCACCAGCGGCGAGGTAAAGGGTCTTTGGCGTGAGCTGGCTCCCTTAATGAACACCGACCGGCTTATCCCCATAACCTATGTCAATTCCTCGGCCAGCCTCAAGGCCTTTGTCGGAGAACAAGGCGGCTCAGTCTGTACCTCATCCAATGCCGGGCGGGTATTAAACTGGGCCTTGGAGCATGGGGAGAGGGTCTTTTTCTGCCCCGATGAACATCTCGGCCGCAACTCGGCCCAGGCCGCCGGTATCCCCGACGACGAGGTTGTTATCTGGCGGCGGGGAGAGATACTGGGCGGCAACAGCCGGAAGCAGCTCGAAAGGGCCAGAATAATCCTCTGGGACGGTTACTGCACGGTTCACATGCAGTTTTCCGCCGCCCAGATTGCCAGCACCCGCCAGGCCGACCCCGAGGTGAAAATTATCGTCCATCCGGAATGCCGCCGCGAGGTGGTGGAAGCTGCCGACCTCCAGGGCTCCACGGAGATGATTATCAAGGCCGTGAGCGAGGCCCCAGCCAGCAGCAGTTGGGCGGTGGGCACCGAAATCAACCTGGTAAAGCGCCTGACGGCCCAATTCCCGGATAAACGCATCCGTTCTCTCTCACCGGTGGAATGTAAATGTTCTACCATGTACCGTATTGATCCTGCCCATCTCCTGTGGGTGCTGGATAATCTAACCGCCGGCCGTATCGTAAACCAGATCAAGGTGGACAAAGAAACCGCCGCTCTGGCCAGCCTGGCTCTGAACCGCATGCTGAAAATCTAAGGGGACCAATACTTCCGGCCGGGGACAGAGACAAACTCCACATCCGGCAGAATGAGACAGGTCAGCCTGCCACCATATACCGCACCGGTGTCAATACCAATCGCCCCTTCAGTGATACATGGTTTGGAATGGGCAGTGTGGCCGTAAACTACTGTCTTGCCCAGGCCGGAATCATGCCCCTGCTCCCGGCTCCAAAGCAGCCAGTCCCGGTTCTGCATACTTAGGTGAACACCGCGCTGCACTCCGGCATGAACATAGATATATTTATCATCCTGCCAATAGAGATCCAGCTCCCGGAAAAAACGTTGATGCCCAGCCGGTAATCCTCCGGCCGCGATTGCCGCTTCTCCGCCATAGCTGGCAATGGTCTGCCGCCCACCGGTCTGCAGATAAATATCCCGCCCCACGCCTTCGAGATAATTATTAAACATCTCCTCATGATTACCCATAAGGGTAATTACCCTCTTAAAGCGGCTCACAAGACTGATAACCGTTTCCACGACCTGCCGGGATTCCGGCCCCCGGTCAATGTAGTCACCGAGAAAGACCAGGGTATCCTGACCAGAGATAGGGTTAATTTTGGCCAACAGGGCCATAAGGATTTGATGACAACCGTGAATATCGCCAATGACAAAGGTCCTCATGATGTTCCTTTAAATGTAACTCAGCTGTACCCCATCTCGAAGTCTGCGCTTACCTGAGCAGTTACAGTTACGAGTTGAGAGCAACTTACAACCCTCGCTGGACAGTTACGCTAATTCTTTTAATAACTATTGTCACCGTTAATGAAATTTCCCAGGCCGCCTAATATCGAGCCTTCCCCCCGGCTGCCGCCATTAACCGGCGCAGCGGCCAGCATGCGGCCGGCGAGGCGGGAGAAGGGCAGGGACTGAAGCCAGACCCGGCCGGGGCCTTCCAGATTAGTAAAGAAGAAGCCCTCGCCGCCAAAGAGGGCGCTCTTGATATTACCGGCCTGCTGAATATCAAACTTAACCGCCGGTTCTATAGCTACCACGCAGCCGGTATCCACCTGTATACGTTCGCCAGCGGCAAGCATTCTCTTAATGACGGTGCCGCCGGCATGAATAAAAATCATCCCGTCGCCTTCCAACTTTTCCATGATAAAACCTTCCCCGCCGAAGAGCCCGGTCATAATCTTCTGCTGTAGATAAATACCGATGGAAACGCCCTTGGCGGCGCAGAGAAAGGCATCTTTCTGACAGATCAGGCAGCCACCCATATCCGACAGAGAAATGGGGATAATATTACCGGGATATGGAGCCCCAAAGGCGACATGGGCCTTGCCATGACCGCCATGGGTAAAGGCGGTCATAAAAAGACTCTCACCGGTCAAAAGCCTTTTACCGGCTCCGAGCAGCTTACCCATGAAGCCTTTCTGAGTCTGAGAGCCATCACCAAATATGGTTTCCATCTGAATGGAATCATCCTTGTACATCATGGCTCCAGCCTCTGAAACTGCCGATTCACCAGGATCCAACTCAACTTCCACAAACTGCATCTCGGCGCCAAATATCTTATAGTCAATTTCATCGGCGGTAGTGCAGCGGCCTTTAAAGGGCGGCGGCCCGGCCGCATCACTAACCGTCATCAATTCGTCGATACTTTTGATCGGTACCCATTCCACTAGGCCGGGATGCCAGGCATGACCGTTTGGGTTACGGCGGGCCTCTGCCCGGGCCTGATTAAGATCCATGGGACCGATTTTCTTACCGCTATAACTGAGATACCATTGAGACATAAATATCCTTTCAGGTTTTAAGACCTTTCCTTACAAACTCTAAAAATGAAAAAATGGAGCTAACGGTTCAGCTACTAAGGCAGTCGTCACGCCAGGAGCAGCTTTCCTGATTACAGGAATCACCAGCGGTCTGGAAGCAGGGGAAATTACCTTCCGCTTCCTGAATTTTTTTAATTAAATCCGCCTTCTTGAGACGTCCTGTTTTACAGCCTACCCGTTTGGCGATTCTCTTGATGTCGACCATTTTCATTTTTTTTACCTCCATACATTTTAATAATATTTAGTAACTGTTTAGCTGCACTCCATATTTGCCCATTTATGGCTTCTTGAGTAGCACAAATACGCTGCGAAACCATAAATAACAAGGTAAGCGAAGACTCCCGATCAGAAGCACATCTAAGCAGTTACAGCTCGGTGTTTAGGGCAATTTACAGTCACACCTGAATAGTTACAATATTTGTAACTTGTATGATGATTTATTGAATGAAACGACTAATAAATTATCTTAAAGAAATTATGAATTTATAGTTTATTAATCCTATTCAGCCAAAGCAGATAAACTGCCCTAAACTGGCACCTGTAACTAAATAGTTACAGTTTTATATTACAGCATAGTCTGGCAATATTTGTCAAAAAAAATGATGGCTGAACAGAAATAAAAGGAAAAACAAGAAGCAGCGTACTGAAATATCCAAAAAAAAAAAAGCTAAGGAGCACAGAGGCCATTAGAAAGGAGAAAAGAGGGGGAGGGCGGCCGCCGGCTCCTTAGCAGGGGTTTGTTGAAACTCTCAACAACCTTATCAGTAATGATATACATTGTTTGAAAAATAAAAAGGGTTAAAATAAAAAAAATATTTTAAGCAGCCCCTATCGTTTTGCATTAAAATTGTAAATTTCTTTGATCTGGGGGGCACGGTCAAGGAATATTTTAATGAGGCGTGGATCAAAATGACTGCCGGCACCATTTTTTATTTCCATTACCGCCTGTTTGAAAGACCAGGGTTTTTTGTACGGCCGGGATGATGTAAGGGCATCAAAGACGTCACAAATGGCGGTTATGCGCCCGGCTAAAGGAATATTTTTGCCATGCAGGCCGCACGGGTAGCCGCTGCCGTCCCATTTCTCATGATGAGTGAGGGCGATATTTTTGGCCACCCGCAAAAGTTCTGAATCGTAACCGGATAATAATTGCGCCCCAATACGACTGTGGTTTTGCATGAGTTTAAACTCATTAGTTGTTAAGCGGCTGGGCTTTAAGAGAATCTGATCGGAGATACCTATTTTGCCAATATCATGCATGGGCGCGGCCTGGAACAGCAGGGTATTTTTGTAACTGCTGATCCCGCTTCCCCGGCCGATGATAGCGCAATAGCGGCTGATTTTATTTATATGGAGCCCTGTCCATTTATCGCGGAATTCTGCCGCTCGGGCCAGGCGATAAACAATTTCCAGCTGGGCCTTTTTGAGTTCAGCGGTTCTTTGTTCCACCAGGGATTCAAGGTGATCCCGATGCAGGCGTAATTCTTCTTTTGCCTGTCGTAGCTCTTCTTCAACCCGCATCTCCTTGGTGACCACAAACAGGAGGCCGAGTGACAGGCAGATCTGATCGTTATCGTGAGTCTCAATGGTGGCCTGATCTTTGAGCCAGAATGGCGCGGCCTCCGGCGGGGCTATTTTATAGATGGCCTCTGCCATACCCCGTTGCCTGACCTGGCCGCGTATGCGCCAGCGCGCGTTAATAAGCAGACGGCGGTCGATTATCTCGGGTGTTATATGATCCTCGGTCTGGGGGGGCGGATATGTGCAGCGGTCAATAATGCAACAGCGCAGCATTTTGGCCGTCTCCGGGGGGGCACATTGTAACAGGGCGGAGAGGCGGAAACCGCTGTATTCGTACCATATATGGTGGGCTTCATCTATGTGCCAGGCGGCAATATAGGGAATGGCGGAGAGGCCCATCAGCTCTAAATCTATAAAACGGGCGATGGTCTTTCGGACATGTATTTTCAGAGCATCCGAATAGTCGTCGTTTAATATATGACCATGATAGTCATTATGCAGAAAATCTGTAAAACGCCGATCGTCAATCATGGGTTAAGCATTACCACGAAAGGCGGGATTGCGAAATAAAAAAAGGAAAGAGGTAAAACTGCGAGTCGGGACTGGAGTTACACGCCGATAGTTACAGAATCAGTAGTGTAGCTGAGAAGATGATCCTGCTGGGCCTTGAATAATACCCCTCTGGCCTGTTCAATATCCTGACCTATCTGATCAGCTAAGGCCGTCGGGCCGGAAAATTTACGTTCCCCCCGTAAATATTGCAACAGGTTTATTTTGATATCTTTACCATATATATCCTGATTAAAATCAAAAATATGGGTCTCGGCGGATATCTTCCGACCGTGAAAGGTGGGATTATAGCCAATATTCAAGACACCGCCGTAACACTTGGCATCATAGAAGACCTGGGTGACATAGACCCCATGCTTTGGGCAGAGGTCGTCGGCGGCGATATGGAGATTGGCGGTGGGGAAACCCAACAATCTGCCGCCCCGCTGCTGGCCCTTTTGAACTTCACCCCGGATTTGGTAAAAACGGCCCAAAAGTTTCCTCACATCCCGCATTCGCCCCTGGCTCACCAATTCTCTGACCTTGGTACTGCTAACCAGCATACCGTCAACATAGATGGCCTCTATTACCGAAACCGCGAAATGCTTTTTTTTACCCTGCTCCCGGAGGAAGGCGATATCGCCCTCTCTGCCCCGGCCCAGGGCGTAATCATAGCCAACCACCAACTCCTCGACACCAATACTCTTGATGAGGGCTTCATCCACAAAATCCTGGGCGGCAATGGCCGCAAAGGGCTTGGTAAAGGGGATGATAATTAAAACATCTATATTGGCATGGGCGATAAGCTCCCGTTTCTGGTCGCAGGTAGAAATTAATTTAATCCCGATATCCGGCCGTACTACCTTTAACGGATGAGGGGCAAAGGTAATGGCAACGCTGGTGCCTTTATTGCGTTTGGCTTTATCAACCACCGCCTTAAATAACTGTTGGTGGCCAAGATGAACACCGTCAAAATTGCCGATGGTGACAAAAGGGCGGGGCAAGGGGTGTTTAATATCTTGCAGGTCAGTATATATTTGCACGTTTACAGCTTTTGTTGAGATTAGTCGGGAATTTGCTAGATTACAACCAAATGGTCGTTAAAGAAAGGGCTTTTTGCCAATACCCCGGCCTGGAGTTACGTTTTTTTAGCAAGACATGATAAATTAACTTGACAAATAAGCAGAAAAAACTAAATTGGCTCCATCTTCAATGCCGAAGTGGCGGAACTGGTAGACGCGCTAGGTTCAGGGTCTAGTGGGAGTATTCCTGTGGAGGTTCGATTCCTCTCTTCGGCACCATTTATATGCAAAGGCCGTAACTCTTTTATGAGTTACGGCCTTTTTTTGTGCAAAAAACCACATTTATTCACAAATAGTTAAAATATCGGTAACTATTTAGGTATGACTGTAAATTGCCCTAAACTCTGAGCTGTAACTGCTTAGATGTGCTTCAGATTCGGAGTTTACACTTACCTGTTTATTTATGGTTTCGCAGCGTACTTATGCTACTCAAGAAACCATAAATGAGCGAGGTAAGCGCTGATGTTCTCAGTTTAGTCGAGTAGAGCGGTTCAATCAGGTACGATAATCAGCGTTGATCCGCACGTAATCAAGCGACAAATCACAGGTGTAGATCTCAGCCTGGGCTTCCCCAGCTCTTAGATCAATGGTCAGAGAGAATTCCTTTTGCGCCATAATCCGGGCCGCAGAGCGCTCGGCAGTCGCCGACAATAAATGCCCGTCTTTTACCAACTCGTTATCACCGACTGATATTACCACCTTGGCCGGATTAAAGGCAGCCCCTGAACGCCCCAGGGCCGCCATTATCCGGCCCCAGTTAGGATCTGAACCAAAAAACGCCGTCTTTACCAGAGCAGAATCAGCTACTGTCCGGACCACCAGTTCCGCCTCGGCGTCAGTTAGTGCCCCACGAACCCGAATCGTCACCAGCTTAGTCGCCCCCTCACCATCAGCGACAATCTGCAAGGCCAGATCACGGGTAACTTCATGCAGCATCCCGGCAAAGGCCGCAGCCTCGGGGCTGTTAAGATTATTAATTTCACGGCCCCCGCTCTGGCCGCTGGCCATGATGATAACCGTATCATTGGTGGAGGTATCGCCGTCCACCGTTATCCGGTTGAAGGACTGCTCCACCGCCCCGGACAGCATATCCCGCAATAAGACCGGGCTTATATTGGCATCGGTCATAATAAAACTCAGCATGGTCGCCATATTGGGCATAATCATTCCGGCCCCCTTGGCAATCCCGCTTATTTTAACCTCCGGCCCATCTAACTTGAGCCGAAACTGACGCCCGGCGATTTTCGGCACCGTATCGGTGGTCATAACCGCCCGCGCCACCTCCGGCAGAGCAGAGCGAGAAAGGCTAACCGCCAGCTCAGGGATAACGGCCTCAAAACGCGCCATTTCCAATTGCTCACCAATAACCCCGGTGGAGGACACTAACGCCATCTCCTCATCAATATCAAGGGCCCGGGCAGTTAAGGCGGCACAGCGTTTGGCATTGGCCAGCCCCTCATCCCCGGTACAGGCATTGGCAATGGCAGAATTGACCAAAACGGCCTGCAGCCGCCCGCTCTTTATCCGTTCCCGTCCCAGAATAACCGGTGCCGCCTGCACCAGATTCGTGGTAAACACAGCGGCGGCGGCCGCCGGCTGCCGACAGGCGATGAGTCCCACATCCAGCTTATCTTTGCCCCGCAACCCAGCTCGGCACGCGGCAAATTCAAAGCCATTAACCCGGCTGTCCGGTATCATTTTGACTTACCGCAACAACGCTTATATTTTTTGCCGCTGCCACAGGGGCAGGGGGCATTACGGCCAATCTTATCTCCCTGACGCACCATGGGCTTTTGAACCACGGCCTCCTCATCATTACGTCTCATCTCCATTGCCTCCTGCTCGGCCCGCCGCTGTTGTTCCAAGGCCTCTATCTCTTCCTCGGAAACCAGACGAACCATAAACATGGTGGAGACGGTCTGCTGCTTGATGGATTCCATCAAGTCAACAAACATCTCATACCCCTCCCGCTTATATTCATCCAGGGGGTTCTTCTGGCCATAGCCCCGCAGGCCAATGCCCTCCTTCAGGTGATCCATGTTGAGGAGATGATCCTTCCAATGCGAATCAACCACCTGTAGCAAAACCATACGTTCGAGATGACGCATATTCTCGCTGCCGACCTCCAGTTCACGGGCCTCATAGGCCTTAATTGCCTCCTGACGCAGACGCTCGGTCAGGGCTTCGCCGTCCATCGCCAGCCGCTCATCCTCAGTTATATCAACTTCGGCCCCAAACATATCCCGCATCCGGTCAGCAACCGACTTCCAGTCCCAATCCTCCGCCGGGATATGATCATTAATAGTCTCAGCGGCTATGGCCGCAGCGGCATCGGTGACCATCTCCTGGATCATGCCCTTGATATCTTCACCCTGCAGAACAGTACGCCGCTGGGTATAAATAATCTCCCGCTGTTTATTCATTACATCGTCATATTCCAACAGATGCTTACGAATATCGAAGTTATGGCCCTCCACCTTACGCTGGGCGTTCTCAATGGCCTTGGTAATCATAGAATGCTCAATGGGCTCGTCCTCTTCCATCCCCAGACGCTCCATGATCCCGGATATGCGGTCGGAACCGAAGATGCGCAGCAGATCATCCTCAAGGGATAGATAGAATCTTGAGGAGCCGGCATCGCCCTGCCGCCCGGAGCGCCCCCGAAGCTGATTATCAATCCGGCGTGACTCATGACGACTGGTAGCAAGAATGTGCAGACCGCCCAACCCGGCAACCCCCTCGCCCAGCTTGATATCAGTACCCCGGCCCGCCATATTGGTAGCAATGGTAACCCTGCCCCTCTGGCCCGCCTCAGCGATAATCTCGGCCTCCCGCTCATGATATTTGGCGTTTAAAACCTCATGGGGGATATTTTCTTTTTTCAGCATGTTGGAAAGATGCTCGGATATATCAATATTAATCGTTCCCACGAGAACCGGGCGGCCCTTTTCGTGCATCTCCTTAATTTCTCTGACCACCGCCCGATATTTAGCCGCCGCATTTTTATAGACGACATCGGCATAATCGTCTCTCGTCACCGGCTTAAAGGTGGGGATTATGACCACATCCAATTTATATATCGTTTTAAATTCCGCCGCTTCGGTATCGGCGGTGCCGGTCATGCCAGCCAGTTTTTCGTACATCCGGAAAAAATTCTGGAAGGTAATGGAGGCCAAGGTCTGATTCTCCTGCTCCACCTTAACCCCTTCCTTGGCCTCCAGGGCCTGATGCAGACCGTCACTGAACCGGCGGCCCGGCATAGAACGGCCAGTGAATTCATCAACAATAACCACCTCACCATCTTTAACAATATAATCCACATCCCGTTTGAACAGGGCATGGGCCTTAAGGGACTGATTGAGATGATGGAGGTAATCAATATTCTTGGGTTCATAGAGATTACTCACCTGAAGTATCTCCTCGGCCAAGGCAATGCCCTCCTCAGTAAATGAGGCCTGGCGGTCTTTCTCGTCAACCGTGTAATGCTCCTCGGCCTTAAAGCGGGGCATAATCTTATTGACCTCATTATACAGACCGGTAGATAACTCCGAGGGGCCGGAGATAATAAGCGGCGTCCGGGCCTCGTCAATGAGGATACTGTCGACCTCATCGACAATGGCGTAATTAAGCTCCCGCTGGCAAAAATCACCCACATCAAACTTCATGTTATCACGCAGATAATCAAAGCCAAATTCGTTGTTGGTGCCATAGGTTATATCAGAATTATAGGCCGCGCGCCGGGCATCATCATCCATATCGTGGACAATGGAGCCCACGGTCATGCCGAGAAAGCGATAAACCTCACCCATCCACTCGGCATCACGACGAGCCAGATAATCGTTCACCGTCACTACATGCGCCCCCTTGCCGGAAAGGGCATTCAGATAAATTGGCATAGTCGCCACCAGGGTCTTGCCCTCACCAGTCTTCATCTCGGTGATACATCCCTGGTGGAGGATTATAGCGCCAACCAGCTGGACATCATAGGCCCGCATATCAAGAACCCGGCGGCCAGCCTCCCTGACTGCGGCAAAGGCTTCCGGCAACAGATCATCCAGGGGCTCGCCCTTGGTTAGACGCTCGCGGAATTCAACAGTTTTGGCTCTGAGACCGGCATCATCCAATTTCTGAATTTCCGGCTCAAAGCTGTTAATCTGCTCAACAACCGGCCTTAGTTTCTTTAAAATTCGTTCATTCTTGCTGCCAAAAACTTTGGTTAGCACATTGCTTAGCATGAAAATTTCACTCCCATTTTTTTTAAAGGCGGAATCTCGATTTTTAGAACGTGAAATTAGCCCCAAGCTCACTATTTCCAAATTCCTCCGAGCGTATAGCAATACGCCCCCTACAACCGAGCCTGCCCCTGCCTCACGGGCGGCTTTTTACCATCTGCCCGCCAGATCAAGGCGGTTTCATTGCAATCCGGATACTTGGGGCATTGCAGGCATTCGCTCCAAACCTTATGAGGCAATTCATCCCTGGGGATAAGTTCAAACCCCATTTTTATAAAAAAGTCCGGTTCATAGGTCAAGGCAAAAACTCGTTCTATGCCCAATGTCCCGACCTCGGCGAGACAGCTTTCAACCAGTCTCCGGCCCAGGCCCTGCCCCTGATAATCTTCAGCCACAGCGAGGGAACGAATCTCAGCCAGTTCTCCCCAGCAGACATGGAGGGCGGCAGCCGCCCCCAGGACGCCACTGCCATCCGGGGCCTCCCATATTTTGAAGTCACGGAGATTATCATAGAGGGAATTCAGCGAACGCCCCAGGAGCTGGCCCTTGTCTGAAAATTTATTCAGCAGATCATATATGGCCCTGACATCGGGTACTCTGGCATCTCTAATCATAAATTCAAGGCTGTTACTTCTTCCCAGTCAGGGATATTGCGGACGGTCGGCAGCCAACAACTTGATAAACACCCGGCCCCCTCCCTCTTCTTCAATGGCAGTAGCCTTTTTTCTGGCCGCACTTAAATCTGGAATATGACCAACATAAACCATATATAATTTACTATCCGGGCCGGGTTTAAGGTAAAAAGCCTCGTAATGCCTGGCCCGCCATGCTAAAACCGCCCGCTCTGCCCCGTCCTCTTTACGGAAGGCGGCAACTCTCAAGGCATAAAATGAGCTTGCATTATCCCGCCGTACCGCGGCCGTTTTTTTTACTTGCCGCAAAGGCCGCTTTTCCGCCTGCCGCACACCGCTGTCCAACAGCCGCGCCGCTTTATGGCCCAGGCGGGCAACCTTGTCCGCCACTCTCGATGGCCCATGCAGCACCGACTGACCAGTCCATATCCCAAAAATAAACATCCACAGGAGAAGGCAAAAAGCAACAACCGCAAAGCCGCAGAGACCGCCCCAGCCCATCTCAAGGCGGATAAGCGGCTTTTTTTTCTTCTTAGCCGCCATTACGCCCCTACATAGCCTCCGGCGCCCGCACTCCGATAAGAGTCAGGCCGTTATAGAGGACAATCCGCAGGCCGTGAGCCAGCCAAAGCCGAGCCCGGCTCAATTCAACTTCCTCGGCTGAAATAATTCGATGCTTATTATAATAACTATGGAAGGCGGCGGCCAATTCCTGCAGATAAAAAACAAGACGGTGGGGAGCGAGATCTACGGCAGCCTTCTGTACCAGACCGGGGTAAGCGGCCATTGTTCGCAGAAGCTCCAACTCCTCCGGCTGCACAAGTAAGCCGAGACGGGCCTCCGACAATTCACCTGCCGCCACGCCCTTCTCCACCGCCTGTTTCATAATGCTCGTTAAACGGGCGTGGGCGTATTGGACATAATAAACTGGATTTTCCTGACTCTGCCGGGTGGCCAGATCGAGATCAAATTCCAGCTGACTATCGGCCTTGCGCATGAGAAAAAAGAAACGGGCCACATCAACCCCCACCTCATCCAACAACTCATCCACGGTGACAAAGGTGGCCTTGCGGGTTGACATCTTGACCTGCTTGCCGTCCCGCATCAGGGTTACAAACTGGTGCAGCACCACCGTCACCATATCCGGATCATAACCCAGGGCCTTAATTCCCGCCATGACATCAGGTACGGTGGCGATATGATCAGCGCCAAATATATCCACCAGCCAGTCATAACCCCGACGGAACTTCTCCCGATGATAGGCAATATCCGGTAGCCGATAGGTTGGTTCGCCGCTGCTCTTGATAATTACCCGATCCTTTTCCAGGCCGAAGTTGGTAGTCTTAAACCAGACCGCCCCATCTTTTTCATAAACCAGCCCCTGAGCCCGTAATTTGGCCACCACATCATCAATATGACCATCATCATAGAGGGTATGCTCGTTATAATAATTATCGAACTTAATCCCCAGACGTTCCAGGGTACCGTTTATATCCTTAAATATGGCCTGTTCCGCCCTCTTCTGGAAGGGAGCCAGATCATCGCTGTTTCGCAGACTGTCACCAACCTCAGACAGCAGATCTCTGGCAATATCATAGATATATTCCCCCTGGTAGCCGTCCTCCGGCAGTTCACAAGGCACACCGGAAAGCTCAAGATAACGGGCCCTGAGAGAACCGGCTAAAACCCGCATCTGGCGGCCGGCATCATTATAATAATACTCCCTGCTGACCTCAAAGCCCACCGCCGACAAGAGTCGGCAGATGGCATCACCCAAGACCGCCTGACGGCCGTGGCCTATACTGAGCGGCCCAGTGGGATTGGCGCTAACGAATTCCACCAGCACCTTTTTCCCGGCCCCCGCCGCCTCTGGCCCATAATCCTTATCCCGGCGGCAGATATCCGGCAGCACCCCTTGCCAGACCTCATTTTTGAGAAAAAAATTAACAAAACCCGGCCCGGCAATTTCTATTTTGTCAATTAGATCACATTCTTTGTTCAGCATCTCCCTTAGACGGCCGGCAAGCTCTCTGGGGTTTTTCCGGACTCGGCCGGCGGCCACCATGGCCAGATTGGTGGAAAAATCCCCCAGGCCCTCATGCTTTGGCTTCTCGATGGTATAGTCAGCGGCCTCGGCCGGCCAGATGCCCTCTTTAACCCCAGCCGCAAAGCAGCGATCCAAAACTTCTTTTAAACGTTTCCGTATCATAAATAATCCATGTAACTACTATTCAGCGAAGGCTGCAAATCAACCTTAACTCGTAAGTGTAACTGTTCAGACGAACCTGGAGTACAGCTGAATAGTTACTAATCCGTCACGTCAATTATAGCGCCGCTTATTATTACTGCCAAAGAGGCAGAGAACTTCGTAATTAATGGTACCCATCCAGGACGCTATCTCATCGGCAGTAATTTCGTCCTCTGCCGAACCGCATTGCTGCCGCCCCATGATCACCACCTCACTGCCATTTTCAACCCCTGGAATTTCGGTTACATCCGCCACACAGGCGTTCATACATATCCGCCCCCTGACCGGTGCCCGGCGGCCTCTTATCAACACCGAGGCCCTGCCGCTCAGAGAACGTAAATAACCATCGGCATACCCCAGCGGCAGAACAGCGAGGCGTGAGGGTACCCTGGTCTTGAATATATGGCCATAACTTATGCCATAACCGGCCGGAACGTCTTTGAGCTGAATCACCCGGCTCTGAAAGGACATGACCGCCTTTAGCCCTGCGGGCTCCAGAGGGTCAGCAAGCGGGCTGTAACCATAGAGGGCAATACCGAGACGTACCATATCATGATAAGTATCGGCAAAACGGATAAGGGCGGCAGAATTGGCAATATGACACATAACCCGGCGGCCGATGGACAACTCGACCAGCTGACGGCGGAAGAGTTCATCCTGCTCCCTGGTTATTCCCTGGCGCTCGATGTCAGCCAGAGGAAAATGAGCCATAATTCCGTCTAAATATACTCCAGGCAGACTCTCAATCTCTCTGACATAGGCCTGCAGCTCCATGGGCATAATCCCCAGACGCCCCATTCCCACATCCATCTTCAAATGTACCCCAACTTGAGCCGCCCGCCTATCAGCCGCGGCCGACAGGGCTCGGATATTCTCAAGCTCAAAGACCACCGGGGTCAGATTATAATCAATTAAGAGTTCCGCTTCGATACTGCCAAGGAGAACAAGGATAGTGCCCTTAATCCCGGCCCGCCGCAACGATACGCCCTCCTCGGGGGAGGCGACCCCAAAATAACCAGCACCAGCGGCACTCAGGGACTCGGCAACAGGCACAAGGCCGTGCCCATAGGCATCGGACTTAACCATGGATAGAACCGCAGTATCCGGCCCGGCCATTTTTTTGACTAACTGGAAATTGTGACGTAAGGCGGTAAGGTTGATGGAGACTCTGTTATATGCTGAAAGGGACATGAATTTATCGTAACTGTTTAGGGTAATTTACAGTCACACTTAAATAGTTACCAATTTATCCTGACAACCAACAGCCCGGCCCAGGGCCTGGCGCCTTAAGGAGCTATCTTTTTGAAACCATCCCATAGTACCCGGCTGGAGAAAAAAAGAGCCCAGCCAATGGCGGCATAGATAATCCCCACTAAGGAGCGGGGAGCGCTGGAGGTACGCAGGAGCCAGCCAAGAAATATCATCAGAGCGATTAGCCCCCACATCTTTACGGTATAGACCCCGCCCAGGCAGCTACCATCATTCTTGGCCCTCAAACGGCGCAGGTTTTCTTTAGCCGCCTTATCAAGCATGAATATTGACTTCACCGTACCAATGGCTATGGCCGGGAATAAGAGCCAAAGCTGACCGACACCGCGCAGAAAAAGACTGCCACGAATAAAGAGCATTATCCCCACCGCACTCCAGACAAAGGCCGCCGCAAAATGAAAGACCCGCCGTGATACCCCTGGTTTAAGTCTTGACAACACAATTCTTCCCCCACACCGCCTTTGGTAAAAACAAGAGAGGCCTGTCCCCCCTAAGAATGTGGAAGACAGGCCTACAGGCGCAACCTATGAAGAAAGAATAAATCAGTCCTCACTTACGGTAATAGCACCTTCAGGACAGGTCTCAACGCAGGTCTCACAACCTAAGCACTCGTCGATATTAACCGGATCAGAGTGACCGTCAACCAATTCGAGAACCTGAGCGGGACAAGCGTTAATACACTCTTCACAACCTGTACATTTATCTTTGTCAACTTCTACATTCCACATAACTTTTCCTCCAAAAAAATTTAAAAACTATAGCAACGAGAAACGTTACCATAAACTTCCACCCTTAAAGTACTATATCCACATAATGCACGGCTTCTTTTTTGTCAATAAAAAATAGCCACGCTTAAATTACAATTTATAAACGCAACAGCACTTTGGCCTTGACCTTTATGAACCAAGTTTTTATTCTGCTGGCGTAACTGCTCACAGGGTACCGAATCTTTCTGCGACAAGCCCGGCTCACGTATGACTAATACGCTACGCCGGACTTATCACGAAAATCTCCGGCACCCTGTAAACAGTTACAAGTTTGATGGTTGTTGATATTGAGGCGGCCTTGGGGTGAGTAGTTCCCTGCTGGCAATAATTTTCAGAGGGGCCGCTTCAAGCGGATGCCATGATAATCATTTAGCGGCAACTTAAGTTCCGCCACCATTAAAGCAGGGAAAACGGCAGCTCTATCTACTGAAATCGACGACCACGGTTACCGACAAGGAAACAACATGAAAATCAAGCAGGAAAAATCACACCAAGTTAAACAGGAGCAAAAACAGCTCGAGAAGCAGGAAGAAAGGGCCTTACGTTCTGAAAGGGCCATGGTAGCCGGTATAATGGAGGGTAGCCCCAAGGCCGTAGGCGTGGCGGTAATCAGGCTTGAATGCGGCTGCCGTAAATTGGCCGCCGTGGCCAGAGACGGTGAACCGGCCAGCAAGGTAATTATGTACCGGGACAAAGCCGAATCCATCTGCCCCAAATGCAAGAAGGATAATGGGGCCTTCAGCCGGGTCACGAAATCTTTTATAGACTGGCAGGACAACGAATTAGACGACGACCTGAAGATGGAGCTTACCATAAAGGTCTTAGGCAGCAGCGCTGTCGTCCAATAACGTCCACTACCCCGCACCAAACCACCAAAACAAATGCCACGTCCCAAAAAGCACAGACATTGCGAATGCCGCATGAGCGGCAAGGCCTTTAAACCCACTGGTGTTCCCATGGGCAGACTGACCCAGATCCCCATGGGCCGAGACGAATTAGAGACCCTGCGTCTCTGCGACCTGGAGGCGCTCACCCAGGAGGAGGCCGGATACCGGATGAAAATCTCCCGCGGCACGGTGCAGCGCCTCTTAAAAAGTGCCAGGGCCAAAAGCGCCAGAGCCCTGAGCCAGGGGGCGGCCATCATCTTCACAGACCCCTGAATGCCTGATTTATTGCCTTTCTACAGGAGTTACCAGCCCGCAGTCCGTAGTTCAGCGCTCCTGATGAAGCCGCTTTTTCCTGACCAGCCCCACAAAACCCGCCGCCCATTCCGGTGTTCCCAGGGCGTGAACATGGGTGTAGAGGGCCAGGCAATTCTTATAAACCAAACCATCACGGCCATGGGCAAAGCCCACCCCCCGTTGAACCGCAAAGGCCATATTTTCTTTTTTCAC
>VAPF01008870.1_pt1 | contig 20970 bp, 19 predicted proteins | sample 3393931 | NCBI WGS metagenome assembly VAPF01 (sample SAMN08290437, study PRJNA428436) | hydrothermal vent metagenome | isolation source: Deep-sea hydrothermal vent chimney | place: Atlantic Ocean: South-mid Altantic Ridge | depth 2773 m m | reverse complement strand
GTGTATGGGCGCGTATGTTACAGCACCGGCGAATAGCTGTGAAGGAGTGACCCCGGCGAAAAAATAGTTACAGGTTTGTTGTTTTTTACGCTGTTTAGTTCCATAAGCCCGCACTACATAAAAGCTTTTTGTCCACAGATGGTCGCTCCTGCGCTCCATGCGCACGCGACATTAATACGTCCTTGTATGTCAGCGCAAATGCACGCAAATAAAAACAAAAACACACAGTCCGCGAATAACGCAAAGAACGCGAAAAAAACTTTTTTTAATACTTTGCGTCTTTCGCGTTATTCGCGGACCAGAAATTTAAGTTTTTATTTGCGTGCATTTGCGCTGACACACAAGGACGTATTAATGTCGCGTGCGCATGGAGCGCAGGAGCGACCATCTGTGGACAAAAAGTATTTCTGTAGGGTGGGGCTTATGGAACTAAGCGGCGTAAAAAACAACAAACCTGTAACTATTTTTTCGCCGGGGTCACTCCTTCACAGCTATTCGCCGGTGCTGTAACATACGCGCCCATACACATCAGGAAACAGCTGTTAATAAACCGCCAGCCGCCGTGTCAACTATACACCCATAATATATGCCGACTTCCGACCACATCATCGAACTCTCCGTCATTGTACCGACCTACAATGAGCACCCGAATGTTATCCCCATGATCGAAAGTCTGGATGAAGCACTGGGCGAACATAAGTGGGAAGTGATTTTTGTCGATGATGACTCCCCCGACGGCACTTCCAGCCAGATTCGCGAGGTCGCCAAACGTGATCCGCGAGTGCGCGTGGTACAGCGTGTTGGTCGGCGCGGCCTTTCATCCGCTGCCATCGAAGGTATTCTGGCGAGTTCTGCCCCATTCTGCGCGGTGATCGACGGCGATTTACAGCACGATGAAAAACTGCTGGCAACCATGTTAAAAACCATCAAAGAAGAAGACCTCGATATCGTTTCCGGCAGCCGTTATGTCGAAGGTGGCGGCCTCGGTGACTGGCATGCATCACGCGCCAAAATAAGTAAACTGGCCACCCGCCTCAGCCGTGCGGTCTTACACGCCGACCTTACCGACCCGATGAGCGGTTTTTTCATGATTCGCCGCAGCACCTTTGAAAAACGCATGCGCAATCTTTCCGGTATCGGCTTTAAAATCCTGCTGGATATTTTTGCTTCTTCCAAAGAACCGTTACGTTACCGCGAACTGCCTTACGAGTTCCGTTCACGTCAGGCCGGTGAGAGCAAACTCGACAGCCAGGCAGCCTGGGAATATTTTATGCTGCTGCTGGATAAACTGATCGGCCATATCATTCCTGTACGTTTTGTCGCTTTCACACTGGTTGGCGGCGTCGGCCTGGTGATTCACATGTTCACCGTCTGGTTCATGCTGAATTATATGAATAAAGAATTTGCCATCGCGCAAACCACCGCAACTTTGATCGCGATGACCAGCAACTACGCCATGAACAACATCCTGACTTACCGCGATATGCGACTCACCGGCTGGGGCTGGATCAAAGGCTGGGTCTCATTCACCCTGGCCTGTAGCGTCGGTGCGCTGGGCAACATCGGTATCGCTACCTATATTTTTGCGCAGGATACCACCTGGGTATGGGCATCGCTGTCCGGCATCATCGTCGGCGCGGTGTGGAACTACGCAGTGACATCGGTTTACACCTGGAAAAAACCCAGAACCACCTGAGGAAGGCAATCGAGCCGGATGCTGCAAACACTACAACAACTGTATTCAGAAACACGCAGGCCGGCGATTCTGCCCGGCACTGGCAATACCACTGTTGCCAGCCTGACGTTAGCCGCCGACCTTGCTGTTTCTTTCGGCCTGTTCTCTGCCGGTTATTCCATCGCACTGTCACACATCAGTGGTTTTTTTATCGCTGGTTTTCTGTTGCTATTGCTTCATCTAACAGGCATCGATAAATCAGCAATCAGCACCAGCGGCACTTCAACTTTTCAGAAAAGCCTGTCGATTTTTATTTACTCGCTGGTTCAACTGGCGATCCGCGCCGGTTGTATCGCCAGCCTGGTGCACTTTGGTCTATCCGATTCTGTCGCCCTCGTCCTGGGCATTTTAGCCGCCGTACTGATCGGCAGTTATAGCAGCAACCTGTTGCTCAGTCGCCCGGCGGGGCCTGGTAACTGGCTGAGTTTAGGCCTCACACTGGCGGTGTGCATGTTAGCCCTGCGGCTGGTGTTTCTCGGTGGCATGGAACTGATCCCGCAGGAAGCCTACTACTGGAATTACGCGCAGCACCTGTCACCGGGCTATCTCGACCACCCACCGCTGGTTGCAGCCACTATCTTCAGCGGCGAATTTTTATTCGGCCACAACGCATTTGGCACCCGCTTTGGTGCCTTCGTTTACGGCTTGCTATTCCTCTTTATTTTTTACCGTTATGCCCGACTGCAGGTCGACCAGACCTGTGCAATTTTCGCCGCTACCTTCGCCCTGTTATTACCTTATTTTTTTATGGGCACCGGTTTTTTAATGGCACCCGATTCACCGCTGACACTGGCCTGGGTGATGGCGCTGTATTTTTTCTATCGCGCACTGGTCGATGGTGAGATGCGCGCCTGGTATGGCGTGGGTCTAGCTATGGGGCTGGGCATGCTTTCGAAATACACCATCGTTTTACTGGCACCGGCGGCGCTGTTATTTATTATTGTCGATCCGCAGGCGCGCCGCCACTTGCTACGTAAAGAACCTTATATCGCCGTGGCCATCGCCGCGCTGGTTTTCTCGCCGGTAATCTACTGGAACGCAACTAACGACTGGGCCTCGTTCGCTTTTCAGGCGAAGGACCGTTTTGAAACCGTGCCGCATTTATATTTAGGCATGATGCTGACCAATATTCTAGCGATGGTGACACCACTGCCGCTGCTGGCACTACCCTATCTATTCACTAATAAGGCCGTGCGTAAAGAGTCGTCGATTCAGTCCCCGTTCACGCCACGCGTACGATTATTCATCGGCAGTTTCCTGCTAGTACCGATGAGTGTATTCGCCTGGAACGCGCTGGAAAACGAACCGCGTTATAACTGGACCGGGCCGCTGTGGATAACGCTGTTACCGATGCTGGCCTGGCTGACGGTCAACGCCGGTAAAATACGCTGGCGCTGGATTGGTGTCGTGCTGAATAAATTTACTGCGCCGCTGTTGTTTATATTGATCAGCGTTTACGCCCTGTTATTGCATTTCATCAGCATCGGTTTACCCGGCACACCTTTTCCCGGCAGTGCAGCGCGCCTACTGGGCTGGCCGGAAGTATCACGCAACATGCTGAGCATTCAGCAGCAGTTACCAGCAAGTGATGCCCGCATCATCATCGCTGGCATGGACAAATATTTTATCGCCAGCAAACTGTCATATTACGGCACGGAAGAATTTTTAGGTGAGGGTAACAAGTTACAGGTCACGGGCAATCACCTGGTCGGCGACAACAGCCTGATGTTTGATTACTGGAACCCGGCGGAAGAATTTGCAGGCGACACCATCATCATGCTGTCACGCTCTGAATCCGATCTTAGCAATCAACGCCTGTTACCTTTTTTCGAAAAGTTGTCACCAGAAGTTAAAGCATTTCCGGTGTATAAAAATGATTTTAGTCTGCCTGATAAAACCATTCGTGATTATTATTACCGTATTGGTTTTGGTTACAGGCCACCACGTTAAAAATCAAACAAGCTTTAACAAAACCCTTTTTAATTTCTGACAGTCCGCCAACGTTATACTTTTTAAAGCTGAAGCGGAAAAACAATAATCATTCAGCTGACGAATCACATTCTGTCTTGCCGGGTTGTTCTTTCCCCAGTCCGATAAGGCAACGTATTGCCCGCAATCCAGAATTATTCGCCGCATCTGTTTGATGCTTTCCGCCTTGCGTAACTGAAAATATATTTTCAGGCGAATTGCCTGCAACCGCAACCAGGGCTGTAGCTGATAAAAAACAAAAGCAGCAATAATGAAAGAAAACATCGCCGCCAGCCACCACGCCCAGGTCGGCATATTCCAGTGGCGAGGCAAGTCGTGAGAAAGCTCACTCAAACGCCCGCTTCCGGTATCAAAGAAACGCAATGTCAGTTTCAGGTTTTTACCGAAAGGCATCAACCAGTCCGGCATCGGCAAAAAATAAAGACTACGATCACCATAATCATGGTAGCCCGATTGTTGCGTGTATTTTATCGCAACGTTTGCAATATCATGTTCACTGATGGCCGCAAGCTGTGCATCCAGCTCAGGCACACCATAGGGAATAAGCGCATCGGTTTTAATACTCAGTTGCCACTGTTTATTACCTTCATTATCCTCACTTATCTGACTGTGCGCGTTTAACCTGCCTACCGGTAATGTCGGCGGCAGGTAACTGGGCAAGGCTTTGACCTGCAGTTTTTGTAACGGCAGATAAAATCGCCGACGGTCACTGCCGGCGATCTGGTATCTAAGCGGCGGCAGATCCAGTTCCAACGAGCCGGCATCAACCGGGTAAAAAATCCAGCCCGCATCAAAACGATAGCTACCATCTGGCAAAACCTGCCGCTCGGTTTTTAGTGCCCGTAACAAAAACTGTTTATACTCAGGTGCATCAAGTTTTATATGAGCGGCATAATCACTGGTTTGCAACTGCACGCGCACCAGTACCGCCTCGCGTTGCCACGGTGACAAAGTGGATATATGCCAGTCCAGTTTTATCGATGCATTTTTAATGAGCGGTTGACGTATATTGATAGCTATCGGCTGGCTATGCGCCGTGCCAAGCTGTAATGAAGGCAATTGAAACGCCCCGGTTTTTCGCGGCTGAAGTCGTAACAACATAAGCTGCACCGGGTTTCCATCTTCGTCTTCATCGATGTATGAATCGTCAAAACTTACAGCCACCAGTTGATGCCATGATTGCAGGTCAATCTCTCTCAGCGACTGTAAACCATGATAACGAAGCGTGACACGTAAAAACTGCCCCCACTGTTTCTCTGTATTGGCAACCGAAACAACAAGTTTACTGCCCGATTCTCCGGTTTGTGCATAGACAGGGTTGAACATGAATAACAGCAAGGTATGCAGAAAAAACTTTAGCAAAAAACTGGTATTGCGTTTTACCATGGCCGCACCCCCGGCAATATTTTTGGTGTTTCCGGATGGGCGGGTATATCTTCTTCCATTTCAAACAAACGTTGCCAGTATTCAACTCTGCGCGCCGCCACCGGGTTTTCATTGCTGAAGCGACGCCAGTCATGTTGTCGTTGCACACGTTTGTTTTGACTACCTGATAGTCGCGCAAAGTTCTGACTGCGTCGCATATAGTATGCAAGCTGTTCGGCGCTCAGCTTAAAACGCCTGGGATTAACCGCTTGCTCACTTTTAGTTTTGTCGGCAAGCGTTATATTCATATCAGATACACGTTCGTTATCGATATCAATGCCTTGCTCACCACTCATACGTCGAGCAGCCTTTTGACTGTCCGCTTCCTGCTGCAAACGACGTTCGATATTCCACTGCACTTCTTCACTAAATTCCAGGTTGTTTTTATAAGAAGCCTGTTGCGGTTGATAACGCAAAGCATCTTTATAAAGGGTGATGGCGGATTTAAAATCACCCTGCCGAAAAAAACTGTTAGCCAGATTAAATGCTGCCCGGCCACGTTGCTGATCAGTTTTTGCTTCCCAGGCAGCGCGACTAAAAGCTGTTATCGCACAGGCCAGGTTTTTATCTCGGTAGCAACTGGCACCTTCACCCATGCGTGCAGCATAACCATCAACACCAGCATAAGCTTTGGCAGCTGCCGTATAATTTTTGTTCTGCCAGAAGGCATAAGCCTGCTGTAACCCTGTTACCTCATCCACCTGAGCGGCGGCATGCGCAGGCGATGGCTGAGCAAAAAAAACAAGGTTACAGACAATAACAACCGGTAAAAACAAACGCACCACTGGCAAATGATTAAACATTATCAATAACAGTGCCGGAACAAGAAACCAGGGAAACAGTTCGCGCCAGAACACTTCATTAAAATGCTGCGCGGAAATACGAGCAGCTGCTGCATGCCACACTTTTTCCAGTTCATTGTGAACAGCGGGATTTAAACGTTGGTAAAAAACCGCTTTGTTTTCCGCCAGTGCCTGCAACGCGGTTTCGTTAAGACGAGTCACCACTGTTTCGCCTTCATATTGCAGCCAGCGCCCGGCAACATCTTCCAGCGGTATGGGTGATGGTGTACCGACACCTAATAAATGCAGAGTGATTTTTTCCTGCGAAAGCTGTTCTGCAAGCTGCAACAGTTGTTTATATTTTTCTTGCGCCACATCACCATCAGTCAGCATGATGATGGCACGTGAACCGGTCTCATGAGACAGCAATGATTTCGCCTGCTGCACAGCCTGAACAATGGCACTGCCATAAGTGGGCAGCTGAATTTCATCCAGCAGAAAAGCTGTGTCCTGCAAAACCTGTTTATCAGAAGTAACCGGCAATACGATATGAGACGCACCGGAAAAAACAACCAGTCCAAGTTTCAGTTTGTTGCTCTGCTGCAGCCAGCGAGTGACAACATTGTACGCCTGCTGCCGACGGTTCGGAAAAACATCACTGGCCAGCATGGATCGTGAATGGTCGATAACAATAACTGCGGCACCCGCCTGTGGCAATAAATTTTGCGGCGCAGACAATAACAATCGCGGCCCCGAAGCCGCCAGAGCAAACAGTAACCAGATAAAAAACTGTGAGACAAAAAACCAGCGCTTACGCTTCTGCACCTCCGGCATAACAAGCCAGGGCAACAGTGCCGCGTCTGCGTATTGACGCAGGCTATGACGTTGCTGCACCAATCGCCAGAGCATGATGAGCAGCGGAAACAAAACCAGTAGCATCCACAACGGTTCTCGCCAGTACAGCTGTTGCCAAAACTGACTCATGTCAGCGGCCGTTTATCGTTGCGTTTTTTACTGTTACGATTTGTCTGCAAAACCATCCACATTAATAACAGCAAAGCGGTAAGCAATGGCCACTGATATAAAGGCTGCTGCAAACGCGGCGCGTTTTTATCATCAGCATTTTTATCCGGCATTATCTGGTGACGTTGTTCTATGCGGCGTAACGCAGCATCCATTGTTGCTACATCAACTGCGTGAAAACTTTCCCCGCCGGTCATCTGCGCCATCTGTTGCAACAATTTTAAATCAACCGGTTCATAGAGAAGCTCGCCCGTTTTACTGGTCTGCATATCGCTTGAACCGATAGCAATCGTATGCAATGTCGCAGCCGCATCAACAGCACGCTCAACACCGGCAATCGGCGACAGGCTGCCACTGGGGGCATCGGCACTGCTGATTAAAACCAGCACCGTGTCATTATTTATGTTATCCGATTTTATATATTCAGCCGCCGCCACTGCATCACCCAGCGCAGCCTGCCTGCCCGCTACCGTCGGTTTAAGCTGGTGAATCATGTACCTGACCAGGGCCTTGTCTTCACTGGGTGGCAACAGGATCTGCGGCTGTTCACCGAGCAAGACAATACCCATTCGCTTTCCGCTGAAGCGCCGGGTGAAACGATCGAGCAAGGCCTGGATCATGCTCATGCGATCGACCTGTTGACCATCAAGCTGATAGTCTTTCATCACCATGCTGATCGAGGTATCGATGATCAGCAATATATCTGCCGATGTTGCGGATGCTTCTATGCGCGTTCCCAGACGAACCGGCTGCGCCAGTGCCAGCAACATCAGGCAAGCACAAAGGCCCGCTAAAAAATAACTGGCCGTGTTCACGCCCGCGCTTTTATCCTGAAATTCCATGGCCTGTGGATGCCTTACCGAACTTGCTGAAATCACCGGCTTCTGACGATGCAGCCAGCCCCGCTTTGTTAACCACGGAGCGAGCAACATAAAAACCAGTAGCGGCGGAATCAGCCACAACCAGCCCGGGTACAGCAACAGATAATTATTCAATGCTTCGTTTACAGCCATCGTTCGGCCTCACGCAGCAAGCTTGACATGGCGTCATCATCGATACTCTGCCGACTGTAACAGGCCGCTTGCAATGTGTTTGCATATGCCTGCCAACGCCTGCTTTTTTTCTGCGACAACAAGCCGGCCAGCTGAAACGCACACTGGCGATTATTGATCTTGCCCTGCTGATACTTTTTATGTAGTCGTCGTAACTTTTGTTTACTGGAACGCAGGTAGTAGAAAACAAGCATGGCAACAGCCACAAGCATCAGCAAAAAATAAAACCAGAAATTAACCGACGATGTGACGGGGGCCGTGGGTGGCAACATGTCGGCTATCTGTAGCAGTTCGCTGTTGTTCATTTTTGTGCAATTTACAATGTTGCCATTCGCAATGCTTTGGCGATGTCATCTTCATGGCAAAAAACCGGGCTATAGAAAATGCCGGCACGGTCAAAAAGTTTTTTCAGCTGTTGTTGCCGCTGCTCAAAACGCAGGGTTTGCTGCTGTCGAATTTTTGCATCGCTGGTATTAATTAAATTGCCGGCTACAGCAGACGTTTTATTCCACACCAGTTGTAAAAAACCGGCATCCGGCAACTGCTGTTCCGACAGGTCATGAATATCGATCGCCCACACACGATGCTGCTCCCCCAGTTGATAAAGTCGAGGCAACAGGTTTTCTTCCAGGTCAAAAAAATCACTCAAAATATACAGGTGACTGCCCGACGGCATCTGCTCCGCCAGCTGCGATAGAATCTGTTTTATCGTCATTGACGGCGTATCGAATAACGGCGGACAGGCTTTGCTGGCAAGTTGTGCCAGCTGAAAAATACCCGCCTGGCCGCTGACCGGCGTTTGCCATTGCAGCGAGTCTTCAACAAGAAAACTACCCAGTTCGGTTCCACAACGTGCTTCCCAGCTGGCAAGAAAAATAGCCAGCCGTGCGGCCTGCGTTACTTTCAATCGTCGACGCGTAGCAAAACGCATGTTGCTGCGGCGGTCGATGAGAAAGTAACTGACCGGTGCCAGGTCCTGCTGAAAAACCCGCACCTGAGGCCGACCGGTACGTGCGGTGGCTCGCCAGTTCATGTGTCGCGGTTCGTCCCCCGCCTGATACGGCCGGGTTTCACTAAAATCGATGCCGCTGCCCTGTCGTTGTGAAACAAGGTTGCCGCTATGACCATGCCGGGGTTCACGCATTGGCCACGGCATACCGTTGCCCGACCAGTGATGTCCCTGCTGGATGCATTCCGTCACCGCTGACTGTTCAAGCAGTGCCTGATTAATTTGTGTTTTTATTTTTAAACTCAAGGCGCGGGCACGTGCTTGATCAGCTCAGTAACAATTTGTTCGCCACTGATACCTTCTGCCTGCGCAGTAAAGTCGAGCAAAATGCGATGGCGCAGCACATCAACCGCAAGCTCGATAACATCTTCGGGAATCACATAATCACGTTGTTTTAACAATGCGCGGGTACTGGCGGCGCGCAATAAAGAAATAGCACCGCGTGGCGAAGCACCGGCTTTGACCATGCTCTCCCACTCTGGAATAAATTGTTTGATGTTTCTTGTTGCCGCAACCAGGTCAACAATATATTTTTCGATTGCCGGCTCGACATGAACATCGCTCAGCTGCGCCCGCAAAGCAAGAATTTTTTCCGGATCAGTGATGTGTTTCACCGCTGTATCCAGGCGGCCATCATCGACCCCTCGTGTACGGCGCAAAATTTCTATTTCTTCTTCTTGCGTTGGATACTGCATGATGAGATGAAATAAAAAACGATCCAGCTGCGCTTCCGGCAAACGATAAGTGCCCGCATTTTCCAGCGGATTTTGCGTCGCCAGTACCATAAACAATTTTGGCAGATCATGGGTTTCACCGCCTACCGTAATCTGATGCTCGGCCATGGCTTCGAGCAGGGCCGACTGCACTTTCGGTGGCGCACGGTTGATCTCATCGGCCAGCACGATTTCATGAAACAACGGGCCGGGAATGAAACGGAACGTACCTTTGGCCGGTTCAAAAATCTCACTGCCGGTCAGGTCGCCGGGCATCAGGTCGGGGGTAAACTGGATGCGCTGAAAAGAAGCATGCACACTGCCGGCCAGTGCATGTACCGCGGTTGTTTTTGCCAGACCCGGTGGCCCTTCCAGCAAAACATGGCCACCGCATACCAGAGCGATAATGAGCCGATCCAGCAAAGCCTCCTGACCGACAATAACCTGCTGTAGTTGTTCTTTTAATTGTTGAACGGAAAAAGTCGCCATGAATGTTTCCTGAAAAATATTTTGAAGGGTGTTTGATCGTCAACCAAAATCGGCTTATTGCGCTTTTTCCACAGGCAGGCCGGCCACCTGCCATTCCGGATAACCGTCTTCCAGCCGCCGCGCTTTCAAACCTTTTTCACGCAGACGGGCAACCGCATCAAACGCCAGCACGCAATGCGGGCCACGGCAGTAGGCAATGATTTCGCGATTATCACCGTTTTGACTGTCCAGCTCGTCCAGACGTTGCTCCAGTTCCTGCAAGGGAATATTCACCGCGCCGGGTACGTGACCGGCGGCATATTCTTCCGGCGGGCGCACATCCAGCACGGTGACCAGACCATCGCGAGCGCGCTCCAGTAACTCGCTACGCGGAATCGGTTCCAGATCATCTTTGACGGTGAGGAAGGTGTTGACCAGATGTTGCACATCGCTAACATGGCGCTCGGCCACCGCACGCAGCGCGTCCAGCAATTTGATAACATCATCGCCACTAATGCGATAATAAACCTTCAGTCCTTCTTTACGACAGCTGACCATGCCAGCGTGCCGAAGCTGTTGCAGGTGCTGCGAGGTGTTTGCCACGGTTAAACCGGCAACCGTACTAAGCTGTTCGACACTGCGCTCGCCCTGCGCTAAAAATTCCAGTAATTCCAGACGGTTACCGTTACTCAGTGTTTTTCCCACCCGGGCAAACTGGGAGAATAATTCTTGTTTAAAGCTCATGGTTATACCTTCTTTGCGTCTTAGTGCTTGACATTATTTATAATTCCATTATTCTAGTAATCAACTAATCACTTGAATAGTATATTAGTGAATTTAAGTATAGCATAAGTGGTCTATCCCACAATATCGAGCAGCCCGCAACAAACCAGGCAAAAACGAAACTATGAACAATATTAACGAATTTATTATGAGCAACGAGGTCATCATCCGGCTGAGTTTTTTTCTCGGCATTTTTGCAGTGATGGCAATCTGGGAAATAATCGCACCACGGCGTGCGCTCACCGTTTCCAAAGTCGTGCGCTGGTCAAACAACCTGGGGCTGGTTTTTCTCAACAGTTTTATCCTGCGTTTTCTGTTTCCAGCCGCCGCTGTTGGTGTTGCCGCCTTTGCCAGCGAACAGGGCTGGGGCCTGCTCAACTATTATGAGGTCTCACCGCTGATCGCCATTGTTGCTTCCGTGGTGATAATGGATTTTGTCATCTACCTGCAGCACGTTATGGTGCATGCCATTCCGCTGTTGTGGCGGCTGCATCGTGTGCATCACGCCGACCTGGATTATGATGTCACCACCGGCGCACGTTTTCATCCGATCGAGATTATTCTTTCTATGTTGATCAAATTTGCCACCATCGTTTTGCTCGGCCCGCCCATCGTCGCCGTGGTGATTTTTGAAGTCATGTTAAACGCCACTGCCATGTTCAACCACGGCAATGTACGATTGAACCCTGTCGTCGATAAATGGCTGCGCCTGATCCTGGTAACACCGGACATGCACCGCGTGCATCACTCGGTGGAAGACGACGAGACCAACAGTAATTTTGGCTTCAGCCTGCCGTGGTGGGATCGCCTGTGCGGTACTTACCGCGACCAGCCGCGTGGCGGCCATGAGAACATGACCATCGGCATCCGCACTTTTCGTGAGCCAAAAATAGCATCATGGATCAGCGGCATGCTGCTGATACCCTTTGTCGGCAAGATGAGCAGTTACACGATCAACCGCAGGGAATGGCAGCAGGACGGGAGTGTTCAGGATGAAAAATAATTTATGGAAAATTCTGCTGCTGGCGATTCTTGTCGTCGGTATCGCGCTGGTCATCAACTATCGCGAGCAACTCGATGCCACGGCCATTCAAAACTGGATCGAACAAGCCGGCAACGCCGCACCACTGTTATTCATGGCGCTCTACATCATCGGCACGGTTTTCTTTTTTCCGGGCGCCATTCTCACCTTACTCGGCGGCGCATTGTTTGGCCCGGTATTAGGCACTCTTTATAACCTGACCGCTGCTACCATCGGTGCCATGTTGTCTTTCCTAGTTGCCCGCTATCTTGCTTCCGACTGGGTAGAGAAAAAAACCGGTGGCCGTTTGAAGCAGCTGATGAATGGTGTGGAAAATGAAGGCTGGCGCTTCGTTGCCTTCACCCGGCTGGTACCGCTGTTCCCGTTCAATTTATTAAATTACGGCCTCGGCCTGACAAAAATAAATTTCAGTCATTACAGCATCGCCAGCTACATCTTCATGCTGCCCGGTGCCATCGCATACACCTACCTCGGTTACATCGGCAAAGAAGCCGCCACCGGTGGTGAAGGCCTGATTCAAAAAGCCATGCTGGCGCTGGCACTGCTCGGTCTGGTCGCGTTTTTGCCACGACTGGTTGGCAGTGTGCGTAAAGGAGCCATGCTGAGCATCTCCAATTTAAAACAACGCATGGATGCAGGCGAAGATCTTTTATTACTGGATGTGCGCACAGCCGAAGATTATAACGGTGAGCAGGGACACATCGCAGGCTCCATCTTGCTGCCGTTGGAACAGTTAGAACAACGCATCGACGAGATCAGTGACTACTTTGAAAAAACCGTCGTTTGTATTTGCCGCACCGACCGTAAATCAGCGAAAGCGGCACAGATACTCGCTGAAAAAGGCTTTGCCGATGTGCATGTGGCAAAAATGGGTATGACCGACTGGAACAGAAAGGCATATCCAGTTGCGTAATTTTTAGAGGAAAACAAGATGTCACTTTCAATTATTTTTGCGGGCCTGGTTACAGGCATTTTACTGGGCATATTTGGCAGCGGTGGTTCTATTATTACCACGCCAGCACTGCTTTATTTACTAAACGTCGACGCCAAATCCGCCATCGCCATGAGCCTGGGAATTGTCGCAATGACAGCGACAATCACGGCGCTACAGCACTGGCGCAAAGGCAATGTAAATCTCAAAATTACCGCCGTCTTCGGTCTGTTCGGTATTATCGGTACTTTTGCCGGTGCGAAACTCGGCATCATCACGCCGGTTGTCATCCAGCTTAGTGTGTTCGCCCTGGTTATGTATGCAGCGGCCTGGAAAATGCTTAAACCAGCACCACAGCATAAATCAGTAGGTGCTGCCTGCACTGAGTGCATCGACGGTTACTGTGATGATCTGGACTACCGGGAAATTGCTGTTCATGGCATTGCCGTGGGTATTCTAACCGGCGTGGTCGGTGTTGGCGGTGGCTTTCTGATTGTGCCTGCGCTGGTACTGCTTTCCGGCCTGCCCATGAAACAGGCGATAGGTACTTCACTAAGCATTGTCGCACTCAAATCTTTTGCCGGGTTCGCAGGTTATGCCGGAGCAGTAGCCATTGATTATTCCCTGATGGCTGTATTCACCGGCATTGCAATTACCGGCAGCATCGCCGGCAGCATGCTGTCAGACCATCTGCCAGCAAATTTGCTCAAGCGCGGTTTTGGTAGTTTCCTGGTACTGGTGGCCAGTTATATTCTGATTAAACAGTTTGTCTGAGAGAGGTGGAACCATGTTTACAGTCACAGTTGTTATTCAAAATGCACCCTATAAATCTGACAACAAGGCCTGGCATGCCCTGCGTTTCGCCGGCGCTGCACTGACAGAAGACATGGATGTGCGAGTACACCTGCTCGATGATGGTGTCGAGGTCGGGCGCAAAAATCAACCAGTACCTGATGGTGTTGTGAACCTTGAAAAATTACTCAGCGAATTAATGGAGTGTGGACTTGAAGTACGTGCTTGCGGAATGGCACTGGATGATTGCGCCATCGATGAAGATGCCATGCTTGACGGTATTGAGCGAGGATCAATGAAAGCATTGGCAGCCTGGGTAAAAACCAGTGACAACGTGATGACATTTTAAGGGTTTAAATTGATGGAAAAAGTAATCTCAAACGAGACCCGTCAAATAAAAGCAGGCCTGCTTGCCGGCGGCATAACAGCAATCTTTGCCTCGATTTGCTGTCTTGGACCGTTGCTGCTGGTTCTATTAGGTATTGGAGGTGCCTGGGTCTCAACACTCACCTGGTTTTATCCTCTTAAACCTTTTTTGATTGGTGGCACTTATCTACTGCTGGCATGGACAGGATTTCAGCTTTACCGGCCAAAAAAAAGTTGTGCGATTGGTTCACTGTGCGCTAACCCGCATTATCAAAAACTGTTGCGCTTAATACTCTGGTCTGTTCTGGCAATCGTATCGGTTCTGTTTTTACTGCCCGAAGTTTTGCCGTATTTTTTACTGGCCTGAATAAAAATCATGCATAGAGATTTTATTATGAAAAAATTATTTTTTTTACTCACACTGTTTTATTCACAGGGTATATTTGCTGCACAACAAACCGTTTCACTTGAGTTAATTGGCATGTACTGCGCTATGTGTCCAGTAACAATTCGTACCGCACTGGATATGAGCAATGGCGTGGAAAGTGTAAAGGTTAGCCGCGACCCGGATAAAGCCGTGATAATTTACGACAATACGGAAACATCACCAGAGAAACTTATAAAAGTTGTTGTAGACGCCGGTTATAACGCAGCGGTTATGTCAACCCAATAATATTATGAATAGCAGAACTGTCGAACAGGCGTTTTACCATAGTGCAAGGGATGCCAGCAGCGCACAGCAGGATCTGATGCCTGCACATTACAGCCTGTGGGTGCAGGTTTTAAGCATGGCTGCCTTCACCCTGGCGTTTGTCGGCTGGTTAAACGAAACCTGGCTGTTCTGGTTCGACAACCCGATCTGGTTAAATCGTTATACCGAATACGGCATCATCCTGGGCTTTGGCATCTGGCGCATCATTGCTGAAAAAAATGCTTACACGCGAAAACGTTTGATCATCCTGGTAGGCATGGTCACCGTATTCTGGTGGCTGGTTCCCTGGTTATATCCAGTGTATGAACCCTACGTCGGTTTCCTCTGGTCACAGCCGGTTTTTCCATCCGTGCACGTGCCCGGCACCATCACTTTCTTTTTGATACTGGCGGCGGTGTTTCTTTTTGGCCGGCGCATCATCTGTGGTTTTAACTGCCCCTGTGTTGGTATCCGCGAGACGGTTGGTTTTCCTTTCCGTGACCGCACCTTGCGTTCAAAATGGACCTGGGCGCTGCGCCACAGTAAATGGTTTTTCTTCAGTTATTATGTCGGCATCATGGTGGTCACCCAGTTTCCACCAAACTCGTGGACGGTAAGTTTTGTTGGCGGTTTTTATTTAATCGTCGCGGTCACTTATTTCGGCAGTTTTTTTATCGCACCCATCGTCGGCAACCGTTTTTATTGCCGCTACCTGTGTCCTTACGGCGCGACCTTCGGCCTGCTCAATCACGCCGGTTTTTACGGCATCAACATGGACACCGACAAGTGCATCGACTGCCAGCGTTGCGAACAAGTCTGCGACATGGGTATTCCGGTCTGGCAACAGGGCAAGGAAAGTGGCCGCGTCACCGCGCTGGAAGATTGCATGGGTTGTGCGCGTTGCATCGTCTCCTGCCCCACCGATGCGCTGGAAATTCGTGACGTGCGCAACGTCTTCAAAAAATCACTGGTACAAAACGGCAGTTATCTGCTCAAGCAAAAACCGCAACTAAAAATCGTTCGTCAGGAAGCAGAAAAACGCGCCGAGACAGAACGCAAACAGGACTGGGCAGAAATACACGACACCCCCGAACTGGCACAGATAAAACAGCAGGCCGCACGTTGTCTGGACTGCGGTTACCCCGGCTGCATCAACGCCTGTCCGTTACAAAACCGCATCCCGGAATGGCTGGAACAGGTCGCCGCCGGCAACATCAACAAGGCTTCAGAAATAGCACACAGCACCAGCAACCTGCCCGAAGTATGCGGCACGCTGTGCCCGCAACACCGTTTATGCGAAGGTGCCTGCACCAAAGCCAAAGAAGCAGACGGCGCGGTCACCATCGGCCTCATCGAACGTTATCTGGTGGAACACGCCACGCAGAAAAATGATGGCCAGCCTGTTACCAACAGTAAAAACAGAAATAAAAAAGTGGCGGTAATCGGTGCCGGCCCGGCGGGCATCGCCTGCGCCGATGAGTTAAACAAAAAAGGTTTTTCAGTCACGGTGTACGACCGCAATAAAAAAATAGGTGGCTTGCTGGAAACCGGCGTGCCTCCTTTTAAGATGGATAAAAAACTGGTTCATGACCGTCAGGAACTACTCGAAGCACAGGGCATCACTTTTCGACTGAACAGCAATGTCGATCAAACATTGCTGCAAACCATTGCCGATGAATCTGACGCTGTTTTTCTCGGCCTGGGCGCACAGACTTCTCGCGATCTAAAACTACCCGGACAACAACTAAATAATGTCAGCGATGCGTTAACTTATCTGGCCGAGGTTAATGCACACTGTGAAAGCTCACGATTACACATAACAGGAAAAGGCGTTGCTGTGCTTGGTGGCGGTGATAGCGCAATGGACTGCGCACGTTCCGCCATTCGTCAGGGTGCGAAAAAAGTCACGGTGGCGTATCGCCGTGGTGAAAAATTTATGCGCGCCTCTCCTAAAGAACAACAGATCACTAGAGAAGAAGGTGTCGAGTTTTTATTCGATTACGTTCCGACAGAGATCACCGGTGAAACGTCTGTCGAAGGCATGCTTTTTAACAACAACATGCATAGACGATTTATAAAATGCGATATCGTCATTATGGCGCTTGGCCAGGTGAATAAAACCGAAAGCTGGATGACCGCGCTTGACATTAAAACAAATGACAAAGGCGTTATCCTGGTCGATGCCAACGGCAGAACCTCTAATGATAAATTTTACGCCGGTGGTGACAACACCAACGGGCCAGACCTGGTGGTCACCGCCATCAAAGCTGGTCGCGTAGCCGCTGCCGGTATCGAAAAAAATCTTGGCGCTGGTTTCATCTCCAGGCGCTTTCATAAAACACTATCAATGCAACGACCTGAAAAGTCATCTCTATCCGCCGTTGCCCGGAGCCTGCCATGAAAAAAATACTTTTTATCCTGTTACTAATAAGCCAGCCCGCCATCGCGCACCACACCAAGGAACACACCATGCTGACGCAGGACACTGAGCGGGTTATCGCTGAGACAAAACAGGGCGCAGACAACTCCGGTTCAACATTTCTCTGGCTGGGTATCGCGGCGATTTTAGGTCTCGGCGTGATCAAACTGTTCAAGAAAAAATGAAGCGGAGGTTTCCACTTTATCTTCTGGTGCCACTGCTGATCGCGCTGATCTCGGTGCCCGCTGGTTTTTTTTATGTCGACTGGAACAAGAGCGGCGAAGGTGCCGGTCTGTATTCACGCGACTGGAAACCCGAAGCCATTTTCGCCTACTGGAACCCGAAAGATTTTTACCAGTCGGTTGATACCGTGGTCGGCGAATTCAGCGGCGAGCAATGTGTGCAATGCCATCAGGGTGTGACACCGGGCATTGTTAATGACTGGCGTAAAAGCAGGCACTCTAAACCTTCAGGTGAACAGGCAGTGGTTTACTGTTCTGACTGCCACGGCAATAACCATGAAGACCTGCATTTGCCAACCCCCGATGTTTGCGGCAGTTGCCACGATAAACAACACGGTGAGTTCCTTGCTGAAAAACGTTACGGTTTTCCCAGCCATTCGCTGGCGATGGAACGCGCACTGGACGCCAGGCATTTTGCCGACAAACCCAAAGCCGAAGTGACCGCCTGTTTGCAATGCCACTCGGTGGCCAGCAAGTGTGACTCCTGCCACACCCGCCACCAGTTCAGCGCCGCCGAAGCGCGCCGACCGGAAGCCTGCATCACCTGTCATAGCGGGCCGCCACACCCGGACGATGAAACCTATTTCCACTCAAAGCATGGCCAGCTTTATCTGGCCGAGGGCGAAAACTGGGACTGGTCGAAACCACTGACAAAAGGCAACTACCCCGCACCCACCTGCGCTTATTGCCACATGGATGCCGGCAGGCACCAGGTGGCAAACAAATCAATCTGGCAGTTTGGTATCAAGCAGGTTAACCCGCTGACCTCGGGCAATGAAATTAAACGAAAACAATGGATAAATTTATGTGCCGACTGCCATGAAAAAGACTGGTCAGCTGATCGCCTGAAAGAAATGGATGCGGAAAGAAAACGCGCCTGGAAAAAGTTATATAAAGCCGAAGGCATTTTAAAATCGTTGCGTTCCGATAATTTACTTTTCCCCTCGGCAAAACAACGCCCCCTTTACCCGATGAGTTCAAAAGACGATCTGTTGCACTATGAACGCATCGGTTTTTTTGAAGGACAGGCATCGGCGTTTTACAACGTCTCCGCCATCGAGCGTGATTATTTTGAGATGTGGTATTTTGAAAACCTGACGGCGTATAAAGGTGCTGCCCACGGCGACGCTTCTTTTGTTAAAAAAGGCCATGAAGCAATGGATAAAAGTTTAATACTGATACAGGACAAAGCAGATAAATTGCGATTTATCGGTGAGCTGGAAAATAAATCTAAAAATGGTCAGAAAAAATACGCCCCCGAAAAACTCTGGATGAACGGTGAGTACACTCTGTACAACCGGGACAACAACTAATGCGCAGCAATCGCTTAAAAAAATCCATAGCCAGTCTGCTGATTGCTTTTTTTCTTGCGATGACGACGATCACTGTTTCAGCAGGCGAAGCCGTGCCGTCAGCGACGGACATTCTGGATAATGCAGCCTGCATACAGTGCCACAAAAAACAAAACAGCTCACTGATAAAAGACTGGCAGAACAGCGCACATGCAACAGCAACACCGGTGGTCGACTGCACCAGCTGTCACGGTAAATTACACACCGACATGGCCAGCACTGCACGGCGAGACCAGACCTGCACAAACTGTCACGGCGGCGAGAAAGCGCCCGTGGCGCACAGCTACGCAAGCTCAAAACATGGCACCCTGATGCGCATCGAAAAAAATACTTATGACTGGCACCAGCCTTTGTCTTCAGCAAATTACCGTGCACCCGGCTGTGGTTACTGCCACATGCATCAGAACAACCACAATGTCAGCCGCACGGTTCGGCACGAACTTATGAGCAACCGGGAAAACAATCCTGAAACAGAAAAAGTACAGGATGAGACCCGCGCAGTCTGTCAGGATTGCCATTCACCACGTTACATAACGCGGCTGCTTGATAACGGCGAAGCCATGCTGGAGATCGCACGTAAAAAAGTGCGCGAAGCAAAAGCAGTTATTGAACAGGCTGAAAACGATTTTAGTGAACACCAGCTAAAGCTGGCAAAGGCGCTGTTTCAGGACATGCAACAGCATCTGCAAAACGTTCACCTTGGCGTGGGACACCAGTCACCTGATTACCAGTGGTGGCATGGCCAGCCGGCACTGGACGGTGACCTGCTGCGTATCAAGGACAGCATCGGTGAATTGCAGCGTTTAAAAAACATCAACGCTGAAAGCAACAAGCCCTAATTATTTTTTAAATAGGCACTGGCTTCGATATGGCCCGGCACTCTGACCATCACTTTTCGATACGCCACTTTCGCCGCAGCAACATCACCCTGCCAGGCATGGGCGCGCGCCAGATAAACCAGTGCGGTGGCATCACTCGGATAAGCTTTCGCCAGTTGTGCTGCGTGCTCAGCTAATGAATCCCATTTTCGCAGGCCTTCTTCCGCAATCATCAAACGCAGGTGCGCGGTGTAATTCCAGTGCGACATACGAAGCACCTGTAGCGAATAAGATTTAACCTGTCGCCAGCGCTTCTGCGCAATTAACGGCAATGTAATACCCAGTTTCGCATCAATCGAATCAGGATTTAGTTCAATCGCTTTGCTGTAATAACTGATCGAATCGGCATACTCGCCCTGCAGATACATCAAATAGGCATAACGCAATACCGCATATTCATTGCCTGAGTCGGCGATTGTTTCTATGGCCGAAGCCGCCTGCTCATATTTTCCAGCCAGCGCCAGTTGATATGACTTTTGCCAGACAGAACTGCCGGCATAACAACTAGACGCGACAAAAAATAAAATGACAGAAAAAATATTTTTCATATTAAACATGATGATTCCCTTCAAAGACTTGGCCTTGAATTTTTAGATTATGGACTACCAGCTTTTTGTCAGGCTGACGTATAAATATTGCTGGTTGTAAGTATTGTTGATGATTTTGTTTTCATATTTTTCAACGCCGGCGATGACCGTCACATCAAAATCTTCACCCGGCTTCCAGCCAAGACCAAATAAAACCGAACCCTGCTGCACATCTGCCAGGTTATAAACCGTAAAGGCATCATTATCAACGGCAAAAATACGCTTGCCGGCCAGCACATCAACAAAGAAACTGTTGAGGCCAAGTGCTGCACCAGGCGCAAGCCAGTGTGACCATTTTATATCGAGTGATGTCAGCGACTCTTCGCCCTGCGACAGGTTTTTATCGCTGGATTTTATGAGATACGCTTTCACACGTAACCAATCAGAGTTCTGGTTAAAACCAAAACCAATAGACGGGGTAAACTGCTGCATCTTCAGGTTCGCATTATTCGGATATTCTGACTGCACGTATTCAATATCCATGTACAGGTCTTTTGCATAATTCATATACGCAATCTTTGGTGCAGCCACACTGACTTCATCGGTCAGTTTTGTCGCATCATTGTTTGAAATAGTGTGCGCCACCAGCTGCGTGGTTATTCTTCCACCCAGTGAGTCTGCGTAAAAATGGTATTGCACACGACCGGCAAACGCATTCTGGTTTATTACGAACGCGTCAAAACCTGTATCT
>VAPF01043729.1_pt1 | contig 21009 bp, 17 predicted proteins | sample 3393931 | NCBI WGS metagenome assembly VAPF01 (sample SAMN08290437, study PRJNA428436) | hydrothermal vent metagenome | isolation source: Deep-sea hydrothermal vent chimney | place: Atlantic Ocean: South-mid Altantic Ridge | depth 2773 m m | reverse complement strand
TTGACCCGCACCTCTTTCACCACCCCTCCTTTGGGCGAAGGGATCTCCATGGTCGCCTTGTCGGACTCCACCGAGATCAGTGAATCCTCCACCCCAATCGTATCACCGGGGGCAACCAGCACCTCGATGACATCCACGTCATCAAAGTCACCGATATCCGGCATCTTGATTTCTATTATGCTGCTCATTGACCTCTCTCCCCCATCACAGCAACAGCCGACGTGTATCAGACAACACACGACTGAGGAAGGAGGTAAAACGTGCACCGTCGGCACCATCAATCACGCGGTGATCGTAAGACAGCGCCAATGGCAGCACCAGGCGTGGTTCAAACGCTTCGCCATTCCATACCGGCTGCATCTTGGAGCGCGATACGCCGAGGATGGCCACCTCAGGCGCATTGACGATCGGCGTAAAGGCCGTACCGCCTATGCCTCCCAAACTGGAAATTGTCATACAACCACCTTGCATATCAGATGGCTTGAGCTTCTTCTCGCGCGCCTTGACGCTGATTTCGCCCAGTTCTACGGCGAGATCCACCAGCGACTTGCGATCCACCTCTCGCACCACCGGCACCACCAAGCCGTCCGGCGTATCCACGGCGATGCCGATGTTGTAATACTGCTTGAAAATCAGGTCTTCGCCACTGGCATCCAGTGAGCTGTTGAAGCGTGGCAGCTCCTTCATCGCCGATACCAGCGCCTTCATCAAAAACACTAAGGGCGTGATGCGAATCCCCTTTTCTTTATACTCCGCCGCCATGGACTTGCGGAAGACCTCAAGATCGGTGATATCCGCTTCGTCGAATTGGGTGACGTGGGGCACGGTGACCCAGTTGCGATGCAGAAACTGGCCAGTGAGCTTGTTGATCTTGCTCAGCGGCCTGCTTGCCACCTCGCCCCACTGGCTGAAATCGATCTCAGGCATAGGCGCAACACCGAGGCCGCCACCGGCCGGCTGCGACAGGGCGCGCTTGATGAAGGACTTGACGTCCTCTTTAAGGATGCGACCCTTGGGCCCACTGCCGTCGATCTGGCCCAGATCCACACCCAGCTCGCGGGCAAAACGCCTTACGGCAGGGCTGGCATGTGCCTTGGAAAAGCTGACTTCGTTGATTTTTGCCGTGGGTGAGGGCTTGTGGGCCGGAGCGGGTGTGGAGACCGGGCTGGGTACAGACCCGGAATCGACCGCTGGCACCGCTCCAGTACCGGGCACATCCGCCGGGGCCTCTTGCGCCGGGGTATCACCCACGGATTCTGCGGCAGGCTCCAGCAGCAAAATCAGGCTGCCCTCAGAGACGGAATCTCCCACGGCAACCTTCAGCGCCTTCACCACCCCCGCCTCGGGGGCCGGAATCTCCAGGGTGGCCTTGTCGGATTCCACGGAAATCAGCGAATCCTCGACCTGGATGCTATCGCCGGGGGCGACCAGTACCTCGATCACCTCGACGCTGTCAAAGCCTCCGATATCAGGTACAAAAATTTCTTTCGTCATGCTTACTTGTCTCCTAGCCCTCTATCCCGGCGATAAAACAGGGTAGGGCGCTCACCAATCAGGCGTACAGCGGGTTGATCTTGTCTGCATCGATGGCGTACTGGGCGATGGCCTCAGCAGCCTTGTCTGCCGGCAGCGTACCTTCGTCAGCCAGCGCCTTCAGCGCGGCAACCACAATGTAATAGCGGTTTACCTCAAAATGCTTGCGCAGCTGGGCGCGTGTATCACTGCGACCAAAACCATCGGTACCCAGCACCTCGTAGCGACCCGGCACCCACTTGCGGATCTGCTCCGCATAGTCCTGGACGTAGTCGGTGGCGGCGATCACCGGGCCGGCTTGCCCCTGCAAGCACTGGGCGACAAAGGCCTGCTTCGGCGCCTCAGTGGGATGCAGGCGGTTCCAGCGGTCGCAGTCGCGAGCCTCACGGGCCAGCTCGGTAAAGCTGGTGGCGCTCCAGATATCGGCGTCCACACCCCACTCGGCATTGAGCAGATCGGCGGCGGCAATGGCCTCGCGCAGGATGGCGCCGGAACCCATGAGTTGCACATGAGGCTTTTTCTTGCCACGACGTTTGCTGCCGCCTTGTAACAGATACAGACCCTTGATGATGCCTTCCTCGGTGCCCTTGGGCATGGCCGGGTGGGTGTAATTCTCGTTCATCGCCGTGATGTAGTAGAAGACATCTTCCTGCTCGGTAAACATGCGCTTCATGCCGTCACGAATGATCACGGCCATCTCGTAGGCAAAAGTAGGATCGTAGCTGATGCAATTGGGGATGGTGCTCGACAGTAGCAGACTGTGGCCATCCTGATGCTGCAAGCCCTCGCCGGCCAGGGTTGTTCGCCCGGCGGTGCCACCGATCAGAAAACCGCGTGCCTGCATGTCGCCGGCGGCCCAGGCCAGATCACCGATGCGCTGAAAACCGAACATGGAATAATAAATGTAAAACGGAATCACGCTCACGCCATGAGCGCTGTAGGCCGTGGCAGCGGCAATCCAGGACGACATGGCGCCAGCCTCGTTGATACCCTCTTCCAGTATCTGGCCGCTCTTGTCTTCCTTATAGAACATGATCTCGTCCTTGTCCTGCGGCGTGTACAGCTGCCCGACAGAGGAATAAATGCCAAGCTGGCGGAACATGCCCTCCATACCGAAGGTGCGCGCCTCGTCGGGCACGATGGGCACGATGTTCTTGCCGATATTCTTGTCACGGCAAAGGATATTGAGCATCCGCACCCAGGCCATGGTGGTCGACATCTCGCGCTCACCGCTGCCATCCAGCAGGGACTGGAACACGGACAGGGGCGGGATCTCCAACGGCGCGGCCTGATGCTTGCGCACCGGCAGGTAGCCGCCCAGCTCTTTGCGCCGGGTGTGCAGATACTTCATTTCTTCGGAGTCTTCCGCCGGCTTGAAATACTTGCCAGCAGCGGCATCCTCATCGGACAGGGGCACATTGAAGCGGTCGCGGAAGGCAATCATCTCGTCGTCCAGCAGCTTTTTCTGTGAATGGGTGCGCATCTGCCCCTCGCCGGCAGAGCCCATGCCGTAACCCTTCACCGTCTGCGCCAGAATCACCGTCGGCTGCCCCTTGTGATCCACGGCCGCCTTGTAGGCCGCATAGACCTTGTGTGGATCATGACCGCCGCGGTTGAGACGCCAGATATCCTCGTCGGACATCTTCGCCACCATGGCCTTAAGCTCAGGATACTTACCGAAGAAATGCTCGCGCACATAAGCGCCGTCCTTCGACTTGTAATTCTGGAAGTCGCCGTCCACGCATTCCATCATGCGCTGCTGCAGCAGGCCATCCTTGTCCATGGCCAGCAGGGGATCCCAGTAGCTGCCCCACAGCACCTTGATGACGTTCCAGCCGGCACCGCGGAAGCCGGCCTCCAATTCCTGCACGATCTTGCCGTTACCGCGCACCGGGCCATCGAGGCGCTGCAAGTTGCAGTTCACCACCCACACCAGATTGTCCAGGTTCTCACGCCCAGCCAGCGAGGTGGCGCCGAGGGTCTCCGGCTCGTCGGTCTCGCCGTCACCGACAAAGGCCCACACCTTACGATTTTTGGTGTCCGCCAGGCCGCGGTGATGCAGGTACTTCATAAAACGCGCCTGGTAGATGGACATGATGGGGCCTAGGCCCATGGACACGGTGGGAAACTGCCAGAAATCCTGCATCAGATGCGGATGCGGGTAAGACGAAAGCCCCTTGCCGTCCACTTCCTGGCGAAAGTTGTCCAGTTGCTCTTCCGTCAAGCGGCCTTCGACAAAGGCGCGCGCGTAGGCGCCGGGTGAAGCATGACCCTGAAAGAAAATCAGATCGCCGCCATGCTCATGGCTGGGCGCATGCCAAAAATGATTGAAGCCCACATCGTACAGCGTCGCCGCCGAAGCGAAGGTGGCGATATGGCCACCCAGCTCTGCGGATTTTCGGTTGGCTTTCACCACCATCGCCATGGCATTCCAACGGATATAAGTACGCAGACGCTCCTCGATGGCCTGATCACCCGGGTGGTGGGCCTCGAGATGCGTTGGAATCGTATTCACATAGGCTGTATTGGCCGAATAGGGCAGGTTAGCGCCGGAGCGGCGCGCCTTGTCGATCAGCTGTTCGAGTAAATAGTGGGCACGCTCAACGCCTTCATTTTCGATCACCGCTTCCAGGGCTTCGAGCCATTCCTGGGTTTCTATGCTATCGACATCGGGGAGCTGTGATTGCTGGGACATGATCCAACCTCTTTGGAAACCGATGGCCTGACGGAATTGCTTCTGCCGGCCTCGTAACAGCGCTCGCGCGCCAGGCAAGTGCATAGCACCCTGCAGCGGGTCTTTGCCGCCGCTGGCAGGGGTCAATGCCTTGTATCGTGCGTCATACCCCGTTCAGACAATATTGGTGGATACGGGACGCACCGACCAATGTGCAGACAAGCCAATATCTCTCTGCAAACTGTCAGGGCCTGAAAACGCGGCATGATCGTTGTTTTACCGCCCAAGGTCAAGTTCCGGGCACCGCTACCGCCACCCGGACAGAGATAGAAAACCAAATAGAATCAATGGGGTTATAGAAAAAATTCGCGGCAGGCAAGTACACCTTATTCAGACCCGGAGAGCACCGCTGGCAGCCTCAATCGAAATCCCCCCACAGCCACTGCAACACCGACAGCGCTGACAATGCTGCCGTCTCTGTGCGCAGCACCCGCGGCCCGAGGCGCAGCGGCTGAAATCCATGATCGATAGCCGTATCAATCTCAGCCTCGCTCAGCCCCCCTTCGGGGCCGATGAGCAGGCTCACCGTTCCTTCCGGCGACGGCAACCCAGCCAATGATTTGTCGGCGCGGTGATGCAACACCAGCTTCAGTCCCGACGGCCCGACCGTCGCCAGCCATTCATCGAGCCCCTGCACCGCCTCCACCCGTGGCACCCGGTTGCGACCACTCTGCTCACAGGCGGCATTCACCACACCCTGCCAGTGAGTGAGGCGTTTAGTTCGGCGTTCACCTTCGAGATTGACTGTGGTGCGCGCGGTCTCCAGCGGCACGATGCACGATACTCCCAACTCCACTGCCTTCTGTACCGTATAGTCCATACGCTCACCCCGCGACACGCCCTGCGCCAGCAGCAGTTGCAAGCCTGATTCCACCTCCCGCGACGAAAATTCCCCCACCTCGATACTCACCGTACGCCGCCCCACCGCCACCAAGCGTGCCGCAAACTCACCGCCTTCACCATTAAACAAGCACAGAGCATCACCGACACGCAGGCGCAGCACACGGGTCAAATGCACCGCTGCCTGACCATCAAGCTCGATCAGTTGGCCTCTGCTCAGGGAAACAGGCTGGTAAATCCGGGGAATGCGCACAGGCCCTCCGCTAGTGTGGTGTAACGTATAAAGGGTACACCACACGAGGGAAATTATTACGGAAAAAACGGAAGCAATAACGGCATTGTGCCCGTGCAACGGGCAGTTCGCCAACCGGCAATAAACATGACACACTGAACGTATTGGTTAAAGAAATCTTCAGTCGACCTGCGAGTCAACGACGAAAATAAGATAATAGGCAGGACAGAGGCCACTCCGGCTTATATACTCTAAATTACTGGGGGCTGCGCTACAGCCATAGAATTTTCTTGTCCTTGAATGTCGATTTCCCGTTAACTATTATGGCCTTTGCGACGATCTGTAAGGTATAAACCTGTAGTAATATAAGGCAGTCGCAGGATACTTTTCACTTTACGTCTGCGGTGTGCATACTTTTTCCCCGAGGCTCACCCAAAAGAGGTTTATCGTGACAACGCGACAAGCATCTGTTTTTCTTAGCAAGAAACTGCCCCTCAGCCTTTTTTTATGGCTCTTGTGCCTTGTGCTGCAAAGCGTGAGCGTCGCGGGCGGTCTGCCGAGCAATCGCGTTTCTGACATTCAGAATACCCGCCATAACTTTTCAGCAACTGTCACGCCCAACCTCCCGGGCGGGCAGTCGCGCAACGTAGCAGCGACCACGGAATCCGAGATTTGCGTGTTTTGCCACACGCCCCATGCCGCCGAACAAAATGTCGGGCCGCTCTGGAATCGCAAATTATCGGGAGAAACCTACGTCCCGTACGATTCCACCTCCATGGAAGCAACAGCCAGCCAGCCCAACGGCACGTCCAAATTATGCCTTTCCTGCCATGATGGGTCGTTGGCCATCGGCTCCGTCAACGTACTCAACGCCGCTTTCACGGATCAGAATCCGACAACGGCAGACATCGACATGAACATCCAGGGCGGGGGCACGACAATGCCCGCCGGTGAAGGGCTGACTACCGGCTACACCCGCAGCCTGGGCACCGACCTCAGCAATGATCACCCGATCTCGTTTACCTTCAATTCCGCTCTGGCCGCCGCAGACGGAGACTTGCGCGATCCACAGCTCGAAGCCCATCTGGGCACTCGATCCAGCGGTGTCCAGCCAACCGTACCGCTGGAACAGGGACAGGTGCAGTGCATCAGCTGCCACGATCCACACATCCGCAGTACGGACACCAACGAAGACATCAAATTTCTGCGGCTCAACCGGCTGCAAAAGGCCTCACCGAGTTCAACAATATTCAATGAAACAACGGATATTATTTGTCTCGCCTGCCACGACAAAGAGGGGTGGATAGGCTCAGCGCATGCTGATGAGCTGGTTGCCAACGAACAATACTCAACCAATGCAGCCATACTGCGGGAATTCCCTCAAGGCACACAAGTCTGGGAATCGGCCTGTCTTGCGTGCCACGACACGCATTCGGTACAAGGCTCAAGAAGACTGTTGCGAGAGGGTACGGACGGCCCCAAAACCACCAGCGGGGCCAGACAGGGTGGAGACCCCGCCAGTGAAGAAACCTGCTATGCCTGCCATTCCGCTGATGGCGGCACACTGACGAATCAGGGGTTCGGCACCGAAGTGCCCGATATCAAGACGGACTTCTCGCTCGCCATCCACATGCCTATCGTCAGTTTTGAGCAGCCGGCAAATGCGGAAGTTCATGACATCGGCTCAGGCCCATTGGCGGAAAGCGGCAAAGATTTCCTGGAATCCCCGGCCAACCTGGGGAAGGGCAACCTGCTTAACCGCCACGCCGAATGTACCGATTGCCACAATCCGCATCGCGTGATCAGAAACCGTCAATTTAACGACGATCCCGCAACGCCGGACGCCGCCGGCACCCATGACCACAGCGCACCACACAGCAATATCGCCTCTGGTGTACTGCGTGGCGCCTGGGGAATCGAGCCGGTCTATCTCTCCGACGAATTTGCCGTCGAACCGTTTGATTTCCAGGTCAAGCGGGGGAATCCGCCCATCAATGGACCCACCGACGTGAACCAGGCCTATGTCACACGGGAGTACCAGGTCTGCCTCAAGTGCCACTCCAACTATGCCTTTGATACCCCCCCTGAGCTGGGCGCAGCGGGTGGCGGTACGCCGTATGGCACCAATAACGTGACGCACTATACCAACCAGGCCATGGAATTCCGCGCACCCGCCACCCACAAAGGTGGCGGCACGTCAGGGACGTCCGGCGGGGCGGCTCCTACCTATGCGGCCAACAACCACCGCTCCTGGCACCCGGTCATGGACAATACCGGCCGCACTGCCGCCATCCGACTCATGGATGCCTCTAACTTCCTGCCCCCGTGGAATGATGCCGGTGGCACCCATGTAGGCAATCAGACCATGTACTGCTCCGACTGCCACGGCTCAGACACGGCGGCGGGCACCGTGGAACCGAACGGTGGCGAAAATGGCAACCCCTGGGGACCGCACGGTTCAAATAACAATTTCCTACTCAAAGGTAAATGGGATAACAGCACGGGCTATGTCCAGCAAGGGGTGTCCGGCACCACCACGGATCATTTGTGCTTTAAGTGCCACAACTGGGACGACTACGCCAACCCCGACAACACCACCCCTGGCCTGAGTGGCTTCCGGGATTCTCAGGGAATAAGCTTTGTGGGCTGCGGCTACAATCCTCCCGTTGAGACCTCCAGAACCAACCTCCACACCCTGCATGCTGCTATTGCTAACAGAGCCCCTGCATCTGGCGGTTTCGGCACTACGTTTGCCTGCACCAACTGCCATGTGGCCGTGCCCCATGGCTGGAAAAACAAGGCGCTCCTGGTCAATCTGAATGACGTGGGCCCGGAGGCCGGCCTGCCGGCGGGAACTGTCATCGACAGGTACACCGACCCCAACTACGGTGACGGTTATGTCAACGGCCCTTATTACCTTAACGCCAAGCTCTACGTAACCACCTTCAAACAAAGTGGAAACTGGACCGAGGATGATTGCGGCTATAAAGACAATGGCGGCCCCTTCCCCATGCTACAGGCCTGCGATGTAACGCCATGAGGCCGCAACCCCAACTGCAAGAGGAACCTTTGCGATGAATATTCAGAAGCGATACAGAGACACTATCAAAAATGCCGCAAGCGCTTTGACAGCAGCCATCGTGCTGGCCGCCATCCTGGTTGTCCCCTCGGTATCCGCCATGCCCTCCGCAACGACGGATGTGCTCGCGCACCCGCCGGTGACCGGCGATTGCGCAAGCTGTCATCCCAAGCCATCGAACCCAAAACGCACCCATTGATTGCCTGAATTTGGCCACCCGCCGTCCGGTCTGTCGTTATTACAAAAACTGCCTGCCTGAAAGACCCGTTTGAGAGACCTGGAATAGTGTCATCATCTGCTGAAGTGGGAATCCGGCATGCCGGCACTCTGGATTCCGGGTTTTCGTTCCACACCGCAATGATGGTGTTTTTAGCTTAAATTAAGCGCTATTCGCTGGTGCTATTTTTTTCAACCCACGAGCAAAAACCATTGCTCGTGGTACGCACGCTGAAAGCATCTCACCACAGCCTCAATCCTGACAGCAAACATGGCATAATGGCCGGCCATCTCCGCCGTCACAGGATGTCCCTTGCAACACCCCTTACAGCAAATCAGCCTCACCCGCCCCGACGACTGGCACCTGCACCTGCGCGATGGTGCCGCCATGGCCGCCGTGGTGCCGTACAGCGCGCGCCAATTTCACCGCGCCATTATCATGCCCAACCTGTGCCCACCGGTAACCACCACCGAGCTGGCCCAGGCCTATCACCAGCGCATCCTCGACGCCCTGCCGGCAGACAGCAATTTTCAGCCGCTGATGACCCTGTATCTCACCGATAACACCTCGACCGATGAAATCCACCGTGCCCAAAAGAGCGGTTGCGTGTACGCAGTAAAGCTCTACCCGGCCGGTGCCACTACCCATTCCGAGGCCGGCGTCACCGATCTGGCCAAGATCGATAACACCCTCACCACAATGGCTGAAACCGGCCTGCCGTTGCTGGTGCACGGCGAGATGACCCGCGCCGACATCGACGTCTTTGACCGCGAAAAAGCCTTCATCGACAACCAGCTGGTGCCGCTGATCAAACGCCACCCGCAACTGAAAGTCGTCTTCGAGCACATCACCACCGCCGATGCCGCCCAGTTCGTACACGACAGTGATGCCAACATCGCCGCCACCATCACCCCCCAGCACCTGTTATTCAACCGCAATGCCATGCTGGTGGGCGGTATACATCCGCATTTCTACTGTCTGCCGGTACTGAAACGCGAAAACCATCGTGAGGCGCTGATCAAGGCCGCCACCAGCGGCAGTTCCAAATTTTTCCTCGGCACCGACAGCGCCCCGCACAGCCGCAACGCCAAAGAGTCGGCCTGCGGCTGCGCCGGTATCTTTAGCGCCCATGCCGCCATTGAACTGTATGCCAGCGCCTTTGAACAGGCCGGCGCACTGGACAGACTGGAAGGCTTCGCCAGCCACTTCGGTGCCGACTTCTACGGTCTGCCGCGCAACAAAGCACGGGTCACGCTGGTCAAACAAAATTGGCGGGTGCCGGACGCCCTGCCCTTCGCCGACACACAGGGCGAGGCGCCATTGGTGCCTTTCCTGGCCGGCGAAACATTGAGTTGGAAACTCGTGAAATAAATCAGGATTGAAGAGCGACTCCCACAGTAGCCCGCCACACCACCTGACAAGCGGCAAAGCGCCCAACCCAAAGAGACAAAAATATATCGTGAATCCAGACGCCCCCGAAACCGCCGATGAACTGGCGGAAAACGCACCCGGAAAAAGTGGCATCGCACGCCGCTTCCGCGGCTTCCTGCCCGTCGCCGTCGATGTCGAGACCGCCGGCTTCAATGCTGAGACCGACGCCCTGCTGGAGATCGCCGCTGTGCCCATCCACATGGACAGCGAAGGGCGGGTGTATCCAGGGCAGACCGTCAGCGCCCATGTGCAACCCTTCCCCGGCGCCAACCTGGAAGCCTCTGCGCTGGCCTTCACCGGCATTGATCCACACCATCCGTTACGCATCGCCGAAGCCGAAGGCCCAGCGCTGAAAAAGATCTTCGAGCCTATCCGTAACGCCATCAAGGGCAGCGGCTGCTCACGCGCCATCCTGGTCGGCCACAACCCAGCCTTCGACCTCGCCTTTCTCAAGGCCGCCGTCGCCCGCACCGGTATCAAGCGCAACCCCTTTCACCAATTCAGCACCTTCGACACCGCCACCCTCGCCGGCCTCGCCTACGGGCAGACCGTATTGGCCCGCGCCATCGCCGCCGCTAGTATCGAATGGGACAGTAACCGAGCCCACTCCGCCGTTTATGACACGGAAAAAACTGCTGAACTGTTCTGCAAGATCGTCAACCTGTGGGGTGACTTGACAAGGCTCGAACGCTGAATGGCGCTGACTTAAACTGAAGAGACTTAAAATACTGTCATTCCCACGTAGGCGGGAATCTCTGCATGCACGGCCTTCCAAGCAACCTGGGGGCGTTCAACACATTTGGGGAAAGGCGGTTTTTTATGCCTAACAAACTATTTCTTCGACATTTTGTATAAGACCTAGATCCTGCAAGTGCTCACACTCAGCACAAGCTCTTGATCCGTAGAGCACCTACTTTTGATGCACTGCGCAAGCACGATCACTGTAGGGTTTAGGTAAGGTACATAAGTCAGCGCCATTCTCACGCCTTCAAAACCCTGCCCTTACTCAATACGTAATTAAACGGTAAGTATTGAGCTATCAGCAAATACCCGTAAGATGTAGACAGGCATCCCTAACTGCAAAGAGGTAACCGTGAGCTCCCATCTCCCCCTTCAACCTGCCTTCGATGCCAGTGACATCATCCTTCATTACCTCGAACAGATCGGCTGCGACTACATCTTCGGCATCCCTGGCGGCGCCATCGAGCCCCTCTATGACGCCCTTGCCCGCAGCGCGCGGCGAAACGGCATTCGCCCGGTAGTCGCAAGGCACGAGAACGGCGCCGTATTCATGGCCGACGGTTATGCCCGCCAAACCGGCCGCCTCGGCGTCTGCTGCGCCACCACCGGCCCCGGCACCACCAACATGATCACCGGCCTCGCCGACGCCTACGAAAACAACGTGCCGCTGCTGGCCATCTCGGCACAGACACCGCTGCCCACTTTTGGCCGTGGCGCCTTTCAGGAATCCTCTTGTACCGGTATCGACACCGTGAGCATGCTGAAGCACTGCACCCGCTACAGCACCCTCGTCTCACACATCGACCAGCTGCAGCACAAGCTGATCACCGCCGTGATGACCGCCTTCCATTCACCCCGAGGACCGGCACACCTAAGCATTCCCCTCGACGTCATGCGACAAAAACTGCCGGATGGCAAGCCCCGTTTCGACTTGCCGAAACTGCTGCAAACACCACACATCGTCGACCCGGAAAAGACCACCGCCCTGCTCGAAGAGATTTCCAGGGCACGGCAGGTTGTCCTCGTCCTGGGCGGAGGTTGCGGCGAAGCCATCGGCGCCATCATGGCCTTTGCCGAGCGGCTCAACGCCTTCATCATCACCACCCCCCACGGCAAGGGGCTGGTCAACTCGGATCATCCACGATATCGCGGCGTCATCGGCTTTGCCGGCCATAGCAGCGCCCGGGCGGTGTTGGTCTCATCTGAGGTGGATCTGATCATCGCCGTGGAAACCAACCTCAGCGAATGGGCCAGCTGCGGCTGGAGCGAGGCCGCCCTGCTCAACGAACGGCTGGTACACATCGACTCGGTGAACGAGAACCTGACCCGCTCCCCCATGGCTCGGCTGCATGTGCGCGGCCACATACTGGCCACCTTTGAGGAACTCATGGCGCAGATGGAAACCACCAGCATAGGCGACAGGAATACGCCAAAACCACTGGCGCATACATCGCCCGAGGATACTCCCCGTTTTACCCTGGACGAAGAAGCAAAGTGTCATTCCGGCGCCACCCCCATCAAGCCTCAGCGCCTGATGCACGAACTCAATCAGCGCTTTCCCACCAACACGCGTTTCTTCGCCGACACCGGTAACAGCGTGGCCTGGGCGGTGCATTACCTGCAACCCAAGGAGCGTCGCGCACACAACCGCCGCGGCATCAATGGCGGCCTGTTCCGCACCAGCATCGAATTCTCCTCCATGGGCTGGGCTATCGGTGCCGCCGTCGGCGCCGCCCTGGCCTACCCTGACGGGCCGGTGGTGTGTATCACCGGTGACGGCAGTTTTCTCATGAGTGGACAGGAACTGAGCGTCGCCGTCGCCGAACAACTGGGCGTCATCTTCGTGATTCTCAATGATCACGCCCTGGGGATGGTCAAGCATGGCCAGAGACTGGCGGGTGCCGAATCCATCGCCCACCAACTGCCACAGACGGACTTTGCCGCCCTGGCGAAGGCCATGGGTGCCGAGGGCATCACCATCCACTCACCGGAAGACATGCAGGCATTGGACATCAAAGCCCTGTGCAGCCGGCAAGGACCGACGGTTCTGGATGTGCACATCGACACAGAAGAGGTACCGCCCATGAACCTGCGCATCCAGGGCCTGCGGCGCGAAGGGGAACGGCGACGGACGGTAACAGGTTAATAGCGGCAACCGGACAGGGCTTGTATCAAGCTCACTACGGAAGCATAGAGAAAATCATAATGGTTCGTTATTCCAAATCAAATACGCCTTAGGCGTACCGATATTTCGTCCTGAATGGACAGGCTAAAAATAACTATGGTATGGAGGAGGAGAGGTGTGACCGGTCGAGAAGGTGACTGAGCCACTCAAGAGACGGAGAGGGGGCACCCCGGTGTAGTGTCTTATACTGACTTCATCTGACCTGTTCGTCGGCGGGATCATCGGGCTGCCGGCCAGCCCGAATGGCGCCGATGATAAATACGGCGATACCCAAGACGATGAGCAGGATATACTCCTCACTGGGCAATCCCCCGCGTAACGTCAACAGGCTATCCAATACCCCCAGGGAAACCATCACCACGCCCAATAATTTGGTTTTCACACCCCGCTTCTCATGCTGACTCATCATACAGTCCTTTATCTATTAACCCGGCAATAGTATAGATTATTGCCGGGTTAATTAGCTATCCCCACCCACGGCCTTGTTGGCAGCAGCGCTTCGAGCCCACCAGAATAATATCCCCGCAAACAGGCCGACAATCAGCAGGGCCATGATGATGGGCATTGCACTTGTCGCCGGCTTTAACTGTAACCAGTACCAGGTCGTCATGGTGTGCCGTGAACCCTTTTCGCTGTTGTTGCTGCCATCCCAGGCGGCAAAGGCAATTGGAATGAAACGGCCCTCGATGAATTGCAAGTCATTTTCCGGATCAGCTGTCGTCAATGGACGAACCATCACAACGCGCCAAGTGCCATCATGATAGCTTCCCTTTGCCTGAAGTCCACTCTCGGTCGCATCTCGTGCTTCGATATCCTCAAACCCCCGGCTATTGGCCATGGCAACCGTCTCGGCCATGTCCTTGGTGCCACTCTTCCAGTGCCAGATATTCACCGGATGGGTAGCATCCCCCATACCGAAATAGGGCTTGACCATTTTATCCGGTATTTCAATCGGTAACTGCACAGCGACGCCGTCTTCCTGAATCGGCTTATCGGCAATCTTTTCCGCCCGTTCGTCACCGGGGATACTCTTGGTTCTATCATCCCATTCCATCAGCATGGCGATGGCCTTGTCGTTGTAGACGGCACGGACGGTGATCGTGTCATTGGATGGCCTGAAAAGGCGTTCCTTGCCGATAATCTGCGGAACGAGAAAAAACGTGGTCGGCATCATTTGCTCCCAACGCTCGTCGTCTGGCGAATCAGGCAAATCACCTTCCAATATATCCGCCTGGATAACGGTATTTTCAGCATCGACCACCCGCTGAGTCTTAGCCAGGGATACCACATAATTGGCCACGTGCCAGCGTTCCTCGATGCTAAGCATCTTTTTGCTTTTCGGATCAGCAAAGGACGGCATTTCGGTACCGGGAATACCGATAGAAATTCGTGCAAAAATGTCCTTGGGATCATGACTGCCCACGTAGGTCCATGGTTTGGTCAGATTGCGGGGCCAGGTTCGTTCGCTGGCATCACCCTTTAGCCCCTTGATCGCATCGCCCTTACCTGTTTTGCCATGACATTCGACGCAACGATCTCCGTCCTCAAACAATTCTTTTCCCTTCGCGATACTCTCGGCTGAACTCGCGACCGGCGTTCCATAGTCGACCTGTTGCTCAGGCGCCTCTTCAAACTCGGCAAACATCTTGACGTATGCTACCAGATCCCACATATCCTGCTCACTGAGCAATGAACTCCACCCCGGCATGGATGTTCCTGGCATACCATCCCGAATCATCCGATAGACATCATCATCATTCGGCACCATTTCATCAAATCCACTCGACTTGATCTTGTAATTGCCAGATGTAAAGTCACGCGGCGGCGGGTTCACGTATCCCTCGGCGGCGCCCAGGCCGTCACCTTCATCACCATGGCACCATGTGCAGCGTTTATCATATATTTCCTTGCCTCTATCGAGATCGCCCGGTTTCGCAAACGTTATGCCAACGACCAAAAGTAAAGCAACGAACAGCACTAGCTTGAATAAATTGATCTGTCTCATAGGGTTTCCCGGACGTCGACTATTCATGTTCCCATGACCTTGGCTGATGTCCCGTGTAGTCATACAAGAACAAAATCACTTTCCAGGTTTCATCCTCGCTCAAAAAGTCTTCCCAGATGGGCATGGATGAGATCCAGGGTGCAGCTTCCGCAGGAAGGCCCGGGCCACCTGTGGCGATACGCCAAAATATGTAGGATTCCTGTAATTGGGCAATGGTTCCTACATCCTGGAAATTGAGGGGAGTGGGGTTCAGCCCGGCAGCGTAAGGCCCCTTGCCATCTAGCTTGTCACCATGACAATATTGACAGCCCTTGATGTAGACATCCCCCCCCTCTCTGACAAGTTCACGGAACTTATCGGGATCTTCCTTTTCGTATTTTCGATAGGGATTCTCCAATGTTGCCAGGTCAAAGCGCTTACCATAGGCCTTCATCTTGGATGGCGGTGCCGGGTGGATCGTACGCAGCTCCACCGGAGCCTCAAAACTGGGTGACAAACTGGAATACGTGTAGATCCCGGCCAGTAACGGCACAATGACAAATACAATATTCCGCAGCATTTTTTTAGAGGGGTCTTCGACCAATGCCTTGATTGGGTCAATAAGCTCCCGAGTACTCTCCTCAGTGAAAGTGAATACCATCAACACACCGGTAATCACGAAGAACATATACATCGTGAGCAGGCTTTTCGGAATCAACTGGCCCAAGATGACATCAAATGTCAGGATGAAACCGAAATAAACTCCAGCCACGATAAGGACGAGCTGTAACAAACGGGGTATACGTCTTTTCTTTATCATGATTATTTCAACCCAGCCATGTAGTCCACCAACATCTCCAGCTCATTCGCATTCAGTTGGTCACCGTAGGCAGGCATCATGCCCTCCATAAAACCATCAGTAATCTCAGCATTGGGATCCAGCATAGAGCGGCGCAAATGATCCTTGTCACGCAATGCGCCAACCTGTGTCAGATCAGGCCCCATTTCACCTTCTTCACCCGCAATCTTGTGACAGGCGCCACAGGTAAACTCGGCAATGATGGCCTCTGCTGATTCAAACGGTGCCCGCCCTCCTCCGCCTTCCGATTCTTCATCACCCGTCTCTTCAGGGACATCCGTAGGAATCGATACGGTCACTTCATTACCACTGCTGTCCTGAAGATAGGCAATAATGGCCGTGATTTCGGCCTCTGACAGGCCGATGCCTCCAGCGGAAACATCCGGCATGGGGCTTTCCGTATCATTGCTTCCCGCCTTGCCAAAACCAGCCATAACATAGGCCGAAGGATTTACAAACGACTCGTGCAGATACTCTTCGACGTTCGTCGCTTCGCCCTTGTAACGGGGGTCACTCATATGTTTTAAGGCCATGGCGACCGAATCATCGAGCAAAGGCGCACGGAGTAGCTCGTTATGACACAGAGTACAGGTTCCCTTGCCATGATAGAGCTTGTCACCCAGGGCGATGAACTGATCCATGGTCATCGCCTCCAGATCCAGCACCTCCTCAACGGGAGGAGGTGCAGGCACGATCTGAGGAATACCAAAGTTGGAATAGGCGGTGAACGCACCAATCGTCAACAGGCTAAAGATGGCAACTTTTAAAAAGTCCTTCATGTACCCTGCTCCTTCCAATAGCCCGTTGCCTGGCTCTTTTGGCTGCTCACCGTACTCAGCCAAAAAACAAAGATAACCATCGCCATGAATATAATGGTGGCAATCGAAATAACATTGGCCGCATAACCCAGGCCGGGCGTATAGGCATCCGGAGAGTTATCACGGAAAATATTGGTGACATGCCAATGCTGGCGAATACCGGAGCGGACATACCCCATCAGGCCCATGAGCCAGGTAAACGACACCGCCAAAAGAAACAAAGCATACTGTGATCGTGCCGGGACTCTGCCCCAGCGCAAGGGGGCGACTTCCTTGGAGCCCTTATACATAAAGGCATCGATGGCCACACTGATGGCAATGATCACCAGGGTCGTCAATACCTGGGGAATAGAGGCCGCTATCTTGTACACCGTATTGGTGTAGTAGCCGTAATAAGTACCCAGAATAAAGATATTAATAATACCCGCGGTAAATAGTGCGACTTGAGCGGCATTGCCTTTCGCCACCCAAGGTACCGTAGCAACCTTATTGGCGCGCCGATAAAACATGAAACTCAAGAACGTGAACAAGATTAAAAGATTTACTGCGGTATTCTTCGCCGGCATGATTCCCAACGGCCCCAGAATTGCGTGATAAGGTCCGCCAAGGCTCTTCAATTCCGCATTAGTGAGTACCAAGGTATGCGGCGTAAACCACACCAGGAAAGAAACGACAAGGACAACGGCAATGTACTTCATGTAGGGATTATAGCGATGGGCACCTTCACTACGGCCCATCCCGCACCACAGGTAGTAATTGGCCGATAAAAACAAGGCGCCAATTAATACTGCCTGAATAATGAAAATCCAGGCAAATACACCGCCCATCAGGGTAATGCCCATCTGCTGACTGTAGACATACATTTCAGCCGTCAGATAGTAACCGGCGAAGGGCAGCGGTAGCAGAGCAGCGATGGCAATAAAATTGGCGTTATAACCCATCCAGTCGTAATGTGCGCGCTGTTCCTTATTCCTGGCACTGAGGAACTTAAAAGCGGCATAGGCACCAACGATCGATCCGCCGTATGCCACATTGGCAATCATGCGATGGATATTGATGGGGTTCCACAGGAAGTTATGAATGGCAGCCCATGTGTCGCCGCTGAACACGCCGGCAGCATCGACACCAGCCGGGCTCATCATGAAGGTCGTCCAGGCATTTGCCAGAAACATGAGCAACGCACCGGATGCATTAAGCAGCAGGCCCAGGGTTAAATGCACCCACTTCTTGAATCCACCCTGTAGCCAGTGCCAGCCATAGTAATAGACGTACAAAACCGCGCTTTCGACAAAAAACAACAGCGCGTACGCGAACATACTTTCTTTAAAAATGGTGGCCAAATAGTTAAACAGGTCTGGATAAAACAGGACCAGGCAAAAAACCAACAAACCACCAAGGATAGCAGTTAGTGAAAAAGCAGTAATACTAATCTTGATGAACTCATAGGCCATGTTGTCATAACGCTGATCCCGCGTTGACATACCAATGGCTTCGATAATAAACACGAAGATGGGAACCGCCAGAACAAAGGCCCCGAACCAGAGATGGAGCTGGGCCACAATCCAAACCACCACCCGGCTATTTACCCCTGAAATTTTAGGGTAATCAGCCTCTGTTAATTTTGGTGCGGGATCATAGGTTACTGCATCGACATCCAGGTTAACTGTCGTTTCATCGGCAAATGCCAGGGAGGCATCAAGACCGGGCACAATGCTGGGCAACAAAAAAAGCGCAAAGACGGCAGTAAACAACGCCCCCATAATTATTCTTGAATTCCGCTTTTGCAAAATCTACTCCTATTTACGCACCCGAATGCGTTACCTTAAGACTGAAATGACAAGGACAAACCTTGAAGATTCATCATGACAACATCCACTCCATAAAACATAATACCAAAGACGATGAAGGTGCCAAGGAATGGAAGAATATATTCCTTCATGTTATTTCCCCCCTAAGAACCACGTAAAGAAAACAAGCAATGCGATCAACACCGAGACGAACAATGCTGGCCCTGCCCATGGGTATTTTTGATTTTCCTGACTGTCAGAATCCATAGTTTTCCACCCATTTTCCAGCAACCTGTTTTGTGCAAAAAACTCAAGCACTCGCGCAAAGACAGCTTAGCCTTACTTGAAGTTGGTTATAATTATCTAAATAACGTAGAGGTAAAGAATTACAACAATAAAGACAAGGTTCACCAGCATTCCACAAAATATCACGCCATCAGAAATAACTTTTTTATTCAAATATTTCATAGTGAAACTGCTCCTGCTTATTTTCCCTTGGCCGTGCACTTGCAGAGTTTCCTAATATAGGCGGTTAATTTTTCAACATCCGCCTCAGAGATAGTCGTGCTCCAGGGTGGCATCAATTCTGACTTACTGACTGCAACTCCGCCATCCATGATCACATTCCTGATATCAGCATCAGACAATTTCTCCATATCGACAACACTGGTAAAATCCCTTGGATCAGTCTTGAAATCCTTTGTCACATTCGGGCCATCACCTTTTCCAGTCAAGCCATGACACTGAGCACAATAAAAATCATAAAGTTGTTTGTCGTCTGCGGCCTGAACCGTGCCACCAACAAGCAGAGTCAAACCAAGCAGTATGGCAGCCATGATTGCTAACATTCTCATGAGCCAGTCCCTCCGTTAATTACATTATTTAAAGATAGCCACATATGCCGCCACCTTTTCGATAGCCTTTGGATTAAGTGAGCCTGAGAAATCCGGCATGGCACGGACTGGCTTGAACACTTTGGTATTTGTCAGGTAGGCATAGATCCAATCAGGATTCAGTCGTGTACCTGCCCCCACTAACGTAGGGCCGCTCAAGCCACCCTTTACCTTACCCTTCTTGGCTGGATATTGATGACAGCCGCTACAGGGCATTTTCTTCGAGAAAATTAATCGGCCCTTTGCACTCTTCTTGGGCGTGATCACACCCGCCTTGACATCTGCTGATGTCAACCCCATCAGATAATCTGTCACGGAGGCGGAATCTCCCGCCGAAAGCTTAGGGTGATCAGCAGGGTTTTTCTCTGTTATCGAGTTGTACTTCAAGGGACGGATAGGTATCGGATCCTGCAGCCAGGATAACAGCCATTCCTTTTGAAACTTACTACCGGCATACCACAGTTCTGGCCCCTTCTTTGCCAGCTGGTCAGCAATAGTTTTCTCTTTTGCCGGTCCAGTTGTGTAGTGACAGTCGGCGCAGTTTTCCTGAAATATCTCATTGCCTACTGCATAGCTTGACGTGGCCATCAAGGCTGCAGCCAAGATGGAAACGGTAACCGGTATTCGCTTCATAGCGCCCTCCTTTTCTGCCGATATGCACACACTACGAGTGGTTTCGGCGAGTGTATTATTCATTTACAGATGACACGTGAAGGTCGCAAAGACTTGCTTTGTCGACTCCACTACTTCAATTCTCTAATGGCAATGGCGTATCCGCAGCACCTAACACTTTCATTGCCAACAATCCACCTGGATAGCGCCTTACAAACAGGGCATCTACTGCTTGCGCAGCTTTCTAAGCCGGATATGAGGAAGTTATATTATCCAGATCTTTCTGCCTTGATCTGGATCAATTTGGAAATATCGACGGGAGATAGCAATGAGAATAACGGCACTAAAAACGAGGCTATAGACCCCCAACTACCACAGGAATGACTGATATTTGTGGCATATCATCGTTTATTGGAGATGGAGACGAATTGATGGCCGAAATTACCGAGCGGTGAAGCAGTTTCTGGCGTCATTAACAGATGATCATTATTTGCGTCAGTACAATTAAGAGTGGATGGCACAGCCGCTTACCTCTGCATACTCTTCGAGCCAGTCAAGATACACTCGATAGTCATCATCGGCGTAAAAACATGCTTGACGATTATTTTCAAGTGTAAGGGTACAACGGGGAGAGGGGGATTCTTGGCCTTCTTGACATATTGCAATCTTCCTTGATTAAATTTTGTTCACTTTATCAGAAACCGTGGTCTATCTCCTGTTGCTATTTTTCGCTTTGGGCTTGGTTCAAAGTAACAAGTGTTAAATTATGCTTCATTTGTTTTTCTTTGCTCATAACGCCTGCGGCGCCGCAGGCGTGTACTGATCGCACTGGTACGGGGTATTGCTACTAAACCCAATAGTTGAGAGGCTATAGCATTGAGAAAATGTACTTCGTGTCCGATCATCGTCACAGCAAATTTTACCAGTAGTGTCATCGAGCCACCTCAAGTGTCATTGCCACATCCCCCCTGTGTCAGGATAGATGTCGCCTCTCCTCGAGAGTTTTTGTTTGAGTTGGGGGCATAATAGAAATGGAGGATGTTGTTCCGCTGGTGTCTCACGGG
>VAPF01006494.1_pt1 | contig 21012 bp, 17 predicted proteins | sample 3393931 | NCBI WGS metagenome assembly VAPF01 (sample SAMN08290437, study PRJNA428436) | hydrothermal vent metagenome | isolation source: Deep-sea hydrothermal vent chimney | place: Atlantic Ocean: South-mid Altantic Ridge | depth 2773 m m | reverse complement strand
CTCTATTAATTGCTTGTGCCCTCTGGCTTTACGTCCAGCTCAGAATCAAGACGTGCTTTTGAAGCCATGCCCGTAGTTATAAGCATGGGCCTGTCAAAAAAGCACAACGCAGAGTCTGGGCTGGACGTAAAGCCCCGCAGGGCGTGGTCTGAAGCATGCATCTGCTGCGTTGTGAACCTTGAGAATGGAATAACCATTCTGCGGCGGCTCACGCCTTGCTGCTACACGCTTCAGACCACGCAGAGGACATAAGCAATTAATAGAGATGCCCTTAACTGTAATAGTTTAGACGTAATCATACGTGCACCGTCAGTATTGCTAAAAACCTCTTTTAACCAAAGGAGCACTTGCGGCCATGAGCAGACATTACAAACAAAAAGCATTAGTCCGCGAAACACACAAAATACGCGAAAAAAGCGCAAAGAAAAGCATTATCTTATTTGTCGTTTTTAGTAGGCCGGCATAAGGTTATTTCGTGGCCGGCGCTTTTGGCACGGTTTGCCTGCAACGTACCTTATGCAGGCCTACAGCATAAACAAAAGAATTTATTCGTGTTTTTTTCGCGTTTCGCGGACTAATGTTTTCAAGTTTTTCCAGCGTCCACCTTGTGTCGGAAGCAGACTTTTTACAATGTACATTAGTTGTCAGTTCAAGCTTGAGCTAATACAGATTAACAAACAGCTATTAGCAAACGCTGCATCCAGCATTTTCTGAATTTCTATCAATATGATGTTTACGCATCTTTTCAGCAAGCGTGGTACGGCGTAAACCAAGCGTTTTGGCTGCATGCGAAACAACACCGCCAGTATTGTCCAGTGCATCCTGAATGATTTTTATTTCCAGGTTAGAGATGTAGGCTTTAAGGTCGAAACCTTCACTTGGGAAGTTAAACTGAGGCATCTCGGTTTCAGCAGGTCGGTTGTAATAAGACTGTACATTAGTGTCGTCTACTTCATGCAGCTTCAGACCTTTATTATTTGATGATGCACTGGCTCTGATTCTGCCGGGCAGATCACTTTCTTCAACCACGCCGTTCGGGTACTGGATAGACATTCTTTCAATCTGATTTGCCAGTTCACGTACATTTCCCGGCCAGTCATATTTTGACATTGCGACAACCGCATCCTGGGTAAAACGCACTGAGCTCTGTTTTTTAGACTCCAGCCTTGTCACCAGCTCTTTAATCAACAGCGGTAAATCTTCGATGCGTTCGCGCAGAGCAGGCAGGTTAATAGGGAAAACATCCAGTCTAAAATACAGGTCTTCGCGAAACTTGCCCTGTGCGACCATCTCTTCAAGATTACGGTTTGTTGCTGCCACAATCCTGACATCGGCATTAATCGTGTTGGTGCCACCAACACGTTCGAAAACACGTTCTTCAAGCACTCTTAACAGTTTTACCTGCATGGCCATGGTCATCTCACCGATCTCATCAAGGAACAGCGTACCGCCTTCTGCCATAGAGAAACGCCCCTGACGAGAGGTGATGGCTCCGGTGAATGCACCTTTTTCATGACCGAATAATTCGGATTCAAGTAACTCGGGAGGGATAGCACCACAGTTTACTGGTACAAAAGTTTTATTGCTGCGAGGTGAAAAATAATGGATGTTTCTGGCAACAACTTCTTTGCCGGTACCGGAATCACCGAGAATGAGAACATTAGCATCACTAACTGCAACCTGACGTATTTCCTTATGTACTTTTTGCATTACAGGACTTTTACCAATCAGGCTTCTAAATAATGTGCTTTTCATGACTATTTCTCCAATACACTTTATTTCAAATGCAGATAAATATTAAAATCTGAAGAGCGTTTGTTTTAGACTTGTGTAACTTCATTTCTGCTCTTCCGTTTCTTTTGTGTCAAATTTGTAGATTTAATAATAGCGAGTATGCCAAAAAATTGACGATTAGAATAAAGTTGATATGTAAAGTAATGTAATTGTAAAGTTATGTAAAAACTTTTACATTTTTTGACATTTAAAAGACGCGGAAAAATTTGTCAGGGAACAAGGAAAGTGGAGATTATTTCAGTTAATTCATTCTTGCTATAAGGCTTCTGTAGCAGTTGATAGTTATGTTTTCGTTCGGGCGATTTGTTACTTTCATTTTCCATCGCTGTAGTAAGAAGTATTTTTAAATTTGGATATTGTTGGTGCGCCCAGTTTGCAAGTTCGTGACCGTCCATGTCACCGGGCATTAAAATATCGGTAAACAATAAATCAACGGTGTTAGTGTTTAATAATTTCTGTGCAGTGGCGGCATCTTCGGCCTCCAGAATATTAATGCCGGAATCTTCCAGGCAACGAACAGCAAACTTTCTTACTGGCTCACGGTCTTCGACGATAAGAATAGTGGCCTGCATATCGCGCAACGAATTCACCGTTTCTTTTTTCGATTGCTCGGTAGCATTACCATAATATATCGGAAACTGCATGTAGACAGTGGTGCCTTTTTCAGGACGGCTACGAATTATAAGCTCGCCTCGCGACTGTTTGACGAAACCATACACCATGCTCAGACCAAGTCCTGTGCCCTGGTTTGCCTGTGTTGTGTAAAACGGTTCAATCGCATGTTTCAGAACATCATTGTTCATGCCCGTGCCGTTATCCTTGATATAAATGCAAACGCATTTGTCACCAAGATCATGGTCTTCGTTATGAATGATTTCCTGTGACAATTCAGTGGTTCGTATCTCTGCATTAATTGCTACTTCGCCACTGTCAGGCATGGCATTTCGTGCGTTTATGATAATGTTCAACAGGGTGCTTTCAAACTGCGCCGGGTCAACCAGGATATCAAATAATTTTTCATCGATGTTTATCGACATCTTTATGGTATCGCCAAGCGTGTTCTTGAACAGGTTTTTAAACTCATTGATAATTTGTCGGACATTGACATAAACCGGCGCGATTGATTTCTTACGTGAGAAAGCTAATAGTTGCCGGGTCAGTTCGACACTGTCGTTTACCGCCGAATAGGCATCCTCCAGCAACTCCATGTCATCACTACTGACATTATGCTGTTTGGATAATATTTCGCCGAGCAATTCGATGTTGCCCCTGGCTACGGTCATGAAGTTTCCGAAATCGTGTGCGATGCCACTGGTCAGCTGACCGATAGCGTCCATTTTATTATTATGAACTTCCTGTTCTTTTTTATTGTGCGCCTCGGTTATATCCTGCACGATGCCATTAATTTCCAGTAACTCACCGGCTTTATCATAAACGCCGATGCATTGTTCGTGCACCCACCTGACACTGTTATCTGATATTCGTATGCGGTGGATTATCTGATATGACTGACTGACTTTATTCTGGATGTCTTTAAACAGGTTAAGACGATTCACATCTTCATCGAAATCAATCTCAAAGTATTTATTGAAGCTCGGCGAGCAATTATCACGCTGACATTTGTATATCTGGTAAACCTCGTCCGACCATGCCATTTTTTTTGTTATCGCGTTCCAGCTCCAGTTTCCCAGGTGGCCAATTTCTTGTGCCTGTTTTAACAGGGTTTCACTGCGGCTGAGTTTTTCTGTTAGCAGGTAACGAGACAGCATGTTGGTAATACGCAAACTGATTTTGTAAAAGGTCTCTTCATCAAGTGGCATCCAGTTCGCCTGCGGCGTATTTTGCTGGATAATGAGATACCAGTTTTTCGTATGCTCCAACTGCAGCGCACTTAACATCTGTTGTTTCAGCGTGTTATTTGAGGGTGGCGCGAGGTGGTTTGAATTATAGTGCGAAATAATTGGATGTTCAGAATGATTTGCGCGCTGCAATATATTTTGTTCCAGCGTATCAATTACAGGCGAAGAAAGTTCAGTGATCGTGGTTATTGAATCACTGGCTGTCTCACAGTCGATGGCATAACCACCATTGGTATTTGTATCGGGTTTAATCAGTACCGCTCTGTCCGCTGAAAATATTTCCAGCATGCTGGACATGGTTTCCTGCATGATCACTTCGATATTTTTATTCTGGGTGATGATGCGCGAGATATGCTCCATGTATTCGAGATGTAATTTATGATGTTTTATTTCGACGATTGCATTCCTGGCCTTGATCAGATATTGAATACGAAAAGGGAAGGTGTCCCAGTTTATCGGTTTGCTGATAAAGTCAGTCGCGCCGAGGTCATAGGATTTTTCAATCGACTCCGCATCTTCCAGCGCGGTGACCATTACGATCGAAATATCAGAGCCACCTGAAAGTTTGCGGATTTTCGTGCAGACTTCAAATCCGCTCATGCCAGGCATATTTACATCCAGCAGGATCAGGTCTGCCTGGTGATGCTCCAGATGTTCGAGTGCATCAATGCCGTTATTAAACTCATTGATATTGTATGTATCATCGGTCAATGCATCCTTCATCAATAGACGGATAGTTGCATCGTCATCGACGATCAGGATATTCGGTCGCTGCGGTTCACTATTATTATGCACGCATAATTCCTGTAGAAATTGCTGAACAGATGATAGTGATCGATTGTACACAGAATCCCCCCTGTGAAACAGAGGGGATAAATAACCGGTTTATTTAGTGCTGCTTGCTGAGCACAAATTTTTCTTGCGAACTGGTGATCAGGCCTTAAAACAGGTCGGCATTGATAAAGAGGTGTGTGGCGATGCTGGCGATATAACCAATGGCAATAACCGGTGTCCATTTCAGGTGTGAAAAGAAGGTATAACTGCCTCGCGCCTGTCCCATGACAGCAACACCCGCAGCAGAACCGATAGATAACAGGCTGCCACCGACCCCGGCCGTCAGGGTGACCAGTAACCATTGCCCCGTGCTCATCTCAGGGTTCATGCTCAGGACAGCAAACATCACCGGGATATTATCTATAATCGCCGATAACACACCAACTGCTGAGTTTGCCCAGGTCGGGTCCCATTGTGAATAAATGGTCTCCGAAATCATGGCCAGATAACCGATGAAACCCAGACCACCGACGCACATCACCACACCATAGAAAAAAAACAGGGTGTCCCACTCAGTTTGCGCAACTTTTTTGAAGATATCAAAGCGCCTGTCATCACATGGGCCATCGACGATATCAGGTGTATGAGTGACGGCATTCTCACGTAGACGTGTGCCTTTCATCTTCAGGTAATAACCAAACAGTTGCAGAAAGCTGAAACCGGTAAGCATGCCAAAGACAGGTGGCAGATGTAACACGCTATGGAATGTTACTGCGGTAGCGATGGTGACAAAGAACAGGGCGATGATACGTTTTGCACCTTCTAACATGTAAACATCGTCTGTGGCGTTGTCTATATCAGGTTGCTCGTTGCTAACAAAGAAACTCATGATGACTGCCGGTACCATAAAGTTGACAACCGAAGGCAGGAACAGGGTGAAGAACGACCAGAAATCAACCAGGCCTTTTTGCCACACCATTAAGGTGGTGATATCGCCGAAAGGACTGAATGCACCACCAGCATTTGCTGCGACCACAATATTAATGCAACACAGATTAATAAATCGCGCGTTGGAACCACCGACAGAGATAATGATTGTGCACATGACCAGGGCTGTCGTCAGGTTATCGGCAATCGGAGACATCAGGAAAGATAAAATACCTGTCATCCAGAAAAGTTTTTTGAAGCCAAAACCCTGGTTTATCAACCACAGGCGTAATGCATCGAACACGCGTCTTTCGGTCATGGTGTTGACGTATGTCATCGCAACCAACAGGAACAACATAAGTTCGGCGTACTCAAGCAAGTTGTGCCGGGCTGCCTGTTCGACGATATGCGGATCATCGTGCCCCATATACATAATACCGATCGCCGCCCAAATCAAACCGGCTGCCAACATGACCGGTTTGGATTTTCGCATATGTATATGTTCTTCTATGATGACCATAAATAGAGCAAAGACAAATAATGCAATGGCTAGATAACCGACAAAATGACTGGTCAGGTCAATCGTTTGCGATGAACTTGTAGACGCCTGTGCCAGGCAGGAAAATAATGTGATGCTTACAGCAAAGATAGGTTTGATCATAGTTTTATGCTTGTTAGTTCTATTTAAATAGATTGGTTATCTGTTTGATTAATCATCGTCAGTAAGTTTGAATACTTAAGGAACCTTTGATTAATTCTGAAATTCAGAAAGTGAGTAAAAACTCTTGAAGTAAACTTAAAGATAAAGCATCATTGCATCTGATTATTTTTTCTGATGAAACTCTTCAATTTGAAGTGCCGACCGTTTCCAAAAAAACGGGCAAGCCCCGTTATTATTAATTTACTGGATAAATAAATTGCAATTTAAAACAACAGGCAATGAAAAAATATTACTGGTTGAAGATAACCTGGTAAATTGTGAAGTCGCTATCGACATGCTGGAAACCATAGGGTTATATGTTGATGTTGCTAACAACGGTCGTCAGGCGCTCGATTTATACGACATGAATCAGTACATGCTGATTCTGATGGATTGTGAAATGCCAGTTATGGATGGTTATTCAGCGACCCGGCACATAAGATCAAGAGAAAGTAAATTACAGGATTCATCTAAGTCCAAACCCTCGGTTCCGATAATCGCACTAACCGCACATGTGATGAGCAGTACCAAAGAAAAATGTATCGCCATCGGCATGGACGATTTCCTTGGCAAACCGTTTAGCCTGTCAGACCTGAAATCAATGCTAACCAAGTGGCTGGAAATAGAGGTTATGAATGTCCCCATACAACGTCATCATAAAACAGAGGTGGTACATTCTACTGGCATCGATAACATCAAAAGCGACTGGCAGGTACTTAGCTACGAGGTAATGAACAAGTTTTATCTGAAACAACTGAAAGACGGTTCAAATCTTGTATGCAACATTATCAATATTTATATAGACCAGTCATCTGGCCTGCTGGGTGACTTGACTGAGGCGGCCAGAAAAAAAGATCTCGAGTCAGTAAGATTGATTACGCACACCTTGAAATCTTCTAGCGAAAACGTTGGTGCTTTAAGTCTTGCCGAGTTATGTCGTAACGTCGAGAAGACCTGTTTAAAGGGCTGGATTGATGAAATATTAGTTAACCAGATCTATCAAAATTATTCCGAAGTCGACAAAGCATTAAAAGATGTTCTGGTTAATGTAAAAGCTTATTAAACTCGCATACTCTCACCAGTGTCAAAGCTTCGTCGCGGCCGTCAGCTTGCGCCAGCATCTGCCAAAAATATCCGTTTGTAATTTCACTTTGTTTGTCATTCCACTGTTTTACATCAAATAAATCTTCTTGTTTTTTCTTTAAAAACATCTACTTATTAAACGCTCTTAAGGGCTTGTCTGGATTGAAACAAATCCACATTAAGGCTAATTGGCACGAATTCTGCTTTAAACAAAACTAAAGACAGAAATTTGTCACTGCAACTAACTATAGGGCATCTCTATTAATTGCTTGAGCCCTATAGAAAGCACTGGCAGATGCCGATAAACAGGTGTGGAGCACCTTAATTTAAAACAACTGGGAACATTAGATGCAAAACCTTCAAATACAGGAAAAAAACATTGGCGGGTCGCAGCAACGTTCAATTGTACTCGATGAGCATGAATTAAAACGCGTTTCTGATTTTATCGGCACAGAAGTCGGCATTCAGCTGCCGGTGGCAAAACGCACATTGGTAGAAAGTCGTCTGAGTAAACGTTTACGTGTATTGGGTTTTACAGATTTTAAATCTTATCTCGATCACACACTGGAAAGTGCTGATGGTGCGCTCGAAAAATTACAGCTTATCGACGTACTCACAACAAACAAAACCAGTTTTTACCGCGAGCCGGATCATTTTGAATATCTGGTCAATCACGCAGTCCCTGCTATCACAAAAAGAAACACAGGTAGCAGGCAAGAGGTTAATGTCTGGTGTGCTGGTTGTTCAACCGGTGAAGAGGCATATACACTAAGTATTGTGCTTAATGAAACAGCAACTGATAACGACAGTACTTTATTCAATATTCTGGCGACAGACATTTCCCACACCTGTCTAAGCAAAGCCAGCCGTGGCATTTATACCGACAGGCAAGCCGAATCCATTCCAATGGAGCTGCGCAAAAAATATTTATTGCGCAGCCGTAATACTGACGAAGCGCTGGTACAGATGGGGCCAAAACTCCGTCATCGAATTCAGTTTAAAAGTCTTAATCTCATGGATGCACGTTTTGATGCACCCAAAAATATGGACGTCATATTCTGCCGGAACGTCATGATTTATTTTAATAATCAATTGCGCGAAGAGTTAGTCGCACGATTCGAAAGCCACCTTGTTAAAGGCGGTTATCTTTTTGTCGGCCACTCAGAGTCACTAAACGGAATCAAGACAACGCTCGAACAAGTTGCACCAATGGTATACAAAAAAAACTAGGGAACCTCTGAATAAATCATGAATCGACATCTTGCAATTAAAATATCCTGCTTCAGCGTTGTAAAATTTCGCAATAGCCCTGCTATTACGTGCATTTCACGCCTTGAATCAGAACATTTTAATTACAATCTGTTCGACCCAGACTTAATCAGAGGTTCCCTAGTCTATGGGAAAAAATAATAATGAATAATATTGTGTATATAAATTCTGATGATAACAACACCGATAAAACAAACTCAAGCTGGTGTTATTCCTCAACAACCATTAATAATTTAATTATTGAGGTTACTGAATCTGCCAGGCACATTCATCAAACATTAAAACCAGGCCTGCCAAAATGCGTTTACCAGTTAAAGTTATATAACGACCTGTTAAAAAAAGGTTATCAATTACAGACAGAAATGTCGGTATTAAATTTTGCGGTGAAACAGGAAGCCGTGAGAGAACTAATCGTTGTAAATAGCTCGTTGGTCATTGAATGTATTGTCGAGACACAGATAAACAGTCATGACCATAAAAGGGTCAGGTTTGACCTTGAAAACAAAGGTTACAGCCGAGGTCTGTTGATCAATTTTTCTGATGAATTACAAAGCAATATGATCGCAACCATAAACCACAGCTCCGTGCTTCATTAATCCTCAGGAAATTCTTATGGCATCTGCATCTAAAAACAAGATTAAAGTTATGCTGGTTGATGATTCTGCCGTGGTACGTCAGACCATATCCTCCGTACTTAATTCTGATCCTGAAATCGAAGTAATCGACGCATGTCAGGATCCGTATATAGCCGCCAAAAAACTTCGCAGCGTATTGCCTGATGTAATCGTACTCGATGTGGAGATGCCAAGAATGGACGGTATCACGTTTCTGCAAAAGATCATGTCGCAAAATCCGATTCCAGTCATCATCTGTTCAACATTAGTTGAGACGGGTGCTGAGACAACGCTTAAAGCACTGGAATATGGCGCTGTTGATATTATTCAGAAACCGACCATCGGCACTAAAAAATTTCTTGAAGAGGCAACGGTCCTGCTTACCGATTCGGTCAAAGCTGCAGCAAAAGTAAATGTTAAAAAGATAACCGCAAGAACACGCCAGATCACACCAAAATTAACAGCAGACGCTGTATTGTCAGGTGTCAGTGGCAAGGCGATGTCAAAAACCACTGAAAAAATAATCGTCATCGGCGCATCCACTGGCGGTACCGAGGCGGTACGTAGTGTATTGGAAGTCATGCCACAGGATGCCCCTGGCATTGTTATCGTACAACACATGCCACAGGGGTTTACCGCATCGTTTGCCAATAGGTTGAACGAGCTTTGTAAGATCAATGTCAAAGAAGCCAAAGACGGTGATTCCGTTTTGCGAGGTCACGCTTTAATTGCACCTGGTAACTGTCATACATTACTCAAACGTAGTGGTGCGCGTTATTTTGTTGAAGTACGTGATGGTCCACTGGTGGCTCGCCACCGCCCATCGGTTGACGTTCTGTTTAGATCATCAGCACGTTATGCAGGCAGTAACGCCGTGGCTGCTATCCTGACCGGCATGGGTGATGATGGCGCTGCGGGTATGAAAGAAATGCATGACACCGGCGCATACACCATCGCACAGGATGAAAAAACCAGCGTGGTTTACGGTATGCCGGCATCAGCAGTTAAACATGGCGGCGTGGATATCATTTTACCTTTAAACCAAATTGCTGCTGAACTTGTCAACGGTGAACCTTCAAGTGCACAGCGAAAAGTTGCTGCAAACTAACGGTTACAAAGATATGCTACTGACTGATATAAATATTGCCTCCGAGATACAGGAAGTTATCTCATCAGGACGGATTTTGAATGTTCTTATCGTTGATGACAGCAAGGTTATACGTTCTGCGATACGAGAAATACTTGAGCTGGGCAATATACAGGTGACCGAAGCAAGCAACGGTAAGGATGCACTGGAGCTGATTTATAATAATGTGCCCGACCTTGTATTACTCGATGTTGTCATGCCTGGCATGGACGGCATTTCGGTGCTGAAAACACTGCGCAAATCCTATTCAAAACTTCAACTGCCCGTGGTTCTGGTAACCTCCCTGGGTTCATCAAGTGAGATCGTGCAGGCGCTTGACTTTGGTGCCAGCGATTATGTAACCAAGCCGATCGACTTTGATGTTCTATGGGCAAGAGTAAGTAACCAGTTAATGCAGAAGCAGACAGCAGAGTACCTGCGTCTGGCACAAAATAACCTTGAAAAACAGATTAAACAAAGAACCGCTGAATTAAACTCAAGCAATCAGCAGTTGAAAAAAGAGATCGAAGTCAGATTGCTTGCTGAAGGTCAGTTACAGAAACAGGCAAGTTATGATGAATTAACCGGCCTGCCAAATCGCAGCCTCGCCAAAGATCGACTTTACCAGACAATATTAAAATCCAAACGACATCACCTGGAACCCTGTCTGGCTTTCCTGGATCTTGATAATTTTAAATATATCAATGACACATTTGGCCATGCTGCCGGTGATGAGTTGTTACGTGAAGCATCAAGACGATTAACCGAGTGTGCTCGCGAAAGTGACACGGTTGCGCGTTTGGGTGGCGATGAATTTTTATTGATTCTGGAAGATGACCGGACTGACAGAGAACAACAACGTGAGACAGGTATCCGCCATATCGGTGAACGCATCATCGAAAGCTTCTCAAAACCGTTTGTCATCGAAGGCCACGAACTAAAAGTAACCGCAAGTCTTGGTTTTGCCATTTATCCGAAAGACGGTGATGACAGCAATAAACTAATGCGCCACGCAGATGTCGCCATGTACCGTTCGAAAAACGAAGGCAAAAACACCTTTTGCTTTTACTCACCGGAGATGTCAGCAAACGCCATCATGCGCATGAATGTCGAATCAGAGCTTCGACAGGCCATAGAGAGCAAAGAATTCACACTGCATTATCAACCTATCGTCGATTCCAAAACCGGACACATCGTAAAAGCCGAAGCGTTATTAAGATGGGACTGCGAAAAACTTGGCATGATTACACCGGATTATTTTATTCCTGTCGCAGAAGAAACCGGCCTCATCATTCCAATTGGTGAATGGGTTATCGCAACAGCCTGCAAGCAGGTAAAACAATGGCGTGATAACGGCTGGAAAGATATATGTATTACTGTCAACGTGTCTGCTCGCCAGTTTCAGTGTAATTCATCGCTGGTGGCAACGATCAAACGCTCACTTCAGGAAAATGGCCTGCCATCAGATGCTATCCAGCTTGAACTGACGGAAGGCGTGTTGATGAAAGAGACGGCTAGCAGTATAGAAACCATGGCGCAAATCGAGAAATTGGGAATCAAGTTATTGATTGATGACTTTGGTACCGGCTACGCGTCACTTTCATATCTGCAACGTTACAATTTTGATTCCATAAAAATCGACCGCAGTTATATCAGCAACGTATTAATTTCAAAACAGGATGAAAAGTTAGTTAAAGCAGTCATCGCTATGGCTAAAAGTCTTGGCATGTCCGTTGTCTCTGAAGGCGTAGAGAACAAAGGCCAACTTGATTTTCTGATAAAAGAAAATTGTGACTTTATACAGGGTTACTATTTTAGTAAGCCGGTTCCGTCTGACGAGTTTCTTAACTTATTAATTAAAATGAACAAGTTAAAAAACAGTGTTAAATCGCTCAAAATAGTATCCGGAGTAAATTAAGGTGCAGCACTCAAATAATAAAGTTTTTCTTCACCCAGGTGAGTTCTGTTTTACCCAAAATCAGTCTCACATCCATACCTTACTCGGTTCGTGTATATCGATCACATTATGGCACCCCAAATTGCATATCGGCGGCATGTGCCACTTCACCTTACCAAGGTATCCTGGTGTTCGCGCTGAAGATAGAGAACGTGATGGCCGATACGCCGATGACGTGATATTCATGTTTCAACGTGAAGCTATAAAACACAGAACAAAACTCACTGAATATAAAGCTAAAATATTTGGTGGTGGCAACATGATGAAGACAAAAGGGCAGAACACAGAAGATTCTATAGGTACCAAAAATGCGACAGCAGCCATGACTTTGCTGATGAAAGAAAATGTTGATATTTTAGTCGCCCACGTCGGTGAATTTGGACACCGACGCATCGTTTTTGATACCGGCTCAGGCAATGTATGGGTTCGACACACAGACAGTGATGGCACCAGACGGGAGAGTATCAATGGCAAAGTATAATGCAATATATGAGGGCAGGTTACCGCATGCTATCTACAGCAAGGTCTCTAATCGGGAGAATGTACGCTGCCAGAGCTTTACCTGTTATTTACTGGACTTATTCAATAGAGGTGCCCTTAAGTTTACAAAACATGCCTTGATCTGCTCAAAAAATAAGTACTTCCGCCTGCGGTTTTTTCATCGCCATAACAAACATGGTAAACCAGTCACCGATTCCTTTAAAAGCACAAAATTAATTAGCTGTTTTTATCATATACCCTAAATATTAACCGACGCCGGTCGATATATTGATTAGTGAATCATGAAATTAAATATTTGGTGGGCAAGTTATGTCAGTAAGTCAGGAAGTCTCAAAAGACGGTAAAGAAGTGCACATAAGCATTACCGGTCGTTTCGATTATAAAGTATCGCAGGCTTTTCGCGATAGTTACCGACGTATCCCGGGACAGGATTGTGTCTCCTACCACGTGGATTTAAGCGATGCTGTGTATATGGACAGCTCCGCACTTGGAATGCTGTTATTACTCAGAGAACACGCAAAATGCCGTGGCGGTTCAGTATTTATCGAACGCCCAAGTAAACAGATTGACAACATTCTGAAGGTTGCAAATTTCGAGCAACTTTTCACTATTAATTACACATGCCCGATTACTCCTTTATCAGGAGAACGTGCTGGAGCGGAGCATTGAATGGTATTTCTATTAATGGCTTAGTAGCAAAAAAAAGTGGGCATACATTGCTTGTCAGCAGTTCAGATGAAACGATTTCATCGATTGAAACGATACTGGCTCCAATGGAGATTGCTACGCTGGTAGCTAAAACCAAAGAACAGGCATTTAGTTATCTTGAACAACAGCAAGTATCACATATACTGATAGATTCAGCGTTATCACAAACGCCGTGCAATAAATTCATTTGCGCCATGCGAAGTAATATGGGTGATCAACATATACCGATAATCATACTGGCTTCGACCGAAAAAGAAGAACAACTGTCTAACTGCATGTCTGTAGGTGGCGTTGGTGTTTTATTTAAACCTTTTACCGCGTTAGCCCTCAACAGTAAAATCAGCACGCTTGAAAAAATAGCTGAGTTAAAACGGTTATACAAAGGCTCCTTGAATGAACAGATAGTAGCCAGACGCATACTGACAAATGCCATTGATGAAAGAACGACTAAATTTGGCGAGATTGATCTTCTCATTCGATCAAAAGCTATTTTCAGTGGTGATCTGTTCCTCACTGCACGTCACCCGGATGGCAGCGTCAACATTCTGCTAGCCGACTTCACCGGCCATGGTCTGCCTTCTGCCATCGGTGCATTACCAGTGGCAGATGTTTTCTGTACCATGACAGAAAAAGGCTTTGAACTTGGTTATATTCTTGAAAACGTCAATAACAAATTACACACACTATTACCCACAAGTATGTTCATGGCGTGTACTGTTTTAAACATATCAAAAGACCTTAAACAGGTAAAAATATGGAACGGGGGCATGCCTGATGTATACATCAGAGAATATAAAAGCGGTGGTATACGATATAAAATGCCATCCTCAGATGTGCCGCTTGGCATCACGGAAACCGTGTCAAATAAGTATAAACTGAAAAGTATTGATCTAACACCGGGCGACCAGATAATATTGTTTACCGATGGTTTAACCGAATCGTTAAACAAAAGTGATGACATGTTTGGTGAACACCGGCTGGAAGCATGCCTGCAAAAACACAACAAAGATAAATCTATATTTAGCGCACTGATCAACACATTTGATGAGTTTCGTGGTGATATCGTGCCAATGGACGATATCACGATTGCCTGTATTCCCTGTACCAGCAAACTCATGTATGCGGATAACATCGATATCTCCAAAAAAATGCATATCGCCTGCAGCCAGGATGATCGTTGGCACTGGTATATGGAGCTGGGAGGCTCAAGTCTTCGCGAAATAAATCCTGTAAATAATGTTATCGCAGAAATACACAAGATCTCCGGGCGCTCTGTGAACACAAATAAGCTGGCAGATATAATGTCTACTTTGTATGAAAATGTTATCGAAGATGACGCTCATGAAAGTATCTCCCAGGTTCCGAATATCCATAAAGCCAGAAAGCTCGGTAATGATAGTACTGCTACGTTTGTCAGGATTGGCATTAAAAAAATATATCATAATGGCATACCTGCATTACTGGTTCACATGGAAGACAGTGGTAAGGCATTCACCCAGGATGCCCTGTTAAGTTCGTTAGATGAAATGCAAAATAACACGAACACTTATGATGAGCAGTTTCCGCTGGTTTACGAGTTAAATAAATTATCCAGAAAAAATGGTTCAGGCAATCGTCTTGAAGCAATTATTTTCGAAAATGAGCGGTTGGTGAACAATTATGGTTGATGATAAACCAGTTGTTTTAGCTGTTGATGACGAGCTGTTTAATCTTGAAATAATCAAAGAGTATCTATCCGAAATAGATATAGAAACAGTGTGCGTTGAAAGTGGCGAACTGGCACTGATGCAGTTGAGGGAATCACCACAACGCTTCAGTGCAGTCTTGCTAGACAGGATGATGCCGGGGATTGATGGTATCGACGTTCTGAAAAAAATAAAAGCGGATGAAAATATAAACCATTTACCCGTCATCATGCAGACTGCAAAAGCAGGCAAAGACTGCATGTTAGAAGGACTTAATGCTGGCGCGCACTACTATCTCTCCAAACCTTATGACCAGCAAACGCTTGTTGCTATCATATCAACAGCAATACGTGACTATCAGCGCTTTAATCATATACAAAAAAATCTGGAGCAATCAGCACAAACGTTAAAATTGATGGATAAAGGCGAATTCAGCTTTAAGTCACTCGACGAGGCAAGATGTCTTTCCGGCTTGCTGGCCAAGGCCTGCCACAAGTCTGATAGCCTTGTTTTTATTTTAACCGAACTGATGATCAATGCTGTCGAACATGGCAATCTGGGCATCAGTTACAGTGAAAAATCCGCATTGATTGCCGATGAAAAGTGGGAAAACGAAGTATCACATCGACTAGCCTTGCCGGAAAATATAAACAAATACGTAACCATAAAATTTAATCGTAATACAAAAGAGATAGTATTTTTGATTACTGATCAGGGGACAGGCTTTGACTGGCAGCAATATATGGAAGTAAGCCCTAACCGGGCATTTGACAGCCATGGTCGAGGTATAGCTATGGCCAATTCGATAAGTCTGAATCAGATCGAATACCTTGAAGCAGGTAATAAGGTACGTATTACTGTATCGAATGGTGAGTAGAAATGATTACTACTTCACCAGAAACCGCTATTAAAAACATTTTCGAAAGAGCTGCAACCTCTCTGAGCAATACGCGGGATCAGCTGGATAAAACGCGTCGTGTACTGAAAAAAGCAATCCTTCGTTTGCCCGTATCTATTAGCAGCGATAATGAGCAGGTCAACATTATTTTAAATGACATCAGAACCTCTGCTGATACTAATATCAACCTGAGTGCGCTCGATTCGCAACTGGATGAATTATTTGTTCTAACGAACAACTCTCATCAGCAGAATAAGGCAGACATCAAAACAAAGTTTTATTGTTCACTGAAAAAACGGCTCGACGAAATAAACTGTTCTGAAACCTGCGCATCTATCATAAACAGTTTTGCAGAAAGAAAGCTTTCGGATGAAGAGATATCGCTTGAAATAGTAAAACTGATCAATGACGCCACACAGAACGACAAATAAGTTAAAACATTTTTTCTTTGTCCAGAGCAAGCACCGTTGTCAAACAATAAAAACTCAGTGAAAAAATAATGCCTGGGCCAGTGCCTGGATACCCGGCAATTTATCAGAAAGTTGTTCAAAGCAGGGGTCTTCCTCCTGCTCATTTATGTTTTCGTTTTCTACACTGGAACTAGATAAAACAGACGATGCCAGTTTTCGAGCATTTCTGTGATTGTTAATTAGCGGATTTTCAATGTTTGATGATGTGTCAGGGCTGGCAATCGCTTCAGCGATTACCTCAGGCAGATCAATATAACTTGCCAGGTAACTACCGGCGGTGTATAAATTTATTCCGATTTTCTCGGTAAGACCTTCAGATATCGAATCGATCTCGTTATTCATTTTCAATGATATAACACTGGCAGTTTCCACAGGTTTTTGAGTAGCGAGCCATAATAAACCCATGTTATGCAGCAGGCCTGCCAGTCTTGCGGTGTCCTGGCAAACATCCGGCTTATCTTTTGCACAGATGTGAGCAGCTTCTGCCGTTAGCAGAGCACTGATCCAGAAAACTTTTGAATCAAACGGTGGGCAGCGCGACGGATCAAAAACCTCGGCGATTGACAGTGCGATTGAAATGCTGCGCACAGCCTGTACGCCGATTCTTGCACAGGAGTCACGCAACGTGGTAATCGGGTTAACCGGTGAGGCCCAGGCGGAATTGGCCGTGGCCACAATCTTTATGACAATCGATGGAAATTTTTCAAGTTCATTCGCTAATTGGGTATAACCGATTTCATCATTATTTAATGTCGTCAACAGACATGAAATATCCGGTGGCAGTATCGGAAACCCCTGTTCCTGCTCCATTTCCTTGCGCAGTAATTGATGACTATTCATACTATGCAACCTGGTTGGTTTTGGGTCTGCGATAACACAGTTCGATGAGAGCCGGTATTTCTTTTGACTGTACCGGTTTACTAAAATAATAGCCCTGCGCCATATGACATCCCATGGCAACCAGCACTTTTAGCTGTGCTTCGGTTTCAACACCCTCAGCCACAACCTGCATACCCAGGGCTTTACTCATGCCCAGTATGGTGCCGATAAGTATCGATGCCTGCGAGTCGTTAGGCAAGTGGCGAATAAATTCTCTATCAATCTTTAACACGTCAATGGAGGCACCTTTTAGTACGGATAATGATGAATACCCCGTACCAAAGTCATCGATAGCCGTTCTGAACCCCAGCTTACGTAATTGCTGGCACGTCTTTAAAAACACCCGTTGATTTCGTGATGTACTCTCCGTGATTTCAATTTCGATGAGTGAAGGTGATACACCTGAATCATTGACAATTTTTGCAATGTCTCTTGCAAAGTTAGTTTCTTCAAAATGTTGTGGTGAGATATTTACCGCAATGGCAATATCTTCCTGGCCCTGTTTATTCCATGTTTTTATCTGTGTACAGGCTTCTTTTATTACCCATTCACCCAGTTTGGTGATCAGACCCAGGCGTTCAGCATCATGAATAAAAGTGTCAGGGGCACGTAAACCGTTATCAGGATGATTCCATCGGATCAGAGCCTCAACGCTATGTGTCTTGCCTGTGGAAAGTGAAATCTTGGGTTGGTAGTACAATTCAAACTGTTGCTCATTAAGTGCAGTACGTAGATCATCTTCGATAGTTAGACGGTGTTGCGCTGCATCTGTCATCGCCGCTTCGTATATCATGAATTGTTTTTTGCCGGCTTTTTTCGCTTCATACATGGCAGTATCTGCGGCCTTGATCAGAACATTGGCGTCACTGCCATCCTGCGGATACACGGCTATACCAATGCTTGCATGTGGAATAATCTTTCTACCTGCCAGAATAAATGGTTGTGTAAGTAAAGCCAGGCAACGTTTTGCGACATTTTCAGCCGAATGATTATCTTTAATATCGTTGATCAATATACAGAATTCATCACCACCTAAACGACTGGCAAAATCAGATTCACGCAGTAAGTTTCGCAGGCGATTCGCGACTTCAATTAAAAGCTTGTCACCAACATCATGACCAAAACTGTCATTAATGTTTTTGAAATCATCGAGGTCGAGATAGAGCACCGCAAACTTTTCTGAGCGACGCTGTGAATTGATGATTAATTCCTGTAACTGTTTATTGAAACTTGAACGACTACTCAGTTTCGTCAGCGAATCATAAAAAGCCAGTTCCATGATACGTTGCTCTGCTCGACGAATCGATGATATTTCCTGAACCGTACCTATCAACATAGGACTTCTGTCTTCGCCACTTACGATGCGAAATCGATGCAATAGATAACGCGGCTCATCACTGTTTTCATTGATACTTTCCTGTTCCCAACTAGTATCGTGGCCGGTGTTAAGACAGGATTTTATTGCTGCAGCCATCTCATCATCACCGACAGTATCGACAAAATTTTCCAGTGTTTTGATGGCACTTAATGAATGGTTAAAATATCTTTGCAGGTGGCGTGAAAACTGTATGTGTTGTTTGTCCGGTTCCCATGACCAATGACTGACCTGCGCCGTATGTTCGGCTGCTTCCAGCAATTGTTGATGCTGCCATAATGCGTTTGCGTTGCGAGTTTTTTGCAGGGTAAACAGAATAGTATAAGCAAGATTAAGGTGGTTTACCGCATTGCCCAGCGTATCACGATCACCATTTTTACTTAAGGCGCGTAACTGTTCGATGACCGCTTTACTTAGATCTTTCGGTGAACTTAATATTGGTAACTTATCGGCCGCTCGTGTTTGGCTAGTGTCACCTAACCAGCTTTTCAGAATAGCCTCGATATCATTTATCGAAAAAGGCTTGCTCAGATAACTGTTCATGCCGACTTTTTCACAGCGATTCTGCACGTCTTTTGAGAGATCGGCAGTGACTGCAATGATGGGAACAGGCTGACGATTTTGTTCCTTTTCAACCGCACGGATAGCTTCTGTTGCCGCAAAACCATCCATGTATGGCATATGTATATCCATAAAAATTAGCGCATAAACGTTCTGGTTAATCGCTTCCAGCGCCTGCAAGCCATTTTCGACAACTTCAATCTTATAGCCCAGCATATCCATCTGCTCAAGCATGATCTCCTGGTTAGCCAGGGTGTCTTCAGCTAGCAGTATGCGGATTTCATTTTCTTTTTGTACCTCGCCAACTTTATTGGCAACGCCAAGTTCGAGACTGAAGCTGAAACAGCTACCTTTTCCGAGCGAACTCTGTAGTGCTATTTCGCCACCCATAAGTTGCACCAGGTCGCGGGTTATGGAAAGGCCAAGGCCTGTCCCGGAAAAATCCCTGATAGCATTTGTTTTGTCTTCCTGTTCAAAAGGTTCAAAGATGGTCGCCTGATATACAGGGTCGATACCTTTGCCTGTATCTCGGATGGTGACATCAACATGAAAAATTCTGTCGATGATCTCAATAGCTACATCAAGCTCTACCTCACCACGATCTGTAAATTTGATAGCGTTATCTAAAATATTAACGATGACCTGGCGCAGCCGGACAGAATCACCAACTGCTTCATAGTCAATTTTTTCTGGAAGGTGGGTGATAAACGCAAGGTTTTTCAACTTTGCACTGTCGCTCATCTGGTCGACAACTTCATTCAGCAGGTCAGCCAGGTTAAATATTTCTTCATGCAGACTGAGTTTGCCGGACTTTATTTTGGAAAAATCAAGAATGTCATTAATGACAGCGAGTAAAGAAGTTTCTGAATTAAAAGCAGTGTCGGAAAGTTGATCCAGCTTGTCACCAATATCTGAGTTGAGTAGCATCTCCAGCATACCCATGACACCATTCATCGGTGTGTGTGTGGCGTGGATGTCAGTGCTTAACAATTCACTTTGTGCCTGATTCTTTTGTTCAGCGCCTGTTTTAACCGTTTTTAAGGTATTAATATTTGCATCGCTAGCATGCGTCTTTAAGCTTGCAGAGCTGAATGATGAAACCGTGTTGCTGCTTGATGCATCAAGATCTTCGACACGTTTAATCAGTGTGCTGTTGATCTTTTTTAGTCGAGCAACTTCCAGTTCTAATTCTGCTATCCCTTTATTGGACATAATTAACTCACGCAGTTCCCAGTTTTGATAGTAGCGCCTGTAGACATCTTTTTGAGATATGTATCATCACGGCTGTTGTGACGATCAAGGTTTCTCGATATTTTCTTATACCCATATTTATTAAGGTCATCTGATGTTACTATGTTGGCCACAGAAGAGGGCGCTTTACAATTCTGGATAATACCAGGCACAGTAAAAACGATTTTTGTTTTCAACTGTTGCAGTGATATTTCACTGGCTCTATCATTTTTTGTAGCCGTCGCCACCCTGTAGGGTGGTCGCCGCATCAAGTTAATTAATATTTTACAAATGGGCACAATGATCATCACGTTATATATAGCAGGCTGAAATTACATTAGTTATGTCATTATTTCGGCAATTGAATCTAAAACTTTAATTTTCCCGGATCGGCATCTACATCTAAAGCGCAATATAGTTTAATCGTGAAACCGCGCCATGCACTGCCACAGACATTCATTGTAACTTGTTGCTTTTTATAAAAATAAAATGATTATCACATAAGGGCACCTCTATTAATTGCTTGTGCCCTCTGGCTTTGCGACCAGTTCAGAATCAAGGCGTGCTTTTGAAGCCATGCCCGTAGTTATAAGCATGGGCCT
>VAPF01065219.1_pt1 | contig 21027 bp, 24 predicted proteins | sample 3393931 | NCBI WGS metagenome assembly VAPF01 (sample SAMN08290437, study PRJNA428436) | hydrothermal vent metagenome | isolation source: Deep-sea hydrothermal vent chimney | place: Atlantic Ocean: South-mid Altantic Ridge | depth 2773 m m | reverse complement strand
GCCTCGGCCTCGTTTTCCGCCTCTGTATTCACCGCCCTAATACGCGTCATCTAACTGAATAATGCCTGAAAGCGGCTTACTATCATCTCGCTCCTTCATGATGTGCATCAGCTTAGGTTTAATACTCCAGGCCGTGTTGTCGTTGATTCCCAGCTGACCATACCTCCTTCAAAAACTGAGGTAAACGGTAGCCTTTTGAAATTTAACTTTATTTATCATGAGCTTAACCTCGCTTAATGCTCTCTTACTTTAAGTATAGAGTCTCCTGTGGGAGTAGCTGAAGATTATGGGTAATCAGGTACTCCTTTATTTCTTCATCAGTGCGAGAATTGCCTGCGGTATTCTGTTCAGTCCCGTTATTGTGTCCACACAGCCCAACTTAACCGCCTCACCCGGCATACCCCAAACCACGCTGCTTTTTTCATCCTGTGCGATTGTTGGCGCACCGGCCTCATGCATTTCCTTCATGCCTTGCGCGCCATCATTTCCCATGCCCGTCAAAATGACTGAAATTGCATTGGGACCCACATTGTGTGCGACTGACCGAAACATGACGTCTACAGATGGTTTGTGCCGGTTCACTTCAGGGCCATCATTTAAGCGGCATATAAATCTTGCACCATCTCTTTCAACTAGCAAATGACGGTTACCCGGAGCAATATAAACATGGCCGGTGACAATCTGTTGCCCATCAACCGCCTCACAAACCGTCATTGCTGATATACCATTCATGCGTCTGGCAAAAGGCCCACTAAAAGCCGCCGGAATATGTTGAGAAATAACCGTACCCGGTGTATCCGGTGGCAATTGCATCAAAACATCCTTGATCGCCTCGGTGCCTCCTGTGGAAGCACCAATCGCCAAAATACGATCCGTGGTTTTAAAATGTTTGCTGAACGCCTGTTTTTCCAGTATCGCATCAGCACTGTGACGTTCAGTGGGTTTTAACCGGGTAGAACTGAGATCGAGCGCCTTCACTCTGGCTTTGGATGCAACCCGTACTTTTTCAATAATTTCTTCCGTATAATCTTCCAGGGTATGTGCTAAATCTGTTTTGGGTTTGGAAATAAAATCCACAGCCCCCAATTCCAATGCCTCCAGCGTAATATCAGCCCCTTTTTCTGTGAGCGATGAAACCATCACAACAGGCATCGGGCGCAGGCGCATCAAATTTCTGAGAAAGGTAACACCATCCATACGTGGCATTTCCACATCCAGTGTTAATACATCAGGATTCAACACCTTGATTTTATCCCGTGCCATAATCGGGTCATGCGCAACACCGACCACTTCAATATCAGGCACACTGTTCAATATTTCTGACAACATTTGACGCACCAGTGCCGAGTCATCCACAATCAAGACTTTTATTTTATCCATTGATATTGAGTCCAATTTTTACGTTCATATTTCTTTTTAAAATTTTTCATCAAAACAATTCGATATCACCTGTTGTCGGTGTTTCTTCAATCTCATGCATATAGGCTTCTTCACGTTCTGTCACTGTACGGTTGTGTACGGCACGCAATTTTTTCATTCGTGCTGCGCCGGAGAACGGACAATACTGTACCTTGCGTGGATAACGGTCACCTAAATCTTCAGCAATCAACTTCAGGCCTTCAAGTTGTAAATACTCCAACGCAAAATCAATATTCCGTTTTCCCACATCGGTCATATGTGCCAACACCTGCCCGCCACCAAAAAGTTTGACTTCAAGGTTTTGCCGTTGACCACCATTTTTTAATATTTCATTAATCAATTGTTCCATGGCAAAGTTGCCGTAACGTGCCGCACTACCATCGGTAATATTCATATTTTTCGATGCAGGCAACATAAAATGATTCATACCACCAATACCTGAACAAACGTCACGTACACAGGCAGAAATACATGAACCCAACACGGTGGTGATCATTTCATCAACCTTGGTGACGTAAAGTTCACCCGGCAATATTTGCGCAGTGATTGTGTTGCTATTTTTGTTCCAATAACGTTTAACATGCCCAAAACCACGCAGGGCACGAGGTAACGTAGGAGCTTGATTTGAGCAAATAACAGTCACAGCAGGCCTCGCCAATATTCCATATACAGCGTCATAACGTTATCAACGTTCTTTTTGATAAATGGTTTTACCGATCAATCGATATCGATCAGTTTTCTGAAACATGGTTTCTGAATGCCCTAAAAACAAATGGCCATCCTCATCCAGCAATCCGGCATAACGGTCAAACAACACCTTCTGTGTCGGCTTGTTAAAATAAATGACAACATTTCGACAAAAAATCAGATCAAAAGGCCCACTCATAGGCCAGTCATTCATCAGATTTAATTGTTTAAAAGTGATTATGTTTTGCAGCTCCGGTGAAACACGCACCTTCCCCGCATTATTACCACTGCCTTTTTTGATCCACCGCTGCAAACGGTTTTTTGTCAAACCTTCCACACGTTGTTGCTCATAAACACCACTACTGGCTTTTTCCAGCACCTTGGTATCCAGATCAGTGGCCAGTATGCGTGCATCCCATCTGTCATCACGCCCCAACACTTCTTTCAACACCATGGCAATGGAATAAGGTTCTTCACCTGTAGAACAACCTGCCGACCAGATACGCAAACGCCGTGGCAAATTATTTTTGAGTTTCTTCTCCATCAAACCCGGCAATAACGTTTTACCCAAAAACTCAAAATGATGGTCTTCACGAAAAAACGAAGTGAGATTGGTAGTAATGGCATTAACAAACTGCACCATTTCATCTGATTCACCTTTTTCCAACAAACTGCAATAATCCCGAAAACATAACAGACCCAGCTCACGTAACCGCCGGGAAAGTCGGCCATATACCAGATCACGCTTATTTTCCGAAAGCATAATGCCGGTACGTTCTGCCACTAGGTCACGAATAAACCGGAAATCTGCTCCGGTAAAAGTAAATTCGCGTGCTTTCTCAGCTCCTTGTTCAAAGTCCCGCTCCATTACACTGTTCGCTACCATTGTCCAATGCCCCGTTTATAGTGGCCAGGTTATAAAACCTGACAACATACTGTCATGTGCGCCACGCAAAACCCGGTTTTAAAACTCTTCCCATTCACTACCACCGTTGTCTTTTGAGGCTGGGCGACGAGCGGATGCCGGACTTGCAGCTGCGGGACGTGTCGCATACTGTGCTGATGCTGCCGGGCGGCGTGTATTTTCTCCGGTTTTGAAAAAGCCGATCAGGTCATCCAGTGCACTCGCCTGATCATTCATAGCCTCGCTGGAAGCCGCAGCCTCTTCCACCAACGCGGCATTTTGCTGAGTCATTTCATCCATCTGAGTCACAGCCTTGTTAATCTGATCAATACCGCTGGCCTGCTCCTGTCCCGCCGAAGCAATCTCAGCGATGATGTCACTGACCTTTTTCACTGAACCCACAATTTCTTCCAGTGTCGCTCCAGACTGATCCACCAGCTTGCTACCTTCCGTAACTTTTTCTACGCTGTCGTTGATTAACGATTTAATTTCCTTAGCTGCCGAGGCACTGCGTTGCGCAAGATTGCGCACCTCAGCCGCCACCACTGCAAAGCCCCGTCCCTGTTCACCGGCTCGGGCAGCTTCTACTGCGGCATTCAGTGCCAGCAGATTGGTTTGGAAAGCAATCTCGTCAATGACACCGATAATGTCGGCAATTTTTTTGCTCGATTGGTTAATCTCAGCCATGGCAGTAATCGCTTTGCCCACCACTTCACCACCCTTGGTGGCTTCATCCCTTGCGCTATTGGCCAGTTGATTGGCCTCGCGTGCATTGTCAGCATTCTGACGCACGGTACCCGTCAACTCTTCCATACTGGAAGCCGTCTCTTCCAATGACGAGGCCTGCTCCTCAGAACGTTGGCTAAGATCCGCAGTACCCTGCGAAATCTCATTGGCCGCCGAAGCGATGGTGCCACTGGCAGTACCAATTTCATTGACCATGCTAAGCAATTTATTCATGGTGGCATTCACTGCATCACGCAGCTCGGCAAATTCGCCACCAAACTCTCCATTCATACTCTGCGTGAGGTCGCCCTCTGCAAGACCGGAAATTACCCGACGGGTTTCCTGCACCGGCTCCACTACTGCATCCATCAATCGGTTGATGCCCTCACCCAGACTCAGCAAAAACCCCTCAAACTGATCAGTGGGAATACGTTTGTTTAATTCGCCCGACACGGCATCGTCAATCAAACTTTGAATCTGATGCACAGCATTTTTTTGTTCAGTTACATCCCGCCATTCCATCATATTGCCCAAATATTCCCCACTGGGCCCGGTAACCATCGTCGCATTCACTTCAAACTCCAAGTCAGCCACCTGGATTTCAGCCATGGCTGGCAGCCGAGCAGGATCACTCAGCAATGCGCGTTGATGAGCTGGGTTTTTATGAAAACCATCAATATTACGACCCACCAGGTTATCCGCATCAAAACCAGGCCAGATCTGGCGCAATTCATTCTGCCGCGCACGCATCAATTTCACTACCGCCGGATTACAATAAGTAATTTTCAGATCTGCATCGCAAATCATGAGATTAGTCTGAGCACCATCGACTGCGGATTTCAGGCGCGCCACCTCTTTCTCTTTTTCAACTTCAGTAGTAACATCTGTCGCATATTTCACTACTTTGACTGGCTTGCCGTTGAAATCAAAAATCGGATTGTAGGAAGCCTGTATCCAGATCTCTTTACCCCCCTTGCCCAGTCGCTTGTAACGAGCTGCTGCGTATTCACCATTATTAAAATTTTCCCAAAACCGGATATAGTCAGGCGATTGTGCATAATCAGGCTCCACGAACATCCGATGATGTTTACCCTGTATTTCCTCCAAACGATAACCTACAGTATTCAAAAAATTATCATTGGCCTGAATAATCGTGCCATCCATATTAAATTCGATCACCGCCTGGCTCTTGCTGATAGCAGCAATTTGACTGGCAAAATCCGCATTCACTTCCTCTTTGTGGCGTAAATCGGTCACATCCGACCATTCCAATGCATTGCCAACATACTGGCCTTCTGCATCCATGACGGCTGTCACATTAAGTGCAAATTTCAAATCACCAATCGCGATGTCCGTCTGGTACGGCAGGTTTGCCGGATCAGCAAGCAGCTTTCGCTGATGCTCTGGGGTTTTGTGGAAAGTATCAATGCAAGTACCCACAATTTTATCCACACTAAAACCTGGATAAACCGTAGCCAGCGCCGCTTCATGTGTCTTCAATAATTTGACTGTCGAGTTATTGGCATAGGTAATAACAAGATCCCGGTCCACCATCATCATTGCCGTCATTGCACCATCCACAGTACCTTGCAAACGTACAACAATAGATTCTTTGGTGCGCAATTCGGTCACATCATTCCATTCCAGAGTAGTACCGATATAATTGCCCGTCGTATCGATTTGCGCCGTCACATTAAGTGAAAACTTAAGCGGTCCCACTGCGATATCAGTCTGATAGGGAAGGTTTGTGGGGTCGTTCAGCAACTTCCGCTGGTGTTCCGGGTTTTTGTGAAATGTATCAATATTTATACCGACAAGATTATCTGCGCTAAAACCAGCATATACACTCTGCATGGTTGTCTCATGTTTTTTCAGTAAATCCATGGTAGCTTTATTAACATATGTCACCACCAAATCCCGATCCACCATCATGATGGGTGTCATCGCATTATTAATGGCAGAACTCATCCGGGTTGTTTCCATATTGTCTTGTAAATCTTCCTGTAATTTTTCATTGACCACTTTTTTGCTCGCTGCCATTGTCTTGTCCTCTTCTCCAGTATTGTCAGTTTTTTTCGCAGCCAACATCGTGGTTGCGACAGTATTCAATGCTTCGTACCAGGCTGCATGAACATCGTCCGTCCATAATTCACCTGCAAATTCAGCCATCACATCCAACAAAGTTTCAGCCACCGCAGTGTAATGCTCCGGTCTCACCCCATATTCGTGATGCGTGCTGCCAAGATGAGCAAGTGCATTGGCCAATACTTCGGGCTTGCACAGACTGTTGACCACCAGTTGCAGAGCCGTCAGTAATTTCTTTTCCTGATCAGCCACTGTCGTATTATCAAACATGGGCTTTACATCGGGATAACGGTCAAACAACTCTTCATAAAAACGTTTCACCAAAGCCTCGCCCTGCGGTACCAGAGCAGCGAATGTTTTTTCCAGCAAAGCAATATCCAAGCTTGAAACATTTTTTTTGCTGCGTGGTTTTTTCCGTCGTTCAACGGGCTTGCTCGTCACTATCTTGACAGGGGATGTATCGTTATCCTGCATCCACGCTAGCGGGTCCGCACCCATTTTTGCCTTTTTTCGCGAGGCCATTCCACTTATCTCCGATAATTGTCACTTACAAAGTTCAGGTGTGCCATGGCTTACCAGCCATTCCAGATTGAGTGTGAAAACACATCCATCATCACCGTCATATAAACAGTGAACAGACTTTTTTTCACGTGTCGAACCGGTACACGTCGAACGATGCCACGTAACGGGCATTCACTGCTGTTAGTGTTTGTCACTAATTGCCGCTGCACCGTGTCAACACCTGCTTGTGTACTCATGCTTAATGCCACCTTTCTGTGGTAAGTTCCGTGGCCAACTGACGATAATCATCTGCACCATGACTCACCCGCTGATATTCAAAAATACTTTCGCCATAACTGGGACTTTCTGCCAGTGCGACGTTTTCCCGAATCGATGTTCTGGTCAGTTGCTCGGGGAAATGTTGCTGTAAACTCTCACGCACCTCACGAGCCAAACGACGCTGTTGATGATAACGGGTCATCACAATATGTTTACCCATACTGCGCCCACAGGTTTTTTCCACAAACTGCAACGTCGTCATAAAGCTGGACAAACTTTGCAATGCCAAAAAATCACTGGACACAGGAATCACCAGATCACTGGCGGCAAACAGAGCATTGATACCCAACAGACCCGCAGACGGCGGACAATCAAAAATCACTGTGTCATAATCGGTTACAACATTTTGCAAAGCATTTTTCAGACGCATACCACGTTGTGTGCCACCATCAACCAGGTGTTCTACATTCGCCAAACCGGGACCAGCAGGCACCACATCCAGTTGGCCGCTGCCGGTATCGTTACGGGTCGAAACCACAAACTGATTCACATCGCTTCCATTGAGCAATACTTCATCCATACCGGCTGCATCTTTTTCTGATACACCCAACCCGATACCCAGGTGACCTTGCGGATCCAAGTCCAGAGCCAATACCCGCTGACCTAACAAAGCCAGCGCATGGGCAAGATTAATCGCTGTAGTGGTTTTACCCACTCCACCTTTCTGGTTGATTACCGCAATCACTTTTGTCACAGTCCTTTCTTAATTTTCCAATCGGTTATTAGCCAATGCTGTCGTTATATAATCTGCTCAACAGCTGACAACTCATCAGCATTCAGTAAACGATCAATATCCAGCATAATCACCATCACATCTTCCAGTGTCGCCAAACCTTGCACAAAATTCACATCCACCACACTGCCAAAATCCGGGGCAGCTTTAATCGCACCTTCCGGTACGTTATAAACATCGGATACAGCATCCACCACCAAGCCCATCACCCGGCTTTTTCCGCCGTCAGGGTTTTCCACCCGAAGCACAATCACCACGGTCATGGGACCATATTCCACAACCTCTAACTGGAAACGGCGACGCAAATCAATAATTGGTACAATGGTGCCACGTAAATTAATCACCCCTCGAATATATTCTGGAGTATTGGGAATGGGTGTCACAGAATCCCATCCTTTAATTTCCTGCACACGTAAAATGTCAACGCCATATTCCTCACCTGCAAGAATAAAAGTGAGGAACTGATCACCATCTGATTCCAGGTCATGTTGAATTTCATGTGCAATATTTTGTGCCGCGTCCATCAATCGACTCCTCTTGACTGATCAAGGTAAAACCATCTCTGCATCTCACCAATAAATTCTGTTTTTTCGCTGTTTTATCAGGCCGCCACAATCTGATTATTTGAACAACTCTCATCCTCTCTGGAAAGGCGTACTACTCCGGCCACATCCACAATCAGTGCCACGGTGCCATCACCTAAAATAGTGGCTCCCGACAATCCTTCGACTCGGCGAAAATTAGTTTCAAGACTTTTGATAACGACTTGCTGCTGCCCCAACAATTCATCGACCAACAGGCCGCCTTTTTTACTATCCCCCTCTACCACAACTAGCAGGCCATCATCCAGAGAGCGCTTATCTGGCTCAACACCAAAAACTTCGTAAAGGCGAATAATGGGAAGATAGTCAGAACGCAATTGGTAAACTTCAGCCTTGCCCGCAATTTCATTGACATTTTTTTGATCCACCAACAGAGACTCCACAATCGACACCAGCGGAATGATGTATGTGTTATCGCCCACACGCACCAATTGACCATCAAGAATCGCCAGAGTCAGTGGTAAACGGATCGTAAATGTTGACCCTTCACCCGGCACGGATTTCACATCAACCCTACCACCCAGTGCCATAATGTTGCGTTTCACCACATCCATACCAACACCACGACCGGAAACATCGCTAACCACATCGGCCGTCGAGAAACCCGGTTCAAACAGCAACTCGTAAACCTTCTCTTCCGGCAACTCTTCGTTTGCACCGACTAATCCTCGCTCGATAGCTTTGGCCAGTATTTTTTCGTAATTCAGCCCTGCACCATCATCATTGATTTCGATAATAATATTGCCACCCTGATGATACGCATTCAGATTGACCACCCCCGTTTCTGACTTGCCGGCGGCCTTACGTGCTTCGGGAGTTTCAATACCGTGATCTATAGAATTACGCACCAAATGAACCAGCGGATCGCCGATTTTTTCCATCACAGTTTTATCCAGCTCGGTTTGCTCACCGGACATGGTAAGTTCAATTTTTTTATCCAGCTTGGCACTGAGGTCATGCACCATTCGAGGAAAACGGTTAAAGGCAAAACTGATGGGCAGCATGCGAATACGCATCACACTTTCCTGTAATTCGCGTGTATTACGTTCTAATTCGGCAAGACCATCATTAAGCCGTTCAACTCGGTTCATATCAAAATTTTCGCCCAGTTGACTTAACATGGATTGCGTAATAACCAGTTCGCCCACCATATTGATTAAATCATCCACCTTATCGATCCCGACACGAATGGATGATGACTCAGGAGAAGCGGATTTGCGTGCAGGTTGCTGACGTCGGTCTTCCTCTACTCGACGTTCAGGTGGTGAGCTTGCTATCTGAAGGTCAGCCGGGGAAGCTTCTTCTGTAATATCGTTGACCACTGTTTCTGCACCCCCTCCTTTCAGGGGTAAAATTTTCAGTTCACAGTCATCTTCAACCCATTCAAATATTTCGCTGATTTGTGCCTTATCAATTTCACCATTGAGTGTGATATGCCAACTCAAATAAGCGTCTTCCGAGTCCATATCAACGAGTGGTGGCAGATTTTCTGTATCCACCAGCGCCGTAAAATCACCCAGCCCGGCCAGCTCCCGAAACATACGAACAACGTCGTTACCCGTACGCAACATACCGGGAAAAGGTTTGAAAATTATTTCCCAGCCACTATTTGGAGAGGCAGAAGAAGTCGGCGCAGTATCCTCTGCTGAAACCGTTTCACTTTCTGGTTTCGAACCCAGCATTTTATCCAGCCCGGCCTTAATCTGCTCAATATGTGCATGATCAACGGCTACACCATTTTGATCGGCACTGAGCATCTCGCGAATACAATCCACAGAACTCAGAAACAGAGCAATGGCATCTTGAGTAATATCACGATCACCATTGCGTACTTCGTCCAACAGCGTTTCAACCACATGGGTGAAATTAGCAATATCGCCCAAACCAAAAGTGGCCGCTCCTCCTTTTATAGAGTGTGCTGCACGAAAAATATTATCGATAGCTTCAGCATCAGCTGCACCAGGGTGCATATCCAACAATACAGACTCCATGATGTCCAGGCCTTCAAGACTTTCTTCTACGAAGGTAACCTTGAACTGCTCCATATCGATGGACATGATGTTAACCCGTGACTTTTTTAATGGTGGCCAGTAACTGCTCTGGGTTAAAGGGTTTTACAATCCAGCCCGTAGCACCCGCCGCCTTGCCTTCTTGTTTTTTGTTAAGACCCGCTTCAGTGGTCAACATCAAAATCGGCGTAAATTTGAAATTAGGCAAACTACGCAATTCCTTTGCCAGAGTGATGCCATCCATGCGCGGCATATTGACATCGGTCAGCACCAAGTCAAACTTCTGATTCTTTGCCACATCCAATGCTGCCTGACCATCCGCAGCCTCAGTCACTTGATGTCCTGCACCTTTGAGGGTGAAAGCCACCATTTGTCGCATGGATGCAGAATCATCTACCGCCAAAATATTTGCCATTATTCACTCCTGAAATATTTTCTCCCTGACTAGGTCAGGGCTCGTTACTGTTTCTCTGCCATTATTGGTAAACACAATATTTCCGATAACCCCAGCAAAGCCGCAGACTGACACAGTGGCTCAGAGGGAGCCTCCCACTGTACGGTCTGTTGTTGGGTGTTTACATCCTGAATAAATGCACCCAGAACCTGTAGAGTAGCCGTATCGACACGATCCACCTGACTGGCGTTTAACATTACATTTTGTTGTGTTTCCAGAGCTTCAAGGCAGCGAGCATGAAACTCCGCCACACCGGAAATATCCAGTACCTCGGCACATTCGATATGAAAAAAACCCGAATCTGTTGCTGTTTCATTTGCCATCTTTCATTCCTTCATAAAATAACGACTCGCTCCTGAACAGCGGTATCTTTTTAAGATTCTTTAGGATGCACTTAATAATTTTGCCTGCATTAGATTTTGGATATCCAAATATGTATTCACTAATAATGGCTTGCTGTTATGTATCGCGAGATGTTTTTTTCCCCATCGTAGAGGCACGACAATTTCATCTCATGCCTTGCCTAATAATGAATCACAAAATCCCTCAAGTTATTAAACAAAGTGGCCGATCCCAGTCCCACAGCAGTGCGCTGTAGAAAAAACCTGAACAGGGAAGATGTCTCCAAAACAAGCTGGTTTCACAGGGTATATCAATAATAATGTCCCGCATGATAATGACAAAATGGATGCCGGCCACTCCGATTCACTGGGTTGCCTGTCTGGCTAGTTTTGTGACACTGATCATAATAGCCGCAGATATATCGACGGCCATCAGCTTACCTATGGCAACCGCTACACTGGTGCTTTGGGCCTGGCTAAATCAGCGCAATACACCCAGCCAGCCTGTACAAACACCGTTAAATACTTCTCCCACACAAACAGCACGCATTGCCGCAGGCGCACAACTACAGAAAAACATGCAACAACATTTGCAGCCCGCCGCCACAAGCCTGGAGCAGGTAACGGGAATAATCAGTGATGGCACTCACTTATTACAAGAAAGCTTTACTGGCCTCGTCACCAAATCCGATCAACAGCTGGAACAATTGAATACCATGCTCACCCAGCTAAAAGGCGGTGATCTTGACAGTAATAACCTGACCATAGAAAGCTTTGCCCTCGAAATCGACAGCACGCTCAACAGTTTTGTAGAACTCATGATTAAAATCAGTGTTAAAAATGTCGCCGCAGCGGACAAAGTCCAGGATATGGTGAATGAAATGGACTCAGTATTTGAACTATTAAGTCAGGTACACAAACTGGCAGACCAGACGAATTTACTCGCCCTAAATGCCGCTATTGAAGCTGCTCGTGCCGGCGATGCCGGGCGTGGTTTTGCTGTGGTAGCTGATGAAGTGCGTAATCTCTCAATATCATCACAAAAATTGAATAATTGTATTCGGGAACAAACGGCGGGCACAAAAGCATTATTGACCGATATTTCAAAAATCGTCGAGGAAATGGCATCACTGGATATGAATAATGCCCTGGAGACCAAAGACAATATGAACAACATGCTCAAGGAGCTAATGGAAGCAAATCAATGCATTTCAGACACTATTGACAGCACATCACAGACAGCCAAAGAAATCCAGAATGATGTTTCCACAGCGGTGACCGCCATGCAATTTGAGGACTCCGCCAGACAAATAGTGCAATACGTCCAAGAACAGCTACAAGCTATCGATACAAGCACTAATATAGTTGCCCAGGAACTACTCTCTAATAACGATATCGTGCAATGCTTCCAGCAGATTGACAAAAAGTTACAAACACATTTAACAGCCAACCCTCGCCCGACGGTTACCGCTAAAAATATGCAGGAAGGTGAAATCGATTTATTCTAATGGCTGACATTACCGCTACCGGAAAAGCAGCCCCCGGACAGAACGTTAATCCGTCAAACTGTTTACCCGTTAATCATTAACAACTGAAGAATCACTAACATACTTTACGGTGTCCTCTAACATCGCCAAAATCCAATATAAACCTGTTCCCGCGTTAACAGAAATACCCTCTGAAAATTCCAACTCTTGCAATAGAGCAATGATGCTTGCCACTCGATCCAGAGTATCCCGCTGAGAAACCGACTTAACCAGGCTATCGCTGATAATTGGATGTGCGGGCACTCTCGCTTTTTGTGATTGGGTGCCATGAGGTGATTCACGCATAGTATTCTCCTCTGAAGTATTTCTTAGGCTTCTTAACACACCGCTTAAAAAAACCTGAAAAAACAATAGATTAAAAACATTCCTGCATTTTTGATGTTATTTTGACATCAAAATACTTCATTGTCAAAACATTACATAGCGTCATAATGATTCACCATGCCAAAAGACGATAATGAAAAACAACGAACAACGATCTACCTGCCACCACAGATATCTGAACTTTTGAAAAAAGCGGCTGGTGACAATGATCGTTCATTTACAAAGCAGGTCGAAAATATTCTCAAAGAGTGGCTGATTAAGCATCAATACCTGACTAAGGACTAGCCGATAAGATAGTGCATGCGTGGGCATAAAAAACATGCCCACCTTACAGTTTAACTTAATAGTATGAAGTGCGGTATGGGATTCTACGAAAGGGCGGGCGCGGAAACCCGGAATTAATACGCAGGAAGGTGAAATCGGTTTTTTAACCCAATCTGATTATATCTCCAGCAAAGACTCCAGACGCTCCAGATTATTGACTACTTTCCAACATCCGCCACCTGTTTCCACCCGCTCACCCGCTGCGTCCAATCATTAAGCCGTCCCAAATATTCACGTGGATCTACATTATCGCTGCGTAATTTGGTTACGTTTAAAGCAACGACACTGTAACCACTGAGTGCCAACGGAATTTCAGCACGCACATCACCTTCGCGTAATTCTTCTTTGAGATCAGAAAAAACCAGAATGGTTTTGTACCCGGCACCTGTTTCATCCAGATATTCGATAGCCTGTAAAATACCGCCAGTAATGTCTGTGTGTGAACTGCTTTTCATTTCTTTCAAAAATGTATTGATATTCGCCTGAAAAATGCGTTTTTGTTCAACGACATATCGACCTCTTCGATATGAGCCAAACAATCTCAGCAAAAACTGTCAACAAAACAAAAAGGTTTGCTGCCCGATGAAGGTCTTATAAGGCAACGTGTGTGAAAAAACACCCACCAATCACAAAAACCAGAAAATCAGGCACACAGCCCTGCATCGGGCTCAAACAAGGTGGCAAAAAAAAACGCCAGCATAATGCTGGCGTTTTTAAGAGGGATCTTTAATCCCGATAATAATTTCTGCCCTTAATTTTGGCTTTTAAGCTGGTCCAGCATCTGGATCAAACGTTTTGCCTCTACATAACCAGGAATCACTCGCCCATTCTCCAGCACCAATGTTGGCGTACCTGTCACACCGACTAGACTGGCAGCATCCATGTGTTGTTTAACAGGGTTATCACATTCGGCCTTGGGCAATGTAACGCCGGCTTTGGACTGAGTCATTGCTTCTTGCTTATCATCCGCACACCATACAGAAACCGCCTTAAAATATGATGCTGTGTCTACACCAGAACGTGGGAAGGCCATATAGCGAATGGCGATACCCAGTTTGTTGTACTCATTCATTTCTTTGTGCATTTTCCGGCAATAACCGCAATCAATATCGGTAAACACGCTAATAGTGTATTTCACTTCTTCCGCTTCGGGTGAAAACAGAATCATGTCTTTTTCGTCCATGTCCCGCACAATCTTGGCACGACCTGTTTGGCGTTTGCTTTCCGTCAAGTTCGCACGACTTTTTAAATCGTACAAGTCACCTTCCAGCATGTAACGCCCGTCAGCCGAGATATAAAGAATTTGTGGCCCATAAACTGCCTCATACATACCCGGAAAGGCGGCAGGTTTAATGCTGTCGGCTTTCGTTTGCGGCATCAATTCAGACAGCACTTTTTGAATATTGGCAATTTCTTTGGCTTCATCCGCCATCGCCTGTACGGAAAAAGTAAAGCCTGTCAGAAAAGCGAGGCTGATCATGCTGCTCATAGTTAACTTATTGATAAATTTTTTCATGCTACTTTTTTAAACCTCGTTTTTTAAAGACTCGTTGGTTAGGAATGGAAATTGCATAACTTATGCACGCTATTGGATTTTCATTCCTTAATCTCGAAAATTAGTATATTGCAAAGGTAAGTCCAGTTTCTGATCTTTCAGCATGGCCATGACGGCCTGTAAGTCATCCCGCTTTTTGCCCGTCACCCGCACCTGCTGATCCTGAATCGCGGACTGTACTTTGAGTTTGGCCTCCTTGATCAGTTTCACGATTTTTTTCGCCGTTTCTTTGTCCAGTCCTTCACGAACGGTCACCTTTTGCTTAACCTTTAAGTTACTGGTCTCCGGCTCAGCAATATCCAGACAACCTGTGTCAATCTCCCGTTTGACCATTTTATTACGCAAAATGTCCATCATTTGTTTCAATTGAAAAGCGCCATCGGCAATTAATGTCAATTCATTACCTTTTTGTTCAAACTTGGCATCCGATCCCCGAAAATCAAACCGCGTACCCACCTCCCGATTAGCCTGGTCCACGGCGTTGCTCAGCTCATGCATTTCAACTTCAGAAACCACATCAAATGAGGGCATTTATTTTTCCTTCTCTTTTTTTCAAATTACGCTAACCGCGCGGATGATGCTCGGCATGCAGGTTTTTTAAACGCTCACGCGCGACGTGAGTATAAATTTGTGTGGTGGACAAGTCACTGTGTCCCAACAACATCTGCACAACACGCAGATCCGCACCATGGTTCAGCAAATGGGTGGCAAAACTGTGGCGCAAGGTATGTGGTGACAACGATTTATGGATGCCCGCTTGCTGTGCATGCTTTTTGATGAGGTACCAAAAGGCCTGTCGCGACATCGCGGCTCCTCGCCGGGTCACAAACAGCGCGTCACTTTCGTAGCCCTTGAGCAGATCGACACGCGCCGTACACAAATAATGTTCCAGCCAGTCACTGGCCACTTCTCCCAGGGGGACCAGCCGCTCTTTGCTGCCCTTGCCCAGAGTACGCACCACACCTTGACGCAAATTGAGCTGCAACACTCGCAATTCCACCAGTTCCGAGACCCGTAACCCGCTGGCATAAAGCAGTTCCAGCATGGCCCGGTTGCGCAAACCCAGCGCGGTATCCGTATCAGGCGCATTAATCAACCGTTCCACATCCGACTCAGTCAGTGATCTGGGCAGTGACCGTCCCAACCGGGGGGCTTCAATACGTTCACTGGGGTCGGCCGACAGGTAGCCATCACGCACTGCCTGCTGATAAAAACTTCGCAGACTGGATAACAAACGCGCCATGGTGCGCGGTTTCGCTTCGGCACGCACCCGCGCAGCCAGGTAAGCGAGCAAATCCTCCCGTTGCGCCGCAAGCAGCACGCATTGCCGTTGCTCATTCAACCACTGGGCAAAGCCACTGAGGTCATGCCGATAAGCGGCCAGCGTGTTGCGACTCAAGCCACGCTCCATCCACAGGGCATCAAGGAAACGATCAATTTCAACAGTATCGGCCGCAAGGTCAGACACCGACAAAACCTTCGTGTTTCAATAAAGCCTGTTTGAAATGCAGTTTTTCGCCTGTCGTTTCTCCCGCATATCCACCCATGCCGGACTTCGACAAAATGCGATGACAAGGCACCACAACAGGTACAGGGTTGCGCCGACAGGCCTGACCTACTGCCTGCGCGCCCCCTTTCATACCCAGCCGTTTTACAAGCTGGCCATAAGTTGCAGTATTTCCCGATGGTACGTCGCACAAAGCTGACCACAAATGACGCTGAAATTTTGTCCCCTGCATATGTAGCGGCAGATCAAAAGACCAGTGCGGGTCATCGAGATAACGCTGTAATTGATGGACAACATTTTCTGCCAAAGCCGTACGTGGTGTCTGCGTGACGGTTTGCCCGAACAAAAAATCAATGCCGCAAAGCGCTGCATCATGATCATGTCCCGTCGTATAAATTGCCAAACTCAGGGCTTGCCCTGTCAACATGAAAGGCACGATAGCATCAGCGCTGTCAGCGGCGGGTTTCAAAAAGATAAGCCTTGTTTCATAGGTTCATGTTTCATTTCATTCAAATTTATTGCTGAATATCTAACGCAACGTTCGCAAAGACGCAAAGACAAGCTACACAGATTCTGCGCTATTTACACCCTTTGCGCTTACAGCACTTGGCTTGATAGTGTCATACATCTTCAAAAATCAGGTTGAGCGGTAATCGTTGCTCTATGTTTCATGCCCCATTCTGGCAAAAAACCGGGACAAAAAAAACGCCCGGTTAAACCGGACGTTTTTTGAACGCGGTCAAAATACTGATTTACAGTTTTTCTTTGATACGCGCAGCCTTACCAGTCAACTCACGCAAATAATACAATTTGGCACGACGCACAGCACCACGACGTTTGACCTGAATTTCACTCACTAGCGGACTGTAGGTCTGAAACACACGCTCAACACCTTCACCGTGGGAGATTTTCCGCACCGTGAAAGAAGAATTCAGCCCCCGGTTACGCTTGGCGATAACAACACCTTCAAAGGCCTGCAAACGCTCGCGAGTGCCTTCTTTTACTTTTACTTGCACGACCACGGTGTCACCCGCGCCAAACGCAGGAATTTCTTTCGACATTTGCTCAGCTTCGATTTGCTTAATAATTTCGCTCATGACCTGCTCCAATCATACGTGATCAATATTTGATCAACATCCGGCCAAAAAACCGGTCCAAAAATCAAGGCGCGAATTATACCCGTATCCGCACCCGTAAACATAGCCCTTCTCTCATAAATTCTCGAATAATGTCTCCGACGGGTTTTGTGTATGCTCGCAAATGAACTCATCCAGCAGTTGCTGTTGAACCTTATCCAGCAGCAGCCCTTCCAGCAAATCCGGTCGCCGCAACCAGGTACGACCCAACGCCTGCTTCTGTCGCCAGCGATGAATCGCCTGATGATCACCACTGGTCAGCACTGCCGGTACTGTTTCGCCCTCCACCATTTCGGGGCGCGTGTAATGCGGATAATCCAGCAAACCATCACTGAACGAATCCTGAGCAGCGGAGTCTTTATGACCCAATGCCCCCGGCAACAAACGTGTCACGCCATCAATAAGCACCATAGCTGCCAGCTCTCCGCCACTGAGCACATAATCTCCGATAGACCATTCCTCGTCGATTTCGGCAGCAATGAGGCGCTCGTCCACACCTTCGTAACGGCTCGCCACCAGCACCAGCCCCGGCAAGTCTGCAAGTTCATGCAACCCGGCCTGGTCCAGTTTTCTTCCCTGAGGTGAAAGGTGAATCACCCTTGAGCCTTTGGGAGCCTGGGTACGCGCTGCACAAATCGCCGCACGCAGCGGTTCCACCATCATCACCATGCCGGGGCCACCACCATAGGGGCGATCATCCACGGTGCGATGTTTGTCAGTGGTAAAATCACGCGGATTGTAATCATGAATCGACAACAACGACTGTGCTACCGCGCGTCCAGTGATACCCACGTTGCTCACCGCTGCCAGCATTTCCGGGAACAGGGTCACCACACCGATGTGCATGCCTAGGGGCTGTTGACGTTTCATTTTCATCACTGCTGGAGCCGCTTTTTTCGCTCGGCAAGGCGAAAGAAGCGCCGTGTAGTTGTTCTACACAAGCGACTGACAACACAGCAGGGCGGAAAAAAAGGCCCAGCCCTTCGGGTTGAGCCTGAAAAAATGCCACTCGGCGTTGCCTGTCGTTCATTTGGAAGAAGCAAATCTCTCTCCTCGTGCCTTGATTGGCATTTTTTCAGGTTCAACAGTAGTGAAAATGAAACGTCAACAGACCCTAATCGCCTCTATTCAAAATCAGCATCCCAATCAACGTGCAGTGTGCCAGCATCAAGATCCACCTTTTTGACAATCGGACCCATCACATAGGGAATCAGCCGCTCGCGCTCACCTTTCACCACCAGCACATCGTTGGCACCGGTTTCCAGCAAATGATCCACTTTGCCCAGAGAAACACTTTCGGTGGTCAACACTTCGAGTCCTTGAAGATCTTCCCAGTAATATTCACCTTCAGCCGTCGGCGGAAGTTGATCACGACGAATGGCAATTTCCTGCCCATTCAAGCGGGCAGCAGCATCACGATCATCGCAACCTTTGAATTTAGCCACCAACCCCTTGCCATGATTTTTGGCCTCGGTGACGGGGGCAATTGCCCAGGTTTTGCCATCGGCGCTGGCCGCTTTGAAATACCAGGGATCGTAATCCAGCAGACCATGCGCCTGCTCGGTAAAGGAAAAAACTTTCACCCAGCCGCGCACGCCATACGGCGCACCGATCTTGGCAACAACCAAGTATTCCGTCTGTGGTGAGATTGTTTCGTTTTTTGAAGCCACGGTGATTACCCCGGCTGCGATAACGTGACCGGCTTACACCGGTCACAAAATGCTATATTTCTACGGGCAGTTAAACAGCGACTGCGGCTTTTTTCTGCTGTTTCAGCAGGCTGGCAACACGGTCAGACATCTGCGCACCCTGCGATACCCAATGTGCAATACGGTCAGCATCAAGACGCAGCACTTCTTCAGCACCCGTGGCACGGGGATTGAAAAATCCCAGACGTTCAATAAAACGACCGTCGCGCTTATTGCGGCTATCGGTCACAACAATGTGATAGAAAGGGCGTTTTTTGGCACCGCCACGAGACATACGAATGGTTACCATGCTTGTAAATCCTTCAATAGATCGGTTAAGGGTTCAGTCATTTTTTGTATCGGTCAGACAGGCGATTGGTCGTACCAGTCCAAGAGAGCCGCGCATTCTACGCCAATTTCTCGGGGAAATAAATGCCTGACAATCAGTATCTCGCAATCAACGCAGATTTGGGGGTGTTCTCAGTCATTTTGACCTTTCCCACCCCTCCGGGAATTGAGTCCTCTGCTATATAACACACCACTTGTCAGTGCCACGACAACATAACCGTTCAATACACTGGAACGATTGTTCGAGAGCTTCTGATATTGCGCAGGCTTCGGTCAGAATACGCCTTGTAGCGTCATGTAAAAACCGTCAGTCATTGATTCATTATTCGAGTGCGTAATATCAACCAATCAGGAACGTACATGTAATAACTTCTCGGGTTAGCGCCCGGATTTAGTGCGTATTCGTTCGTTCTGATTGAACAAAAGTGCAGAAATAGTCGTTCTATTTCGAGCTTTTGTGATTGAAGAACGGGCGAAGACGGGCTGAAACCGGGATGCAAAACCGGAAGTTATTACATGCACGTTCCTTACTACCGCACCGCCACCGGGATACTACTCACCCAGCAACAAATCCTCCGGCCGGGAATCGAGCATTTAAGCAACAAGAAAAGAATTCGTCCACAACCAAGCTACCATTACCTTGCTCAACATTACGCAGCTGTACGTGATCCACGTACGCAGCATTCTGCCAACGCTTCTAGAGTAAGTCCTTTAGCTTCTCGGCATACCGAAATATTGTGACCAACAATTTCCTGTGCTCTCATGGTACCCCTCCAATTCGCCACTTTAAGAAATACAAATCGAATGTATGAATAAAATATTGCTCGTACACGGTTACGCCATTTCAGGTAAATTCTGTTCAGATTCTATAAGCTCGAACAATTCCGAGACCACGTTCTCTTCCTTCACGGTTTTTATCACTGCGCCTTTTTTAAAAATCGCACCTTTACCCTTGCCACATCCAATACCATAATCAGTCTCCCTGGCTTCACCTGCCGCATTAACAACACAGCCTATCACCACAATTTTTTTAGGCACTGCCAATGACTCGGCACGCTGCTTCACAGCCAATGCTATAGACCTTATATCCACTTCCGCACGCTCACAGGAGTGTCCCGAAATAAAATCCAGATAATGGTATGACTGAAAACACTGGATAATAGCGTCTACTTCAAAATTCAAATGCTATTATATGGAGGGTTATTTCCCTTCAATTGAAAATGGGTAAAGGCGTCTTTGCTGACGGCCCCCTTTGTGTACGTTACTGCGGCAGTCGTTGAGATGGAAAGTCATTACTCTCCATGGCAGAAACTGTCATCTTTCTCCCGCCTTGGGTGAAAGTTACAACATTCCCTTCCGGCAGCCTATCATTAATCATTAGATAGCCAAACCAATATAGCTTATTGTCCTTGCAATAAAGAGGAGTTGCGCCAATATCATAATAAATTTTATTAATGTACTTTAATGACGAATCAAGAATAAAAATATGCGGCACACCTCGTGGAACTTGCGCACCACGCACGTTTTCTTTAACCTCTATCACCGGGTATATTTTTTTATCGATAACAAGACTGCACACATGAACCATACGAACCAGTTGTCTGCCTTTGTTTAACAATCCTTGCTCGACAAGCGTTTTATATATTTTTTGGCGCTCATTTAAAGGTGTTTTTTCGTTCGCATCCTCTCCTCCAGCATGCGCCATTGAAACTAGCCCGAAGAAAATTAACACCGAGACAAAATGACTTAAAAATGGTTTTATTAAAGACATTTTTTACCTATCCTTTCCTTTGTAATT
>VAPF01012832.1_pt1 | contig 21049 bp, 16 predicted proteins | sample 3393931 | NCBI WGS metagenome assembly VAPF01 (sample SAMN08290437, study PRJNA428436) | hydrothermal vent metagenome | isolation source: Deep-sea hydrothermal vent chimney | place: Atlantic Ocean: South-mid Altantic Ridge | depth 2773 m m | reverse complement strand
GGGACATCCTATATTCCCCTGTCACGCAAAAAATTACATTTCAAGAAATATCATGTAGAATTAAAGAGTTATATAACATTACAAAAGGTCAAACGCACCTGTCCGCTTAAGTATTCAAAAGACTTTAAAACAACTAAACTGTTACAGTATTACGTTCCCTATTATCCCTATTATGATTTTGTGTCCATAATAATATTTATACAGTATCAGGGTGCTTTTGATTTTTATAAGGCTACAGGAACATCCACTAAAAAAATTAGTCCAATTCTCTAAAAAAGGGGATGAGGGCCTTCTGGAGGGAGGCAAGTTATGAAGGGTTTTATGAATGGTTTCTGGATTGCTTTGGTGGTTATCTCGATAATTATCTTTACTGTGAGGGATGGTCTTGGAGAAGATGCAGAGTATGTAGGGTCTGAGAAATGCGGTACATGCCATACAGATAAATACAAGGAGTGGAAATCTACAACCCACGCAAAGATGATCCAGGACGTCAAGAAGGATCCATCGGCTATACGTCCGCCGGTTACGTTCAAGTCAGGCCCCTTGTCTTTTAGCGGTATCCGATATGCCTATGGAGGAAACCGCTGGAAGCAGCGATACATGCGCAAAGATTTCACTTTTGCAACCATCCAGTGGAATGTGAAGACAAAGGAGTGGGTGCCATGGAATCTCAGTGGAAGCCACAAATGGTATCGGGATTGCGGCGGCTGTCATTCGACCGGCTTCAAACGCAAATCTAATGTGAATCCTGTTGATTCACTTAAAAAGTATGGGAAGGGAAAATTCACAGGAACTTATGTTGAGTTAAATATAGGCTGTGAGGCATGCCATGGCGCCGGCAGTAAGCATGTCAACGCACCTGATGAAAAAAACGGCATTATCAATCCTGCCAGGTTGCCCCAGCAGCTTTCAATCTCTATCTGCGGACGGTGCCACGGCGTTTTCGACAAACCTAAACATCCTGAAACAGGACCGAGAAAGACGGGTTTTTATTGGTGGCCCGAGGGATTTAAGCCCGGAGATGACCTTGAAAAATTTATTGGCAAAACATTCTTTCCCTTTGAACCAACAGGGAAGACCGAGACCTATTACTGGGCAGACGGGACATCGAGAGACCACCATCAGCAGTATCAGGACCTGAGCAGGAGTAAGCATTACCAAGCAGGCCTGACATGTAATGATTGCCACAGTGTTCATTCAGAAACCCCCAGGGAATTCCTTACCAGGATAGACGCCCGGGATAACAGCCTCTGTTATAGCTGCCATTCTGACAAGAAGGACAAACTGGTAGAACACACAAAACATATCCAGGAGAGCAGCGGCAGCAAGTGCATTGAATGTCATATGCCGAAGGTGATCAAGAATGCCATCAAATATGATCAGCGGGCACACACCTTTGAATTTCTGAGTCCTGAGAAAGGCATCAAATATAATATGCCAAACTCCTGCAACATCTGCCATAAGGACAAGTCCCCGGGGTGGGCAAAGTCAGTTATGGAGGGGTGGAAAAAATAAAAAAATTAGGTCAGCCTGAATAATGCGTGCAGCTTGTTGGGTCAACTCTTGCTTCCTGCATTTTTGAGACAAAACTGATAAAGCCACCACATGGCAAGACCCTTAAGAATAGAATATGACGGGGCAGTAATATCACTGAACCTTAAGAGGCAACGAAGGGAACCTGTTTTCAGGAATGAAGAAGACCGGGGAGACATACTTGCAACAATAAAAAAAGTGAGGGAGCTGTATAACTGCCTATACCACGGCTACTGCCTGATGGACAATAATTACTTAGGGCGTTGGGGCCGTTATTGACTACACCGACTTTCTCTGTTTATTTCCTCGGGGTTTCTGTTCAACCGGCTAAACCCCTTCCGGAATTTTCTCATGATTATGCTGTCGCACAGCAGCCACCCGAAAAGAAAGTTCTCCCTAACCCCGAATTACCGGAGACGGATCGGTTTTAAAAGGATTTACCCTTGCAGCCAGGGAAAACAGGTACGGATAATCGACTTTTAAATGCTTCATATATTTGAGCCATTCACTGATTAGATGCTTATATGCACGTTTAATGTCGCCTAACAGGTGTTCGCTGTCCTTATCAGGCAGCGCCGACAGGTCAGACCTGGCTGTCAGCTCCTCGGACAGGTGAAATACCGCCCAGAGGAGGTCTGTGAAAGAATCATGTTCGAGCAGGTTCTGGTTCTCCAGAAGCCGCAGCATAAAAGCCTTCTTTTCCTCAAGCAGGTCCCGCAAGTCTTCAAGATTGCCTTTCCGGATGTCAACTTCAGGAACATGGTTATTTACAAATTTGATGGCTGCACTGAAATCCTTTCCGGACCAATCACTGTCCACAAGAAGATTCCTGTTGTTCTTTAATGAGGTTTTGTCAAAGCTCGCGAGACTTCTTATTAAGCCGGTCCCCACCTCACTAAAAAAAGCACCTATTACCATATTGAGTTTCCGCATTAAGATACGTTTTTCTCTTTTGTGGAGCAGGCGGTGGATAATCAGAGTGACCAGCAGGACCTCAATGGGCACAAAGGCAATGTCTCCAAGCAGGTAGATAAAGATGTGATGGGCATCCCTGAAAATCATGTAATGGATATAATAAAAAATTGCGGACAAACTGATTAAAGCCACCCCAAGGATAACTTGCCAGCCAAATCGTTTCATCATCTTAAATGTCCTTATTTATGGGTTACCTGCAATTGCCGGCTACTTCAACTAAACATCCGGAATTCATTGACTTATATCCGGTCAAGCTCTCGTGAAGCATGACTCTGAACAGATATTATTACACAACTTCAAAAAGCTGACAATGATATTAATCATATTAAAGGAAGTATTCCCAATATGTCAAAATGAAGTATTCGGGAAACATTATAGCCCTGATATTATTCTTATTGTCTGTTATCTCCTGTCTATGAAAATAAATCTTATGGGATTTTAGCCAGAGAAGAAACTCCCGGAACATTTAATAAAGGACATAACTCTTCGCAAATGTCTCATCAAAACTGGAAGATTGGGCGTCAATGAATTGAAACTGGAAATTCTTGCAATAATCACACCGCTAACGTCAGGACCGGCCACTTCTCACGGCACCGGAGTCACCGGAGTAATTTATATTTTTTATCACTTTGAACTAATTTATATTCATAATGGGCTTTCTTTTCAGGGCAGCACATTGGGTCCCAGAATCCGTGTATTAACAGGTCGAGTATAATCATGCCGGAAGCGATCTTTATTGATTTAATATCAACACTGATGCCGATAAGAACGGTGTCAACATTTAATGGCTCTCCATCCTGATTTAAAACAGCTGCAAGATAAGAAAATGACCCGCTCCCTCCACCATTCATGGCCAAAACAACTACTGCATCACTAATTCCGTCATTATTCAGATCACCAGATGCCGACATGGAGAAATCTACCATAAAATCATAAGGCGGCTGAGAATTGTCTTTAGTCCTGGAAGTTTCGATATATTCTCCATTATGAAGTTTTACTGCTTTTTTATCTAATCTGTAAGCAGAATTTTCGAGTGTCGCAATCGAAAATGAAGGAACCGCAACTGCGTTATTCTGGATATTTTTGATGATACCGCTCATTGAAATGTACAATATTGCTCCGAGAATAAAAATTACAGGCAGTAGTTTTCTCATATCTTAATATAAAATTTCCTTTAGTTTTATCCACGACCTGCCCAAAAAGCCAACAGGGGAAACATTTAAAAAATATTTCCTGTGTGTCAATAAAATATCATTTTTTGTGTCTACTTTACAATAGAGGCGATATATGCTCTCTACTTTAGTTGAATGGATATCATGGATTGTGGCGGTGTTCCCGCTAAAAACAGAAATCCTGCTTTAATCAGTGCTGCTTCAACCGGATGTTTAAATAGTGTATGCTGAAGAAAAATTATCCAGGAATTCAAGTGAATGGCCCGAATACTGAGGGGTTATATTCGATGGGCCGACCTTAATCCTGGGCGGAGGCATGAGCAAGCGGGCTTAAAGCCCGTGACCTGGCCAGTGGCTATACGTTTTGGGATGGAAAACGTTTTGGTGCTGTCGCTTTTATAGAGTTGATTGTCAATGTCTTCAGCTTTCATGGTTACACAAAGCAAGCGCTAATCGTATAAGCGGGGGGAACACTCCCCCCACTCTCCACACCACCCGGCAAGCGCGGATTGGGAACCTGAAGGACGGGTTGATTATGTCGATGTCCTAAGTTGAAAAAGGAAGAGAATGCAAATCTTCATGGTTGACATGTTGAGAGAAGGATTCAGGGGTCTATGGAATGTCTCATAAATCCTTTTGCTTTTTTGTCACTAATGAAGCTTTGGCCCCAAAACTCAATTTATTTTTAATTAACAGGAAATAAAAAATAGTTTGAATATGAAAGGGAATGTTAAATAACGACATCACATTGATACGGATAACATTACTATCTATATTCATAGTTACCAGACTATAGAAGCATATTTGTATTGTAAAAAAAGAGAGAGTGTGGTAAGTTTTAATACTTTACCGTAAACTATGTAATAACATGTTGTCGAGATAGCTTCGCTCCCTGGATAATGCGCTGCGGACCATGCGAAATCAATAAAAGAGGAGAAATGCATGAAACAATATCAAATTTTTACTGTTCTGTTTATTTCATTATTTTTATTTTTAAATGTTGGATGTGAACAGAAGTCAAGTTCCTCAAAAGATAATGCTCGATTTGTTAAGGACAGCGAAGGAGTAATTACTGATAGTTCAACCGGTCTTCAGTGGTTTTCGGGCCCTGACAAGATTATGAGCTGGAATGAGGCCAAAGCCTGGGTAAACAGCCTTGATGTCGATAACGATAATTGGAAAATGCCGACTATGGTGGAATTGAAGGGAATCGCAACAGGAAAGTATGGCAAATATCAGATCGATCCAATATTCGAATTAGGTTCATGTTGTGTATGGTCCGGCGAGACTAAGGAATCATCCTTCGTGTGGGTTTTTCACTTCCCCTACGGTCCGACAACCTGGAACGTCAATACGGACGCCACTCTCAATGCGCGAGCCTTTGCCGTACGTTCACCGAAATAATCAGAAAATGCAATTATAGCTACTACGGACAGAATTTAGGGGACGTTAAATTTAGGGGACGAATTTAGGGGACGTTATTGACTACGTTGACTTTCTCACTTTATCGGGCTCTGGGTGCTTGTTCAACCGGGTGAAACCATTCTGGAATTTTCTCATGACTATGCTGCCGCACAGCAGACAGCTATTCCCTGATAAGAACGTGAACTTTTACTGCACAACCACAGCATCCACCGCATCAACTGAACCCAGGGCTTTATCGCCTTTAAAAACGCCGGTATCTCCGTCTTTCGTGTTCTGTCTGTCAGAAATATTGAGGAGCTTGTTACTCCTCAGTTTGATTGTTTCCCTGTAATAATGCAGAATACTTTCATGGTCCAATTCCTGAAATCATTTCATCGTGTACAGGAAAAAGCTTCCATTTGTAATCATCATTAAAATAAACTATATTGTAACATTGCAAATAAAATGGCCTGGAGTTCCTGCGTGACAAAACGACCAGGCACGAAAATTAACTGAAATCAAGGAGACAAACAAATGACCGTTCCATTAAGAGTAGGGATCGAAAATCCGGAAGAAGAAAATCAATTCATTGAAGAGTTGAATATTGCCAGGAACGAAAAGCTCGAGCAGATTTCGTACCATCTCATCAATTCCGGAGGTGGAGCGATTGAGCTTGATCTCAGACTTACTCAGCCCGCATAACACAGGAAAGTTCTAAAACCCTGGTAATACAGCATATACAGAGCAAGACTAATGTGGGCAGGCAGAAGGACTTGCCTTCCTCTAGCTCTTCTGCTAATATCAACAAGCTCGGCGTGGTTCTCGTACAAGGGACTTTCACCTTTAGCTTACAGCCGTGCCGGGCGTAAGCAATCTGTATGCAGGCGAAGAATAATGGCCGACCGACCTGCAACGGTATATTTGAAAAATAATTGCCAGGAACTGCAACATGCGAATTTTAAAGAATCTTTTTGAAAAAAACAGAAAATGGGCAAGAAGGATAAAAGAATCCGACCCTGATTTCTTTGCAAGGCTCTCAAAGCAGCAAAATCCTGAATATTTATGGATTGGTTGTTCTGATAGTCGTGTGCCGGCAAATGAAATTGTGGATATGCTGCCGGGTGAAATATTTGTGCACCGGAATATTGCTAATTTAGTCATCCATACAGACCTGAACTGTCTGTCAGTTATTCAATACGCTGTAGACGTATTAAAAATAAAACATATTATTGTCTGCGGCCATTATGGTTGCGGCGGCATTCAAGCAGCCATGGATGATAAAGAACATGGATTAATTGACAATTGGCTTCAAAACATCAAAGAAGTTTATCGCTACAACCAGGTCAGGATTGACGCACTTCAAAATGAACAAGAAAAGATAAATTTACTGTGTGAACTCAATGTCGTTGAACAGGTAGCAAATACATGCCACACAACGATTGTTCGGAGAGCATGGAAATCCGGACAGGAATTGGCGGTCCACGGATGGATATACAGCATTGAAGATGGGATATTAAAAGATTTGAATGTTTGCGTCACAAACCCTGATGAAATATCCCAGACTCACAGGATAAAATAACTTTTTATACAATAAAAACGAAAACATGCCCTTTTCCAAAACTAATCCTTACCACAAATATGACTGTACACCGGGGAGTTATTTAATTAAATGGAGCTCCGCCCCTTCCCCCTGTCGTCAAGAATTTAATATTCATCTTTTCCATTATCGGGTTCGGCACAAAAGCCGGCATTATTCCACTGCATACATGGCTTCCGAGAGCACATCCTGCTGCGCCGTCCATGACGGAGCAGCCGATGTAATTCCAGTCGACCCGATTATACCAGGCTGCCCGCCGAAGCCGGCGGAGATAGTAGCCGCCCTTGTCCTGTTGATGAAAACCGTCAAACAGAAGAAAAAATAAAAATCAGAAAAACAAACATAGCGATCGGTGACAGTCTTTTTTATCTCGACCGACAATCATCCTATCTCTTATGAGTTTGTCTGCGTCTCCCGCCACTACTATTGGCCTTGAAACCACCGAGATTTCCTCCCCGGAAGCTGGCTTTATTTCCGCCGCGTCCGCCACGCCTGGGGGTTTCAATCACTGCGGCCGCCCTGTCGTCCGTACCTTTGGCAGGCACTGAAAAGCCCTCGATACTGCTGACCGGAATCTCCTTCTTGATCAGCCGCTCGATAGCATACAACAGATTGGCCTCGTCCTCACCCTGGAGGGAAATCGCTTCTCCCGTACAGCCTGCCCGACCGGTGCGGCCGATGCGGTGCACGTAGTCCTGTGCAACCTGCGGCAGCTCGTAATTTACCACGTGCGGCAGACGGTCGATATCCAGACCTCTAGCGGCGATGTCCGTAGCCACAAGAGCGCGCACTTTACATGATTTGAAATCCGCAAGGGCGCGAGTCCGCGCGGCCTGACTTTTATTACCATGAATGGCAGCCGCCATTATACCATCCGTTTCAAGCTGCTGAGCCAGACGATTCGCACCGTGCTTAGTCCTGGTGAACACCAGCACCTGACTCCAATCGCCTTCCCTGATAAGGTGAGAGAGCAATTCGCGCTTGCGGGACTTCGGTACGCGAAAAACAGACTGGCCCACTGTGTCCGGTGACGTATTCCGGCGCGTCACTTCAACCAACTCCGGCTTGGATAGAATGGTATCCGCCAACACCTTGATCTCTTTCGAGTAAGTCGCGGAAAAAAACAGGGTTTGCCGTTTCTTAGGTACAAGGCGAATAATTTTGCGGATATCGTGAATGAATCCCATATCCAGCATGCGGTCCGCCTCGTCAAGAACCAACACTTCGATACCCGACAGATCGAGAATTTTTTGGCCGGCAAGATCGAGAAGACGGCCCGGCGTACCGATGACGATGTCAACACCCTGGCGCAGACATTGTATCTGCGGCTTAATGCCCACGCCGCCGAAAATAACGGTTGAACGAATGCGCAGGCCCCGCCCGTAAGTCTTGACGCTTTCACCTACCTGTGCCGCAAGTTCGCGGGTCGGCTCCAGAACAAGCGCTCGGGGACGATAATCGCCGGAAGCTTTCGGGGCGCTTAAACGATGAAGAAGAGGCAGCGCGAAAGCTGCGGTTTTGCCGGTACCCGTCTGCGCGCCGGCCAGAATATCCCGACCCCGCATAATAACGGGGATGGCTTGCAGCTGAATAGGTGTGGGTTTTACATAACCCTGTAATTTAATTCCTGTAAGTATTTCCTGACGAAGGCCCAAATTTTCAAATGACATAACTTTATCCTGTGATCTGCCCAGCTATACATTTTAAATGATCGATCCCTGAACATAATATTTTTATTTGCTTACTACGAGGCGAAAAAAGATCCACGGCTTAGCAGGTGTCGAATCGGAGAACACTTGATCATTATAAACATAAAGTAAACATAAGTGCAAGTACTTTCCGCATGTTTGTCAATTCCAAATTAAAACCACTCACTTTTGGCCGGGGTTAAAATTCAAAAAGCTCAGACCCGAAAAGAACAGCGATCCAGGGTCCAATGAAGGCTTATCACCTTAAATTCGCCAATAACAGTTGAACGATATCCATCAATTTCGGCATGGTAAAGTTCTCCCCGTATCAGCACGGCATTATAACATTGCCGGGATGGCACTTGCGTTGCGCAAGACTCCCGGTCCAGACTTGCCTCCCGTCATTACTTGTGATAAACTCGATTACAATGGACACGACATCAATAATGTGGGGCGTAATGTTTGGCTCAATCGGTATGGGATACTTAATGTATGGGAGAAGACAACAAAGAGGTATCGCGCTTATGTCCGGTGTTGTACTGTGTGTATTTCCATATTTTGTCTCGAACATACTTCTCATGCTTCTGATCGGCGTCGCTTTAATGGCCCTCCCATATTTCATAAAATATTGAGAGGACATTTAAACTCACCAAAATCATATTCCCTGTAACAAACCCGACTGTCCGGTCCTTCCCCGGGCTGGAAAATATTGCCTGACTCTCCGCATCTTCAAATAACGGCTCCCCAATTCCTCACACGCGGACAGCCGGTCCATTAAAGCGAAAGACTGCATTTAATTTCTCTGTTTTCAGGGTATAATTGCAATTTTCCATATAATAGGTAACAATATACATAGGCAATTACGGTTTCCGGCCGGACTTGAATTAACCTTTAACCAGAGGTACTAATGGCCTATTGTCCTGCAAAACATATCTTCTTTTTTACCATAGTCATCCTGATTGCACCAGGCATGATAACCCCAGCTTTCAGCTCCGGAAAATCCGGGAGGGAAAATCCGGTATATGTCGGTTCCTCCACCTGCAGGCATTGTCATGAAGCGGAATACGGCAAATTCATGACTTACGCGAAAAAAAGCAGGTCGTTTGAGAGCGTCGAAAAAATGAAAAAAGGCCTGACGGAAGATGAGATTAAAAGATGCTTTTCATGTCATACAACGGGTTACGGCAAGCCGGGTGGGTTTGTCAGTGCGGAAAAAACGCCCCAACTGAAAAATGCCGGCTGTGAAGTCTGTCATGGGCCGGGTGAATTTCATGTAAAAACAAAGAAACCAGGGGACATAAAGAGAAGGATGACACTTGAGGATTGCGAAAAATGTCATACATCGGAAAGGGTCAGGGCATTCAGATTTAAACCTCTGATTCACGGGGGAGCGCATTAAAAAACGGCCTCTTCATGATATCGCTCCGGATTACAAATAAGGCATTTTCTGACAAGGCTGGACTCAGAATTTTAGATTCAAACAACTATAAATGATAAACAGAAAATGACAAAATGTTACGGTTTATAAGAAAAAGATTGAGCCGGACCATCCTTACCGTGCTGGCAGCCAGTGTAGCACTTGTCAGCGCGACTGTAATCTCCCTGATCCTCTCCAGGGGGATCAAGGACAGGACGGAGATGATGACCATCTTCAGCGACGAGCTGGCCGCCTCAACTTATGCCGGTATAAAACACCCAATGTCGGTCGGGGACAGCGAAGCCATCGAAAAACATTTACTGGATCTAAAAGAAAAAATGAAGGATGTTACTGTTCTTATCTGTGATTTCAATGAAGAGATAATTTACGCCACCCACGAGGACAAACTCAAAGCCCTGGTAAAAGATTCCCTAACCAATAAAAAGGCCCTCAGGGAGTTGAGAAGAATATTAATAACAGGCGACGACCCCCCAAGGGCATTTAAAGAAGAGGTTGAAGGAAAGAGATATCTCGTCACCCTGCACCCCATCCTGAATCAACCCGACTGTTACCACTGCCACGGTTCTTCAAGAAAGGTGCTTGGAGGTATGATCATAAAAATGGACGCAGACCAGACCTATGAGGCGATTACCGCCACCAGGACCCGCAGTATCGTGCTGACTGCATTGGGAATAGCCGCAATAATCGCCTTAACATATGCCATGCTGGTCAAACTGGTAAGCCGTCCCATAGAGATTCTGGCGGACAAGGCCAGGAGATTCGCGGAAGGCGATATGTCTGTTCACGTGGAGGTAAAGACGGAAGACGAGATCGGCGTCCTCGGCAAAACCTTTAATTACATGGTCAAGAAGATATCGTCATTCAGCAAGGAGCTGGAGGTAGTAGTGGCCAGAAGGACCATGATGCTGAGGGACAAGACACTTCTGCTGGAGAGGGCCAACAGGGAACTCCGGGAGCTGGACAGGCTAAAATCCTCGTTTCTGGCCAACATGTCCCATGAACTCCGCACACCAATGAATTCCATTATCGGATACTCGGAACTATTGTTAGACGGCGTGGACGGCCCTGTAAACGACGAACAGGCAAAGAGTTTGCGTAAAGTGGAAAGCAACGCCAGGCACCTTTTGCAGTTAATAAACGACATCCTTGACATGTCGAAGATAGAATCAGGGAAGATAGAACTGGACATAAGAGAGCTTGACATGAAAAAGGTCGTAGCGTCGGTGACTTCCACGCTTGAACCTTCGATAGCCAAAAAGGGGCTTAAGCTCTCCCTTGATTTTGATGAAAATCTGCCCCCCGTTTATGCCGATGAGGACAAGGTCACGCAGATTTTGATAAACCTGCTGTCTAATTCCATCAAGTTTACCAACAAGGGTGGAATAACCATCCATATCAAGCCGTCTGAACGGGGTGTCAAGCCTGGCGAACCACCCTTGTTCATCGAGGTCTGCGTGGAGGATACAGGAATAGGAATCAAGGATTCGGACATAGACAAGCTCTTCGATAAATTCAGCCAGCTGGATATCTCCACTATCCGTCAATACGAGGGTACAGGTCTCGGACTCAGTATCGCCAGGGGGCTGGTAGTACTGCATAAGGGAGTAATCTGGGCAACGAGCGAGCAGGGAAAGGGCAGCAGGTTCTGTTTCACTCTGCCGTTAAGAAAAGATATTCTGGAAAAACCCGCGGAACCAATTATGGAGCCGATGATGGCCAGAGGCCTGGCAGAGTATTTCAACAAACCTGTCGAGACATTTCTAAACATGCCCCTGTACGCCGGTAAACAGATAAAATGCTGGGAATACTTTCATTGCGGACAGACAAGCTGTCCCGCTTACGGGAGCAAGGATTTCCGGTGTTGGATGCACTTTGGAACTCATTGCAAGGGTACGAAAGTAGCTACCTACCCGGAGAAAGTTGAGTGCTGCAAAGGGTGTGAGATCATTGAAAGGCTGATAGTGGAATCAGAAGAATTCCAGGACATGGAAATCCCGGACGGGAGGCTGGACCCCCAAGGGGATGTTCAAAAAAAGACCGTGCTGGCGATAGATGACAATCCAGAGGCAATTGAGATTATAAGGAAATTTCTGGGCGATAACTACCATGTGGCCGGTCTTTTGAGCGGTAAGGGGGCTGTAGGCAAGGCAAAAGAATTAAAGCCGATCGCAATCACTCTGGACATCATGATGCCCGGGCAAGACGGATGGCAGGTTTTACAGGAATTAAAGAGCACACCTGAAACACAGGACATTCCCGTAATTATCCTTTCTATCGTGGATGACAGGAAGATGGGATTCAGTCTTGGTGCTGCTGAATATATAGTAAAGCCTGTTGATAAAGAAGTCCTGTTACGCAAACTGAGGAACCTGGAGAGGATAACGAAGATAAAGAAGATACTGGTGGTTGATAACGACACTGCGGCAGTGGAACTGGCCGGTAACGTGTTCAGTGAGGCGGGATACCTGGTAACATCGGCTTATAACAGTAAAGATGCAATCAGGGCTATTCAGCAGTCCATGCCGGATCTGATCGTCCTGAATCTTACCATGCCAGAGGTGAGTGGCTTTGATGTCATTGAATATATCAAGACGGAAGAGGCGATCAGGGACATTCCCCTTATAGTATTGACCCGGAAAGGCCTGACTGAAAAAGAGGTGAATGAGCTGAACGGCAGAATCCAGGGTATATTAAACAAAGGGCTGCTCACAAAAGAAGACCTACTGAGTGAACTCAGTAGTATTATCGGTAAATGCGGTCCCGGATAAAACTTATCCACAAACAGGATAAGGAACATAAGAAATGGAAAAGACGATAAAGATACTGGTAGTCGATGACAATCAGGACAACCGGGAGCTGGTAGTTAAAGTTCTCCAGAGTAAAAACTATCAAATGATCGAAGCCGCCGATGGCGAAGAGGCGTTGGAAAAGGCCGTATCCGAAAGCCCCGATCTTATCCTGATGGATATCTCAATCCCTGGCATAGATGGGTATGAGGTTACAAGGAGGTTGAAGAGCAGGGAGGAATTCAGAAACGTCCCGATAATCGCCCTGACCGCCCATGTTATGAAGGGCGACAGGGAGAAGGCCTTAAACGCGGGGTGTGAAGGCTATATAGCTAAACCCTTTTCCATACATGAATTACCCAGACAGGTTGAACGTTATCTTAATGAGAGATAGAAAGAGGTGTCGCTGGTGGACAGGAAAAGCCTGATTTTAATAGTAGATGATAATGTCGACACGGTAGAGCTGTTAAGAAAACGACTGAGGGCTGACGGCTACGAAACCGCCGAGGCCTATAATGGAGAAGAATGCCTGAGCCTGGTCCCGGAATGCAATCCGGATGTGATCGTGCTGGATGTCATGATGCCGAGGCTGAACGGATACGAGGTATGCAACAGACTCAAGGCCGATGAAGCCACAAAGTATATTCCCGTGATCATGCTCACAGCTAAAAGCGATGTGGAAGACAAGGTCAGGGGACTGGATGTCGGTGCTGACGATTATCTGGCGAAGCCGTTTGATTACAAGGAGCTCGCCGCCAGGATCAGGTCGGTGCTCACCACAACGACAGCTCATGAAAAATTAGCGGAAAAGAAAAGGGCGGACGCCCTGGAGCAGATGATGGAGGAAGTTACGCATGAGGTGAGAAACCCCCTTGTCTCGATCGGCGGTTTTGCGCGCAGGGTTTATGAAAACCTCCCTGAAGACGACCCGAACAAAAAATACATGGAAATGATTATCCAGGAAGTGGCACGGCTGGAAAACATGATTAAACAGCTTATTGAACTCAAGAGCATAGCCATATCCCCCATAGAGCCCGTGAATATCAATGATGTGGTCACCAATGCCATTGATATATTTAAAGAAGAGATTAAAGACAAGGCGATAGAAGTCAGGACCGCGCTAATGGACAACCCGCCCCTTATTCCTGTTGATAAAAAACAGCTCAAAAGGTCGCTCTGTCATCTCATCAAAAATTCTATCGAGGCGATGGCGGACGCAAATACCAGGTTGCTGAAAATCGACACCCGGATAAAAGAAGACTTTATGGACATCCGGGTCGCTGACACCGGTAAGGGTATTCCGGAGGATAAATTCAAAAAAATATTTGATCCCTTCTCCACGTCAAAGACATACGGACCTGGGCTCGGCCTGACATTCTCGCTGAAGATCATCCAGGCACACGGCGGCACGGTTTCGGTGGAGAGTGAGCCTGGAAAGGGGACCGCATTTACAGTAAGATTGCCGCTGAAATATTCCGGGTAAAGAGCGCCGGGGGCCTTCGCCGGTTCCGGGATTTCTCCCTTTGTCTACCGACTACGGCCCACTCAATCGCATACACCGGGCAGATTATTGACGAATACGCAAGGATGGTCCCGTGTTGAGATATCCTTCCCGGTCTTATTTTTGCTTTATGCGGCCCATTTATCTTTAATACCTGTAATAGTCGGGCTTATACGGCCCCTCCTTGGGAATCCTCAGGTACTCGGCCTGGGCATCGGTCAGCGTGGTCAGCCTCACACCAAGTTTGTTGAGGTGTAAGTGTGCAACCTTCTCATCAAGAATCTTTGGAAGCACATAAACCTGGTTTTCATATTTATCCGGGTTATTCCAGAGTTCCATCTGCGCCATAACCTGGTTCGTAAAGCTGTTGGACATCACAAAAGAGGGATGACCAGTGGCGCACCCCAGGTTCACAAGCCGTCCTTCAGCAAGAATCGTGACCGCCTTGCCGTCGGGCCAGATCACCTGATCAACCTGTGGCTTTATATTCATCCTCTTAATCTGAGGATCGTTAAAGACCGAGGCCACATCAATTTCTATATCAAAATGCCCTATATTACAGACAATCGCCTGGTTCTTCATTACGTCCATATGCTCCCTGCGGATGATATCCCTGCATCCTGTCGTAGTGATGAAGATGTCGGCAAAAGGCGCGGCATCCTCCATGGTCACCACTTCATAGCCCTCCATAGCGGCCTGAAGCGCGCATATGGGATCTATCTCGGTAATAAGCACCCTGGCGCCCTGCCCTCTAAGAGACTGGGCGCATCCTTTTCCCACGTCACCGTAACCGGCCACAAGCGCTATCTTGCCCGCCACCATCACATCCGTGGCGCGCTTTATGCCGTCAAGCAAAGACTCGCGGCATCCATAGAGATTATCAAACTTGGACTTTGTGACTGAATCGTTTACATTAAAGGCCGGGCAGCCAAGACTGCCATCCCGCATCATCTCGTAAAGGCGATGAACGCCCGTTGTAGTCTCCTCGGAAATACCGCGGATATCCTTAAGATACCCGGGGTGACGTTCATGCACAATCTGCGTGAGATCACCGCCATCATCAAGAATCATATTCATGGGTTTCCCGTCAGGCCATAAAAGGGTCTGTTCAATACACCACTCGTACTCTTCTTCCGTTTCGCCCTTCCATGCAAAGACCGGGATACCGCGGGCGGCGATTGCAGCCGCCGCATGGTCCTGGGTCGAGAATATATTGCATGATGACCAACGAACCTCGGCGCCCAGTTCGACCAGTGTCTCTATCAAAACAGCGGTCTGTATGGTCATGTGAAGACATCCGGCAACACGAGCGCCACTGAGAGGCTTTTCCTCTCCGTATTCCGCGCGAAGCGCCATCAAACCGGGCATTTCGGTCTCGGCGATGGCTATCTCCTTTCTGCCCCACACGGCAAGAGAAATATCCGCAACCCTGAAATCCTCAACTGTAACTTTTTCCGTACTCATAAGCTTTAAAACCTCCTAAATATCAAAATAGCCATAGTCTCCGCCGAAACAGACGGGACGAAGGACTTGCTCAAAACCACTTCACTTCTTCATATACGACGGCAGGCATGAAACAACAGATCTATCTCCGCTTTTATAACAACACTTATAATACGTTTCCGGACCATCAATCTTCACACATTTAATTATATCATCCTTTTCGATTCCGGTTAATCAACCCCACAGGTTCACCATTCAAAAGGCCTGACCTGACTAATTTCCTGGAAATAACACCTCACTCCTGCATCACCAGTCAATCTATATCCAGAACTACTGAATGCTTTAATATTGATAAATACCTGGGAATAATAGGCTGGCCCGGCCCCTGAAATTCTTCAAACTTCATAACACAATTCACCCCTGTGGATATTTCTTCCGGAAAGCTATTCTTAGAGGATAGACTGCCAGCCAAGGAATTTTTACTTTTGTTATCAAATTAATCAGTACGTTAATTTACAAATATTTTAATATATTTGTAAAATATTTGTAAATCTAATTATTTTTTGTTGTTAATCAGATAAAATAAACCAGACAAACCGGAACCGGAACAAATTCAGGCACGGGGGCATAATTCCATGAATAAAAAAGAGATTCTGTTTATAGGACATTCACTTATAGAGTTCTTCGACTGGCAAGGCCGGTTCCCGGACCATAGAGTCGCAAATCTCGGCGTGGCCGGAGAGACAGTGGAGGGTCTCCTCTCAAGGGTAGAGGGGATTATTAATGAATATCCGCGCCCCGACATGGTCTTTATCATGACTGGAACTAACAATGTAGCGATGGAAGACTTCGATTTTATGAGTAATTACAGGAATATTATCGAAAAGTTGTCCGATGCTTATCCAAAATCCGGAATTTTCATTCTTAGCATCCTGCCCATTATGCTGGACTGGATAACAGACGCTGACATATTACAGGTGAACCTGGCCATTGAGCAGCTTACCAGGAAAACAGGTGTTGGATTTTTGGATATTCACAGGCTCTTTGTTGATATTGAAGGCAACGCTGTAACGGATTACTTACTTGACGACGGGGTACACCTCAGTGCTCCTGGGTATTCAGTTTGGACAAAAGCGTTAGAGGGAATAGTAAACCAATAGAATATATATTTGATGCATTTCTCGCAGCAACAGGCGAAGACATATCCGATAAATTATATGCAGATAAAATTCCGTTTACAAAACGGGGTATTCCGGTTTATTTCTGAATAAATCAGCTCATAACACCGGCACTGGATTAAAAAAACACGATTACGTATATTTGTATACTAAAAGGCAATATGGTATTATATGTTTATTAATTATATTTATTAGCAGGAGCAGTCTTCCGCTGAAAATCTCGTGTTGTTCGGTAAATTATGGATGAAATCCCCGGGCGCAAATGAAGCTCGGCGCATTTCCGGTCAATTTAGCTGTTATATATCCCTTATTTCCGGAGGAGTAAATGTCTAAGACAGAACAGACTACATCCGTAAGCGTAATTATTCCTACTTATAACAGGGCCCACTTAATTGGCAGGGCGCTGAATAGTCTGGCGAACCAGACTTATAAAGATTTCGAGGTAGTTATTGTCGACGACGCGTCAACCGATGACACGGAGGCCTATATAAAGGGTTTCAGTGATTTTCTGAATATACAATATGTCAGGCATGAAAAAAACAAGGGGGAGGCCGCCGCTAGAAATACCGGAATAAGGGCCGCACGGTCCGAATACGTAGCATTTCTCGATAGTGACGATGAATTTGTTCCTGAAAAACTCGAAAAGCAGATGGCCGTGTTTCGGAGCCAGTCACCTATTCTTGGGGTCGTCTATACCAATATGCGTGAAATCAACAGTAATGGGAGTACCCGCATATGGGAATGCCCTACCCTTATGCCTGAAGACGGACTGGTCTATGAAAGGGCATTGAATTATGGAGTCTACCATATAGGAATCGGTTCTTCCATGGTCAGAAAGGCCTGTTTTGAAAGAGCGGGGTTTTTCGACGAACGCCTGTCATACCATGTCGATCTGGATTTTTTCATCCGTCTGAGCAAATTTTACTGCTTTTATCATATCAAAGAACCGCTTCTGAATTACTATATAACAGGTGACAGTAACCGCTGGAATAATCCGGCCCTCTTCGAATCGAAAAAGCTTATTCTTGAAAAATATTTCGATGATATCAAAAAAGACCCCGATTCCCTTTCACGGCACTACTACATGATCGGTCGTTTTTTGATCAAATGCATAAGCTTCAATGAAGGCAGACCTTATCTTATTAAGGCGGCCATCGCATATCCTTATAATTTAAGACGGCTGGCGTTTGTCATATCAACATTGTTCGGAGAAAGGTTTTTCAGATCCAGCAGGACACTAATGCGGAAATTGAAAATCGTGAAGCAGTAACTAACTACCGGACCGGGATAAAACCGTACTCGATTATATCCTGATTCCGCCGAATTTCAACGGCTTTATCCACAACCTTTTCAGAAATAAAACACTCAATACCGTAATCACTACAAGCACCAGCGTGTTTTTATGGAAATATAGAGCAAGCGCACCCGTTAAGAACTGCAATGACCAGATTACGATAACCGCCCTGGTGTCGCTCCTGTATCTTCTCCTGAGAATATGATGCAGATGCCTTTTGTCGGCCTTGAAGGGAGATCTTTTTTTGCGTTTCCGCCTTGCTATCGCAAAGCTTGTATCAAATACCGGAACAAATGTCATCAACAGCAGTGCCCACGGAGAGATTTCCGGATGTTCCTTAAGAATAATAATCGCCATTGTAGCAATCGAAAAACCGATCAGGTAGCTTCCGCCATCACCCAGAAAAATTTTAGCCGACGGAAAATTATATATAATAAAACCGAGCAGGCATCCAGCGAACAGCACAGCGAACAGAATCAGGGAATGACTGTCATACTTATATGCCAGAAAAGCGGCCTGCATGAAAAATATCAACCCGCATCCGGCGCTGAGGCCGTCCAAACCATCAATTATGTTATAGGCGTTCGTAACGCCCATTATGCAGAAAACCGTAAAGGGGATCGCGAATATAGCCGGGAAGTTGATCAAAAAGCCGTAGTTTGTAAGATACATCCCGCTTGCGACAACGAAAAAAATACTAATCAGAAGCTGAAGAATCAACCTGATCTGGAATCCCAGAGTGAACAAGTCATCTATAAAACCGACCGCAAAGATCAAAAAAACGCTAAGGACATGCCACCAGGCAATATATATGCCGACATTAAATCCAAATACCGGAAAATCCGCGACAAATAATATCGATAAAAAAGTGAGACACAGAATCAGCCCCCCTGTTCTGGGAACTGGCACGTGATGAATATTCCGGATGTTGGGAATATCCATCACGTTATACCTATTAGCCACCCACTTTGCAAGGGGGAAAAAAACCGCCGAGACGCAGACGGCGCCAATTATAAGGACCAAGTAGATCAATTAAAAATATCTCCTGCACAACACTGGATTATTTAAGATGCTTACGGTAATCTTCCGATGTTTTTTATTGTAAGTTATTTTTTGACCTGAAGCCAGCGTATCTTTTTAACATCTCGATCTTTTCCCTGTTCCCTGGATTAGTTGCTATCTTCTCCCGGTATTCAAGCAGGAAAGCTAAAAAAACTGAAAAGACAAACCCTATAAACGTACCGATAACCACCATCTGTCTTCTTTTGGGTTTATACCTCTTCTCGGGTTTAACCGCCTTGTCAAGAACCTGGACTACAACCGCATCCCTGGCTTCATCAAACTTTGCGGACTCATACTGTTTAAGGAAAATTTCGTATAAAGTTTCACTAAACTTCAATTCCCTATATTTTCTTATATATTCAAAACTCACCTTCGGCATGTTCTCAGCAGTCATCAAGTCGTAATATTTACTGCCCTTCCCCGATTCGAGTTTTTTCAGTTCCGCACGTAGCCCCCTCAATACCGCTTCAATCTTCTGGACGTCCGGATTATAGGACGTTGTGTATGTCTTCATGACCCTAAGTTCCAATTCCTTTTCCAGGATTTTGGCGTTCACTCTCTCGATGGATTTTATAACCGACTTGGCCTGTTCATTAATCTCAATAGCGCCTGTTCTGGACTGAAATTCCACCATATCTTCTTCCGCCTTTATCAGCGATTCCTTCGCGTCCTGAAGCTGCGCGGCAAAAAAGACCCTTCTCTGGGCCGCCTCGGTAATAGCAAACTGCTCAGTCAGGTTCATGAGTTCCTCGACAAAGGCATTCGCTATGTCGGCAGCCCTTTGTGGCTCGGTATCCTCGATCGCAATTGTTATAATACCGCTCCTGCTGCTGGATTTTATTCTAAGATTACTCTTCAGACGTTCAGTCGCATTCAGTATTGACTTGGAGCCGTAAACCTCCGCCAGATTGAACCTGGTCACAATATCCTCCATAATCGGCCGGCTCTGGATCAGCGCTACATAGAGCGCATTCGGACTGCGAAGAACAAGCATACTCTCCGTTAATCCGGCTGCTCCGACACGCTGGCCCATAAGCTGGCTCGCAATGCCAGGGCTCTGCTGAGGTCGCAATATCTTGGTCTCGGCCCTGTATATCCTGGTCATCATCAGACTTATTATCGCGGTGGCGACAGCAAAAGCAAAGGTCACAAGAATAATCATTTTTTTTCTTTTAAAAAAAATGATTACATAATCAATCAGGCTGACTTCATGATCGTTTTGTTTTGTCCCTAGTTCTTCCAATCCGTTTCTCCTTAAACAGGACCAAAAATTAAAAAACTACTTGCATCTGAGTTGATATTTACATTTTTCCGGCAACGATTGTATTTTATCGGGAGCACGCGAGGTAAGCCAGGGGGAAAATAGTTAGAAAGTAGCAATGAGAATCCCTGTTGTTACCGCAATCCGGTAAAGCACCTGGATAATGTCCTTGGTATTGCGCATCCAGGCTATTTTTTCAAGCTTTTCCGGAACAACTATTGTATCTCCGGACTCCACGCGAGCTCCACCTGTCTCCCACCCTGATTTGTGACTATTCCACGTGAGACCGAGAAAACCTCCACTGACCTTGGTCGCTGAACCATTGGCCTTTAGTATATATATATTGTCTTTATCGGCGTTTTCAGTATAACTCCCTGCAAGATCGATATAATCCTTGTATCCCTTGTCCTCCAGGTAAATAAAGGCTGTCTGGTTATATACCGCGCCTATAACCTGAACGGTGTTCGGATCCGTCGGGATGTAGAATGAATCACCCTCTTCAAGCTCTATATCATAGCTTGTTCCCCTGAGTTTCTCCGGTTCATCCAGTAGGATCGATATCCTGCCCTGGGCCCTCACCGTTCTGAGTTTCGCAATAAACTGTCTTTTCTGTTCCGTTCCTATCTGCATCAACCTGGCTTCATCCGAGGATGCCGCCGTTGATACCTGCGTCGAGCCGACGCTTAAAAGCTCCCGCTCAAGCCTGTCAATCATCTC
>VAPF01053892.1_pt1 | contig 21131 bp, 16 predicted proteins | sample 3393931 | NCBI WGS metagenome assembly VAPF01 (sample SAMN08290437, study PRJNA428436) | hydrothermal vent metagenome | isolation source: Deep-sea hydrothermal vent chimney | place: Atlantic Ocean: South-mid Altantic Ridge | depth 2773 m m | reverse complement strand
AGCAAAGCGCAGAGCGTAACGGACTAAGGACGAAAAAAAGATCAGACAGTCTTGAATTCTTTACGCGTTCAGCCTCGGAATCATCCCTAAAATAATCAAAGGGGTTTGAAAGACCAGCAAAGCGCAGAGCGTTAAAGCCTGGAAACAGAAGACCAGGACGGAAGGCAATACCTGCTGACAATAATTATAACCCCTTTCAGTTACACAGTAGCCCTTGTATCCAAACCTGAATGTGGGCAAGGATAAGTGTCTGTTTATGAGGCATTCAGTTTAACGGTCAACACTTACCGGGTCACCTCAAGCAGTCTGTTTATCTCATCTGATGCTTCCCCGGCTTCTTTTTCTATATCGGATTCAGAATCTGATATCGCCTTGCTGAAATATCTCTGGAGCACACTTGAAACAGCAGGATAGAGAGGCGTCCTGGGCCGGGGCCAGGCTGATAAAAATACATCCTTCATTTCTGAAAAATGAGGATTTGCCTGTATAACTTCAGCATCCGTGTAGAGAGCTTTTCTTGAGGGGGCCTTGCCTGATTTAACCGCCAGAAGTTTCTGTATCCTTTCGCTGGTCAGAAACCTTACAAACCTGAAAGCAGCATCTTTATTCTCAGAGTAACTGCTGATGCCGAGCTGCCATCCGCCCAGGGCTGAATAACTCTTGCCGCGCCTGAAACGGGGGAGTTTTGCGATGCCGACCTTCCCGGCTATTGAAGACCGTTCGGGATTATTAGCGACCTCCCAGGCATAGGGCCAGTTACGGTGAAATACCGCCCTGCCCTGTATAAAGAGATCGAGCGACTCCGGCTCCTGATATGTAAGGACCCCGACAGGCGCAGCCCTTCCTATGATTTTGTCCCTCACAAATCTTACAGCCTCGATCGCGGGTCTTTCATGAACGGCGCTATCTCCTGTTTCAGGATCGATTATCCTGCCGTTATTGCTCAAAATAAACTCCATCATGTCACAGACCAGTCCCTCGTACTGCTTAAACTGACCTGAGTAGCCGTAAATTGACGAACCTCTCTTGATCTCCTTAAGTACTATCTTCTTTGACTGTGACACCATCTCATTCCATGTCTTTGGTGGCCTGAATCCATATTTCTTAAGAAGGTCCTTTCTGTAATAGAGCACGCCTGCGTCAATAAAGAGCGGGATGCCGTAAAGCTTGCCTTTATACGTATTCGCGAGTATGGAACTTTCCAGAAACTCCTCCTTCCCGGACGGGGAAAGAAGATCGTCCAGAGGCATGGCCCATCCGGCAGACGCAAATTCAGGCGGCCATATGACATCCATGAAGAATACGTCAACGTCCCTGCTCCGGTTTTTTAACTTCTGTGTCAAAAGGTCATGGAAAGCGGTTGAAGAGTGGGGACCCACCTCGCGTATCACCCTGATATCAGGATTCTCACTCTCGAAAATATCATGTATCTCCTCCCAGACCTCGGGCTGGTTGGGTTTCCATGTAACAAAACGTATAATGGTTATGCCGTCGTCCTCTTTTTCTATCTTTTCCCGGCAAGCCGGCAGGGCCGGCAGAAGTACCAGCAGTATAAAAATTGAAAACAGGACCTTTTTAGACAATTTCTTCAGAATTACAGTTAACCCGATCATCTTCACCCCTCGTCATAAAAACAGAAAAATAAGCTACAGAACAGGATTCCCTTATCCTGCATATCAATTATTAATATATCACAGGATAATTATGAATTTCAGTCTCCGCCCGCGCTTTCACCAGAAATTGAAGTGTAAAAGCTTTAATTTTCACGGTTTAATCAGTATAATAAAGGACTATTAATCTTAATATAAATTAATACGGCTGAAGCAAATCTGTAAGAAATACATCTATAATAAAAACAATCGAGGTTAATGTTATGGACATAAAAACAACGGCGGTCATGGCAAAATCCGCGTCAAGGATTATTACTGTCACCCCTACCGGGCAGAAGAATTCCGTTTTGAAAAAAATGGCTGAACTGCTGGACCGGAACAGGAAACAAATAGTTGCCGCGAATAAAAAAGACCTGATCAATGGAGAGAAGCAGGGACTTCCCGCGAATATCCTCAGGAGACTGGGCTTTGATGCAAAGAAAGTCGAAAGCAGAATAGACGCGCTGAAAAAAATCATTGAGCTTCCTGACCCTGTCGGGCAGATAAAAAAAATGGAAAAGCGGCCTAACGGATTAATGGTTGGGAGAATGAGAGTGCCGCTTGGCGTGATTCTCATGATATATGAGGCCCGACCGCATGTCACGGTTAATGCCGGAGCGTTCGCCCTCAAATCCGGGAACGCGATCATCTTAAAGGGTGGTAAAGAGGCGAAGACCTGCAACAGGCTTCTGGGCAATTTATGGAAGAAGGCGCTGACTGCCTGTGACATGCCCGGAGACGCAATACAGTGCATAACAGTAAACCATGAAGATGTCTCCCGTCTGCTCACTCTCAGTGATTATATCGATCTCGTCATACCCAGGGGCGGCAAAGGCCTCATAAAGGCTGTTGTCGAGCAATCGAAAATCCCGGTGATCAAACACTTCGAGGGCATATGCCATGTTTATGTCGATAAATACGCCGATATGGAGAAGGCAAAAAGAATCACGTTAAATTCAAAGCTGCTGATGCCTGAAGTCTGCAACGCCGCCGAAACCCTTCTTGTATCCAGTGCCAGGGCAAAGGATCTGCCCGCCATAATCAGCGCCCTCAGGAAAGAAGGGGTTGAGGTAAGGGGCTGCAAAAAGACACGGAAGGTTATCAGTGATATTCTGCCGGCAACGGATGATGACTGGAGGACCGAATACCTGGACAAGATCATATCGGTCAGAACCGTAAAGGACATAGATGAGGCTATAGAACATATAAACGAATACGGCTCGGGACATACCGACACCATAGTCACCGAAAACTATACGAATGCAGGAAAATTCCTGAGGGAAGTCGACTCAGGAGTTGTCCTCGTGAATGCGTCCACGATGTTTGATGACGGTGAAGAACTTGGAATAGGGGCCGAAATAGGCATCTCAACAGACAAACTCCATGCGAGGGGACCGATGGGTCTGGAAGAGTTAACCACATACAAGTTTATAGTCCTTGGCGAAGACCACATAAAGGAATCATGATTAAAGACTCTGTCGAATATTTCCTGGAAAAGTTCGAAAAGGTCGAAGCCGAACGAGACCTGAAAAACAGGAGCAGGCGTATCGGTTCTGAGCTCAAATTCCCTGTTGTTCTTCCTGACGGCAGGGCCGCTGGCATCGAACAGACCAATGCCCTTTGGGAGTTTCTTTTCAGTAAGGGATGGGAACCACTGGTCGATCCCCTTACAAAAGAGGCTGTCGGCGCCACGTTGCAGGGAGAGATGAACGAGCACAGGGCATCCTGTGAGACCGGCTTCTGCAAGGTGGAATTTTCACTCGCGCATACGGACAATCTCATAAGCCTCCACCGCAGCATACAGGAAATCGAGAACCTGATAGCCGAATTCAGCGACATGTCCGGCGCTATTTTCCTCGGCTACGGCATTCAGCCGGTAACCCTTCCCGGAAAGCATCTGCTCATGAAGAAGGGCCGGAACCTCTTTTGGGACAGGCTGTTCGGCGGGAACGAACATATCCGACCGGAAGACGGTACTGACGTCCATCTTTTTACCCTCAGTGCGTCAAACCAGGCGCATATCGACGTAACTATGGATGAGTGCGTCGACGCCATCAATGTCTTCAACGGGCTCGCGGGGCCGCAGATCGCAATGACCGCAAATTCGAATATCTGGAAGGGAAAGGTAGACCCGGAATACAAGTGTGTCGGGGAGATGTTCTGGGACTGGTGGCTGAAGGATAACCATCATACCCGGTACGGAGTGCCCGAGAGAAGATTCAGAGATCTGGAAGATTATTTTTACTCCATCCTGGACTTCTCCCCTGTATATGTAAAGAGAGACGGCATACCTGTAGGACTACCCAACTGCCGCACCTTTTCGGACTTTTACTCATGTCGTCCCGGAGATATTAAGTGTGAAGCGGGATTATCAAACAAAAGGCGTTGCGGACTGACAGCCGACGGGCTGGAGACAGAGGTATCCAGTGAGAGACATGACCTGGAACAGCATTTCACATTCTTCTGGCATAATGCCAGACTTTCACGCTACTTTACGCTTGAGAACAGGATAAACGACCAGCAGCCTCCCGGTGAATTCCTGACTGTTCCGGCCTTGACACTGGGCATTATGGAGAATCTGGGCGATGCGTCAAGCCTGGTCAATGAATACCCCTGGGACGTGCTGAGGGAACTCAGGCCAGAGGCGGCCAGAAGAGGCCTCAAGGCAGAGGCCGGGGGGATCAGAGTTTCTGATATATCCGAGAAAATCGTCGCGATAGCCGGGGACGGCCTGAAAAAACGGGGCCTGGGAGAAGAGGTCTTTCTTGAACCGCTAAAGGAAAGACTGGCCGAAGGGTACTGTCCGGCTGATGTGGCAGCAAGAATTTTACAAACAGAGGGGACTGAGGGTTTTGTCAGAAAGTTTAAAACAGGGAACAAGACGAGCCCTTCCATATAGAAAACAGAACGGGCCCCGGAATATCTGATATTGTATTAAGGACCGGTATAAGCATGCCCTGCCATTATTCAAACTTGTGGACAATAATAAGGTTACAATAGTCCGACATGCAGAAAAAAACCATTAAAATACCAAAATGGCTAAGATACAAAAAGGGAGTAAACGAAAAGTCTCCGGTATGGTTTCTGGACCTTCGCGGGACCGGTTTTTCGCCTGATTCCCCTGAGTGGCAGGAGAAGGTCAACCGCAGGATTGAATCCGCCTTAAAGGATATTGACTTGCCACGGTGGAAAGAGCCTGTCCTGATCAAGTGCCACATCGGCGAAAATAAATGCCGCACCAGAATGCTTCCCGAGTTCTGTATTTCGACAGTCAACCACTTAAGGTCTTCAGGGATAAAAAAAATAGTCACGGGAGATACAACTGTGGCATATTCCGGAGACCGTGGCTATCATGACAACGGGAAAGACTGTACGCGGTATCTTTCACTTGCCGAAAGGCACGGCTGGACAGAGAGAGGCCCTCTCAATACTCCATTTGTGATCCTCGACCGGCCGCAGACCTCGGTAAAGGGTACCTTTACTTTCAGCCATGAAGCAGTGAAGCTGAACCCCGGAGACTCCTGTAGATTCAGGGAAGTTTACCTCTCAGGCGGGTTTGCCGCTGCAGGCGCAATAGTCAATCACGTTCACCTGACCCTGCACGATATGGCCCAGGTGGCCTGTGCCGTAAAAGGCCTGACAATGGGGGGAAGCAGCTACAAGGGCAAGCTCATCATGCACAAGTGCTATGCGCCTGTAATAGATGCAAAGAAATGCAAGATGTGCGGAAGCTGCGCGACAAACTGTCCTGAAAGTGCTTTAGCGTGGCGGAAGGGCGAAGTACCGAACCTCGAAAGAGACCGGTGCATAGGATGCGGTGAGTGCCTGGCTATCTGTCATGGCAAAAGTATATCTATGGAAGCCACGGAAGTTGAGGACTGGCTTAAAGGCGGCGACAGCCTGCCTTACAGGATGTCGGATTATATAATGGGAATGGCTGAAGACAGATGGGACAAAATCCTGAACATCGTCCATCTGTATAACATAACAAGGCGATGTGACTGCGTTGACCGAGTCCAGAAGCCTATAACTCCCCACATCGGATTCGTTATCGGGCGAAACCCGTTTGCAGTTGATCTTATGTCAACCTATCTTCTGCATGAAGAGTTCTACAAACAGGTCAGGAATGGATCAATAAAGGGCAAAAAATCTGTCAGGAAATCCGAGATACTCAAGATATTTTTTGCTGAATATCACGGCGTAGAACCATATATGTATATACAGAAAAAATACGGGATCACAGTCGAACCTGAACCGATAAGAATAACCATATGACCGGCCCCTGCGCCTGACAGGTTATGGAAAAGATAGTCTTCAGAAACGTCAGCAAAAGCTTCAACGGCTATGATGCGGTCATGGACCTCACGTTTCACGTAAATGAGGGAGAGACACTCGTCTTAATCGGGACAAGCGGCTGCGGAAAGACAACCAGCCTGAAGATGATTAACCGTCTTATCGAGCCGTCAAAAGGCGAAATCCTGATAGACGACAGGAATATCTCGGAATATAATCTCATTGACCTGCGCCATAATATCGGATATGTAATTCAGTCCGTCGGGCTGTTTCCGCATATGACCATAGCAAGGAATATCAGCATCGTCCCTGAACTGAAGAAATGGCCAAAAGACAGGATCGCCTCCCGTGTAAATGAACTCCTTTCGATGGTCGGGCTTGATCCGGATATTTTCCGGGATAGATTTCCGGCTGAACTCTCCGGAGGTCAGCAGCAGCGCATCGGAGTAGCAAGGTCACTTGCCGCGGATCCGCCTGTTATCCTGATGGACGAACCCTTCGGCGCCCTCGACCCTATCACAAGAGAACAGCTCCAGAACGAATTCCTTTCACTGGTCCGGAAAATAAAAAAGACGATAGTTTTTGTCACACATGACATCTTCGAGGCGGTCAGGATCGCAGACAGGATCGCCCTGATGGACAGGGGGCGGATCGTTCAGATCGGAGCACCTGAAGAGATTATACATAATCCCACGGACAGATTCGTTGTCGAGTTTCTCGGCAGCCACCATTTTCAGCTCTGTCTTCTATTAATAAAGCTTGAAGAGATAATGGCCGAAACCCTGCATTTCAAAACCGCGGAACAGGATATCGAGGCCATCCCCCACCTGAAAACAGGCCAGACTATACTCGATGCGCTTAACTGTTTCAAGCAGAACCCGGGTGAACATATCGCGATTAAAGGGGATGATGGAAAACTGAAAGGCTTCATAACCAAAAAGATGATAAGCGATAAGATCGTCGCGACTATAAAATAAGCATAGAGGTTTAAAATAAGAGGCATATTACTCCCCTCTTTGGCTGACGGCCACCCACGTCCCCTGGGAGATTTTGTTAATCATAAATGTCTCTATATTTCTTCCTGGGGCCGAGCAGGATCCGTGGAACAGGCACAATTGACAACCAGTGGTCATTCTGATAACATCTCTTTAGGTAGTTCGGGAACATTTTAGGGTTGCTATTGCCCACGTCTGAGGCGTCTGTCGGCAATGGTAACAGGGGTGGGACATAAGCAATTCACAGAAAGGTAGTTTTTCTCCGTGCCTGTGGCGCGCCACGAGATACAGGAAAACAGTCTTATGAGCCTGATTCTCATCGTGTCCGTAATAATTCGTCTGGCGGCGATGAGTTTGTCCATCGTGTTATTACGCCGTATAAAAGATTGGCGTATGGGATTTCTGACGGTGATGTTCGGACTGATGGCCCTGCGCCAGATCCTGACACTGCTGACGGACAAAAAATCCTGGTCCATTGCCGTTACCGACCACGCTACCGAACTTCCCGGCCTTATGGTCAGTGTTATGGCATTCCTGGCGGTTTTCTCCCTAGAGCATATTATTACCGAACGGAAATCAGCTATGGAAGAGGTACTTGAACGCAGAGACGAGAACACAAAGCTGGCCATTATCGCCAATGAACGGGTTGAACTCCAGAACTGGATAAATACATTTGATACATTCGTCGGAAAGTTCAATCCGGACGGCATCGGGATTATTTTTAACGAGGCCCCGATTAAAGCAGGGGGGCTTATTAGCAAAGACATAGTTGGCAAATATCTCCCCGACACTAAATGGTGGTCACATTCCAAAATAGAGCGGGAACGAATTATTGAATGCATTGAAAGAGCAAAGTCAGGTCTGTCAAGCAGAATAGAGACGACTTTCAGCGTAGCTGACGGCGGACAGGTACCAATTATTTTCAACTGTCAGCCCGTGATGGATGCCTATGGGAAGATCAAATATATTACCGCCGAAGGAAAAACAATTGTTGAAGAAGTAAAGTTACGTGATGCTCTGCAGAAAGAAAAGGAACACCTCGAAAAAAGGGTAGAGGAACGTACTTCGGAGTTGGTCACCGCAAATGACAGCTTAAAAAAGGAAATTACAGAACGTAAGCAGGCCCAGGCCCATATTCAGCATTTACAGCGGGTGCTGATGGCGATCAGGGATGTTAATCAGCTCATCGTTCATGAAAAAAACCTTAAAAAACTATTGCAGGGAATCTGTGACATTCTCAATCAGACACGGGATTACAAGCTGGTATGGATAGGCTTGGTCAATGAAGACAATATGGAAGTTACAGCTGTTGCACAGTCCGGCTTTGAAGACGGTTACCTGAAATCGATAACAATAACCTGGGATGATTCAGTAACCGGCATCGGGCCGACGGGAACCGCAATTAAAACCAGAAAACCTTGTGTTATGCACAACATCGCCGAAAATCCCCGGTTTAAGCCATGGGGAGAAGAGGCGGCCAGGCGCGGCTATGGTTCGTCGGCCGCCTTTCCCTTGATTCATGAGAACAGAGTGTTCGGCGCCCTGAATGTATACGCGAATCTCTCCGGGGCCTTTGACGGGGAAGAGATCGATCTCCTTGTCGAGGTCAGCCAGGATATTGCTTTTGCCATCTATATTATTGAAGTCGAAAAAGACCGTGCACGCGCTGAGGATGCGCTGCGTAAGGCGCACGAGGAACTTGAAACCAGGGTATCCGAGCGGACGGATGAACTCAATAAAGCCCTGACCGATATGGAGTTGGCCAGAGACAGAATTGATGGAATAATCACATCCATCGCGGACGGGTTAATTGTAACTAACATAGACAACCGGGTTATTCTGATAAACCGGGCCGCGGAAGAACTGCTGAGTGTACGGGCCGATAACGTAATCAACAGGCCTATTGATTTTGCGATCCATGAAAAAACACTGAGGGAAAAGGTTAAGTATACCCTCGATAAAAAGACAACCGGATACCAGTTTGATTTTGAATTGCCGGGGATCGCCGCAGAACATCCCAGGATTATGCGTGCAATAACCTCGGTAATCCAGGACAAAAAGGGCGGCCAGTCAGGCATTGTTATGATCATTCATGATGTCACCAGTGAACGCGAAATGGACAGAATGAAAACGGAATTTATCTCCACGACGGCGCACGAGTTCAGGACCCCACTAACATCTATTCGGGGGTTTTCGGAGATACTGCTCACAAGGGACGACATCAGCAGTACGGAAAAAGAAAAGTTCCTTTTATATATTAACAAGCAGGCCATAAACCTGACACGGATTATCACCGAACTCCTGGATATTTCCAGGATAGAGTCAGGACGGGGATTCTCTCTGAACAGAACGATATGCAGCGCCGGTGAAACCGTTGAGTCGGTAACCTCATACTATCAGACCATGTCCTCAAGGCACATATTCAGTGTAGATCTGCACGATAAGTCTACGAAATTATTTATAGACAGGGAGAAAACCGAACGGGTATTAACAAATATCCTTGACAACGCGATCAACTATTCTCCGGACGGCGGCACAATTCTGGTGACCGGCGAAATGACCGAAAACAATTACAGGGTATCCATCAACGACCAGGGCATAGGAATGACCCCTGAACAGGTTGACAGGATATTCGTCAAGTTTTTCAGGGCTGACACCACTGCTTCAGCTCCCGAAGGAACAGGGCTGGGAATGACCATTGTCAAATACATAGTGGAAGCACATGGTGGAAAGGTTCGGGTGGAGAGCGAGCAGGGGAAAGGAACAACGGTGAGGTTTACAATCCCCATCGGAACCGGCAATAAATGAAAAAGAATATCCCGGAATGCTGAAAAAGATCATATTTCTCGAGCCTGACTTCAGGGTGACCTCCGGAGATGTTTCAGGAGAGGAGCGATTACGATGAAAAAAATTCTAATAGTTGATGACCTACTGGAAGTCAGAGATCTGGTAGAAGTAACTCTCAGAGTGGGAGATTACCTGATTCTTCAGGCCAAAAGCGGTGAGGAAGCAATTGAGATCGCCAAGGCCGAAAGACCTGAACTGATCATCATGGACGTCATGATGCATGGAGGAATCGATGGACTGGAAGCAACCCGCGCTTTAAAGAATAATCCGGAGACAAAAAACTGCAAAATCATTATTTTAACGGCCAGGGGGCAGGAGACAGACAAAACCAGGGGATACGAGGCCGGCGCCGACGACTATTTCATCAAGCCTTTCAGTCCTCTGGATTTGATAGAAAAGGTGGAGGAAGTTCTGGGTTAGGAGGGGGTTCATGGGCATGGATAAATCACCCGAGGATTATTCCGGTTTTAGCCAGATAAAAAAATACGCAAAAGATCTGGCTAAAGTTTACAGGGCTGAAAAAGAAAAGAGAAAAGGACTTGAAGCCGCAAACCAGCAGCTGATGAAATATGCCGATGACTTAAGTAAAACTCACGCCCACCTGAAATCAACTTACCGGGAACTGCAGGAAGCTTATTTCGATACAATTCAGCGCCTGGTTGTCGCAGCGGAATATAAAGATGAAGACACCGGCGCGCATATCATCCGGATGAGCCGTTACAGCGCGCTTATTGCCGAAAAGCTCGGGTTGCCTTCAAGGGATGTACAGAACATCTTCTATGCGACACCTATGCATGATGTCGGAAAGATAGGCATCCCGGATAATATTCTGCTGAAGCCCGCAAAATTGAACTATGAAGAGTTTGAACTTATGAAAAACCATACAAAAATAGGAGCTAATATCCTGGCGAATTCCAGGGCTGAGATTCTCCAGGTGGCCAGGCAGATAGCTATTTCCCACCATGAAAAATGGAACGGCAAGGGCTATCCCATGGGGCTTACAAATAATTCAATTCCCCTTGCGGGCAGAATCGTCAGCCTGCCCGATACCTTTGACGCCCTCACCTCCAAGCGGCCCTACAAAAATCCCTATCCCGTGGAAATCGCCTGTGACATCATAAAAAAAGAACGCGGAGAAAATTTTGACCCCGGTATCGTGGATGTCTTCCTGGAAAATATAGATGAAATTTTAAAAATCAGGGCGGAGGCGGGGATGGAAGATGGTGTGTCTCCCGCTGATTTTCACTGGAGTGAAAGAGACCAGGCTTAAAACGAAAGAACGTCGTAGCGTAACGGATAAAAGAAGTTCAATGTTCAATGTTCAATGTTCAGAGACAAAAGGCAAAAGGCTGAAAAGCAAAGCGCAAAGAATTAAGGATAAAAACACAGCAACTAATTGACCTGCTAATCAACTCCATGATTGACAAACACCTCAAATCAATCTATTATATATATAATAATTGATGCAGGAGTCAAATACATGCAAGACATCATTTTCGCGCTGCTTGATCAAATCATTCTTGAGGGGAAAAAGCAGGGTCTTGAGCAGAAGGACATCGCCCGGAAGGCAGGGATATCGCAGGAGACGCTGTCCCGCGCAAAAAAGGCATCCGACATACAGCTTTCCACCCTCATCCGGCTGGCAAATGCCGTAGGTCTGAGAGTGGCGTTGGTCCCAGGACACCCTATTCTCGAAAAGATTCTCTCGGGAGACGTGTTTAGTGAAAACTGACCGTGAAGCAGTTATCTGGACACGCCTGGGAATGCGGCCGGTGAAGATGGGGCGCATTTATGTGACTGACTCCGACTGCCGGTTCACCTATAGCGAAGACTTCATAAAGACCGGTCTGCCGGGTGTCGGTATAGTCTACCCCCCTGAAATCATTCAACAGACAACCATAGTCCGTCCCCGGAGTGAATTTTTTGACCTGCTGCCGCCAATTCAGTCCCTGATACCTCCAAGGGGTGAAAAAAATTTTCAGCGGCAACTCATCCTTGCTTACCTGGCCAAAAAAGGCATCAGCCCCTCACGGGGTTTTGATGCGGATTGGGAAATTCTGATGATGGCGGGGCACGGAGGGATAGGCCATCTGGATGTTTTTAACGACGATGAAAAGGCACTTGAGTGGTACTCCGTCCCGGCCAAACATACTCTTTTTGAGATTTCCGACAAATTCGGGTTCTCCCTGAAAGAATTCCTGACCTGGTTTGACGACGATGCCGAAGGATTCATACAGATCATTGGGGCCACACCCACCGTGGGCGGCGCAATCCCGAAACTTCTTATGACGATTCCCGAGTCCGGGTGGACGGGACAAGTCGGGCTTCCAGGTAAAATCGGTGTCCATGGCGTAACAGACGTGATTCTGAAATTTGAGCAGACAGGGAGCTACCCGGGGATAATAGAACTTGAGGCACTGGCCCTGGACATACACGAAGAAGCAGGATTCGATGTCCCCCGCAGGTGGAAAACCGTGATTAATGATATCCCGACATTCGTGATCGAACGGTTCGACCGTGATAAAAATTGCACCCCACTATTTACCGAGACACTCTATTCCATATTCGCTTCAGGCGATCAGAGCATCACAAACCCTTACAGTACCTCCTATGACGCAATCGGACGGGCCATCGACCGTTCGCCGATTGACCTGGTTTCGGACAGAAAATCCGCAAAGCAGTATCTTCTGAAACGGCTCCTGCTGGCACTGGTAACAGGCAACGGTGACATGCACATGGAAAACCTCTCGATCACAAAAAAAGAAACCGCCCTCTCCTTTTCACCTGTTTACGACCCGACACCCATGCGGGCTTACAGCATACATAATATATTAACACCGATGCCGTTCGGGCAATACGGCGAAGTCCACCTGGCCGAAGCCCTCCTGAGGTTTACAAGAAATCTTGGATTCAGGAAGAAATACCTGCTGGATTTGACAGAAGAAGTTCTTGCCGTGACAAAGGACTATACGGCCCGCGTCCGTTCATTAAAGAGTCTGCCCGCTAAAAACAGGGACAACCTGGTCTCCATTGTTGAGTCGGTCAAGTCTGAACTCAGTGCTTGCGCAAAAACAACTTAAATCCGAATCCAGCGGTAAATGGTTGTTGGAAGCAATATGATAGACTCTTCACTCATTCTCGACGGTCATTCCGGCAGTCCTTAAGCTGGAATGACAGGGCGAAAGTGGACACTTAAGCTTATTGAGAAACATAATCCTGAGTGGAAAGATATATATATATATTTGTAAGAATTCTGGATTCTCGATGTAAGTCCTCGCGAGAGTCGCGTCGACCCGCTCAAAAGACCACGGGAATGACAGAGGTGCGGACCGGGAATGACAATTGTGAGTTCTTATGCATAAGAATTACTCAAGTCGGCAAAAAAACAAGGCGTTTAATGAAGGATGCGTCAGCCTTTTCTTTTAAGGACACATGGACTATAATGAGTTTAGAAAAAGAGGTGATTGAATGAGACGATTAATCCCGGTAATGATTTTTTTTATACTTTCAGGTTTTGTCTGTATCCAGCCGGCTTTTTCATCGGATAAGCCGAATGTTGAGGAGATTATCCATAAAATCGACGGGATGTACCGTAGCAGGACGAGTAGCGGTGAAATCGAGATGACAATCATTTCCAGCCACTGGACAAGAAGACTGAAGATGGACGTCTGGAGCGAGGGCATGGACAAAACATTTATTCATATTACTTATCCGGAGAAGGACGCCGGCATCACCGCCCTTCGCATAGGCAACGAAATGTGGAATTATTTCCCGAAGATAAACAAGGTCATGAAAGTCCCGCCGTCGATGATGATGAGTTCCTGGATGGGGTCGGATTTTACGAATGACGATCTTGTAAAGGAGAGTTCCATGCTAAAGGACTACTCGCACAGATTAATCAGTCCTGAAGATGAAGAGCCGGGATATTACTACGTCGAGCTTGTACCGAAGGAGATGGTCCCTTCAGTATGGGGGAAAATAATCATCAAGGTCGGGAAAGAAGATTATATTCCTGTCCGGGAAGATTACTATGACGAAAAGGGCCGAAAGATGAGGGTCATTCAGTTTAAGGAAATAACATACTTCGGCGGTCGCCGCATCCCGGCAGTGCTTGAACTGACTCCCTTAAACAAAAAAGGGAGGAAGACCGTCATCAGATACTTAAGGCTTGAATTTGACCGGAAACTTGAGAAGGAAATATTTACACTCAGAAATCTTCAGAAGAGAAGATGATATCGTATCTCTGAAATGGTAATTGCAAAGATAGCGTTCCGGAATCTGTTCCGCCACAGAAGGAGGTCTTTACTGACCGGGTTAATGATGGCCGGGGGATGCCTTCTCTTTAGCGTCTTCATCGGCATGGTGGACGGAAGTTACGGACTCCTCATAGACATGTTCACCCGCGATCATACAGGTCATATCCAGATACACAAAAAGGGATATCTGGATAAACCCTCAATATACAAGATCATTGAAGACCCTGAAGCGGTCGGCGAAAAGATAGAGATGATACCCTCTGTAGTCTCCTGGGCCCCTCGAATCTATTCTCCCGCCCTGGCTTTTGCAGGCAGGAAGACGAGTGGCGTCCGGGTGATGGGGGTGGATCCGGCGCGTGAAGCGGAAACCACGAGAATTCCGAACAAGGTGAAGGCAGGACGATTCATCTCTGAAGAACCGTCGGATGAAATAGTAATCGGTGAAAGACTATCGAGGGTATTGAAGGCCGGAACGGGAGATGAGATCGCACTGATCGCACAGGGAGTTGACGGCTCAATCGCAAATGAACTCTTTACCGTGGTCGGCATTACCGGGCAGACAGGATCAAGCTTTGGCGGCTCAACGAGCTATATCAATATTGAATCCGCGCGGAGGTTCCTCTCCATGCCACGGGGCGCGCATGAGATCGCTGTAATACTCACTGATCAGGCGCTGGCTATTTCTACCGCAAAGCTTATCAGTCAGTCGATCAACCTCAACGGTGATATATTTGATGTTGATCCATGGCAGGTTGTGGAGAAACAGTTTTACCTGGCGATGCAGGCGGATATCAAAGGTAACTGGCTTACCATTATCGTATTCACCATAATAATAGCGATCGGGGTGCTCAATACAGTCCTGATGGTAATTCTCGAAAGGACAAGAGAATTCGGTGTATTGAAGGCGATTGGGACACGTCCCTTCCAGATTTTCATGCTGATCATTCTGGAGACGGCATTTCTGGCGCTGTTGAGCATTGTCCCCGGAGCGGCCGGAGGAATAGCGGCTAACTGGTTACTCTCTGTTTACGGCATAACCCTCCCTAACCCCGTCGACTGGGGAGGGTTCCTCTTCGACACAATCACCGCGAAGATAACAGTCCGCTCGATACTGATACCCGTGGCAGTTATTGTTTTCTCGGCTCTCCTTGTAAGCATACCACCCGCTATAAGGGCGGCTTGCATTAAACCCGCAGACGCATTGAGGTCGCAATAGGGCATGATGATACTGGTCAAGCTCGCATGGAGAAATATCCTTAGAAACAAAAGGCGAACGCTGCTGTCGGGAATTGCGGTCGGTATAGGGCTTGCGTCGATAATATTTGTGCAGGCGCTCTTTACCGGAATGCTCAACAGTATGGTCCGGACGGCGACCGACACCATTATCGGGGAGGGCCAGATACATTTAAAGGGATTTCGTGATACATATGATCCGGACAAGACGATCAGGAATTCCAAAGCACTGATGAAAGATCTCGAGTCGGAGGAGGTCCTCGAATACTTCACTCCAAGGACAATCTCCTTTGCCATGATCAGTTCCGCCGCCGGAGTTCAGTCGGTAATGCTCTATGGCATACAGCCGCTTACGGAACGCCCTGTATCGTCTGTGGATGATGCTATTATCGAAGGGAACTACCTCGGTCCCGAAGAGACGGGAATGATACTGATCGGTTCAAAAACCGCCTCGACTCTCGAGGTGGAGATCGGCGACCGTATTGTGGTTACCACGGCCCAGGCCCATACGGGGGAGCTTGCCCAGGAGATGTTCAGGGTCGGGGGGATCTTCCATTTCGGTAGCAGGGAGGCGGATTCCGGACTCGTTTTTGTCAATCTGAAGAAGGCCCAGGGCCTTCTCGGACTCGGTGAGGATATTCATGAGATCGCACTAAAGTTCAGGAGCCTGGATATGGCTGGTGACACCTCCCTTTATTTCTGGAAAAAATACTCGCATGATGGAAATGAGGCGATCGGGTGGAAGGTTATGGTTCCCCAGCTTGAGAGTGTTGTGGAGATGTCTCATATATCGATGGGGATAACGATGCTGCTCGTCTTCGGTATAGTCGGGCTGACGATTATGAACTCCCTCTTTATGTCACTATATGAAAGGATGTTTGAGTTCGGGTTACTCAGGGCGCTTGGGACCAGACCACTCAGGATGGCCGCCCTTATTTTTCTGGAGGCGGCGTCTCTTTCACTGGTAAGTATCGTAATCGGGTCTTTTCTGGGCCTGGCCGTTACATGGTATTTTTCCGTCCACGGTATCAACTACAAGGGAATAGAGTTTGCGGGTATTACCATTACGGAATTGATCTTCCCGGTGCTTTCGGTTGAACAGTTCACTCTTTATCCCCTGCTGGTCATGGTCTTTTCCCTCGCCGCGGCAATATACCCCGCTGTCTACGCCGCAAAACTTACACCGGCGCGGGCAATGCGAAGAAGCATGTAGGGAGGAATAAAAAATGTCTGAAGAAGTTATAAGAGTTGAGAATGTGACCAAGGTCTATGGGATGGACGGAGTCGAGGTCAAGGCCGTAAGGTCACTGAATCTCGCAATAGGAAAAGGTGAATTCACGGCGATTGCCGGCCCTTCAGGATCAGGGAAGACTACTCTCCTGAACATTATGAGCGGCCTTGATATACCCACTTCAGGCAGGGTGATGCTTTCAGGAAAACCGATAAGCAGTATGAGAGGGGCTGAACTTTCGGATTTCAGGCGGGACCATATAGGTTTCATCTTCCAGTCCTACAACCTCATCCCCGTTCTATCAGCCCTGGAAAACATTGAATATGTGATGCTCCTGCAGGGTATTCCCCCAAAGGAGCGACGTTCAAGGGTCGCTTCGATCATGAAGGAGGTTGGTTTGGAAGGTATGGAAAAACGGAAGCCCGGCCAGCTTTCAGGCGGGCAACAGCAGCGTGTCGCCATTGCGCGCGCCATGGTCTCGAATCCTGATATTATTCTGGCGGACGAACCTACCGCAAATCTCGATTCCACCACTGGAGCGGCCCTGCTTGACATGATGCGTGAACTGAATGAAAAGAGGGGCATGACCTTCGTCTTCTCAACGCACGACAGCATGATCATGGAAAGGGCGAAGAGACTCGTGATGATGAAAGACGGCAGAGTAGACCGGGATGAGACAAAGGGATAACAGAAAAGTGACAAAGCGCTCTCCAGTTATGATCCCTGGACTTATCATCTTTTTTCTTATTTTGTTGAATCCCGTTGCTGAAGGGTCCACGTATGAAGTCAGCGGTTACCTGAAAAATTTTTTCCTTCTGATAGACGACAGCGGCAACACTGACGCTGAAGCCCTGGCGCTCTGGAGGCTCAGGCTGGATTACAGGCTGTCTGATTCGGTTTCCCTGGAACTCGCCTATGAACTCGCCCCGCAAGTAAGAGGACAGGATGATATCTCCTCTTCATATACAGGCAAGAAACCTCTTTCCTACCGGGTTTTTGACCTTGATGAAAGGCTGTATCCGGAAAACAGTAGCGGCGCTGGCGATTTAATCCTTTATCAAAACCTCGACAGGGCGAATATTGCCATATCAACTTCCGCCTTCGACATTTATCTGGGTCGTCAGGCGATCGCGTTCGGATCGGCCAAAGTTATAAATCCGACGGATATAATTGCTCCCTATACTTACACTACTCTAACAAAAGATGAGCCGGCCGGAGTGGATGCCGCCCGGATAAAGATACCCACCGGCCGGATGGGTGAGTTTGACATCGGGTATGTCCCTGGTGATGATTTTGATTATAAAGAAAGCGCGGCCTTTCTCCGTCTCAGATCATATCTCCACGAAACAGATGTTACGCTGATAACAATGGTCTTCAGGGAAAATTATCTCCTGGGGATAGACCTCGCGCGTTCAATCGGAGAATACGGAGCATGGCTTGAGGCCGCCTATACCTTTTCTCACGAGGAAAGCGATGAAAACTACGCCCGAATTTCCGTGGGGGGTGATTACAGTTTCACCGGATATCTCTACGCCTATATTGAATATCATTACAACAGCGCAGGTAAAGATAGCCCTGAAGACTACCCCGCCCTCCGCGGAACAACCGCTTATTCCGACGGCGGAGTATACCTTCTTGGCAGACACTATCTTGCGCCGGGGTTCCGGTATCAGCTCACTCCGCTCCTGATCTTTACCGGACAGGCACTTATTAACATCAATGACGGGTCCGTTATCGCCGCTCCGGCGCTTGAATACAGTCTGGCGGATGACATAACCATGCTTTTCAGCGCCTATGTCGGCATTGGTGATGGACCCTCCGGCAGTGGCATTCCTGAGAGTGAATTCGGTCTGTATAAAGATATGTATTTCGTATCACTCAATATTTATTTTTAGATACCGCCCCAATTTCAGTCTTCATGCCAGACACGGCAACAGTGATGGATTTCATGCCTCGCCCAGGGAAAGAATCGTCAATACTTGCATCGTAACAGGCTGCGGATTAAAATATACCGGGGTGTATACGCAGACTGAATTATGGATATAGGGAAGGAGGAGTTTGAAGCGGCGACGGCAATTCAGATCTACACGCTGATGTACAGACATTAAAACATAAAACAGCAAATATATTAATCCGCATTTTCAGACTAAATATATATCTTTTGAGATACTGAGAAAGGAACTAAAGATGAAACAGATTACATGGAACCTGAAATATCTTCTTAAGGGCGACAATGACCCTGAAATGGAGAAAAAAAGAAAGACTATAGAGCAGGAGAGCTACAGATTTATTAACAAATGGAAAAACAGCAAAGACTACCTTAAAGAACCCCCCGTGCTGCTGAAGGCCCTGAATGAGTATGAGGCATGGCAAAAGAATTATGGCACTGATGGTGATGAAGGATATTATTTCTGGCTGCGGAGTCAGCAGGACCAGAACAGCCCAGGGATTAAGGCAAAATATAACAAGATCGAAGAATTCAGGCGGAAGATCCAGAACGATATCCAGTTCTTCGAACACCGGATAGCAAAAATCCCGTTAAAACATCAGCGGAAATTTCTTGAATATCCAGGTCTGAAAAAATATGCGCATTTCCTGGAGCGTTTATTCGCGGAAGCCAAATTTCTGTTGAGTGAACCCGAGGAGATCATTCTGAACTACAAAAGTTCGACATCATACGCGAACTGGGTGAAGATGACTTCAGGATTTCTGGCGAAGGAGGAGAAAAAAGTACTCCTGGAGAACGGTAAAAGGGATGAAAAGACTTTTGCGGAAATATTAAGTCTGATGAACAGCGGAAAGAGGCAGGTAAGAGACTCGGCGGCAAAGGCGTTCAACATTATATTAAACAAACACGCGGATGTTGCCGAGGCGGAGATAAATTCCGTCCTGGCTGACAAACAGACGGATGACACACTCCGGAATATATCCAGACCGGATATGGCCAGACATATTAGTGACGACATCGACAGCGCTATAGTCGATTCACTCATAAAGTCCGTATCCGGAGGTTTTGATATTTCCTCGCAGTATTATGAGCTGAAAGCCAGGGTACTTAAAGTAAGAAAACTCAAATATCATGAAAGGAATATTGAGATCGGGGGTATCGACAAAAAATATTCCTACAAGGATTCCCTGAAACTTATTCATAAAGTTTTCAAAAAACTCGACACTGAATTCTCTGGCATCCTGACCGGTTTTGTCGAAAATGGTCAGTTGGATGTATATCCTCGAAAAGGCAAGGGAAACGGCGCGTTCTGCGCCCATCATCTCGCGTCTCAGCCGACGTATATACTCCTCAACCATACGGACAAACTTCAGGACGTATTAACTCTTGCGCATGAACTCGGACATGGGATAAACAATGAATTGATTCGCAAGAAGCAGAATTCACTGAACTTCGGCACTCCTCTCTCCACGGCGGAAGTCGCCAGCACCTTCATGGAGGATTTTGTACTTCATGAAATACTCGCGAAAGCCGATGACGAATTGCGTTTTTCTATTATGATGAAAAAACTGAACGATGACGTCTCTACGATATTCAGACAGATTGCATGTTATAAATTTGAGCAGGAACTCCATCATGATTTCAGGCGGAAAGGCTACCTCTCCAGGGAAGAGATAGGGGTGCTGTTCCGGAAACATATGTCCGCATACATGGGAACATTCGTTGAGCAGTCTCCGGGTTCGGAAAACTGGTGGATATACTGGAGCCATATCAGGATGTTCTTTTATGTTTACTCATACGCAAGCGGCCTTCTGATCTCAAAGTCGCTCCAGAACTCTGTGAAAGAAAACCCAGGGTTTATCGGTAATGTAAAAGGATTTTTATCAGCCGGATTGTCTGATTCTCCCAAACACATCTTCAGTAATCTCGGCGTAGATATAACAGACAATAAATTCTGGAATAAGGGACTTTATGAAGTAAAAAACCTGCTTCGTGAAACCACCAGCCTCGCTGAAAAACTGGGCAAAATCTAAATTATTTTTTAAAAAAAGAGGGAGGCAGGCTGTTTGCCTGCCTCCCCATCATCAATACAATCCGCGCTAATAGTTACTCACGAATTATAGTCCCACCGAATCTATCAATCAAATCAGCTCCGCGTTCACAATCAGGTCCGCGACAATCAGGTCCGCGTTCACAATCAGGTCCGCGTTCGCACGGCGGCTCTGTTTCCTCACAGTCAGAGTCGTCTGCGTCGGTTAGTCCGTCACAGTCATTGTCAAGTGAGTCATCACATGTGGTTTCCGGATCTTCCGTAGGTGTTCCGGCTACACAGCTATCAACTTCATCTCCATCCACACATAAAGTCTCTCCTGATGACTCACACACTCCCAATCCGCATGTTGTCGGCACTGATACATAGTCCTCGTCCACTGCTCCGTCGCAGTCGTCATCTATGCCGTCACAGGTGGTATCGTCGGTCGCCGTAGGAATGCAGACATTCGCACAGTCTGTGTCGGCCGCATCGGTCGCTCCGTCACAGTCGTTATCAAGTGTGTCATCACATGTCACCTCCGGATCTTCCGTCGGTGTTCCGGCTACACAGCTATCGCTTTCATTGCCGTTTACACACTCAAGCAGTCCGCTTGCCGCACAGACTCCGACTCCACAGGTTGTGTCTGT
>VAPF01014732.1_pt1 | contig 21137 bp, 16 predicted proteins | sample 3393931 | NCBI WGS metagenome assembly VAPF01 (sample SAMN08290437, study PRJNA428436) | hydrothermal vent metagenome | isolation source: Deep-sea hydrothermal vent chimney | place: Atlantic Ocean: South-mid Altantic Ridge | depth 2773 m m | reverse complement strand
TACCAAAACTTGCTTTAGAAGTGCTAAAGTGGCGTTTTGATGCCTTGCTGTCGATCAGCATACTGCGACTGAATGTCGCCTAATTACCGTTCTCCTTAGTAACATAATGCAGACTTACCTCGTTGGCGGCGCTGTCCGCGATCAATTACTCAACTATCCCTTTCATGAGAAAGACTGGCTTGTCGTGGGCAGCACAGCTGAAGAAATGCTACTTGCCGGATTTCAACAGGTTGGCAAAGATTTCCCGGTATTTCTACACCCGCAAACTCATGAAGAATACGCCCTGGCCCGCACTGAACGGAAAACTGGAGCCGGATATCATGGCTTTCAGATTCATGCAACGCCAGAGGTGACGCTGGAAGAGGATCTGCTACGACGGGATCTGACCATTAATGCGATTGCACAGGACAAAGACGGCAAACTGATTGACCCCTGTAATGGTGCAGCGGATATAGCAAATAAGATTCTACGTCATGCCTCACCTGCTTTTAGCGAGGACCCGGTAAGAATTTTACGTATTGCCCGTTTTGCCGCCCGCTATGCCCATCTTGGTTTTCAGGTAGCCGATGAAACCATGCAACTGATGGAAAAAATGGTCGCTGCCAGTGAGGTGGATGCGCTGGTGCCTGAGCGCATCTGGCAGGAAATGGCAAAAGCGCTGAAAGAAAGAACCCCAACACAATTTATTGAAATACTACGCGCATGCGGCGCACTGGCAAAAATCATTCCTGAACTTGATCGTCTGTTTGGAATACCACAACCGGCTGAACACCACCCCGAAATTGATACTGGAATTCACACCTTACTGGTACTGGAGCAGGCCTGTTTGTTAAGCCCCGATACCGATGTGCGTCTCGCTGCCCTGTTACATGACCTGGGAAAAGGCACCACACCCAAAGACCAGCTACCCTCACACATTAACCATGAAGCACGTGGTGCAAAGCTAGTCCTTCAGGTATGCAAACGGTTACGCATACCCAATGAGTATCGCGACCTTGCCGAGCGTACAGCGCGTTTTCATTTACATTACCACCGCGCACTGGAGTTAAAAGCGTCTACTGTAGTCAAAACACTACAACAGTTAGACGCATGGCGAAAACCGGAACGTTACGGAAAATTCATACTGGCCTGCGAAGCCGACTCACGCGGACGCCTGGGACATGAACACAGCAAACTTCCACAAAGCAACTTTCTGCGCCGAGCGCTGTCTGTCACAAAGGACATTAACACGAAAGAATTACTACAACAGGGCTATGAAAAACTGGCACTGGCGGATAAAATTCACCAGATCCGAACCAGCCGGATTAAAGCACTAAAAAACAGTATAGAATAGCCAGTCATAATCCACTGGCACATTTTACAATACATTACTAACAGGATGGATGAGAAGGATACTTATTGTTAAAAACCGTCAGCCGCAGGGATGCGGGTGTCGAGCTTACATGGAGATATTTACAACGTGTCTTAAACAATAAGTATCCTTTTTATCTGTTTCAGTAATAACTACGCATGACATCAGATACGCATGACAGCAGAAACTCTTATCCGCGTTAAAAACCTGTCCCGTTTTTACGGTGACTATGGCGCGGTTAATAATATTAGTTTTGATCTGGCTAGCGGAGATATACTCGGCTTCCTTGGTCCTAACGGGGCCGGTAAATCAACCACCATGCAGATGCTGACCGGTAATCTTGCACCCTCTGAGGGTGAGATTCACATCAATGGTTACGATCTACTGGAAAAACCCAGGGCAGCAAAAACCTCACTTGGCTACCTGCCAGAAGTACCGCCCCTGTATAAAGAGATGACGGTTTATGAATTTCTTTATTACTGCAGCAAACTTCATCGTATTGTAAAAACCCGTAGAAAACATTGCATTGAAACAGCCATGCAACACTGCGGACTAGAGAATGTTTCACAACGACTGATTCGTAATCTGTCAAAAGGATACCAGCAACGTACTGGTATTGCCCAGGCCATTCTGCATTCGCCTCCGGTTATTATTCTGGACGAACCAACTGTTGGACTCGATCCGATACAAATTATAGAAATTCGCAATCTCATTAAACAACTGGGCGAGAACCATGGCATTATTCTGTGCACGCATATACTCCCGGAAGTACAGGCAGTATGCACTCGTGTACAAATTATGAATCGAGGCAAACTGGTTTATGAAGCCGATACCGCCAGCTTCCAACAATCCGATACGGACTGGTTTGAAATTTCCCTGCAACAGCCGGTACCCATCGAAAACCTTTTATCCATTAAAGATATCCAGCAGGCTAAAGAAACCGGGGAACATAACTATCTTGTTCAATCTTCGCTGGCACCTGAAATACTTTGTCAGCGACTGGTAGAGCAATCATGGGGAGTATCACGTTTCTGCCCACATCACCCGACACTTGAACAGAAATTCATCGAACTCTCATTCAGCGAGAAACCCAGCCAATGATTTTTAATATTGCCCTGCGTGAACTACGCAGCATGTTTCTGTCACCGCTTGCATGGATACTACTTGCCGTAACGCAACTTATTCTTGCCTGGGTATTCTTTTCGTCGATAGATGTTTTTTTTAATATCCAGTCAAAACTTGCCACCATTCCGAACGCACCGGGAGCAACCGATCTGATTATATCGCCATTACTGGGAACAGCCAGCGTTATATTGCTGATGATTACGCCACTATTAACCATGCGTCTTATTAGTGAGGAACAGCGAAATCACACCATGACATTATTGACATCCAGCCCCCTGAGTATAACGGAAATTATTCTGGGTAAATATCTTGGTATGATTTTATTTATGCTTATCTTTATTTTTATGATTAGCTGGATGCCGTTTTCACTTTATCTGGGCACACACCCCGATACTGGAAAAATGCTCAGCGGTTTATTAGGCCTGTTCCTGCTACTGTCTGCTCTCTGTGCGGCTGGTATTTTTATGTCTTCATTAACCGATAACCCGGTAATTGCCGCCATCAGTACCTTTGGTCTATTGCTACTGTTATGGGTTATTAACAATAACACAAGTAACCAGTCTGTTACCATATTCCAATATCTCTCCCTGACCAGTCATTTTTCCAGCCTGCAACGCGGTATCCTCCGTAGCGCAGATATTGCCTATTATTTTCTCTTTATTGTTTTCTTTCTGGTGCTTACCATCCGCCAGATAGAAACTCGTCGGCTACAGAATTAATAATGCACTTATCCACAAAAACCCGTCGGCAATTACAGTTTCAAAAAATTGTATTTCTTATTCTATTTTCAACCATTATTGGTTTACTGGCATGGTTGAGTAACCACTATTCCACTCAGATTGATCTAACATCCAATCACCGGAATTCACTTTCCAGAACCAGCGTTGATTTACTTAATACCTTCGATGGCAAAATTATATTTAACGCTTATATACGCAACCAGACCACCCGCCAGGCAGTAAAAGAAATACTCCAGCGCTACCAGCAGATTAAACCGGATATTGAACTACATTTTTACAACCCGGATATCGCCTTTAAACAGGCAGAAGCCGATAACGTTGTATTAAAAAATAACATTGCATTTGTTATCCACTATAAAAATCGGCAACAGAATATTTATTCCTTAAGTGAAAATACCATTACTAATGCACTGTACCGATTAAGTCTTCAGGGCAAGCAAAGCATTGTATTTATCACCGGCCATAACGAGAGGAATCCCTTCGACAAAAGCAGCCGTGGCTATAGCAAACTTAGCAAGATACTTGAAAAGCGCGGCTTTAATATTGACACTGTTAATCTTTTAGTCCACCCGCTCAGTGGTCACACCAGATTATTGGTCATTGCTTCACCAGAAAAACAACTCGGCAAAGGAGAAGTTGCACAGATTTTAACTTATCTGAAACGGGGTCATAATCTTTTATGGCTGATGGATGTCGGGCCGTTGCAGGGACTAAAACCACTGTCCACTATGATGGATATTAAATTCCTCCCCGGTGTTATTATTGACAATAATACAAATCTTCGCCGAACACTTAATATCCAGCACCCGGCAATAATCCCGGTTATCGACTACCCCGAGCACCCCATTACCCATCAGTTAAACTATACGCTTTTCCCGATTGCACGCGGGATTCGTACCACGGGTATGCAGAACCGGTGGGAGCAAACCCCTATATTACGCTCTCTGCCAAAAAGCTGGGTTGAAACCAGTAATCTAACCGGAAAAATTACCTTTGACCCCGATAAGGGCGACATTGCCGGACCAGTCACCTTTGGGCTGGCGCTGGAACGAAAGATAAAATCTGCACAGAAAGCAACGAGAAATAGCAAGACATCACAACGTCTGGTTGTTATTGGTGATACTGACTTTCTTGCCAATAGTTATATCGGTGCAGGGGATAATATTGCATTAGCTACAAAAATATTTAACTGGTTAAATAATGACGACAAACTACTAAAAATTGCACCCATACGACACACAGATTTAAAGCTGGATTTAAATGATACCTGGATATCTGTTATTGGTTTCGGCTTCTATCTCGTCCTTCCCTTAACTTTATTAGTTGCCGGTTTTACACTGTGGTATAAAAGAAATAAAAGATAGCGGTTATCTTATAAATTATGCTAAAAAAAAACCTGCTTAATCTATTTTTACTCATTACAGTTATTCTGTTAATTCTTCTTGTTTTCCTCTCGAAAAAAAAAGACAAGCTACTGCCTTTACTAACAAACATAAATCCCGACAGTATTACAAAAATTATTATCCGTCATAATAACCACGAAAGCCTTATACGCAAACAGACTGTAAACGGCAAATCCTACTGGCAGTTTACGCAACCGATTAAAGTAGGTGCCAATGGATTTCGCCTGCAATCTTTACTGGCATTAATCAATGCACCCGTCCACGCACACTACAAGATGTCTGAGATCAACCCTGAGAGCATCGGTCTGGATAAAACCAGCAATAGCGTTCAGTTTAACGGGGAGAAAATCGTATTCGGTATTATTAACCCGATTAATCACCTGCGTTATATTCTATATAAACAACAAATTTATCTTATTCAGGATGTTTACTTCCCCTTAATTAACTCAGACTTCAGCACACTGGTTGCACTGAAGCTACTACCGCATAATAGTAAAATAAAAAAACTGGTATTACTTAATCAGCAGATCGAGAAAAATGCCAACGGTTTATGGAAAAGCAGTATCGATCTGCCTGCCGATACAATAGTTAATGTCATTCAAAAATGGGAAAACGTTCAGGCTTTTGGTGTACATAGATATATGCGCCGCCAGACTCTGGGTAAAATAAAGGTCTATCTGGAATCATCACCGACACCAATTGTTTTTCAGGTTACCAGTATCAAACCCTGGGTAATTCTTGCCCGGCATAAGCTGGGGCTGGAATACCACCTTAATAATGGTGCCTACAAGCTTCTTATTAAGCCGGTTAAGACAGACAGTCACCAGACAAAATCAATAAAACAGAAATGATCTCCCTCCTCTTTTTACTTTTTAGCCATGCCAGAACTACCTGAAGTCGAAACCAGTCGATTGGGCATTAAGCCCTATATTCAGCAACAGAAAATTGCCGATATTATTATTCGCCAATACAAACTACGCTGGCCCATTCCTCAGAATCTACCCGCTCTTGCAACCGGACAGACTGTTGAACAGGTGCAGCGTCGCGGCAAATACCTTATCCTGCCTTTACAGACCGGCAGTATTATTATTCACCTTGGCATGTCAGGCAGCCTGCATATTGTGGCAGCAGACGATCATGCAGATAAACACGACCACATTGATTTCTGTTTTGCGAATAAAAAAATATTGCGCCTGCATGATCCAAGAAAATTCGGCAGCGTACTGTGGACGGAGCAGAATCCCCTGAACCATAAGTTAATCCGTGAACTCGGCCCCGAACCTCTATCTGATGCCTTTACTACCGATTATTTATATCAACACACACGCCAGCGCACGGCAAGCATCAAAGCCCTGATGATGAACGGCCATATTGTTGTCGGTGTGGGCAATATTTACGCCAATGAATCCCTGTACCGGGCGGGTATCAACCCAAAGCGTAAAGCCGGCAGTCTGTCGGCTAAAGCCTGTCAACGACTGGTTGCTGCCATCAAAAATATTCTGACCGCTGCCATTAAACAGGGCGGCACAACATTACGTGATTTTACCGCTGAAGATGGTCACCCCGGTTATTTTTCCCAACAACTTTGCGTTTACGGCAAGGCTGGCCAGACCTGCCCCAGCTGTGGCAATACCATAAAACAGATAACCCAGCAGCAACGCTCTACTTTTTATTGCACCCGCTGTCAGCGATAACGTTATACTACTGGTAAATAATATAAATACGTAAGCCATAATGAAAAGACAAAAGTTAAAAGCAATCGTACTCACCTGCACTCTGCTATATAGTATAGGCAGTCATGCAATCGAAATAACACCATTGTTTGGCTTGCAGGGCGGGGGGGAGCTTATTGACCAGAGCACTCAGAAAAAACATTCTATTAACTCCTCCAGTATGTATGGCTTTATTATCAGTAAGCCTTACGAGCAGGGTAAAACGCTGGAATTATATTACAGTCACCAGAATTCAGAGATAAAATCCGTTAGCATAACACCGCCGCCGGCTATACCCTCGCCCACTACCCTGAGCAATATCGGGCTATCTGTGGATTATCTGCAAATTGGTGGCACCACCCCTCTTTCACATGAGAAACAGCTTACAACTTTTGCCAGCGGCGGGCTGGGAATTACCTATCTAACCCCCGACCCGTCTGGTCTCAGCTCGGAACTACGCGCTTCACTTAACTTCGGCCTCGGCTTGAAATGGCCGTTGAATAAACATATCGCATTACGCCTGGAAACACGGGCGTTTGCCACATTATTCGGTAATAATAGCAGTCTGTTCTGCAATGGTGGTTGCACACTTAAGGTAAAAGGAAGCTTCCTTTTGCAGGCTGAAGTCTCCGCTGGTCTTGCCATTGCTTTTTAATTTCTTTCGGATTAAAAGCTATAAACAAGCGTAGTAGCGAACTCTGTGTCTGTTCTCAGTATGCCTGGCGGTACATTTGACTTACTACGTATCGTATAGGTAATTTTTAGTGCAAGCTCGTCACTGACTTTTGCCTGCAACCCGGTAATTGACCTTGTCGTGGTAAAAATCTCCCCGATATCTGTACGCAGCTCCTGGGTAAATTTTGCATGGTCATTAATTACCCACCAGTATTTTCCGGATAACCGCAATAACGGCTCACTGGTTGAGGATTTATCATTCTCTTTATAAAATCTGATACCGGGGCCAATTTCAAGATCCAGTTCCATATTGGTTCGTTTAATAGCCTTACGCCCATAACCAACAGATAGTACATGTTCATATTTAAACCCACTAAATCGGTCTTTTTGCAGATCAACCAGGCCTAATACATAATCCCTGTTGCTGAACTTGTAATTTGATGAACCGGATAATTCATAACGTTCGGCTGACACAATAGACTGACCGGTAGCATTATCCGTACTCTGTGTTCCATAGCCTTCTACATGACCATGATGCCGCCATTTTTTGACCTCATAGGTGACATCTGCTTTTGCTGCTATCGTCTGCGTCTGGGTATTACCTGTGGTGCGAATAAGGCCTAACTCCGTCTGTGTTTTCCATGGTGACTTGCTTATCTTACCAGTCTTATCAGCCGCATGAACAACACCGACTGCCAGAGCACAAAGTGATATAAGTAAAAACTGTTTTCTCATTTTCTATTCCCGATCCTTTTTACACGCACACAATTTTTTTCAGTTTGTAACAATTTGTACGGAAAATAACTTACAATTACAAAATTGTCAAAAAATGTTTGAATTTCACCAACTTGTACTAAACTTGGTAGGTTAGAAGTAAATACCTGTAACAATAATGAAACCTGAGACACCAGATAATAGAGAGAGACGCCACACACCACGCCATGAGATTCACCTCATGGTTGATCTGGTATTGCAAAATGGCAGCATGCTTCCGGTACAGTCGAGCAGTATCTCCGATAGTGGGATTCAGGTAGTCTGTGATAGCTGGGCTGCACACGAAATCGAGCCTCGCGGTATTCAAACCCATAGCGTTAATCATATTAAAGTCAAAGTTGTACTGGAGCTACCGGTAGCGGATAATCAGAAAAAGCTCTATGCATTATGCAAAATTATATCAGCACGTCGCTTATCTCAGGATGAATACATTCTTAACCTTGCCTACATTGAGTTTGAAAACGGTACCGAGAAAATACTGGACAACTACCTCGATCAATATCAGCAAAAAAAAACCATCCTTGAAGCCATTGCATAAATAAAACAATGCAACTAGATGATTTTATTATATTTTACACTTTATCCCGATTAGGACAATAAAGCCTCACCCATCAGGTAACGGTCAATTTCACGCGCCGCCTCACGACCTTCATTTATTGCCCAGACCACCAGTGACTGCCCACGACGACAGTCCCCGGCGGCAAATACACCGTCAACACTGGTCGTATAGCGACCATAGTCTGCCTGATAATTACCACGTGCATCGTACTCCAGCGAGAGCAAGTCTGTCGCATAGTGTTCAGGACCGAGAAAGCCCATCGACAGCAGGATCATATCTGCCTGCCAGACTTTTTCCGACCCGGAGACTTCATCCATTTTCCACTGACCATCCACTTTCTTCCAGCTCACTTCCACGGTTTTAACACCCGACACATTGCCCTGGGCATCAGCCAGAAAAGCTTTTGTAAGAAGACAATACTGACGTGGATCATGACCGAATTTTACGCTGCTTTCTTCATGTCCATAATCGACACGGAAAATTAACGGCCATAATGGCCACGGATTATCTTCAGCGCGCTGCGCCGGTGGATGCGGCATTAATTCAAAATTTACCACCGAGGCACAGCCATGACGGATGGATGTACCAATACAGTCCGTACCGGTATCACCACCACCGATAACAATCACATTTTTATCTTTCGCAGAAATATAGTTGCCATCGGTAAGGTTTGAGTCCAGTAAACTTCTGGTATTGGCGGTGAGAAAGTCCATCGCTGGATAGATGCCATTGAATGCACGACCGTCTATGTCCAGATCCCGCGCAGAGGTGGCACCGGTGGAAAATAACAGCGCGTCATTTTCCTGACGAAGCTTTTCAATGCTGATACCTTTGTCGCCACTAGCGCCAACATCAGCATTACAGATGAATTTCACTCCTTCTTCGGCCAGTAAATCTACCCGGCGCTGGACAATTGATTTGCCCAGTTTCATATTCGGAATACCATACATTAACAAACCACCCACCCGGTCAGCGCGCTCATACACGCTAACGTAATGACCGGCTTTATTTAGCTGTGCAGCGGCGGCAAGACCGGCTGGTCCCGAGCCAATTATCGCAACCTTTTTACCGCTACGCGTCGCGGGGGGGACGGGTTTAATCCAGCCCTGTTCAAACCCGTGGTCAACAATCGCCTGTTCGATATTTTTAATGGTCACCGGGGGTTCGATAATACCCAGCACACAGGCACCCTCACACGGTGCCGGACATACCCGCCCGGTAAATTCAGGAAAATTATTGGTCTTATGCAGGCGATTTAAGGCCGCCTGCCACTTGCCGGTATAGACCAGATGGTTCCATTCAGGGATCAGATTATTAACCGGACAGCCATTTGCCGACTGGCAAAAAGGGACACCACAGTCCATACAGCGCGCACCCTGTATCATAAGATGCTCGGTATCATGCTGGACGGTATAAATTTCTTCATAATCCTTTAGCCGCACCTTTACGTCCCGATACGGCTCTGTTTTACGTTTAAACTCCTTAAAACCTGTGGGTTTGCCCATTTACTTCTTCTCTAAAAATTTTTAACTAATAATTAAAACCTGAATACAAATTATGCCACAGCCGGTTGTTTGGTTTTTTTCATTTCCTCTAACACCCGTTTGTAATCGGTCGGCATTACTTTTACAAATTGCTTAATGGTTTCAGACCAGTTATCCAGTACGGTTTTTGCAACTGCGGAGCGGGTATAACGGTAGTGGTTTTCAATCAACGTTCTAAGCTCTTTGATATCTTCTTCCTGTTCCACTGCTTCCAGCTCAACCATACCCGTGTTACAGAGTGGCGCAAAATGCTGATTACAATCCCAGACATAGGCAATACCACCACTCATGCCGGCAGCAAAGTTTCGCCCGGTTTCGCCCAGCACGACCACCCGCCCCCCTGTCATATATTCACAGCCATGGTCGCCAACACCTTCCACAACGGCGCTGGCACCAGAATTTCTTACACAGAAGCGTTCTGCGGCAATACCGCGGAAATAAGCCTCACCACTGGTTGCCCCATACAATACGGTGTTACCCAGAAGAATATTCTCTTCCGCCACAAAAGTACTTGTTGCCGGTGGGTAAATAATAATACGACCACCGGACAGACCCTTTCCGGTATAGTCATTGGCATCCCCTTCCAGCTCAATCGTTACGCCTTCATACAACCAGGCGCCCAGACTCTGTCCGGCAGAACCATTGAGTTTGATATGAACGCTATCATCCGGCAGCGGCTGACCCTGACGGGCTTTTGCCAGTTCATGCGACAACATGGTACCCACTACACGGTTGGTATTAACCACCGGTAATTCCATACTGACAGCACTACCCTGCGCTATGGTTTCGCTGGCGCGTTTGATAATTTCGTTATCCAGTGCCTTTTCCAGACCATGATCCTGCTTTTTGCTGTGGTACACCCCTACTTTATCATGGGGTCGCTTCGCCATTGTCAGCATGGCGGTTAAATCAATACCTTTTGCCTTCCAGTGGTCAACCGCCTGATCGGCTTCCAGCACATCGACCCGGCCAACCATTTCATTTACCGTACGAAAACCAAGCGTAGCCATATGTCTACGCATATCCTCAGCAACCATAAACAGATAATTCACGACATGCTCGGGTTTGCCGGTAAATTTTTTGCGTAGCTCCGGGTCCTGTGTCGCGATACCCACCGGGCAGGTATTAAGATGACATTTACGCATCATCATACAGCCCAGTGTAATCAACGGAGCCGTTGCGAAACCGAACTCTTCGGCACCCAGCAAGGCTGCAATGGTAATATCCCGACCAGTTTTTAACTGTCCGTCTGTCTGTAATACTACCCGCGAGCGCAGGTCATTCATCACCAGCGTCTGATGGGTTTCGGCCACGCCCAGTTCCCACGGCATCCCCGCATGTTTGACTGAAGTCAGTGGTGAAGCACCCGTTCCTCCATCATGGCCGGCAATGACGATATGATCTGAAAAGGCCTTGGCAACGCCAGCCGCAATAGTCCCCACACCGATTTCCGATACCAGCTTCACACTGATACGGGCGGACGGATTGGCATTTTTCAGATCATGAATTAATTGCGCCAGATCTTCAATAGAGTAGATATCATGGTGCGGTGGCGGACTAATTAAGCCTACACCTGGGGTGGAGTGGCGAATCCGAGCAATATTAATATCTACTTTGGCCCCCGGCAATTCGCCGCCTTCTCCCGGCTTGGCACCCTGCGCCACTTTAATCTGTAATTCATCAGCATTGGTGATGTACCAGTTAGTCACACCAAAACGACCGGAGGCAATCTGCTTGATAGCAGAACGTCTGGAATCTCCATTTTCCATTGGCTGAAACCGGGCGGCATCTTCCCCGCCTTCACCGGTATTGGACTTACCACCTAAACGGTTCATGGCTATTGCCAGCGATTCGTGTGTTTCCGCCGAAATGGAACCAAAGCTCATTGCGCCAGTAACAAAGCGCTTGACGATTTCTTTTGCCGGCTCAACTTCATCCAGCGCAATCGGCCCACCATTAGCACCGTGCTTAAACTTCAGCAGACCACGCAGCGTTGCGCGCCGGGTGGAATCATCATCGGAAACACTGGCAAAGGCCTGATAGGCTGCTTTACTGTTGGTACGTGCGGCAAGTTGAATATTAGCAATCGTATCGGGATTCCACATATGCAGCTCACCACCACTACGCCAGTAATAATCACCGGGATTATCCAGTACCGGTAGACGCACCAGCTCGCGGGGCGGATAGGCTTTTTCATGGCGACGCAGGGACTCTTCCGCCAGCACATCAAGGCTTACCCCTTTGATCCGGCTGGCCGTTCCCCGGAAGCAGCGATTGATAATATCATCCCCCAGGCCAACGGCTTCAAAAATTTGCGCCCCTTTATAGGAATGCAGGGTAGAGATACCGATCTTTGCCATGACCTTAAGCATCCCCTTACCTACTCCCTTACGGTAAGCCGCGACAATGCCTTCATCATCATACTGCTCTTTTTCCAGCAACCCATCGCGCTGAGACTGGAACAGTGCTTCAAATGCCAGATAGGGGTTAATCGCATCGGCACCATACCCTACCAGCAAACAATGATGGTGTACTTCACGTGCCTCAGCCGTTTCCAGGACAATACCGATACGGGTACGCTGCTGATTGGCAACCAGATGGTGATGCACCGCACTGGTCGCCAGCAGTGAACTCACCGCAACGCGCTCGCTGTTCATATTACGATCAGAGAGGATAACCAGGCTATAATCCTCTTCTATGGCAGCGCTGGCCTGCGCACAGATATCATCTAAACATCCAGACAAACCATCCACGCCCTGTACACAGGGATAGGTAATATCAATAGTCCTTGTTTTCCAGCCCCGATACGTCATGTGCTTGATTGCGGCGAGTTCTTCATTGGTCAGGATCGGGTGTGGAACACGCAGGCGATGAGCATGTTGCTCGGTGGTTTGCAGTAAATTTCTTTCCGGGCCGATATAACATTCCAGCGACATCACCACTTCTTCACGAATGGAGTCAATAGCGGGATTAGTCACCTGGGCAAACAACTGCTTGAAATAATCATAAATCATACGCGGTTTGTCAGACAGACAGGCCAGCGCCGAATCATTGCCCATCGAACCGACCGGGTCACGCAGTTCGCGCACCAGTGGCAGTAACATAAACTGCATGGTTTCAACGGTGTAACCAAATGCCTGCATCCGCGAAATAATAGTCTCGGGGTTAAACCCGTGCGCTTCTTTATCACAGCCCAGCTCAGATAGTTTAATTTCCTGATTACTCAGCCATTGCCCATAGGGACGGCGCGTGGAAAAATCTTTTTTCAGTTCATCATCCGGGATCAACCGGCCTTGATCAAAATCAATCAGGAACATTTTGCCCGGTTGCAGCCGGCCTTTATGCTTTACCTCTGCCGGATCAACATCCACCACGCCAACTTCTGAGGCCATAATTACGCGGTCGTCATGGGTGAGATAATAGCGACTGGGTCGCAGACCATTACGATCCAGCACCGCACCGATATAATGACCATCGGTAAAGGCAATGGATGCCGGCCCGTCCCAGGGCTCCATCATGGTGGAATTAAATCGGTAAAAATCCTTTTTTGCCTGATCCATATTCTCATCCGACTGCCAGGCTTCCGGCACCATCAACATAACGGCTTCCTGCAGGCTGCGACCCGACATCAGCAAAAATTCCAGTACATTATCAAAATTACCGGAATCGGAGCAGTCGTCCTCGGCAATCGGAAATAGACTGTCCATTGAGCAGTCATAATCATCACTTTCGACCATTCCCTGACGGGCCGCCATCCAGTTGCGATTGCCCAGCAGGGTATTAATTTCCCCGTTATGGCTCATATAACGGTTAGGCTGCGCCCGATCCCAGGACGGGAAGGTATTGGTACTGAAACGTGAATGCACCATTGCAATATGGGAAGCATAGTCATCCGCCTGTAGATCGGTGTAGAAATCTTTTACCTGCAGGGCATTTAACATGCCTTTATAAATAATAATATGGGGTGATAATGAGCAAATATAAAACAGCTTGCACTGGGATAGCCTGGTACTGGAGCGCAATAAATGTGTACAGCGCTTGCGAATAACATACAGCTGTCGTTCAAAATCCCGGCCTTCGACCCCGACGGACGCAATATAAAGTTGCATAATAAATGGCTGCGACAACCTCGCAGTCGGGCCAATATTTGCGCCATCGGTATCCACTGGCACATCACGCCAGCCCAGACATTTCTGCCCCTGATCGGCAATAATTTCCTCAACCGCCGCCATACAGAACCGGCGTTGTTTTTCATCGGTAGGTAAAAAAACATTACCGGCGGCATATTTTCCCGCTGCCGGTAAATCAATATCCAAATCCTGTTTTGCTACCCGAATACAGAAATCGTGCGGCATCCCGGTGAGAATACCAGCGCCATCACCCGTTGTCGGCTCGCAACCACAGCCACCGCGATGTTCCATCCGCTGTAGCATAATCTCGGCATCGACAACAATCTGATGACTGGGCTTACCCTTGATATGCGCAACAAAACCAACACCACAACTGTCTTTTTCAAATGACGGGTCATACAGGCCCTGCTTTTCCGGCAAACCGTAACGCGGTAACCGGGATTCATGTTTTTGTTTTTTATTGCTCATAGTAACCCACAATCCTTCACAACAGCTTTGAGTACGGCAGACGGCTACATACAGACCACACCCAACTACAAAGCGTATAAATTCTCGAAATAAAACCTTCTTAAAATAAAATCAGTGTATTAAAGGCCGGAAAACCCTGACTAATCAGGGCTTTTCTGGCCTATTTTCTGGCCTATTTTCTGGTATAAATAAATCAGATAACTCACTGATACCTGGCACGCTATATCGCGGCAGACCGGACAACACAAATAACGGGCAAGGCCGCCCATTTTATCGAATTTCGGCGCCCCTGACCAGTACTGCACTCTAACACAGCCTGACAGGCCGCTGAAAGATTGCATTTTTATCGCTTTATATATAGACCTGTTTTTTTGTAACGATTTGCGACTAAAATCCGCGTGATAAAAAATTCACTTGACCCTGTACTATAGAAGCTAAACTCCTTTTAAATTCAGAGGAGTCCTGGCCTTCGGGGAAAAATATACAACCATCGTGGTTGCTGGCGTGTGCTGTGCGATCTGATTTTATCACTATCTGTACGATTTCAAAATCAGTGGGCTTCTGGAAAAATCCTGTATTGCCGAATGAAATATTCGGCTTAAATCCCACAGACTTCCAGCCAACAGTTAAAAAACTTCTCCGCATTACGCTGTAGATCCGCTGCATATTTTTCACTGTCTGCGCGTAATGCCGATACCGATATACCCTCCGTATCATGAATTTCACCAGTATGGCCGATATACCAGCGCTCCAGCCCGATGGCCGTTACCTCGGGATGAAACTGTAGCGCCAGCGCGCGCCGACCAATAGAAAAAGCCTGGTTTTCAAAGCGCTGACTGGATGCCAGCGCGGTTGCACCCGGCGGAATATCAAAGGTTTCACCATGCCAGTGAAGCATCTGTGTACTGGCTTCATCCAGCCATTGCAGCCCTGTTTCTCTACCCGACCTGTTTACCTGCAAGCCGTACCAGCCAATTTCCTTGCAACCCCCCGGATAAACCCTTGCCCCGAGTGCGCTGGCCATTAGCTGCGCCCCCAGACAGATACCCAGTGTTGGCAGGTCAGCCGCCAGTCGCCGTTTCAGCAGCCCCATTTCCGTCTGTAAAAATGGATATTCAGTCGCTTCATTAACACTGATTGGCCCGCCCAGTATTACAAGTAAATCGGTTGATAACGGGTCGATAATAGAAAGATCATCCAGTCCGGCTTCCAGGTAATGGACGGGAATTCCCCTGCTTTGCAGTACCGGTTCAAAACTGCCTAAATCTTCAAAGGCCAAATGTCTGATAACCGTAACTTTCATATACACCTACCCATGATTATAAAAAACGCCACGGCGAAAATCCGCCAGATGGCGTAGAATAGCACTTTTTTTCAGCCATAAACCAGACACCCGTTATGACCAGCGTATTGCACACCTCCCATATCAAAAGCCTGCCACTGCTACACAAAGGTAAAGTTCGCGACATATATGATATTGATGCACAACATATGCTGATTGTAACCACCGATCGGATTTCTGCTTTTGACGTGATTATGCCAACCGCTATCCCCGGTAAGGGTGCCATCCTCAATCAGCTAACACAGTTTTGGTTACACAAACTATCGCACATTGTTCCCAGTCATCTCTGCGACCTCACTCTTGAAGAAGTATTACCGGATACCAGTGAACGCGCGGAGGTGGCCGACCACGCTATGGTCGTTAAAAAACTTAATGCGCTCCCGGTCGAAGCCATTGTCCGCGGCTATGTGATTGGTTCCGGCTGGAAAGATTATCAGGCCAGCGGACAAATCTGCGGCATTACCCTGCCTGTCGGTCTGAAAATGGCTGATAAATTACCTGAAGCCATCTTTACCCCGTCAACCAAAGCCGCCGCCGGAACGCATGATGAAAATATTGACTATACGCAAACCCAGGCATTGCTCGGTGAAGAAATTGCCGAACAGGTAAGGCAAACCAGCCTGCGCCTGTACCGGGAAGCCGCTGACTACGCATTGGATCGAGGCATTATCATTGCCGATACCAAATTTGAATTTGGTCTCGATGATAATAACCAACTGACACTGATTGATGAGGTTTTAACACCGGACTCATCACGCTTCTGGCCGGTAAAAACCTACCAGCCCGGTAGCAGCCCTGAAAGTTTTGATAAACAGTTCGTGCGTGATTATCTGGAAACACTGAACTGGAATAAAACGCCACCCGGTCCTGAGCTGCCGGATGAAATTGTGACGCAAACGGCTGAAAAATATAATGAGGCAAAAAAACGCTTGCTGGAAGAATAAACACTGATCAATAATCTGCAATCAGTACCTGTCTTTTATAAAAAATAAAATATTACCCAACTGGAGCCACCTTTCAATGCAGGGTCTGTTTATTACCGGTACCAATACTGGCGTTGGCAAAACCTCTGTTGGCGCAAACATTGCCCGCCAGTTAGCAGACAGGAATATTACCGTCATCCCGCGCAAACCGATTGAATCGGGTTGCATAAAAGAAAATGGGGAACTGATTCCGCAGGACGCACTGGTTCTTCACCGTGCCGCTCAATATGTTGGTGATCTGTCAGAAGTCTGCCCATTTCGTTTCGAACCACCTGTTTCACCGCTGCGCGCCGCCCATCTTGCTAATAAAATCCTTACCACTGAACAGCTTGCGGCTATCTGTTTCAGTGGCAGTGAAAAGGGATTTTTACTGGTCGAAGGGGCCGGTGGCTTTTATTCGCCATTAGCGGAAAATGGTTTAAACGCCGACCTTGCCGTTGCCCTGCAGCTACCGGTGTTACTGGTTATTAACAACCAGCTTGGGGCGCTCAGTCAGGCTTTGCTGCATGCCGAGGCAATACAGATGCGAGGCCTTCAACTGGCCGCCATTATTTTAAATACCATAGCAAATAACGAAACAGCCATGATTGATAACTATATGAACAATGCCGCTGATTTGCGTGAATATCTACACTGCCCGCTGTATACCATTGCATATAGCGCTGAAGGTGAAGCAAAACTACCCGCAGACTTTATTGACTCACTCACCGTATCAGCATCGACGAAAACACCTGCAAGAGAAATTCGCTAAGGAACCGGAACATGGGACGAGCGCAGATACTATTTAACCTGTTGCCAGTCCTTCCAGCCAGGCCGACTCTCTGCCGCGTACAACAACGCCGCAACGACCTGCCTGTCGTAATGTGAATCTGCCTGTTCAAATAATAATTCAAGCACCTCTTTTATCGCTTTACCCGGACGATAGGCACGTGAGCTGGACATGGCAACAAAAGCATTTGCCACGGCAAGAATACGTGATTCCTGATAAATTGACTCACCACTGAGACCCTCTGGATAACCACTACCATCAAGGTATTCATTTTTCTGTTTAACAAACTCAACAACCGGTCCTTCAAACTCCAGCCCCTGTAATATTTCAACCGAATACTGATTACTTTTATGCAAGATGGATGATGCTTCGGGTGTCAGTGTCTCCACGCTGGTTAATATTTCTGCCGGAACCGAAAGTTTACCTACATTTGCCAGCAGTGCCGCCATGGATAATGCATTCATTTTTTCTTTGGGTAAATTCATCACCTCGGCAATGGCTACGGCTACTTCACGCGTACGCTCCGAATGATGCGCACAGTACGGATCATGAATATCCGTTAAACGAACCAGAGTCTGGATAATTGCCTCCATCATCCGATTATGCCTGCCCTGGGTATCTTTCAGGTCAGTAATATCGTGCAGTACATACAAATGTGATTGCTGATATTTTTTATACCTCAGTGCTACAACCGTTACATGATAATCATACCGCCGGCCATTAATTTCCAGGCGTATTTCCCTGTTTTTTATATCCTTATGATGCCTGATTTCAAGCAGACGTTTCGCGGTATCAGTATCATATAGATGATTCAGCGCCTTACCTTTTACATCATCGGTTCTCGTCTCCATAAACAGACATAGCGCTTGATTAACCAGCACCAGCTTCTGGTTTGAATCAAGCAGGAAAATATAATCGGTAATACTGTCGCCAATGGCATTTAACAATTCTGTTCGTGCCGCCAGCCGGTCGGTGATTTTTTGCAGCCGCAGACTGGTTGCATTACGCCAGATAGCAACAAAACTGACGGTGATAAAAAAGATAGCCAGTAATAAAATAATGAGTATAAAGCGCTGGTGTGATACCGACTCCCGCAATGCCTCACTGGTATTTATTTTTTGCACCAGTATCCAGTCAGTATCGTTAATCAGCCTGGAGGTAACCAGCACTTTTTTATTTTTATAATCACGCTTCAATGCAAACCCGCCCGGATGGTTCACTGCGTAGACCGTTGCCAGATTACTGTTATCCGCCGACTGCTGATGAAACAGCGCATAAGGTGATTCCAGTGGACTGATATAGGTCACAACATTAGCGTGCTTTACCGCTAATATTGTTTCATCACTAAAGGTGGTCAGCCAGTGACGGGTAGTTATTTTATAGAGTGATTTCTCGGGATTAATTACCGCTACAATCACGCCACGTAAATCACTGGCCGTCATCGCCTGAACAGCTCTTACCGGAACAGCTACCATAAAACGTGGCTGCCCGTCAGGTTCGTTATAAATATCCGAGATAATACTTTTTTTCTGCTGTAATACCTGGGTAACTATTTTCTCTACTTTTGCATCGTCTACAGGAAAATAACGGGTGGCCAGCAGGATTCGGTTTTTATTCACCAGCGCCAGGCCATCATTGATTTCCTGCGCTTTATTATTACTTACTGGCTTCACCGGAGTAAGCAAAGCAGAAGAACGCGCAGTCGCATTCAATAAATTTTTCAGGTGATGCAACTGGCCCGATTGCACTTCTGTCAGATCAGCCGCATCTCGTGGTCCGATTTCTGAAAAATATATCTGTACCAGTGGATTACTCGCCAGTGTCTGAAAAAGCTCAAGTTGTTTCAGCAGATCACTGTCTATGCTGCGCTTCTGTGATTCAGCAATAACGCCAAGGCGATCCTGCCAGTTTTGCAAATCACGTTGTTTCTCCGATGCCACATATTTAAACACCAGCAACACACAGATACTGACAAATATCAGCAACAGGGAGCTGGCAATAAGTGCTGCTCTATTTATTTTCAATGTTTTTTTCCACCTGAATAATTTGGCACATGCATCCACCAGTGTTTTTCATTAATCGAGTATATCGGTACATAATGGTATATTTTTGTATGTGAAAGCACTTCCGGAATCTGATTATCAAGGATAAGGATATCACCACCCCATTCAATTGACATAACAGCGTGTGCCGTATTCAGGTTAGTATCCTGAACAATCACTATACGCATACGATTCACATCAAAACCCAGCCATTTCAGCGATAACATTTTTATTATCGCATAATCCTCACAGTCGCCGCCATTTAACAGAAACTCTCTCGGCGTAGCCCAATAATCTGCTACACCATAATTTTCACTATCAAGCACATAGGTCTTTTTATTCGCGTAGTGATTAACCCGCTTAATTTGCTCCAGGGGTGGCAATTTGCGAATGCTATCAAGAAAAACCAGCCATTGCCTCAGATCGCAGTGGTTCAGGCGTTTTGCCTCACACACTCTTTCCTCTGCCATATTCCTGGCATGGCGTTTTAGTACGCTTACCCATTGAGGAAACAAGCCGATGCTGGATTTCTCAAACTCCTGATAACCGAACAGCGCTTCAGCACCTACCGGCATCGCCCAGATAGCAAGAACAGACAACAGTGTTATACTCAGCAAAAGTCGTTTTAAGATTTTACGCATTGACTGTTATAATACTTAACCATATATTTTTTACACACCAATAAATACACCAATGACTTATTCACTGAAGCCAAAGTTCACGTTAATTTTTTATCTGCTGATCATCGTTACTTTATTTATTAGTATAAGTGCATATGCAGATAATAATAGCTCTGCCACCACAACCAGCACTACCATGAATGATGAACAGATACAGAAACTGTTCGAAAGTGCGATGACAGAACGTAATAACGGTGAGATTTTTTCATCCATACAGACATTTGAATACCTTCTTAGCCGACGTCCTTCACTCAACCGGGCACGGTTGGAACTGGCCGTTAGCTATTATCGTGCCAGTCGCTACAAAGATGCGCTCCACGAACTACAGACGGTACTGAACGACCCGAAAACCCCGGAAAAAGTAAAACTCTCCATTCTGGCCTATCTGGGGCAAATTCGACGCGACCAGCAAAAACCGGCCAGCCGTAACCAGTTTTCATATTATGCCAGAGCAGGGGTACTGTATAACGACAATATCAATCTGGCACCATTTCGTGACATACCAAATATAGCCAATAATATTGAGATTACTTCACCTGGTATTGATACCTTTTTCAGCGCATCCCATCGTTACACACGCAAAAAACCGGTTAATGCCGCTGGCTCCGCCGCCTCTTTTCAATGGCAGAGTCAGGCATCATGGACCGGCGATAACTTCACCCGTAATAGTGATTATAATCTGAATGTTCTTAGCCTGAGTACTGGCCCAGCACTGGTGGTAGCAGGCCACTGGAGCGGTAGCGCCACCATACAGGTCGATCAGATCTATTTTGGAAAGACAACACTGGGAACCTACACATCACTAAACCCGTTACTTACTTTTGAACTGGGAAACTATCG
>VAPF01043075.1_pt1 | contig 21246 bp, 19 predicted proteins | sample 3393931 | NCBI WGS metagenome assembly VAPF01 (sample SAMN08290437, study PRJNA428436) | hydrothermal vent metagenome | isolation source: Deep-sea hydrothermal vent chimney | place: Atlantic Ocean: South-mid Altantic Ridge | depth 2773 m m | reverse complement strand
GTCGTAAATTTCCCAAATGATTATGACTATACAAGGATCACTGAATTCAAGCAGCTCTATTTACAGAAGCATCCCAGGACAACTATCTGCTACGAATATCCAAAAGCCGAAGGAGAGCCGTACTACCCAATCCCCAAAAAAGAGTATCAGGAAATTTATCAAAAATACAAAAGGGAAGCCGACAGGTTAAAGTCTGTTTTTTTCCTGGGAAGACTTGCCCAGTACAGATATCTGAATATGGACCAGGTAGTCGACGGAGCTTTAAATTTGTTTAAAAGTATATAATATAAAATAATTTGATATACTCACGCCCGGACCGCAAGTGCATATCCCACGGAAAAGGTGGGCGCCGGTGCAGAGCATCCGGCAATTTTTTAATTAAAAGGATGGACGAGCTGAAAAAGGGAAAAGTAGCTGCCCTCATCGTAACTTATAACAGGAAGGCCATGTTAAATGAGTGTCTTGGCGCCGTATTAAGCCAGACACGCCCGGTCGATGCCGTTTATATAATCGACAATACTTCCACTGACGGCACACCCGGAGACCTGGTTGACAAAGGCTTTATCGATCAGGAGTTATACCCTGCCGGAGCACCTGTGGAACAGGTAAAAATAATCCCTTCACCCCGTGGACCTGAAAATCCAGTCGCAATTCATTATGTGAGAATGCATGAGAACGCTGGAGGCGCGGGGGGCTTCCACGAAGGCATCAGCAGGTGTTACGATGCCGGATTTGATTGGTTCTGGATGATGGATGATGACGGATACGCCGATGAAAACGCATTGTCACGGCTGCTGGAAAGCGCGGAGAAAAACAACCTGCTCTTCTGCGGCCCACTTGCCGTTGACCGGGAAGACGCGGAGGCGCTGGCCTTCAGGCCCAATAGTCTCCGCCACGTGAAAAACAGCGCGGAAGCCATTAAGGCAGATGCCACTGACGGAGTTATTTATGACTGGATAACCCCTTTCAACGGAACGCTGGTTTCCAGAAAAGTGATAGATAAAGTCGGAAACATAAAAAAAGAGATGTTCATATGGGGAGATGAACGGGAATATGAGCTGAGGGTCCAGGCCAATGGCATCAGGGTGGGAACAATAATCAGCGCGAAACACCGGCATCCCGCGAGGCAAGGCAAGAGAGTACAGATAATGTTCGGACTGTTCGGTAGAATTATCGTCCGGCCGGCGGATAAGGTCCACATCTATTACAGGAACCTGGGCTACCTGACTGCGAAATATTATGGAAGAAAGATGATGTTAAAAACTTTGATAAGATATACCACCTATTATCTCCTGAATTTAAGATTAGACGTAAAGGGACTTACAGGATTTTACAGGTATTTCATAGATGGGGCCACCGACAGGTACCGTTTACCACCAAAACGTAAAGATTAGGTAATGTTTTTTATGCCCGGGATTTATTCCCGAGAGAAATATCATGAAAGATTTCACTAAAAAATTATCGGGATTTATACTTCTGTCCCTAATATTTATCGTGGGTGTTTCGATCGGCCTGCTGTTATGGAATAAAATAACCCTTCCATTCCATAACCCGTGGGGAATCGTCGGGACACTGGCGGCGATTAAATACAATCCGACTAACGACAGCCTCAGGTTTCTTGTTTTTATATTGTCACCTCTCCTTTTATTGACCACTATATTCCTGTTGAAATTCAAACGCTTCAATGAAATATGCTTTGACCGGCCAACAGAGGACATCACTCCCGATATCTCGGGCAACCAGGCCCCGCTGAAGCAGAAAATACTCGCGGGAGTACTGGTTATCTGCACTGTGCTGGTCGCACTCAATCTTCCGAACTATCTTGCTACCCCGAACAATGAATTTGATCCGTTTCATGACGGTGAATCACTTGGACCGGCCATGTCATACATGGCGGGCCAGACGCCATACAAGGATTTCGTATTCCTCCATGGCCTTTTTGAGAACCCGCTTCGTTCAGTCGTAGCATTCAAGCTTTTTGGCAAGTCAATAGGAGCTGAAAAGACGTTGGAGTCTATTTTAAAAATACTGAAAATGCTCGCGATGGCTTTTTTTCTGGTTCTGGTTTTCAGGGGAAACTACCTGTACGCATTTGCGGTTTTCCTGGTCTTAATCGCCCTGCATGGTTATCCATATCTCTCCAGACGACTCATAAAATTCAAAACAGCGGATGTAGTCGTGTTCTCTTTCCTGCTTACCATTCCACTCCTGCATAACTATATAAACAGCATTAACAGCCGGAGGATTAACATAAAAAAATTCTCCGTCGTCGTCTTTTTCTTTTCCTTCCTGCCGCTTGTTGCGATGGCCTACTCGGTCGACAAGGGGATTTACCTGCTGGCGACCTACCTGGTTGTATCGCCGCTGCTGTACTTCTTCTTTTTCCATAAAAGCAGGCTAAGGTCATACTATCTCGCCTCAGTTTTTTTAGGTCTTTTATCCGGAATATTGTTGTTGGTCTATCTGATGCGGGGCGGATTTACCGACTTCCTGAGTTTCACGTTCCTGATAATACCGAAATTCAGAGAATTATGCGGTGGCTTTGTCTATCCGATATTCCACAAGCGTTTTCTGTTGGTCTGCATCATTTTCGCGGCCAACACTTACTGGGTCATGTTTAAATTTCTGAGGGAACTTCACCTCAACGAAAGAAAAATATCGCCTGCAATAAAGGCATTTCTGGAGAAATACCTGATTGAATTCTCGCTGTTGTTTTTGTCACTCTTCCTATTCAGAAGCGGTTTGGGCCGTTCCGACTGGGTGCACGTCGCGTATAGCACTCCAGTGGCGTATATCCTGTCCATGTACATTCTCATAAAACACTACATCCACCCCTTTCTCTACAGGCACCAGCTCAACAGGTACCTGGCCGTTGTGGTGGCCGTTGCGGTTATACTTCTTTCCTCGGTCAATATTTATCGGGTCTATACCAAAAACCTGATTGTTCAAAACTTCCCGTATCAAATACCGGACTCAGAATTTATTCCCGATAAATATAAGGCCACAATCGCTTTTCTGAAAAACAATTTAAGCGGAGATGAAGAATTTTTCACTTTAACATCCGAGGCAAGCTGGTACTATCTCATTGACAAGCCCTCTCCAACCCGCTTTCCAGTCATAATCTTCGCCATGCCTTATTTTTATCAGAATGAAGCGATAGAAGATCTGAAAAAGAAGAACATCAAATTCATTCTTTATGAAAACGATGACTGGGTAAATTCGGTCAGCGGATTTACTTTTGACGGTTTCAGCAGTGAAGAGAGGTTGCCGCTAATTGTCAACTATATCAAGCAGGACTATGTTTTTTTCAGGAAAATAGATGATAATGAAATATGGATTAAAAAACAGCTTTAAGCGGGCGCATGGATGGAGACAAGGGATACAGACTATATAACAAGACTGTTTGATATTTCGATAATAGCTAAAAAACTATTTATTCTGTTCCTGTTATTCCTGCCCTTTCAGAACCTCCTGGTAAAAAATATCTTTCGCGGCAATGCGATCGTCCGTCAGATAACATCTTATTCCGATGAACTCTCTGCCGTTCTCCTGCTTATCGTCCTGCTCTCATTCATAGCGATAAAGCCGAAAATTTATAGAATGAAAGTACTGGAATTTCCGATATCCATACCTCTTCTGCTATTTCTATGCGCTGCTTACCTCTCGGTGATGCTGAACAGGGTTTACACATTACAGGGCGTTCTCGGTATTTATGATGTCCTGAAAAATGTCATTATTTTTTACCTGTTTGCCACGCTGAAGTGGCGCAGGGAAGAGCTGTATTCATTAATATTCTGGATTAAAGCCATAGTAATCCTCCTGGCGGTCGTTGGGATAATCGGGGAGATCATGACACTCACAGGGCTGGACGCGGGAATGCTTGTAAAGCTGGACAGAAAAAGAATGGGCTTCCACAGGGTCGCGTCGCTCACGGGAAAAGGCGGCATCAACTATCTCGGAATGTACGCGTTATTGGGCCTGTTTCTCTTCTATACAACCACCGCGAAAAAATCTTTGCGATACGCAGGTATATCGATAACGTTACTCCTGATTTTCCTGACCTTTTCGAGGCAGACCTGGATGGCGTTATTCGTTATGATGGTATTGACCAAAAAAAGATTGATCCTGCCGGGCTTACTGATCGCCGCCGGCGTGGTGCTCATATCCTTCAGGTCAGGCAGCGCCGCGGGAACCGAGCTATATTTACCGGAGGTCTATTATCGAAGTTTCGGATATCACGAAGCCTACACCCTTATTAAGCAAAATCTATTTTTCGGTGTCGGGCCGGGCATGTTTGGTGGTCCGGTTTCAGTTATGTTCCACTCACCATATTATGCTGACTGGCCCCAATTCTATTACAAAATGCTGAATAAAATAGGAAATATGGATTCCTTCTGGCCGTCCCTGGTGGCTGAAGTTGGAATTATCGGCAGCGTGTTCTACCTGATTATGTGGCTGATCTTCTTCCTGAAAATCAACGAAATGGCAAAATGGTTCAGACTTAAAGGCGATATCGCCCTGTATAATCTGGGACTAGTTTTCAGAAACTACATTGTTGGACTCTTTATTATGTGTTTTTTTACGGGATTAAATAAACCTTTCGTAACGTATACATATTTTGCTTTATATGGCATCTACCTGTCTTTATTTTATCAATACAGGGATCAGGAGAACCCGCCGGAAACGGCAATTCAGAACAGCCCGGGGGATGGCTCAAGTTAAAAAACGGGAGCATCCCGCCCCTGGAAGAACTCACAACCGGATAAACTTAATAAAATAATTTTAAAATTATTGTAAACTATTCTAATAGATATTATTTCATAAACACGTGTGTTCACAGTGTGCGGGTGTGGTTCAACCGATTTTATTGCAGGCACTCTCCAACTGTTATCAGTATCCACAAAAACAAAGATTTATGGAGGTCAAATTGAAGGCAGTAATTCTTGCGGCAGGATCGGGCACCAGAATAGGCAACCAGATACCGAAATGTTTAATGACATTACCGTCTGGCAACACCATACTTGGCAACCAGATAGATATATTAAAGAATAGCGGGATAAAAGAGATTATAGTAGTCGTGGGCTTCAAGAAAAATATTATTATGGAGCAGTATCCCGAAGTTATCTATAAATACAACCCCTTTTATCATGTAACTAATACCTCTAAAAGCCTGATGATGGCGATGGAGAGTGTAAGCGAAGACGATTTAATCTGGATAAATGGCGATGTATTTCTGGAACCGGAAGTGGTCAAAAGGGTTTTATCTTCAAAAGGCAATGTCATCGCGGTAAACAAATCAAAATGCGGCGACGAAGAAGTAAAATACATAACGGGCGAGAGTGGGAAAATCATTCGGATATCAAAAAACATATCCGGCGCCGAGGGTGAATCCGTAGGGGTAAACAAGATAACAGCGAGTCACTTCGGTCTATTTTCAGACAGTTTGCGAGAATGCGGAGACAATGACTATTTCGAAAAAGGTATAGAAATCTGCATAGATAAAGGAACGGGATTTTCCCCTGTCGATATATCGGATTGCGACTGCATAGAAGTGGATTTCATGGAAGACTTTGAACGGGTCAAAGAGATTTTGAAATGATACTTTCAATAAATCCATCCCGGGCCATCATCTCCGGAGACAATGCCGCTAATAAATAATAGACCTTAAATAACCGGACTCTTTCAGGATTTTATCCATACCGGACCAAAAAAGGACACATAAACACCCAGGACCACTATGCTAAAACTAACCAGGCTAAAAGCAAAAATACAGGAAAAAATCTTCTTAAACCCAGGAGTTCGACGCGTTCTGAATGGTGCGTACAGAGCGGTTTTTCAACAGGAGGGCAGAAGCGCCAGGAAATACCGCAACCAATATAGCACCAAATTAATAGTTGGATTCCCGTTATCACATTTATATTTCATGGAACATATCAGGGACCTGATTGATTCTCTCGCGGGGAATGAAAAAATTCATCCCATGCTTTTCAGCACAACAAAGTCAATACCGCTGACCAGGCATAAAAAAAACGAAATATTCAAATTTTTTTCATCAAGATATGGCATAGATTATAATAAAAACCTGTTCGCTTACCCATGGTTGAAGACTTCCGATATTAAACTGCTTTTTGTGCTGAGCCTGTCCACCTACGGATGCGAGCTTGACTGTCCCAAGGTCATGTACACACATGGTATGGCCGGATTAAATTTCTCCAAGGATTTAAAACATGTAAGGGATCTTTCCGAATATGACGCGGTTTTTTTAAACGGCCCATTGCATAAAAGGGCGCTACTGACAGCACAGAAAACACATGGGGGAAGATTGCCCGAGATGTACGAAATCGGGTACCTGAGAGGCGACAGGCTCATGAAACTCTCCGGCTCTTTTAACAGAAGCGGCCTGCTCGAATCCCTCGGGCTTCCAGATGTTCCAACGGCTATGTACGCGCCCACATGGGGGGAGTTCTCGTCCACTTTCGAATGGATTGATAAGGTCATCGAGGTCTGTAATGATATGGACATCAATCTGCTCCTGAGGCTGCATCCTTTCATGCTGACTGAACATACAAAATGGAAAACAGGAGGCATAAACTGGAACGAAAAACTCTCCGGTATAGCGGCACGGCATAAACAGGTAAGAATTGTAATGAACCATGATCTGGACGATATAATGCTTGCTTCCGATGTGATGATTACCGATGTCAGCGGAATGGCGCTCGAGTTTCTGACTATATCCAAACCCGTGGTTTTTCTGCCGGCGCCGAAATTCTTTGAACTCTATGGCACGGAAAGGCCGGAGAATTGGTGCAGACCGGAGTATGAAATTAAAAACAGGGCCGGGCTGAGGGAGGAACTGAAAAAAGCGCTTAACGGAGAAGGGTTTCTGTACCCGGTTGATAAACTGGTTTATAATAAAGGCAAGAGTCTCGAGGTTATGGTCAAGGGAATTGAGCAGGTCATCCGGGCCGGGATGTAATGTCCGGCGCATCTCAAACAGCGAACGAAAGAGAGGAAAAAGCCCGGTCATGACGACAGCATTTCATTATGATCGGGATAAACGGGCTTAACTCAAATGTTATCCACTGAAAAAAGAATTTTCATTATAGGCACGCAAAGATCCGGGACGACCCTGCTGCGCCTGATTCTGAATTCTCATTCGGAGATTTCCATTCCTGAAGAAGCGACGTTTTTAATGCCTCTTTTAAAGAAGAAATATCTTCACAAAAAAATAGCAGGCGATTCACTCAAGGCACTCCTGGATTATATTAAATTAAATGCCCAGTTCAAGCTTTGGAATTACGATCATGGCGACTTACTTCCCCGGCTTGCTGATAAAAAGCAGCTTATGCTTAAGGATTTAATTGATGAGATATACTACAGCTATTGCCATAGCAAAGGGAAAAAAATCTGGGGAGACAAGACCCCTTCATTTTTCCGTAAATTAGATATATTGCACGGTTTATTCCCCGAGGCCAAATTCATCCATATTGTGCGTGACGGCAGAGACATCTTCGACAGCTGGCGCAAGATGGACCCTTCAAAAAATAATGCGTCGGTAATAGCCCTTGACTGGAGTTACAAACTCTTTAAAATTGACCGGTCGTTCAAAAAAATACCCGAAGGCAACAGGATAACGATCCGGTATGAAGATCTGCTGGATGATCCTGAAAAAACCGTCATGCAAATCTGCTCCGTAATCGGAATCGGGTACGAAGATAATATGCTGAATTTTTACCGCACCAGCCATGACTATATCGGCGACCATCATTCCAGGTTAATATTCAAACCTCTGGACAGGAAAAACAAATATAAATGGAAAAAAAATCTTCTGCCCCGGGAGATATCCATCCTGAATTTCCTGGCAGGGCATTATCTGAAAAAATATAGTTATGAACTCAAAAACAATAAACTGAAACTTAACGATTTAATTTATATGTTTAAAGCATTAACCTCGGGCATCCCGGCAAGGATTATCCAGATACTCAGGATAAAAAAGACCGTGGAAAAGGCCGTAAAGAATGGTACATCAGTAGATTCATTGCCCGTAGGTAAAGCTCCCAAAGGCGCTCGTGATGAAAAAAAGACAGGGGGCGACAACTAACTCCGGGACCGAACTGGAGGAACGATATCTTCAACGCCCGGGCTTCAATACCCTGCCGGCAAGTTTTCCCACAGGCTGTCCTTCCCTGACAGCAACAACGCCGTTTACCAGCACATAATGTATGCCCTCGGGTTTCAGAAATGGATCATCATAGGTCGCCCTGTCCCTGATGTTTAGCGGATCAAAGATTACTATGTCGGCATACATGCCTTCCTTTAAAAGCCCCCTGCCCCGCAGGCCGAAAGTCTCGGCGGGCATGAAAGTAGACCTGTTTATGGCTTCTGAAAGGGTCATCAGTCCTTCATCCCGGACATATTTCCCCAGGTACCTGGGGAATGTGCCGAATCCCCTCGGGTGGGGCCTGCCTTTTTTTGTCGGGCCGTCAAAACATCTCGCGGAGCTGTCGGAACCTATCATGCAAAAAGGAAGGGAAAGAAACTTCTTGAGATTCTCTTCACTCATAACCGAAAATATACACCCCACCTTCAGTCTTTCCTCAACAAGAATCCTGAAAAAAAGATCCAGCTCGTCCATCTTCATATGTCTGCCGATGTCCGCGATCGTCACGCCTTCCATCCACCTGTTCTTTTCCGAGGCAACGGATGATACGACAACGTTTCGCCAATAATCTCCGGACACCATTCCGTCTACCATCTCTTTTCTTATCTTTTCTCTTTCCGTTGCATTCTCCAGACGGGCGATCTCCTCTTCATTGCCGCCTTCAACCGCCCATGAAGGCAGTATCGAATCAAGGTCGGTGCACGATGCAATGTACGGATAACGGTCAACGGTTATCCGCACCCCTTTTCTCCTGGCTTCATAAAGCAATCCGGTTGCCTCTTCAGCCTTGTGCCAATTCCGTTCGCCGGCCGTCTTTATATGCGAAATATTCACTTTAATGCCCGCCTCCCGGCCAATCCGTATGACTTCGTGCATCGACTCCAGAAGTGTATCGCCTTCGCTCCTCATATGGCAGGTATAGATCAATGATCTTTCTTTAAGCGCCTTTGAAATCAGGACAAGTTCCTCTGTCGTTGAAAATACGCCAGGCGGATATATAAGCCCCGCTGAAAGGCCTATCGCCCCCTGTTCCAGTGTAATTTCAAGCAATCCGGACATCCCGGCCAGTTCTTCTCCTGCAGGTCCCCTGTCACTGTAGCCGATGACAGAGCCTCTGATGTTACCGTGTCCCGCAAGAGTCGCGAGATTGACCGCAATACCTTTTTTCTCAATAATCCTGAAATATTCTTCAAGTGTATTCCATCTTTCACTGATACCGAATTCTTTCAGGTCGGCTTGACGTTTTTCAAGCACCTGGTTATATAAAGGGGCGGCCGAGACTCCGCAGTTTCCGTTAATCTCTGTGGTTACACCCTGGAAAAGCTTGCCTTCAGCACGGGGGTCCGCGACTATCGAAAAATCCGAATGTGCATGGACATCAATAAAACCCGGAGATACCGCAAGACCTTCGGCATCTATCACCATTCCAGCATCTCCAGCCTGAATGCCGCCGACATACCTTATTTTGTCGCCCGCAATGCCTATGTCCGATATAAAAGGCCCGGAAGCGCTCCCATCATAGACAAGACAGTTCTTTATCAGGATATCAAAAACGCTCATTCGATAATTCCATCCCGCCATTCACCCCGCTCTCGCAATAAATCACACGCTTTCCATTATACATTCAAGGTTTCTCTTCATCCGTCTCTTTTTTTTCGAAAAAACTCTCGGGAGATTGCATGCTTTTTATAAACATCGGCAGGAGAAACATAGATATAAATCTTATCCTGTCCCTGAAGCCATTTATATTCTTTTTCTTCATTCTCTCCCTGTACGCGTCGGATGCCGTATTTTTCAGTACCGGAAAACATTTTATCGTAAGCCCCATGGTATAAAAAAAGTCTTTCATCGGCAGGCCCAGCTTTTCAAGCGGGCCCAACAGTCTGCCGAGCGCGCTGACTATATCTTCCGTCCTGGTTGAGGCCAGTAGTATCTTTACGCCGGCTATCATGAGAAGAAGACGGAGAGAACGTGTAGCCGCGATATTCAAACCTTCCATGGTAATAACAAACGGCCCGATGGAAAACATTATTTTCCCGTACTGGTTTATCACGTTGCCGAGAAAAGTGAAAACAACAAAAAGGCTTATCGGAAGCCAGCCTGATTTAAGCTTTCGCGCAGGTAATCTTGCCAGGAACAGACAAAGCACGGCAAAAATCGCAACGTATGCTTTTATATTATCCAGGACAAAAAGCGAGATGACGAAAACCACATATGAGACGATCTTTATCTCAGGGACCAATCGTTTTCACGGTCGATGCGAGCATCTGTCCTTCCGGCATTGATGACAGGTATTTTTTAATTCCGGTTGCGATGGATTTAGCCAGGTCCGCCCTGTATTTGTCCTTTGCGAGTCGCCTGCCTTCCAACGGATTGCTCACAAAGGAGATCTCCAGAAGCGTCGAGGGCATGTCAGCCCCGAAAAGGACATAGAAGTAAGACCACTTCACGCCGAGATCGACAACATTTTTGTAGTTTCTTTCCAGACCTTTAACCATGCTCTTCTGCACGTAATTTGCCAGGGCCATTGACTCATTTCTCTTGTACTCTCTTGATAAATCACTAAGAATGATATCTTTTATGTCCATCTTCTTTTTTAAACGTTTCATCTGCTTCAGTGATATCGCGTTTTCCCTGGCGGCCACTTTCTGAGCCTCCTCGTTATCGGTCCAGTTCAGGAAATACGTCTCAATACCTTTTAGTTTCTTTCTCCTGCTGGCGTTGGCGTGTATGGAGACAAACAGGTCCGCATTTCTGCCGTTTGCTATAGCGGTCCTTTTGGGAAGTGGAATAAACACATCCTTTTCTCTTGTAAGGAATATCTCGATATTCGGGTCCTTTGAGAGTATTTTCTTTAATTTCAACGCCACATCAAGCACAATATCTTTTTCATAGAGCCTCCCGGGGCCGATAGCGCCCGGGTCTTTCCCCCCATGTCCGGGGTCAATAACAATCGTCTTCTTGACAGAGAAGGTCTTCAGCCCAAAAATGTCCACAATAATCCGTGATGGTTTTGCGAGGGTGAAAACTTTAAAATCAGTAATCTTTTCGAGATCGAGCACAACTCTTACGGTGTTTTTATCATGCTGTCCCGCCCTCACGGACTTCAACATGCCGTTTCCGACAGATATATTTTTCTGCAATTCTTTTCTGATGCTGCTGTTTTTTATATCAAAATAAAGCCTGTCCGGAAAAGCAAGCCGGTTATTAGTGAATACAGCCTCGTCCGAAAGGTCAATAACTACCCTGGTGTAGCCGGAATAAGACCAATAGCGTATATCGGTTACACCGGTTTTTTCAGCAGCCGGGGAAAAGGATGGGAAAAAGACCACGATTATCAAGAAAAGAGATGTTAGTATTATATTTCCGCATCCTGCTTTTTTAAATAATTCCAATAAATTACCTCCACACTGATTCATTGAACAGCCTGAACCGATGTTATTTCCGGCATCTCGTTTTTAATAGTCGATTCAATCCAGTTTTTCATTGTAAGGGATGACATCGGACATGAACTGCAAGCGCCTTTTAGTTTTATATATACTACATTATCCTTAATATCAACGAGTTCTATATCGCCACCCTCGGACCTGAGACCCGCTCTTACTTTTTCAAGTGCTACTTCTACTCTGTCCCTTTCCATTCAGCCTCCTCTTTGTTACATAATAGAAAAAAATTTGACAATATTCAAGTATTTTATTACGCTAGGGGAGCTTACCCCTTAAAAAAAATGAATATTCAGCTTCGGAGGTGCCTTTTGGAGAAAAAGAAATTCATATTTATTGTAAATCATTCGTTCGACAGGCCGGATATGGCGGCAGGTGCTCTTCAACTGGCCGTCAACATGAAGGCATTCGGGAGTGAAGTCGATTTTTTCCTTATTAATGAAGGTGTTATGCTGGCCCAAAAAGGTTTTGCCGAAAGCATCACCTGGCAGAAAAAAGATGGATTTTCACCTATCCATGAACTTCTGAGAACGCTTACGGAGGACCTTGACGTCCTTTTTTACGTCTGTGCTTCATGTCTGAAACCCTATGGACTCAAAGAAACGGAATTCATAAAAAACGCCTCTGTCAAGCCAGGCTCTTTTCTCGCTGAAGTGCTGCAGGAAAGACAGAGCCTGTCCTTCTGACCGGGGATTTTCTCCATTACAAAATTCTGTCGTCGGCTATACGAACCACGAGATTAGCGGGAACGGGAAAGGGACGCAAGTCTTCATCAGGGTGGTTTGAACGGCCGGACTTCCTCATTAATCGCATCTCTAATTTTTTATATATCAAAAAGACATATAGGGTATAATAAAAACCGGGTAACCTGAAATGTCAAAAACCGACATATATGAAGAAACAGTTCAAAAACTAAAAACATTTTTTGAAAAGAAAAAAGGCATATCTCTTATTTTTTTGTTCGGTTCTGTTGTGAGCAGACAGATGACAAATCATAGCGATATAGATGTCGGTATGCTTTTTGATGAAATTCCGGATTTTTATGTAATCAATGATGTAAAAGAAGATTTATCATCATTATTAAATAGGGATATAGATATAGTAGTTCTTAATGAAGCCTCTCCGATCATAAAAATGCAGGTACTTAAAAATGGATTATTAATTTTCCGGAAAGACAAAAATAGTTTTAGTAATTTTTATGGAGACACAGTTAAACAATATGATGACCTGAAAATAGTAAGAAAGAAATGCGAAGAAAACATTTTGAAAGGGAGAATATATGCCCGATAAAGATATTGTTCTCGCAAAGGCTGCTGCTGTTCAGAGGAGTTTAAGAAGGATAAAAGATGTTACCGCTCTAAATCCGGATTCCCTGGATGACTTGAATGCCCAGGATATCTTTATACTCAACCTTCAAAGGGCGATACAGTCAACAATTGATCTGGCAACGCATATAGTTGCCTCTGAAGGCCTGGGCATCTCGGATGCTATTAAGGGCAACTTTGTATTACTGGAAAATGCGGGAATAATTGATAAAACGATGTCATTAAAAATGCAGTCCATGGTTGGGTTCAGGAACATAGCCATCCATGATTATCAAAATATTAAAATAGAGATCCTAAAAACCATTTTAGTCAAACACCTCAAGGATCTCGAAGAATTCTATACCAGAATATTGCGTCACTTTAACTTTGTAGAAAAATAGTTCCTGTGAGCACAGCACACCGGAACATATGGTTTATGCTTTATATCAACTATCCGGGCTCAGCGGCCGGCGCGGGCATGCGCCGGTCCGCCGGAGCCCTCGGTTAGGAAGCGTACTTCAACCAGTGCACTTCATCATGAATTCGTATATTCCTCATGGCATCAGACGAACGAACGACCCTGAATTAATGCCGGTACCAGGGAGAACTACACCAAAGTTTGCAGGCCATACTGAAACATATGGGAAAACGAGTTTACTGTTGCATTCCACCTGAATCTCGTAGGCAAAACCTTCCGGGTATTCGTTGGCGTTGTGAGTACTCTCACCCGGATCAAGGGTCACCTCGATAGCGCCCGGTGCCTCAGGGACCTTAGCCGTTCCAACCTGGCACTTGAATACCGTAACGCGCGCCATTTGCTTGGTAGTGTCGTTGTTGAGAAGAGTCCAGTCCAGGGAACCCGAATTCTGAGGGAGGAGAAAAGGGCCACTAGTGTAGCAATGTTTGTACTTGCGGACAGGCCGCTTCTTAATGACTGCCTTTTTAGGAAGCACATTAATATCAGTCAGTCCCAACATCCCCGCCTCGAGTTTGGTTTCCGTTTTTTCTTTACGTTTGCGAATCGTCATCTTTGTCACCTCTCTCTTTGCAGATTGTTAAATTAAAGGTACACACAACGTATAGAGTTTTATCCGTAGTGCCGAAGTCATTGCGGATAAAACTTGTTGAACTGGACCTTCCAGCCATTTGAGTTACTTATCGTACAATATAGTTTATTTCTATGGGAATTGCAAATAGAAGCCTTCTGAAGAAAGTAATCTGTACGAAAGGATCAGCCCTCAAATTAACAAATAAGTAACAAGCCGGCATTGTTTTTTATCATCTCCAATTTAAAAACATAAACAGAAAGAATTACATGGAGAGCAGCCGGGCGGTAGAGTATCGGAGGTCAGCAGGATTTGGATGAATTCTATTACGACGAAAGGCATGTCCCGGCATTCCGGCGCAAATACAAAAAAAGACTCGAATTTTAAATGTAATTCGGGTATGCTCTATTAAGTATAATGGGAGTTGGAATTAAAGCAGTGGCAAATCCTTACCTTCCAGAACCCAGTTATTACTTCCGGAGGGGAGTGACCTGCACGGTTATATTATAAATTTATCTGACTCTCGTTATGATTTTCAGGAGGGACCATGGCTGAAAGACATACCCGGCGGCTGGTTTTAATTGTCGCCCTTGCGACACTTCTTTTTCTTGTATCCATTGCCGCGGCAGCGCCCATGGATGAAAAAAATATTCCGGGAGATCTTTTAGATTGGAAGTCCTGGGTCCTCCACGGAATGGATGAGAGGCTATGCCCCCCGGATTATAACGATGAAAATACCGTCCGATGTATGTGGCCGTCGAGATTAAAGCTGTATTTTGATTCCTCGGGCGGCAGATTTGAACAGGAGTGGGTTGTTTTTTCCAGAGGCTGGGCACCGCTTCCGGGACGAGGAGATATATGGCCCGAAAAAGTAAAGTCGGACAATAGACGCATACCAGTAGCAAACAGGAATCAGACACCGTTCATATACCTTACTCCTGGTAAACACCTTGTAAGCGGGAGATTTAAATGGACGGAGATGCCTGAAATGATCAGGATTCCTCCCGCAACCGGCATGCTCGCTCTTTCGATCAATAATAAGAATGTGGATTATCCCGTGATGGATAAAAACGGGCGGCTCTGGCTGCGGAAACGCGCTTTACCCGAAAATAGTGAAGACCGTCTCTCCGTAAGAATTTTCAGGCTTATAACCGATTCCATACCCCTGAAAATGACTACCCGTCTTCAGGTCAATGTTTCGGGCCGGGGCCGGGAGATCAAGCTCGAAAAAGTCCTGATGAAAGGCAGTATCCCCATGAGCATTAAAAGCCCTCTCCCGGCGAGAATCGGGAATGACGGCGATCTGCTTATACAGGTCCGCCCAGGGCGATGGGAAATTAATATTATTACACGATTCATCGGACCCATTAATAAACTGGGTCCCGCAGCCGGGGCCTTCGGGCGTGAAATATGGTCATTTGACCCGCAAAACCACCTCCGTATGGTTAAGATTGAGGGAGTACCGTCCGTTGAACCCGGGCAGACCGCCATGCCCTCCGAATGGAAGCAGTATTCGGCATATATCGTTGAACCGGGGGCGACCGTCACGTTCAGGGAAATACGCAGGGGAGATCCTGATCCCGCGCCCGACCGTTTAAATCTCTTCAGAAGCTGGTGGCTGGATTTTGATGGAGGGGGCTTCACAATACAGGACCACATCACCGGCACTCTGAGCAGCAATTGGCGGCTTGATATGAATCCACCGGCCAGTCTTGGCCGGGTATCCGTCAGCGGCGCGGACAGGCTCATAACCGCCGGTGAAGACGGCAAGAAATACGGCATTGAACTCAGGCGGGGGAAGCTGAATCTTGTTGCGGATTCAAGGTATGTCAAGTCAATGACCGCAATCCCGGCAGTCGGATGGGACCATGATTTCGACTCACTGTCCGGTGTGCTGAACCTTCCTCCCGGGTGGAGGCTGATTACGGCATCCGGCGTTGACATTCTGCCCGGCACATGGGTCAAGGGCTGGACCCTTCTGGATTTTTTCCTGGTGCTGATTATTGCCGCCGCTGTGTTTAAACTCAGAAACCTTAAATGGGGGATAGTAGCGCTATTGACGATGGTATTGATATTTCATGAAACCGGCGCGCCCCGAATAATATGGCTCCATATACTGGCCGCAGCAGCGCTGGTCCGGGTACTGCCCGACGGATGGGTTAAACGTCTCGTTTACATATGGGGAGGAGGGGCCGCTATTGTTCTGCTGGTCATGGCCATCCCTTTCACGATTGATCAGATCAGGACAGGACTATTCCCGCAGCTTGAGCTTCAGAGACCGTATACAACCGGGTCGGGATTCATGCCCAACGAAAAAAAGGTCATCGGAAAAAGAGGAAAAGTGGGCACTCCACCGCAAGAACGCGGTAACATCAGAAAAATGTATAAGAGCTTGGATTCAAAAGAATACTCCCGGGTTTTGAGCGGAATTGATGCATATAGACAAAAGGAAGAGATTTTCACCGGTGATCCCAATGCGCTTATACAGACCGGGCCGGGAATCCCCACATGGACGTGGAGGGCCATTAAAATGGAATGGAACGGACCGGTAAAGAGGGACCATAAGATCAGGCTGTGGCTGCTTTCACCCGCTCTGAACCTTATTCTCGCGTTCGTCAGGGTCTTTCTGCTCGCACTTATGATCATTGGAATAATTGAGCCGCGCGCAATGTGGCGAAAGATAAGCGGCAAAATCAACAGGACCTCCGCAATTGCTATGTTAATTTTTCTATTCGCGGGCGGCATATCCACGGCAAACGCCGGGGATTCCCCCTTCCCGCCTCCGGATCTGCTGAAAGAACTTCAGACCAGGCTGCTCGAAAAGCCCGACTGTTTTCCGAGCTGCGCCGATTTTCTCCGCATGGACCTGAAGGTCATGCCTGAAAGCCTGCGTATTCTCCTTGAGGTCCACGCGACCTCCCGGACTGCTGTCCCACTTCCCGGCAATTCGAGGGCGTGGTCTCCGGAAGAGGTCTACCTTGATAACAGCCCGCTCAGAGAGCTGTCAACGGACTCTGCCGGCACACTCTGGGCGCTCGTGCCTGAAGGGATTCATAATGTTATACTGATCGGGAAATCAGGGCCTGGAAATTCCGTACAGATACCGCTGCCACTAAAGCCCCACCACGCGACTTACTCGGGAAAAGAATGGAAAGTGCAGGGGATACACAGGGACGGCAGAGTCGAAAGCGGCATTCAGATAACACGCGTCAAAAAAGAACCGGGTGAGCGTCCGCCCGCGGACAGCGGCAACCTGCCCCCTTTCCTTCATGTTGAACGTATTCTGCACCTGGGGCTAACATGGCAGGTCGAAACCACGATAATCCGCCTGACACCGGTTGGCACACCAATAGCAGTCTCAGTGCCGCTCTTGCAGGGCGAGTCTGTAACCACTGCGGGAATTCTCGTTGAAGACGGAAAGGCGCTTATAAACATGGATCCTAAATCAAACAGAATATCCTGGAGCTCATCCCTGAAAACAGCCCCCGAGATTTCTCTGAGGGCGCCCGAATCTGTTCCATGGACCGAGACCTGGGTGCTTGACGCCAGCCCCATATGGCATTGCGAGCTTACGGGAATTCCGGTTATCCATCATCAGGACAAGCAGGGTGACTGGCGTCCAACGTGGAAACCATGGCCGGGTGAAAGCGTTTCAATCGGGACATCCCGCCCAAAGGCCATACCCGGACGGATGATCACGATTGATTCCGCAAAGCTGGTATTGACTCCCGGGCTGCGTTCGGACGAGGCAGTGCTTACGTTGAAGATAAGGGCCAGCCAGGGCGGACAGCACGAGATCACACTGCCCGAAGGCGCGGACCTGCAGACGGTCCGGATCAAGGGTAAAAGCCAGCCGATCAGGCAGGACGGGCAAAGGGTTGTCATACCTCTTCAGCCCGGAAGCCAGACGATTAATATTGAGTGGATCCGGGAATCAGAATCTTCCCTGCTGATCAGAGGGCCGGATGTAAAAATCGGGGAAGAGGCGGTAAATGCGCAAGTCACTTTCAATATGCCGCGAAACAGGTGGATACTCTGGACTTCCGGTCCAACACTCGGCCCGGCTGTTCTGTTCTGGAGTTATATCTTTATCGTTATTCTGATTGCGCTGGGGCTTGGGAGGGTGACAATTACTCCGCTCAAGACACGTCACTGGCTGCTTTTGAGCCTCGGCCTCACCCAGGTCCCGCCGCTTACGGCAATACTGATCGCCGGCTGGTTCCTGGCCATGGGGGTGCGTAAAGATCGTCACCCTCCTGAAAATGCTTTTCTTTATAACCTGACACAGACCGGGCTGATAATATGGACGCTGGTCGCCATGTCCGGCCTGTACATGGCCATTTCCCGGGGACTGCTCGGTATTCCGGACATGCAGATCTCGGGCAATAATTCTACACAACTTTATCTGAACTGGAGCCAGGACAGGATAGGTACCTCGATGCCACAGCCATGGGTGCTTTCGCTTCCCAGACTGGCATATAACATTCTAATGCTTTTCTGGGCCATGTGGCTTGCCTTCCGCCTTGTCAAATGGCTCGGGTGGGCCTGGGAAAGTTTCAGCAACGGCGGTGTATTGAAAAAAATAAAACTGAAACGTACCACACAGCCCCGGGTGAAAAAAACTGAACCGGAAAAACAGGAGCCGCGAAAGTAAGGGCTCGCCCAAAAAGCGGAAGAAATGCAAAAGCACCTGGTACCATCGCTTGAATTGGCCGGTCGAAGCCGGCATACTGTCTACTGGGAAGATGAAATATCTTCTATCGTTTTGAAAAGTTCGATAGAGGCGTCTCTGGGGCCGGTCTGCTCAAATCCTTCGATTCCAAGTCTTGTTCTTATCTGTCCCACCTTTATGCCGGTTTCAAACATTTTCCTGAAATAAAATAATGCTGTCTCTTCATGCTTCTCTCTCCGCTGAGGCGCGCCAAAGGGATTGGCGAAATATGTATGAACGAGACCCTTCTCATCAGTAGTACCCTTTGCTAATCTGGCGCCACTTCTGAAAACTGAAATGGCATCTTCAGAGTTTGAGAAAAAATCAATCGGCGGATGGTCTTCATTAATCTGTTCATAATTATTTGCATACAGCAGTATATCCACGGGGTAACCTTTTACTATATGATGATAACGGGTTATGGGTATTATCAGCCTGGCGTTTGTCTTGTCGGGATTCATGAAAATGCTTCTGTCGATTTCCTCGTAGGCATATCCGGGTTGTAAGTCATCAAGTCGCACGAACGCGCCAATTTCCGTCCCATATCCAACTATCTTTCCGTCATCGTTAATTCCAAGGGATCCCATATCATCAAAAATTATCCTCATTTCACAAATATGGTCCTCGGAAAGTAAGCGTAAAGCCTCAAGTGTCTCTGATTTACCCGCACCGCTGTCCCCGATTATTACAACATTGGCCTCTCCACCATTTTTGAGCTTGATATAAGCCATCGCGCCATGAACTGGTAATCTGCCCTTCTTCAACATAACTATATTATGCAGAGTAAGCGTCATCTTCTTGAAATAACCAAAGTAATCCACATCCTCTGAATGCCGAATAAGACCGACAAGTGTGTCGGTATCTCTGTCTTCATAAAACACAGTGTCTCCAGGGAGAGGATTGTTCAGGCCGAAAAGGAGCATTATGTCGGGACTTTTACCGTCAATATCATCATAGTCGGCAATCTCGAAAAGGTTGCTCAGCGAAAGGCCAAGAGAAATAAAATCACGATGAAAATAGATAAACGCAATTAATTCACCCACCTTTGCAGGGAAACAGAACCACTCATCAGGATTGAGCTGTATCATCTTTTCCGTTAACTCATTAATCTCTTCAAACCTGCCTTTTCTCTTATTCATTACAGGATAAAGAATTAATGGTGGTTCCGTGAGCGAAAGACGGATAAACGGGATGTCCTTCAATCCGGAATATATTCCAAGCGCCTTCCATTCTACCTTCTCAAGAAGCATTCCCATATTCGATCCGGCAGGTAACTGCCTGTAAACCCTGGGATTTTCTCCAATCAGATTTTCACTAACAGTTCTATACACATAGAGAACCAGGTCTTTAAACTCCTCGTTTGATCTTATAAACTTGGAGTGGTGGAGGCTGCTTTTTGCGTATCGCGACCTTTGGGGTGCTTCAATATAAATAAATCTTTCAAAGCTTCTCCAGAAGTTATATAGCTCTTCGATAAACTCATACAGGTATTCCTTCTCGGACAGGATCTGCTTATAGTCATTGTTCATCACAACAATTTCTTCTGCTGTATGACTTGAAAGAAGCCTCAACAGATTCACAAGAAATCCCGTCATTTCATCCCGTTTCAGGTGAGTCAGGTTTTCTTTCAGAAAGGCGAAGATTGAATTGCCCCTGGATGCAATCCTTTCAACAAAGCGATCAACTATATCTTCAAAAAGCTCACTTTTTAAAAGTTTCTCGGGAGTATCGCAATACAGCCTCCCATAGTCTAATATAACCTTCCGCCTGGTTATTACATATGGACTTTTTGTAACAATCATAACGGTTATATTAACACAGAGATTATATTAAAATCAGCAAAACAAAAGGTACACCCAATGGTACACAAAAAAATGCAATCGGACGCGGATAAACGTGGATTATCAGTAATAACACAGCAGGGGTCTTAGATAACCTCCTGTAAATACCATAGGTCGGGAGGTGAATTCCGTTTCTTGACACTGAGCGCTTAATCGCCTATACTACTAGTAGATTGAGGAGGTGATATTATGTCAACTGCCACTGTCCGGATACCAGAGGATAAAAGAGATATTCTAAAGATTATTGCGAGCATAGAAAAAAAAGAGATTAAGGAGATACTCTCTGAACTAATCGATGAATATATAGAAAGACATAAAGAAACCCTTAACATCCTTTCAAATCCTGAATGGGTAGAAATAGTTAAAAGAGGGAAAGATGAAGTAGTTAAAGACATCAAAGGGAAATCTATTAATGCCCTGGCAGATTGAAGTCAAGCCAACCGCGGAAAAAAATTACCTGAGGCTGGATAAAAAAACCAGAAAAAGAATCAAAAAAGCCCTGCAGGAATTAGAACAGGAAGAAAATCCCTTATTGCTTCATAATGTTAAACCCCTATCAGGACAACTTCATGGAGATTATCGTTTGAGAGTAGGAGACTGGAGGCTTTTATTCACTCCGGAGAAGACTAAACAACTCATTTACATCTACGCGATCCTTCCCAAGGGTAATGCTTATTAAAGGTGTAAACCCCGGGGTCAAAAAAGTTTTAAAAATATTTTTCCCAAATGACCGCATACGT
>VAPF01039037.1_pt1 | contig 21309 bp, 14 predicted proteins | sample 3393931 | NCBI WGS metagenome assembly VAPF01 (sample SAMN08290437, study PRJNA428436) | hydrothermal vent metagenome | isolation source: Deep-sea hydrothermal vent chimney | place: Atlantic Ocean: South-mid Altantic Ridge | depth 2773 m m | reverse complement strand
GGAACCGGATTTCCGTCGATTAACAGAATGCGTTTGTCACCGGCGCTGATTTCAGGAATAAATTGCTGCGCCATAACGGTTTTTTGTCCGTGTTCGGAAACATTTTCAAGAATAACGGAGAGATTCGGGTCATCCGGGCTCACGCGAAAAATAGAACGCCCGCCCATGCCGTCCAGTGGTTTTAAAATAACATCCTGCTGCGCCTGCTGGTAACGTTCCAGCACAAACCGGCGCAGACGTTGCATATCGCGGCTGACCAGAAAGGGTGTACAGCATTGCTGGAATAGTGTAATAAACATTTTTTCGTTATTATCACGCAAACTGGCTGGTGAGTTAACAACCAGGCTACCGGCTAATTGTGCCAGTTCAAGAATATAAGTTGTGGTAATATATTCAATATCAAACGGCGGGTCTTTACGCATAAAAATAATATCGAGGTTGGCCAGTTTAATATCCTGTTCCGCGATAACCTTATACCAGGCTGTATTGTTGCTGTTGGTTTTCTCGGTTAACTGAATTGTCCGGGTGCGGGCGTGGGCAGTAGCATTGTCCATATACAGGTCAGACTGTTGCATGGTATGGATTTCCCAGCCTTTACGCTGTGCAGCCAGCATCATGGCAATACTGCTGTCCTTGTGTGCTTTCAGGTTAGCTAAAGGGTCAATGACAAAACCTGTCGTTATGTGTGTTTGATTACCGGTCATTATTCAGGTGAGCCTTAATGGTTTGTGGTAATAGAGAACGGATATAATAGGCCTATTTAAGCAGAATTGTGTAAGGTAATACAACTGGGCTTACCTGTTAAAACAGATTAATAGCAGTCACAAAACTAAAAAATGAAGGAGTGATAAGCAATTTCCTGGCCAATACTTATGAATGTTTCCGTTAATTATTGGCAATAAGCCGATCATGGTCTACATTCAAAGTTACGATAGTCTCTATAAAGATATATTTTTTAACTAGATGGTATATTAATGACTGAAAAAATTGTTGCGATGAATGATCTAAAGGTAATGGTCATCGACGACAGTAAAACAATCAGGCGCACAGCAGAAAACTTGCTAAAAAAGGAAGGTTGCGAAGTTGTTACTGCGGTAGACGGTTTTGAAGCATTATCAAAAATTGCAAAAACCCGACCTGATATAATCTTTGTCGATATTATGATGCCGCGTCTTGACGGCTATCAAACCTGTGCGTTAATAAAAAATAATCAGACCTTTAAAATGACGCCGGTGATTATGCTTTCCAGTAAAGACAGTATTTTCGATCGCGCACGTGGGCGGATAGTCGGTTCTACCCAGTATTTAACCAAACCATTTACAAAAGAAGATCTTATTGGTGCGATAAAAGAATATGTCATCAATGAGTAACCTGTTTAATGTGTATTAAATCGGGAAATTTAATACATTCAAATACTAAAAAAGCTAACCTTAGTAGAATAAAACATCAGAAATAAAGTGGTGCAGAACTATGGCAAAAATATTAATCGTTGATGATTCACCAACTGAAGTACACGTATTGCAGACTATGCTTAAGAAAAATGGATATGAAACAGTGGTTGCGACATCAGGTGAAGACGGTGTTGAAATGGCAAAAACAGAGCATCCCGATCTGGTGTTAATGGATGTAGTTATGCCGGGGATGAATGGTTTTCAGGCGACAAGGCAGTTATCCAAAAGTGAAGATACGGCATCAATACCCGTTATTATGGTTACAACAAAAGATCAGGAAACCGATAAAGTGTGGGCAATGCGACAGGGGGCAAAAGACTATATTGTGAAACCGGTACAGGAAAAAGCCCTGATTGAACATGTCAATATGGTGTTGTCCGGTTAATCCGGTATAAAGTTGATGAAAATGATCCATCCATTTGATCTGTTATTCGATTTTGAACAACGCGTATTACGGAGTGATATTTCTTTACCTGAAGCTGGCAATATTGCTGCTGAATGGGTAGGTCTGGGTTTTCGTATTGGAAAGAATCGTTTACTGGCCGATATGGGGCAGGTCAGAGAAATTCTTGAACTACCCGAGTTCACTATGGTTCCTGGGGTGAAATCGTGGGTGATCGGAGTGGCTAATGTACGTGGGAGTCTGCTACCAATTATAGATTTAAAAGGCTATATATTGGGTGAAGATATTCTGAAAAGACGCAAAGGCCGGGTGATAGTGATTGAATATAAAGGATTTAATACTGGCTTACTGGTCGAAGAAATTTTTGGTATGCGTCATTTTGTTGAAAATGACGAAGTTCGGGAACCTCCTGAACTTGATGAGGCAGTTATACATTATATTGAAAAAAACTATAAACAGGGTGAGGAATACTGGCCTGTTTTCAGTGTTAAAAAAATGACTAATGAGGAACGATTTTCTCAGGCATCATTATAAAAAAATAAAAAATAGTTAATTATTTTAAGCATATGTAGCCGACGTTAGAAGCGGCCATTAGACAGAAGAACTGGAGAATACTCCTTATGAGCGCAGACAGAAAAAAAATCTCCATAGGTAAGCCACTTGTTATTATTGGTATCTTGCTATCAATTTTCATTATACTCATGCTTGCCAGCCTGGTTTACGTAGGAGATAAACGAGCGACCTTACAAAGACACGTTGAGCTTTCTGCTGAACAGTTTTTGCTTTCCCAGCAAATGGCAACATTTTCTCTCGATGCATCATCAGGCAATGAAAGGGCTTTTGATCGCTTGCAAAAAGCACGTACCCGGTTTGATAAAATTCTGAATATTTATCGTTCCGGGAATAAACATACCCCCGCATTGGCAAAAAATCTGATAGGCGCTCTGGATCCGGTTACACAGGACTGGCGTAGCTATCGTAAACACGTTGATATTATTTTAAATGGCAAAAAAGCTATTTCTGAAGTGCGTGATCTGTATCATGTTATTGACAGTTTTATCCCGCAAATGTTGACTTATTCCGATGAAGTGGTTGGTGTGCTGATGAAAAAAAAGGCATCGGATCGTCAGATCTACCTGGCTACCCGCCAGATGATGCTATCGCAACGGATTAAGAATAATCTCAATCAGGTACTGGCTGGCGGTAATCAAGCTGCCGCTGCCGCAGATCGTTTTGGTCGAGATGCCGCTTTGTTCGGACGAGTACTGGAAGGTCTATTAAAAGGGTCCAAACCCTTACGTATTCAAAAAGTGACTGATAAAGAAGCAGTCAGTAAGCTGCGTGAAGTTGCTATGCTGATTAGCGCGGTGAGTGATAATATCGCCGGAATTCTTGAGCTGTCACCGAAACTGTTTGAAGTAAAAGATGCCGCCAGTCTGGTTAGTGGTGACAGTGAACGTATCCTGAAATCACTGGAAACTTTTCAGGCTGTTATTGTTAAGCAGGGTAATGTGCTGGATAAAATCCAGATAGCCGGTATCGCCTTTGGCGGTATTGCCGTATTGCTGATTATCATTGGTGGCATATTACTGGTTAAAGATGCTCGGCGTCGTGAGCGTGAGGCGCTGGAGAATAACCGACGAAATCAACGCGCAATTTTACGCTTACTGGATGAAATGGCGAACCTTGCGGATGGTGACCTGACCGTTCACGCAACGGTAACGGAGGAAATTACCGGTGCTATTGCGGACTCTGTTAACTTTACTATTGATGCGTTACGTACACTGGTAACCACTATTAATGCGACGGCCAATGAAGTTTCAGATTCAACTGAAAAGACATTATATACAGCGACAGATCTTGCGGATGCATCCAGCCAGCAGGCACGTGAAATTGTATCAGCAAGTGCAGCGGTAACCGATATGGCAGAGTCAATGGTAGAAGTTACCACTGAAGCTGATAACTCAGCAGCGGTAGCTGAAAAATCGGTGGAGATTGCTCAGAAAGGCGTGAAAGTTGTTCGTAATACCATTGGTAGTATGGAAAACATTCGTGAAACCATTCAGGAAACATCGAAACGAATTAAACGCCTGGGTGAATCTTCTCAGGAAATCGGTGATATCGTTGGCCTGATTACCGAGATATCAGATCAAACCAATATTCTCGCATTAAATGCTGCCATTCAGGCATCGACGGCTGGTGATGCCGGGCGTGGATTTGCCGTGGTGGCGGATGAAGTACAACGCCTTGCAGAACGTGCTGGTAATGCAACCAAACAGATTGAAAGTCTGGTCAATACTATTCAGTCAGATACAAATGAAGCGGTTAAATCCATGGAAATTAGTACCGCCGGGGTAGTTGAAGGGGCGTTGATGGCAGAAGACGCCGGTGAGGCACTAAAGGAAATTGAAGATGTATCGGCTGACCTTTCACGCTTGATTAAAGGCATTTCCGATTCCACTCGAAAACAGTCAAAAGTTGCATTGTCGGTATCCGATTCCATGAACGTAATTCAGGAAATTACATTACGTACCTCAGAGGGTACCGATGAAACATCCACGTCACTAAAAGCACTAAATGCTCTGTCCGCTGAACTGGGTCATTCTGTCTCTGGATTTAAACTGCCCGAATCTGATGATCCTGAAAAGATAGAAACCGTTATCCTGGATAATTAATAATTTGTAAACACTGCAGATGCCAATGAATCATTCAAAGTGAGAGAATTATGAATCCAGATAGCACCGTCGAATACAATTCACTAAGCTGGGTCAAAAAGCAGCTTGATAATGTGTTACATAAGGCGCAGACCAGTCTGAGTGAATATATAGAAAGCAAAGAGAGTTCGCAGTTAGAGCAGTGTATTGAACACCTGAAACTGGTTCATGGCACCTTGCAAATGGTTGAGGTATATGGTGCCGCCCTGCTTACAGAGGAAATGCAGGCTACCGCCATTGCGATACAGGAAGGTCGAGTAGAACGGATAGAGGATAGCTTTGATGTTTTAATGCGTGCGATGTTACAGATGCCGGACTATCTGGAAACGATACAGGGTGGTGCAAAAGATACCCCGATTATTTTAATGTCATTGATTAACGATTTACGTGCAGTCCGTAACGATAAGTTATTATCAGAAAGCGTATTATTTGTTGCCGACACTGATAATATTAAACTGCATGCAGAAGGTTATGATAGTGAAAATATTGAAGCAGGAAAACTGAAAGGTGAAGCTAAACGACTGCGAACACATTTCCAGTTGGGCCTGTTGGATATTATTCGTAACCAGAAAGAAAGAGTCGGGTTACAACGGATAAAAGCCGTCCTTACTGCGCTGGAAAAAGTTTCCTGCCACGATCAGGTTCGCCATCTATGGATGGTTGCCGGTGCACTGGTAGAAGGTTTGCTAGTGGAAGGGATTGATAACAATATCAGCATTAAGGTGTTGCTCGGGTCGCTGGATAGACAGTTAAAGAAAATCATAAAAAATGGCGAGGATGCTTTTGCTGAAGGTTATTCAAAAGACCTGCTGAAAAACATGCTGTACTATGTTGGCACCTGTAAGGTGGAAAGTAAGTGTGTTCAGGCGGTCAGGCAGGCATATCAGCTTAAAGAATTTTCTCCTGTAGATAGTGATCAGGGTAGTACTGCAATTAGTGGTCTTAATGCAGATTTGTTTGATACAGTATCAAAAGGAATTATTGATGATCTTTTTCAGGTAAAAGATATACTGGAAATTTTTATGCATAATGAAGAACAGGATGTTCATCAATTAAAACCGGCAGAGGATCAACTGGGAAAAATTGCAGATACTTTTGGTATGTTGGGAATGGGTGCCACACGTCAGAGTATTCTTGATCAGCACAATACGATTAAAAAGATTATTGATGGAAACGAAAGTCCCAGTGAGGCTTTAGTCATGGAGGTTGCCTCTGCCGTATTAAAGGCAGAATCCGATCTTAAAACCTTTATATCCGACCGCTCTGGTTATATTAGCCAGCAAGATGATAAAGATCAAATTGTACCAGCTTCAGAATACCGTCAGGTTGTACTCACCGTTGTTACCGAGGCACTCAAAAACTTTGCTGTCGCGAAAGAAGCGTTACTTTCCTATGTTTCGGGTATTGGAAATAAGGAGCAACTTAAGCTTATTGTAAATAAACTCGAAGAAGTTCAGGGTGTGGCGTTGATGTTGCCACTGGGTCGTATTGAAGAACAGATCGTGCGCTTAAAAGACTATGTCCATATCGCGTTACATGATAATCAACGTAAGCCGGATGTTAGTGAACTGGATAGTATTGCAGATGTTGTTACATCCATTGAATACTATCTTGAAGCTTTATCGGAAGGTAGACCAGGTGTAGAACAGGGACTGGATACCGGTGATAAGGCATCACAGATACTGGTTGAAATTTACAGTATTTATGCTGATCAGGACGATACTAATGAAACAGAAGAGCAGATAATAACTACAGATTCTGAAGATACCACAGATTCTGAAAATACTAATGAGTTATCCACTTCTGGGTTATCCGCTCCTATAGCAGAAAATGAAAGAGTAATTTCTGCACAAGGTGATGACCCGCTACAGAAAAACCAGACAGAGCTGCAGAAATATAACATTCTTAGTGATGATGCAGATGAAGAAATTGTTGAGATTTTTATAGAGGAAGCGGTAGAGGTTCTGGGTGAGATGCACACCTCTTTCCCTCTCTGGAAAGCGAATCATGATGATGAAGAATCAGTCTCAGGTATAAGAAGAAATTTCCATACACTGAAAGGAAGTGGACGCTTGATTGGTGCAGAACTGATCGGTGAGTTTGCATGGAAATTTGAAAATGTGTTAAATCGTGTTATAGACGGGAAAATCTCTGTCAGTAACGATTTATTTAATATAATTGATGAAGCACTTGCTGTGTTACCTCAGCTTATTGAACAGCTAAAAGGTAATCGTGAGCCAATCAGTAATATCTACGATTTAATGGACTCTGCTGATACCGTAGCAGAAGGTGGTAGCCTGAAACATATAGGTGAAACAGAAGATGATGCAGATACCGATATCGATACCGAGTTGTCAGGTACAGCGATGGATGTGGCAGCAGAGGAAGCAATCGATATTGATGAGCAAAATAAATCAGCTTATGATATCAAAGATACCGAAATCGATTTTTCTGAAGAAGAAATTATTGAATTAAAGGATGAGCTACCATCCGATTTTGAGATAGACGTTACAGCTAAATCTGATACGGGTCTGGATCAGGTTATAAATAGTGAGGATGATGGTGGATTACAGGAAGAAACAGAGCGGGATGAAATAGAACAGGATGAAATAGACCGGGATGAAATAGAACAGAATATAACAATAGAAACAATTGATATAACAGAACCTGTTGAAATAGATGTCAGTGCGGATAGTAATCAATCTGAATTTATCTTAAACACAGGTGCTGAGCAATTTGATATTGCCAGTCAGGAGAAGAATTTTGCTGAAGAAATTTCTATTGATGCGTCAGAACTTGGTCCAGATCAGGAAGATGAAGAAAATACCTATGTAGTAGAAATTAATGAGCAGGGTTTGTCACAGGAAAGTGATAATGCACTGGATATAGATCCAGTACTGTTGAAAATATACTATGAAGAAAGCATTGGCCATCTTGCTGATGTCAGGAATTTCTTAAATAAGCATCACAGCGGCGAGCAACAGCTTATCGCAGACAGGGATATTAATCGCGCCTTCCACACCCTGTACGGTAGCGCGAGAACTGCTGGGGTAGCAGCTATTGCTGAAATAAGCGGTGCTGCAGAAAAATACCTGAAGTCGATACAGGAAGGAAATGAAGAATATTTAAGTGATGAAGTTGTCGGCTTGTTTGATGAAATAACAGGTTCACTTGATAATATGCTGGTTGCTGTTGAATCAGGGATAAATCCATCTAAAGATAAAAAATTACTGGAAAAAATAAATAAATATCTGCAGCATGAAATACAGCTCCAGTTACAGGGCTCACTAACTGACAGAGCAGATACCTCACAGAATATGGAGGACGAGGAGGTTATACTGCTGGCAGATGAAACGGAAGAGGCCGTTTCCTATGGGAATATTGATGATGAGTTGATTGATATTTTTCTTGAAGAAGCGGATGAGTTGCTCGAAAGTTGCGAAAAAATACTGCAATCATTAAAAGATACCCCGAATTCATCAGAACAAATACATAAATTACAGCGCAATATGCATACACTGAAAGGTGGTGCAAGAATGGCTGAGCTTGTTCCGGTCGGCGACCTGACGCATATACTTGAATCGCTGGTTGCGCAGATAAGTAAGCAGAAGCAGGAGATAAATAAAGATCTGTTTGATTTACTTAATGAGTCCATTGATACCCTTACAGGGATGATGGGTGATGTTAAACAACGCAAACAACTCGCCCCTGTTGGTCATCTGATTTCAAAGATCGAGATGTGGATGCGTGGCGAAGTAGAAGAAAAGCGTTCAGTAGAACGCTTTGATCTGGATCTAAGTGATCTTGAATTCAGCTCGAATGATCTATCCACACAAGAACTGGAAACTAGTGGTGAAATATCAGAGCAGAAAACGCTTTCGCAACAGGGAAAACGGGCAACAGATAAACGTGCAGTGGAAAAACCACACTGGGGGGAGCGTGCAACGGATGTAAACTTCGTCGAAAGTCAGGAGCTGGTACGGGTACGTTCAGAACTGCTTAATAATCTGGTGAACTATGCTGGTGAGGTTAACATTTATCATGCACGACTTGGTAAACAGGTCTCTGATTTTAGTTTTAACCTGTCTGAATTATCGCAGACAGTTGTTCGCCTGAAAGAACAGCTAAGAAAGCTTGAAATTGAAACAGAGATTCAAATTCGCTCTGGTTATGAAAAAGAAGCAGGCGAATATGATGAAGGTTTTGATCCGCTGGAAATGGATCGTTATTCTACTCTGCAACAGCTTTCACGGAGCTTGATGGAAACAGCCGGTGACGTAGAAAGTATCAATGACATTCTGCTTGATGTTACCCGCGATTCTGAAACTTTGCTACTACAGGAATCGCGCGTTAGTACCGATCTGCAAGAAGGATTGATGCGTACTCGTATGGTTCGTTTTGGTGGTTTATCTTCACGTATGCGACGTATCGTACGACAGATTTCACGTGAGTTAAATAAAGATGTCGAGTTAAAAATTGTTGGTGAGAACAGTGAGGTTGACCGTACTGTTTTAGACCGGATTGTCGCGCCGCTTGAGCATATGCTGAGAAATGCTGTTGCGCATGGTATTGAGTTGCCCGAGCAAAGAAAAAATGCCGGAAAAGCAGAAACCGGTACCATTACAGTGTCTGTTGGCAGACAGGGTACCAATGTCGTTATTAATGTAAAAGATGATGGTCGTGGTATAGATATAGAAAAGATTCGGGAAAAAGTGATTAAACAGGGGCTGGTTAATGCTGATACACCGTTACCCGATCATGATATTCTGCAATATATTCTGCATACTGGTTTTAGTACCGCCGATGAGGTAACTCAGGTTTCCGGTCGTGGTGTGGGGATGGATGTTGTTGACAGTGAAATCAAACAACTTGGCGGTGTCCTGGAAATAGATACTGAGGCAGGACGTGGAACTGAATTTAATATACGTTTGCCTCTAACCCTGGCAATTAATCAGGCATTACTGGTTTCAACCGGAGAAGATGTCTATGCAGTGCCTCTGGCAAGTATTGAAGGGGTTGTACGTATTCCTGGGCTTGAACTTCAGCGTTTCTACGATAGTGATAACAACCATTATGAATTTAATAATGTTGAATATGAGCTGAAACATCTGGGCGCAATGTTAACTGGTAATCAGCCCGATTATTCCCGTCAGCTTAAACTGTTTCCGGTATTGCTGGTTCGCGTGGGTGAACAGCACTTTGCCTTGCATGTTGATGATTTAATAGGACGACGTGAAATTGTTGTTAAGCCAGTTGGTATGCAGGTCGGTGCGGTGCGGGGCATCGCCGGAGCAACAATTCTGGCTGATGGACGCGTAGTACTGATTCTTGAAATGTCGGCATTGATAGCAGTAAACAGTTTATTTCGCGTGCATGAAACCATTGAAACAGTCGGTAGTTTTGATGAAGAAAAACCGAAGGACCGCCTGACAATTATGGTTGTGGATGATTCTATTACCATTAGAAAAGTAACGGAGCGTATTCTTGGACGTAATGGTTTTGATGTTATTCTGGCAAAAGATGGTGTCGATGCAACCAACAAGATGCAGGATCATGTTCCTGATTTAATGTTGCTGGATATTGAAATGCCACGTATGGACGGTTTTGAAGTAGCCAATTATGTACGCAATGATGAGCGGCTTAAAGAATTACCGATTATTATGATCACATCACGTACTGGAAGTAAACATAAGGAAAAAGCGATGGAAATAGGTGTTAACCAATATCTTGGAAAACCGTATCAGGAAGAAGAGCTGATGAATAATATTAATTCATTATTACATCTGGCTTCATGATGCCAGGCATGCAATAGATAATTCGCAATAGATAATTATGACCGATAAAACATACAGGATTAAATGCGTTATCCTCACCATGCGCAGGGAAAATATACTGTTGCCCAATGAAAACATGGCTGAAATTGTTTCCGTCAATGATACACAGCTTAAAAAAAATGGACCGGCATGGTTTCTGGGAGACATGCAATGGCGAGGGAAATCTATTCCGCTGGTTTCTTTTGAAGCAGCAGGTGGTGAAGAAATTAGCGGCGTTAACCTGAATACTCAGGCAATTGTATTACGTGTTGTTGCTAAAAATGGAGATAATAGTATTCCATTTATTGGTCTGGTTATGTCGGGTGTTCCCCATATTGCCTATTTCAGGCGCAATCAGATTATAAGTGAGGAGGCTGAAGCAAATGGTCATCCTATGATTGCACAGAAGGTCAGAATTAATGGTGCGCGGGTGAGTATTCTGGATCTTGATGCCATGATAGATATGGTATCGCAGTTATCTGCTGGCGAAGGAACTGAATCAGGGTATACTGTGGCAGATAGAAACTGATTATTAATTTTTTGTGTCAAACGTAAAACTTACAGAATATAGTCATGGTGCGGGTTGTGGCTGTAAAATTTCCCCTGGCCTGCTTGAAGAGATTCTCAGGACCTCATGCACTCCTTTTTCTGAGCCGCGGCTACTGGTAGGTAATGATACCAGTGATGATGCTGCGGTATTTGATCTGGGTGATGGCAGCTCTGTGGTGAGCACCACAGACTTCTTTATGCCTATTGTCGATGACCCCTTTGAATTTGGTCAGATAGCAGCTACAAATGCTATTAGTGATATTTATGCAATGGGCGGTACCCCACTGATGGCCATAGCTATTTTTGGCTGGCCCATTAGTAAACTTGGTGCTGATGTCGCTGCCCAGGTAATAGAGGGTGGACGTTATGTCTGCAAACTGGCAGGAATTCCACTGGCAGGTGGTCATTCTATTGATACCCCGGAGCCCATTTTTGGGCTGGCGGTAACGGGTCGGGTTGAAAATATTTATCTTAAACAGAATAACCAGGCCACGGCCGGTTGTCAGTTGTTTTTAACAAAACCACTGGGAATTGGTATTTTGACCACGGCACAAAAAAAGAAAGTACTGAAAGACGAGCATAAAAAGCTTGCACCAGAAACCATGTGTCAGTTGAACAAAGCTGGTGCCGCGTTTGCCAAATTGCCCTACGTTACCGCGATGACAGATGTTACCGGGTTTGGTTTGATGGGGCATTTAATGGAAGTATGCGAAGCCAGTAGAGTGCGGGCGGTGGTTAATTATCAGGCGGTGCCAAAATTACCTGAAATTGAAAACTATATTGAAATGGGTTGTTGTCCCGGAGGCACCCAACGTAATTTTGATAGTTACGGCCATAAACTGGGTGATATGACAGAAATGCAGAAAAAAATTCTGTGTGACCCCCAGACCTCCGGTGGCCTGCTGGTTGCGGTAAAAGATGAAAACGCAGATGAATTCATACGGTTTGCCGGACAACAGGGTCTAGATTTATCCCCTCTGGGTGAGCTGCTGGAAATGAATTCTTCACCGGTATTTATTCAAATAAAATAGTCCACAAAAAACGCGAATCTAAAAATCACCACCAAGTAACTGTAGTAGGGCAATTGCAGCCGGTCCGGCAGTTTCTGTGCGTAGAATACGCGGCCCCATTCTTATTCCCTGCCAGTGATTTTGTGTTAGTAAATGAATCTCCTGTTCATTCAGCCCGCCTTCCGGTCCAACCAGGATGCTAACGCCCGAGGGTGATGTACTTATCTGTGCCTGAAAAGATTTCAGGTTTTGTTTTGCCTCAGGATGGAGAAAAAACCGGTACTGGTTATCGAATGCTCCGTTAAGATATTCGGCGAGTGTTTGTAGCGGCTGAATCGGAGGAATAGTATTACGTCCGGACTGTTCGCAGGCGCTGATTACAACCTGTTGCCAGTGAGATTGTTTTTTCTGCAGGCGATGTTTAGCTAACTTAACGTTAGATCGCTCGCAAATTACCGGAAAAATTTGATGAATACCCAGTTCAGTAGCTTTTTGCAGGCATATTTCCATCCGGTCATTTCTGGAAATACCCTGTATCATGGTGATTTTCAGGGGAGATTCCCGTGTTATTGTCTGTTCATTAATAATGTGAACGGTGGTTTTCCTGGAATGGGTATCCATTACTTCAGCGTTATACTGTTTACCATTGCCATTAAACAGAATTACCGGAAAACCGGGCTTTATACGCAGTACCCGAACCAGATGCGTAGAAGTAGTATTATTTAGTTGTACGTCTGTATTGCAATGCAATATGTCCGGATAATAAAGTCGAATCTTACGCATCGGTTATCTCAGGTAAAAGACCAGATTAATACTCCGTTCGCTTGCTGCGGGGTGATTTTTTATATGCTCTGCCAGATAGCAATGCTACTGTCTGCCTGATTTAGTGTATAGAAGTGCAGACCAGGTGCGCCTTCCTTCAACAGGTTGCGGCATAACTGTGCAACTACCTCAACACCAAATGCACGCAGGCTTTGCGGGTCATTGGCATAAGCTTCAAGTTGTTTGCGTATCCAGCGGGGAATTTCTGCACCACACAGGTCAGAGAAGCGGGTTAACTTTTCAAAACTGGTAATGGGCATAATACCGGGTGTAACCGGTATGGTGATATTTGCTTGGCGGCATTTTTCCATAAAGTTTATATAGGCATCAATATTATAAAAATACTGGGTGATCGCCCCGTTGGCTCCCGCATCGACCTTACGTTTAAAATAGTCAAAATCAGTTTGTGGTGAAATCGACTCCGGATGATATTCTGGATAGGCAGCGACTTCCAGGGTGAATTCATCACCGTTGTGTTGACGGATATACTGAACCAGTTCGCTGGCGTGGCGGAAGTCGCCCGTCATCTTCTCTCCTTTGGGAATATCGCCCCGCAGAGTGACCAGCCGGTTAATACCAAGTTCATGATAGTTGGTTAATAATGCCGATAATTGTTGCTTGCTGGAACCGATACAGGAAATGTGCGGCGTAACCTCACCACCCGCACTTTTTAGTTTTTTAACCGTTTCCAGTGTGCTATCACGGGTACTGCCGCCAGCACCAAAGGTAACGGAAAAGTATTCAGGGTGCATGGTTTTGGTTAGCAGTGCCTGGGCCTGTAACAGCTTTTCCATCCCCGCTTCAGTGCGGGGAGGAAAAAATTCGCAACTAAAAACAGGCGTTGTATTATCTCTGTCTGTCATATTTATCTACCGGTTGTAGCTGTCTCCAGGAGCCTGTTCTCGGGCAGGCTACTAGTAGCGATAATGTTCTGGTTTATAAGGACCTTCAACCGGCACATTGATGTATTCTGCCTGATGTGATGAAAGGGTGGTCAGATGCGCACCAATTTTATCCAGATGCAATCGGGCGACTTTTTCATCCAGTTTTTTAGGCAGAATATAAACTTCATTTTTATAAGCATCGCCATTGCTAAAGAATTCAATTTGTGCCATCACCTGATTGGTGAAAGAAGCCGACATAACAAAACTTGGGTGACCGGTGGCGCAACCAAGGTTTACCAGACGACCTTTGGCCAATAGGATAATACGTTTGCCATCAGGGAAGATAATATGATCCACCTGAGGTTTAATTTCAATCCACTCATATTTTTCAACCGAGGCAATATTGATTTCAGAATCGAAATGGCCGATATTGCAGACAATGGCTTCATTTTTCATGGCGGTCATATGGTCGTGGTCGATCACATGGAAGTTACCGGTGGTGGTAACGAAAATATCACCCAGCGGAGCGGCTTCCTCCATGGTGATAACGCGGTAACCTTCCATTGCCGCCTGCAGGGCACAGATCGGGTCGATTTCGGTAACCATAACGGTTGCGCCCATGCCGCGAAATGCCTGTGTACAACCCTTGCCGACATCGCCGTAACCAACCACGATACAGATTTTACCGGCAATCATTACATCAGTTGCACGTTTAATGCCATCTAACAGGGATTCACGGCAACCATACAGGTTATCAAATTTAGACTTGGTAACCGAGTCATTTACGTTCATTGCCGGGAAACGTAGTTCTCCGGTTTCCATCATTTGATAAAGACGGTGTACGCCGGTGGTGGTTTCTTCGGTTACTCCCTTGACGCTATTGCAGATATCGCCCCATTTAGTGGAACCATTGCTAATGGTGCGTTTCAGCACATCGAGAATAGCTTTCCATTCTTCATTATCATCTGCTTTGGGTTCGGGTATGCTACCTGCCTCTTCGTATTCTGCACCTTTGTGTACCAGCAGCGTGGCATCGCCGCCATCATCCAGAATCATGTTTGGTTTCTGTCCATCCGGCCAGCTTAAAACCTGTTCGGTACACCACCAGTATTCTTCAATGGTCTCGCCTTTCCAGGCAAAGACGGGGATGCCCTGCGCGGCGATTGCAGCGGCAGCCTGATCCTGAGTAGAAAAGATGTTACACGATGCCCAGCGAACCTCAGCACCGAGTGCGATCAGTGTTTCAATGAGTACCGCAGTTTGAATCGTCATGTGGATACTACCAGCGATACGCGCACCTTTGAGTGGCTGCTGAGCGCGGTACTCTTCTCGAATCGCCACCAGGCCGGGCATTTCGGTTTCAGCAATCGCAATTTCCTTGCGACCCCAGTCCGCCAGTGACAGATCGGCAACTTTAAAATCGGTAAAATTATTTTCAATAACGGCATTCATGATGCTCATCTCCTAAAATGGTAATAAGAAATGAGCGCCGTTGATCTGTACAGAAAGATGCCCAAGCCTGGCGGACAATAGTCCGGTGCAGCGCTCCTCGGGCGGGGATTTTTAAATTTGAAAAATTATAGCATTAATTTATATAAGCGTTGTATATAAGCATTGTATCCAGGCGTTTATTTTTGTCTGTAAATTATCCGCAGTCTGTCACCCTGTAGCCGTTTTTCTTGCAGAAGAAAAGCGGCTGCGAGGTTCATACAAGGTTTATAGACCCGCAGCTGATTTCAGTGCTTCAGCTTTATCGGTTTTCTCCCAGCTAAAGTCAGCCTCTTCACGACCAAAATGACCATAAGCGGCTGTATTACGATAAATCGGACGCAGTAAATTCAGCATGGTAACCAGACCTTTGGGTTTCAGGTCAAAGATTTCACGTATCAGTTCGACAATGCGATTATTGTCAATTTTACCGGTACCAAATGTCTCAACCGAGATAGACGTGGGTTCTGCTACTCCAATAGCATAGGAAACCTGAATCTCACATTTATCAGCCAGTCCGGCAGCAACAATATTTTTGGCCACGTAACGTCCGGCATAGGCTGCGGAGCGGTCAACTTTGGAAGGGTCTTTGCCGGAGAAAGCACCGCCGCCGTGACGCGCCATACCACCGTAGGTATCAACAATAATTTTGCGTCCGGTCAGTCCGCAGTCACCCACCGGACCGCCGATAACAAAATTACCGGTTGGGTTTATATGGAATCTGGTATCTTTATCAATCCAGTTCTCAGGCAGTACCGGCAGGATAATTTCATCCATAACAGCCTCACGCAGACTGCTGAGTGTGATATCCGGATTGTGCTGGGTAGACAGAACAACGGCATCAATACCAACCGGCTGACCATTTTCATAACGGAAGGTTACCTGGCTTTTGGCATCCGGTCGCAACCAGGACAGAGTGCCATTTTTTCGTACTTCAGCCTGACGTTTTACCAGTTTGTGTGCATAGGTAATAGGCGCTGGCATTAATACGCTGGTTTCATTACTGGCATAACCAAACATCAGACCCTGATCACCCGCACCCTGTTCATGCTCGTTTGATTCATCCACGCCGAGGGCTATGTCCGCTGATTGTTTGTCGATAGAGGTGATTACCGCGCAGGAATCACAGTCAAAGCCCATGTCTGAACTGTTGTAACCGATTTCTCTGATCGTATCGCGCACCACCTGCTGCATATCAACCCAGGCGGAGGTAGTGATTTCACCGGAAATCACTACCATGCCGGTGTTGACCAGTGTTTCACAGGCAACCCGCGCTCTGTTGTCCTGTTCTAAGATAGCATCGAGAATAGAATCCGAGATCTGGTCAGCAACTTTATCGGGATGGCCTTCAGAGACGGATTCGGAGGTAAATAAATAACTGCTCATAACATTATCCTGTTGAATCATTATTTTAAAATAACGGACATAAAAAAACCCGCACTAGCAAATGCTAAAGCGGGTTTTCGAGGAATCTTTCAATCGATATTCGCTTTAGCTGAATTTATATAGCGCCCGCAATCTGAATCAAATTAGCGCTTAACGGAGATAAGAATAGTCAGTTAATAAGCTTTTGTCAAATGGTAAAATATTCGGGGTAATAAATTATTTTACCGATAAGGCCAGAAATTCACGGATTTCAACCTTACTTAACCCATCGGTTTCCTCCTTATGAGTTAGATATTCATAGCGGTCTTCTCGCTCCAGTCGTTTGATTATAGTAATAAAATCCTGTTCTCTGGTCTCGGCATTTTCCGTTTCAGGGGATGACCAGATAGCCAGTGAAGTAAGTGCCTGTTCGTGTTCATGGCCACGATAGCGTTCCAGTAATGCGACCGAGGTGATAGACGGATTACTCTGTATAGTCTGGTATAGATGATGCAACAGGGGCAGGCCTCGGGTAATGGCTGACTGAAAGGATTCGGGGACTGGCTGGAGACTGGCCAGTGCCGGGTTTTGTAGTAACAGTGCAATAGCTACCCGGGTCTTGGTGTTTTTTACCAGTTGTTTGCGGTTGACTGGTGGTGGCGTAACCGGGGTGAGTGGCTGTGCGGGTGTTATTCTGGCGTCGAGATGCTCACTGGTTAGACCCACTAGTCGTGACAACTCTTGTACCAGCAGGTCACGATAAATACTATTATGCATTTTACTCAACAGCGGTTTTGCCTGCTGTGCCAGTTGAGCGCGACCTTCGCTTGTCTTCGTATCAATATTCATTTTAAGGTGGGTAAAGAAAAAATCCGACAGGGGTATTGCCTGCGAGATACGTTGCTCAAAAGCGGTTTTTCCTTCCTGTCGGATCATGGTATCTGGATCCTCCGTTTCCGGTAAAAACAGAAATCTGGCGACCATGCCGTCACGGATTAGCGGCAGTGTGTTTTCCAGTGCGCGCCAGGCGGCTTTTTTACCGGCATTATCTCCGTCATAACAAAAAATAACGTCATGAGTGGTGCGAAATAGTTTCTGTATTTGCTCGGTGGTGGTTGCCGTGCCCAGTGAGGCAACGGCATATTCAATACCGTGTTGTGACAGGGCAACGACATCCATATATCCTTCAACAACAAGCAGGCGGTCAATGTTACGCAGGCATTGTCTGGCTTCGTATAAACCATATAATTCTCTGCCTTTATGGAAAACCGGAGTTTCTGGAGAATTCAGGTATTTGGGTTCTCCCTTATCAATAACCCGCCCACCAAAACCGATAGTTCTGCCACGTTGGTCGGCAATGGGAAACATAATACGGTCACGAAAACGGTCATAGGTTTTCTGTCGATCATTTTTTGTCAGTAGACCTGTTTCAAGTAGCTGTGCAGGGGTAAATGTGCGGGTAGTCAGCTGCTGATAAATAAAATCCCATTTATCGGGGGCATAACCGATACGATATTTTTTAGCAATTTCACCACAAAGACCGCGTTGCTCAAGATAGTCAACGGCATGCGTCGATTGCGTTAGTTGCTGCTGGAATAATTCACTGGCCTGTTGCATGGCGGCATACAGTGGCTGGGTATTTTTCTGTTGCTGGCTGCTGGCATTACTGCCTTCGCGAGGAATATCAAGATGCTGGTCAGCCGCCAGAGTTTCAATCGCTTCAATATAGTCAAGGTGGTCAAACTCCATTAAAAAACCAATAGCATTGCCATGTACACCACAGCCAAAGCAGTGGTAGAACTGTTTGTTTTCACTAACGGTGAAGGAGGGGGTTTTTTCGTTGTGAAATGGACAGCAGGCAGTATATTCCTTCCCCTTGCGTTTAAGTGGTACACGGGAATTGACCACTTCAACAATATCCGTGCGTGAAATTAAATCATCAATAAAGTTTTGTGGAATACGACCTGCCATGAGAAGAATCTCAGGGAATTAGACTGGCGAAGGATAATTGCCGTGGGTTAAAGATGCGCTCATATTCAACAATGGCGTAACGGTCAGTCATGCCGGCAATATAGTCGGCAATACCGCGCGCGATGCCGGATTCACCGTGTTTTTCAGCCAGCGTCTGACAATGTGCCAGTGATTCAGGCGGTAGAATTTTCTGGTCGTTCATAAAAGCATCAAACATGGCATGAATGACATGCGAGGCTTTTTGTGACATCCGGTGTACACGGTAATGCTGATACAGATGCTGGTGTAAGAACTGTTTCAGTTGTTGCTTTCTTTCAGTCATGGTATCGCTAAATGCCATAATGCGATCTGGTTGCTGACGCACATCGTCGACAGAAGTGAGAGATAGTCCGCTAATATTTTCTTCGGATGTCTGGATCAGGTCAACCACCATCACACTGATCATGCGTCGGATAATTTCGTGGGTCAGTTGTTTATTATTGAGATGAGAATGAATTTTAATGACCTCTTCATATTGGCTGCGAAACAGCTCGACGCTTAACATATCGTTAATATCAATCAGTCCATAGCGTAGGCCATCGTCAATATCGTGATTATTGTAGGCTATTTCATCAGAAAGATCAGTGAGTTGTGCTTCAAGACCGGGCCGGGTTTTATTTAAAAAACGGGCGCCAATATCACCAATATTTTTTGCATTTTTTACCGAACAGTGCTTGAGTATGCCCTCACGGGTTTCAAAAGTCAGGTTGAGGCCATCAAAGGTGGCATATTTCTGTTCCAGTTGATCAACCACCCGCAGCGACTGAATATTGTGTTCGAAGCCACCAGCCGCTTTCATACAGTCATTTAATGCGCTCTGCCCGGCATGGCCGAAAGGGGTGTGACCAAGATCATGGGCAAGGGCAATGGCTTCGGTTAAATCTTCATGCAGGCTCAGTTCGCGGGCAATACTGCGGGCAATCTGTGCAACTTCCAGTGTATGGGTCAGACGGGTGCGGAACAGGTCGCCTTCATGGTTGACAAAAACCTGCGTTTTATATTCCAGTCGCCGGAATGCAGCAGAATGAATAATACGGTCACGGTCACGCTGGTATTCATTGCGATAGGTTGGATATTCTTCGGGAAATTTACGTCCCCGGCTATGCGTGTCATGACACGCATAGCAAACTAGTCGGCTGGTATAACAGCTTTTTTTCATTACGCTAATCATCCTGTTGTTTGTTTAGCCTGTATTACGTGAATGATGAATAGCATCAATCAGCTCTTCAGATGTGTAGTCATCGCTAAGCAGTGACTGACCAATACCACGCATTAATACCAGTCGTAAAACACCGTCCATGACTTTTTTATCCACCGACATCAGGGAAAGAAAAGTATCGTCGGTAATTCTGTCGGGTGGTGCTACGGGTAGTCCGGCGTATTTAATCAGCTGTATAATTTTTTTTGTATCGCTATCACTCAGCCATTGCTTTTGCCGGGACATGCAGGCAGCCATAGACATACCTGCAGCGATGGCCTCACCATGTAACCAGTTGCCATAACCCATAGCGTTTTCGATGGCGTGACCAAAAGTATGCCCCAGGTTGAGTAATGCCCGGTTCCCACTTTCACGTTCATCAGCCGCGACAATTTCTGCCTTGGTCTGGCAGGAAACCTCAATGGCATAGCTTAAAGCAGGACTGTCTTTTGCCAGCAGTGCATCCATATTCTGTTCCAGCCAGCTAAAGAAATCGGCGTTACAGATAAGGCCGTATTTGATAATCTCGGCAATACCGGCACGTAATTCACGTTCCGGCAGGGTATTCAGGGTATCGGTATCGGCAATGACTGCTACGGGTTGATAAAAGGCACCGATCATATTTTTGCCCAGTGCATGATTGACCCCGGTTTTCCCTCCTACAGAGGAATCCACCTGCGACAGCAGGGTGGTAGGAATCTGCACTAAATGTACCCCGCGCTGATAGCTGGCGGCAGCAAAACCTGCCATATCCCCAATCACACCGCCGCCGAGTGCGATAACTGTAGTATTGCGATCAAGATGATTGGCAAGCAGGGCATCGTAAATCTGATTGAGTACCTGCAAATTTTTATATTTTTCACCATCCGGTAGAATGACGGCTTCATGTCGAATACCACTGAGCATCGCCTGTGCCTGTTTCAGATAGAGGGGGGCAACGGTTTCATTACTGACGATCAGTGCGCTATTACCGGGAATGTGTGACCGGAGCAGGTCGGTACTGCCTAGCAGGTTTTTACCGATATAAATGGGGTAACTGCGTTCTCCAAGATCGACGCTGAGTGTTGTCATGAGTATGTAAGGTGGTTATTGGTGATTATTCAGGCGCTTAATAATAGCGTGTATCACGTTGTGAATCGAGTTATTTGCGGTTTTGATAATAATATCGGCGGTTTCCTGATACAGCGGGTCGCGCTGTCTAAGCAGGCGTTCGAGAATAACTTCCGCAGGCTCTTTTGCGTGCAGTAGAGGGCGGTTGTGATCTCTGCTGGTGCGCTCAACCAGTGTTTCCAGGCTGCTTTTCAGGTAGATAACTGTACCACGGGTTTTTAGATACTGACGATTGACCGGAGACAGTACAGCGCCACCACCGGTCGCTACAACAACATTATGTTGCCGGGTAAGTTCATCAATAACCAGCTGTTCACGCTGGCGAAAGCCGTTTTCTCCTTCCTTTTCAAAGATAAGGGGAATGTCTGCACCGGTTCTATCCTCAATAATCCGGTCACTATCGTAGAAGTCCATCGCCAGTTTGCGGGCAAGCTGGCGACCAATAGTGGTTTTCCCTGTACCCATAGGGCCGATTAGAAAAATATTATTTTT
>VAPF01058751.1_pt1 | contig 21325 bp, 23 predicted proteins | sample 3393931 | NCBI WGS metagenome assembly VAPF01 (sample SAMN08290437, study PRJNA428436) | hydrothermal vent metagenome | isolation source: Deep-sea hydrothermal vent chimney | place: Atlantic Ocean: South-mid Altantic Ridge | depth 2773 m m | reverse complement strand
GTTGCTTTATCCGTTAACGTAGAACCTTGAACATAGAACGTTGAACTTCTTCTTGTCCTTTTGCCTTTGGTTCTTGCTGTTTTCTTGCTATGCGCTATGCGCCATGCGTCGTTATCCGTTGCGTCTCTGCCGTTGTTTGCCTTTATCCGTTAACGTAGAACCTTGAACATAGAACGTTGAACTTCTTCTTGTCCTTTTGCCGTTGAACATGGCAGGGTTTTTGCTTTACAATTTAAATAAAATAGTTTGAAGATATTTTCAAAAGGGACAAGTAAATTGCAAAAAAAAACTAAAATAAAAAGTTGACAAATGGTAAAATAGGGAGTATAAATTACAGAGTGAGTAAAAAGGATATAAGCAAACATGATAAAAGATAAAAAAGGAGCAAGAATAATGAATCGACAGAGTGGGAAGACAGTCATATTGCTAGTGATCTTTGCTATCGCGAATATTCTTTTATCGGTTAGCTCCGTTTCGGCCCAAAGTATGATGGTTCTGGGAGAGTTGAAGACCTTTGGGACCGTATTTATTCAGACATCCAATGGACAGTGGGAGTCCGCTGCTCCGGTGTATCCCCTGCTTCCGGATACCGCCATCAAAATTGAAGACGGCTCGGCGTCTGTATATTTCAGTGACGGTTCAAGATTAGACCTGTCGAAAGATACCCTGGCTTTTATTAAGGGTACTCAGGCTGATTACTCTGTAGGGCTGGTAAAGGGAATAATCGCCTTCAGCATCACCCCGCTGGCGTCGTTAACCGTATCCACGCCGACGACTGTCATCAACATTAATAAAGACAGTATCGTGCGGAAAATCGGGCTCAGGGAAGCTGCGCGTACTAACGGCTCTGTCTCGGTCGACGCGGCAGGTACCGCAGTGAGAAACTATTCAGGAAGGATGCTGGTCAATGTATCTTCGTCGGATAAGCGACTTATTGTTGCCGGTGAAAGCATGTTTGTCCGTCCTGACGGTACGTACAAAATATATAAAACACAGGCTATTATTCCGATTGGCGGCACGATCGCTGGAATGGCAGGGGGATCGGTTGCGGCCGGAGCCATTGCAGGGACTTTCGTGGCGGCTACCACTGTTGTCTCCTTTAAGGCATGGCGGCATGGACACAGGGTCGGAAGTCCTCATGGCTTTTAATCTGCCTTTTTTTGTATAATACTATCAATGTATAACGGTTTCGTTAGATTCGTCCTTATTCAGTGTATTGTCTTATCCATTGCAGCGTGTGGGGGTAGTTCAGTCAAGGCCCCGCCTGTCGCCGACTATTCCATCCAGAAAAAAACAGACATAATGAACGAGGCACTGATGCTCAGCGCCGCCAGTCGGCAGACTAACGGCGACGATTACCTGATTGGGCCCGAGGATATACTCGAGATAGAGGCTTTTAATGTTGAAGAACTGAAAAAGACACTGAGAGTTAATTCGACTGGTGTTATAGCGCTTCCTCTTATCGGGATAATTAAAGTCGAAGGTATGACAACTTCCGGGGTTGAACAGCTTATAACCAAAAAACTCGAAAAATACGTTGAAGAGACGGTCGTCAACGTATTTGTTAAAGAATATAAAAGCCAGAGGATCTCGGTGATCGGAGCGGTCGAAAAACCGCATGTATTTGCCGTAACCGGACAGAGATATGTAATAGACATGCTGATGATGGCCGGGGGCATCAGGAATGACGCCGGGAAGATATGCTACGTCATAAGGCCGGAGAAGACCGCCGGGCCGGACAATACCGCCGGAAACAGCATGATAGTTATTGACCTTGACGAACTCCTGATCAACGGTAATCTTTCGCTTAATATACCTGTTTTTGCGGGTGACGTGATCAATGTCCCGAAGGGCGGCATCTTTTTTGTTGATGGGGCGATAAATACCCCTGGAGCCTACACTATGAAAGGCCAGACCACATTGGTGCAGGCGATATCAATGGCCAAGGGTGTAAATTCCAACGCGGTGATGGACGATATAAGAATATTCCGTGACAACGGCAATGGAGACAGGGACATAATAATTGCTGATTACGGCGCAATGAAAAAAGGGAAGGAACCCGATATATTCCTTGCTGAAAACGATATAATTATAGTGCCGAGGAGCGGTATAAAAAAATTCTTTAACGGTTTTATAAGTACGATAAAAGGGTTTGTGAGTTTTGGGAGTTATCCGATATTTTAGCGCGACCGTGGTACATACACGGCCATCCGGATGATTTTTCACCGGATGTTCCGCCGGTTGCGTAAAAGTAGTCCGGTCAGGTCTGTTTTTTAAATTTGTCCTTAATATTTCCAGGGTGATTTAAACATCCTGATTAATTAATAAAAATTAAATAATTGAAGAGATAAATGGAAGATTATAACAACAACAGCCAGGAAGAAAACAGGAACAGGGAACTCGACAAGCCGAAGGAGTACAATGTCGGACCGGTCGGTCATTATCAATATCAGGAGGAAGAAACCCACCTGAGGGACTACCTCCAGGTCATCCTCAGGAAGAAATGGATCGTAATAACGTTTTTTATCGCCGTGGTCACAACAGTGACGATCGGGACTTTTATGATGAAGCCGCAGTACAAGTCGACTGTTACTATCCTGATAGACAAGGAAAATCCGAATATACTTATGTTCAAGGACATCTATGCCGTCGAAGGGACTGATGACGCCTACTACAGCACCCAATACAAGATTCTGAAGTCGAGGAACCTCGCCAGGCGCGTTATCCGGAAGCTGAAGCTTGACTCAAACCCTGAATTTGCGGTGAAACGTGAAAAAGTCGAGGCCGGCTCCATGCTTGAACAGAACAAGTTGCTGGACGAAAACATTATAGACTCTTCCCTTGTTGACGCCTTTATCGGCCGTATAGACGTAGCTCCACAGCAAAAATCGAGGCTTGTCAACGTTGAATTCAGTTCCTACGACTCTGACCTGTCGGCGAAAGTGGCTAATACGATAGCCGATTCATTCATCTCTTTAAATATCGAGTCGAAGTTTGAAGCAACCCAGCAGGCAAGGGACTGGATAGAGAAGCAACTGGATGTGATGAAGGCCAAAGTCGAGCGGGCGGAGGAAAAGCTCAATGCCTATGCCGCGCGTAACGAGATCATCTTTCTTGATAAAGAGAGCAGCGGCGGAGGCGGCGAGAATATAATCACGGCAAGGCTTGCCGAATTGTCCAAGGCGCTTACCAGGGCGACGACCAGCAGGATACAGCAGGAGGCGATATATAAAACGATAAGTCTCGACGATCCGGAATACAGTTCCGTTGTTATGGGAAATTCCCTGATCCAGTCCTTAAAAAAAGAATACGTGGCGCTGGATTCGGAATACAATAAGAATCTCAAGATATATAAGCCGGATTATCCCAGGATGATCAGGATGAGAGAACTCCAGGACCAGACGAAAAAGAAGCTCGACGCCGAGATAAAAAGGGTCGTCCTGACTATTAAAAAAGACTATGAAACAGCATTGCATCGAGAGAAAAATCTGACGCTGGTATTTAACAGGCAGAAACAGAGGGCGCTTGATCTCAACACCCGCTCGATTCAATATCAGATACTCAAGAGAGAGGCGGACACGAACAAGGAGCTTTACAAGGGCCTTCTCCAGAGATTAAAGGAAACCGGCATCTCCGCCAGTCTTGCGACGAGCAATATACAGATACTTGACAGGGCCGAAGTGCCGAAATCGCCTTACAAGCCCAGAAAAACCCTTAATATCCTTCTGTCTCTTATCGTCGGACTCTTCGGAGGGATAGGCCTGGCGTTCTTCGCGGAATATATCGATAATACAATAAAGACACCCGAGGATGTGGAGAAGAAGATATATATGCCTTCCCTCGGTCTTGTGCCCCTTTACAGCGGTGACAAGGATAAAGCTCCGGTGGAATATATCAGCTTTTCAGACACTAAAAACCCGCTCAGTGAGGCCTATAGTTCCCTGAGAACGTTCCTGCTGTTCTCCACGGCGGGTAAGCCGCCAAAGGTGATGATGGTCACAAGTCCGAGAAGGGAAGAAGGAAAGACCACCACCGCGATAAATACAGCCATCAGTCTGACGAAATCCGATGCAAAGGTGGTTCTGATTGATTCCGATATGCGCAGGCCTAAGCTGCACAAGGTATTCAAGCTGAGCAACAAAGAGGGGTTGTCGTCTTTTCTTTCGGGAAACAGGGAATTCGGCGGCGATCTTATCAAGCATACGGACGTCCCGGGTCTTGATATTATAACTTCCGGTCCGCTTCCCCCTAACCCAGCCGAACTTCTGAGCTCATACAGGCTCAGGGACCTGATAGAAGGACTGTATCCCCTCTATGACTTTGTTCTGTTTGATACGCCTCCGTTGCTGGGTCTTGCCGATGCGGCGATAACAAGCACGCAGACCGACGGGGTCATAATGGTCGTCAAGTCGGGGAGTACTCCGAAAGAGGCCGCCGTGCAGGCCAGGAAAATACTCGAAAGCGTCAACGCGAAGGTGCTCGGAGTCGTTTTGAATGCCATAAATGATACGAATCTGAAATACGGATACTATTCCTACTATCAATATTACTACCAGGCCTATGGTGGTGATGAAGATAAGTGAAACCGCTAGTCGGAAAGGATTTGTCTCAGGTCTTCTGCTTCCGTTACTGACGTTTTCGTTATACATCCTCCTTTTTTTTCTGCTTGCAAAGCCTCTTATGGGCTGGCTTGTGCTCGGCAGGGCCGATGAAAAAGGATTGTTGTCCGCTCTCCGTTTTGACGGTGATAACGCGACATATCATTACCTGCTCGGCAGGTATTATCAGCTTAATTTAGCAGACCCGGATATTACCACTGCGATCGACCAATACAGCAGGTCCCTTGTGATAAACCCCCTTCAGGCCGGTGCCTGGCTCGATCTCTCAAAGGCATACCAGCTGGCGGGCCGGGATGGCGAGGCCGAATATGCGCTTGTCAGGGCCGTCAGGCTGAGCCCCAACAACCCCGAGGTGGCGTGGGAGGCGGGCATGTTCTGGCTGTTAAAGGGTATGCCGGAGAGGGCCGTGGCTGACTTCAGGCGGTATATCCTCCTCGATCCCGGTCAGCAGTTGAAAGTTTATGACCTCTGCTGGAAACTCCGCCTCGACAACAGCTACCTGCTTGCCAACCTTATTCCCGGGACGCCCGAATACCGGAGGGGATACCTTTTATATCTGATGAAGACCAAAAGGACGGAAGCAGCCATGGAGGTCTGGCCGCTTATTGATAAAAGCACCTTTGATAGTAACTTATTCATCCCATATGTAAATTACCTTATACGGACCGGCCGTTATGAAGAGGCCGGGGCGGCCTGGGATGAGATACTGGAGAATATGGAGAGAGAAGATGACGATGACAGCTTCTCCCTGGTCCGTAATCCGGGATTTGAGAGTAAAATTCTTAACGGCGGATTCGACTGGATTATCGCCGAGACGGAGGGTGTTGATGTATTCCTGGACCACGAGATCCGGATGTCCGGAAGGAGCTCGCTCGGCATAAGATTTGACGGAAAGCGGAACCCCGGCATAACAATCGCCCGCCAAACAGTCAGAGTGGAACCTGGAGAGTATTATAATCTGAGAGGCTACATAAAAACTGATTCGATCACAACAACCAACGGAATAATCATGACGGTGAGGGGACATAAGGACTGTAGAGGGCTTAATGTGGCATCAGCGGCGGTGACCGGCACAAATCTCTGGAAAGAAATCAGTCTGAATTTTCAAACCCCGGAGGAATGCGGGGCCGTGATTGTCAAAATAATAAGGAAAAGGTCGAGCAAATTTGATAACAGGATTGAAGGGACGGCATGGATAGACGGCATAACACTAAGAAAGCAGGCAGACCGTCCGATAAGCAACTCAGAGAAGCTTTAGACGTCATCATACAGTCATATGAAGGCGTCACTCCAGGGGAGCTGTACGGGAAGGCCTTTCACTGTTTTGACGCGTTAATGGATATATCCAATAATTCCGATGCCATAAGGACTTTTTCCTCCAGGAATAATATTGACCTGAAGTATCTTGTCGACGGCGCAAACTTTGTTATATCAAAAATACATTTTAACCCCGAAAATAATTACTACACAACATTAGGCCTTCCGAGAAAGGCGTCACGGGTGGAAATAAGAGAGAGATGGAAGATGTTCATGCTCCTTTACCATCCTGACCGGCAGGAGGGAGACCAGGAATGGGTTGCCGAGAGGGCGAAAAAAGTTAACGAGGCGTACAACACTCTCAAGGATGACTCCAAAAGAAGGACATATGACAGGCAACTGAATGGCCGGATTTCGCAGCCGAAGCCGGCTGGGCCGTCAAAGACTAAACAGAAGAAGTCCCCCCGCGCTCATGTCGGCAAAGATTCCCAGCATCCCGGGTGGATCAGCCTGAGAAAATATCTACCGAGGGCGCTGGTCGGAATATATATACTTGCCGCTTTTCTTGTCATCGGTTTTATATATCATCAAAACCGGTCATCCCGGCTTGAGGCTGAACTGCTTTCAGGGAAAGACATGATGTCAGGGTCGGGCTCTGGACAGGGTCAGCCGGTCGTAATGGGTGATAATCCCCCCTCGCGTCAAGTCAATGAAGGAGAAAAGAAAGGAATTTCGGACGGGAAAGGTCCCCTGCCGTTAAACCACGTTGCATCTCCGGATGTGATCTGGAAAGAAAATGTTGCAGGTGACAGAAGGCGGGAGCCCGCGTTGATAAGCGATAAAGGAACGGACGAGACAACGGAGATATATAAAAGGCAGGAGATGGATGAGGAGATATGGCTGGCGACAGACATTAAAAAAGAAGAGACGGAACAGCCTGAAAAAGCCGGAGAAGCAGCATCCGGGGACGGCTGGGAACCGGAAGAAAGGCCTCCCGGCATAGCGGTTGCCCCCCCTCCGTCTTCTTCAGTTATTGAAACATTAGATACAGAAGTTGCTAAAAAAGCCGGAATAAACAGGCGGACGGGAAAAAAAACTTCCAATAGCGGGAAAAAGGCATATAATATCCGGAACACCGGGGAGACAAAGGGAAAGTTGGTGAAACAGGCTGAAGCCGGGAATAACAGGATATTCCGAGAGAAGGGAACGGTTTCCACGCCCTACGACAGACCCGCTGCGCCTGTGATCGCGCATTCCTCCAGGGAGACAGGCACCATAACAGAGGAGGAGGTCCAGGATTTTATGAGCAGATATATAAAGGCTTACGAAAGAAATGATTTCGATATTTTTATGTCATTATTTTCGAGGTCCGCGGTCGAAAACGGCCGCAGGGACTATTCCGCGATACGCGATAGATACAGGGAGACGTTCAGATTCAAAAAAGACAGCTACAGGCTCCGGAACATGTCTATAAGGATAGACGGGCCGAATGCCTTTGTCTCCGGTATCTACGGGATAAGCTTCTATTATCCCACGGAAGCCCGGTGGGTGAAATACGGGGGGAGGATCAACTGGCGGCTTATAAAAGAGGATAACGCACTGAAGATAATAAAAATGAACTATGACAACTGATATTCTTTCTTTTATATTAATTCTTTCGGTCCTTTTATTTGGTGCTGTTGAGATATGGTCTTCAACTGTCATTATATTGATGGTATATACGCTCGGACTGGCTTGGATAATCAGGAAGGAATATACCCGTTTTAAGCCGTCTGGCGCTGAAAAACTCCTTTACGCCACGGGTGCGGCCTTTGCGGTTTATACCATAATCCAGGTTTTGCCTCTTCCAGCCTCCCTGCTTGAATTTATCTCCCCGAATGCATTTGATTTGCGATCTTTCTATTCTTTGGATGGCAGTAAGGATTTTATGTACATAAGCGTACATCCTTACAAGACCCGGCTGGAGTTGTTAAGGGTCCTGGCATTCCTGACTGTATTGTTTATTTCGATGCAGGCGTTCAAGGACATGGACAGCGCGACCAGGACAATAAAGATTCTTGTTGTTTTCGGGTTCTGTCTTGCGGTCTTCGGTATCCTGCAGAAGGTGACATGGAACGGAAAGATATACTGGTTAAGAGAGCTTACCTTTCCGTCGGCAAGTCCGTTCGGGCCGTTCGTGAACAGGAACCATTTCGCCGGATTCATCGGCATGCTTATACCTCTCGGCCTCGGGCTTCTGTTCACAGCCAGGGAGAGGCCCAAAAAGATACTCTTCGGGTTCTTAACCCTGATTATGTCCCTCTCCGTCTTCTTCTCCCTGTCGCGGGGCGGGGTAATAGGGTTCTTTTTGGGCGTCGCGTTATTCTCCATATTGATCATACAGAGCAGGGTGCATACCAGGAGGGTCTGGGTGATAGGAATCTTTCTGGTCGCCCTCACTGCATACCTCCTCTATCTTGGAATAGACCCGATAGTGGACCGCTTTTATAATTCGGATATATCAACGGAACAGCGTCTGATTGTCTGGTCGGCCACACTGGATGCGTTTAAGGACTTCTGGTTGACCGGTTCAGGGATGGGTACGTTTATGGACATATTTCCGCTGTATTCACCCGTCGGGATACTGGCGGTCTTTGTTCATGCTCACAATGACTATGTTGAGTTTATTCTTGAAGCAGGAGCTATCGGAACAGTTCTTCTTATAACTTTTGTATCGCTCTCAATATACATGATGGCAAGGGGCAGTCTGCGGGAAAACAGAGGGATACTAAAAATAGCAGCTGTTTCATCCGTGTTTACAATGGCGGTCCATAGTTTTGTCGACTTCAACCTTCATATCTTGTCTAATGCGCTTCTCTTTTTCACAATTCTTGGCATGGCAATTGCTTTATCAACTACTGAACATCCCGGGATATCAAAAACCAGGGTGAAAAAGCGGAAGTTGATCTCCGGTCTAAAAGAGACAACCCACAGAGAATAATAATTTAAAGGCGTAAGCCAGGTGCAAGGATTGAGGATTGACAAAAAGACTTGAATTGAATCCATTACATATCCACATCTATCCAGCTTCAGTCTTCGTTTTTTTAATATCCCTGGGTATCCACTTTTATTTTCCGGCGGTTGCGCCTGCTTCCGATGTTACAATCAAACATCCAACAGTAATTTTGCGGAAGATGACGATACAAAGGGTCTCCCGTCGTCTGGACAGGACGCCGGAAGCGAAAATAATCGCGACTTTTTTCGTGGAGTCCGCTGACGACAACAAATCCCGCGCGAGAGGGCTGGCCGGAAGACGGGAAATATCAGGGAGCAACGGCATGCTCTTTGTATTAGATGACAGGAAGCCCGTCTTTTTCTGGATGAAGGGTATGAAATTCCCCCTGGATATTCTTTTTTTTGACAGAAATAAAATCATTATAAATATATTCGAAGACCTTTCACCCTGCGATGACTGTTCCTTGATCAGTCCGTCGGGGCCTGCGGCCTATGCCATTGAGATAAACGCCAGTCTGACGCAAAAATATGGAATAACGGTCGGGGACAGGTTTGTAATCGGAGCGGAATATCTCCCTCAACCCGAAGGATTGCCGGAGACGGAACTTTTCAAGGGAGGGGCCAGGTGATCGACATCCACTGTCATGTATTACCCTCTATTGATGACGGACCGTCGGATATTGAGACAAGCATAAAGATGTTAAAAATAGCTGCTGACGACGGAATAACTCATATAGTGGCGACCCCTCATTTCAGACAGGATGAAAAGCCGACCATACAGGATATAAGGGACGGCATCAGTCAGCTTGAGAAGAGTGTCAATGGCGCTGGCATGGGTATCAAATTGTTAATTGGGGCCGACATAAGGCTGACCTATGAATTGATTTACGGAATCGAGGAGAACAGGATACCGTCAATAAACGGCTCCCGTTATTTCCTTCTCGAACTTCCGGACCTCATCCCCCCCAACCTCGACAATTTTCTCTTCACCGCAAAGTCCTGTGGATTTGTGCCGATAATCACCCACCCGGAACGCAACTACAGCCTTCTTGCGTCTCCCGGGAAGACGGAGGTGTTAAGGGATTCCGGAGCTCTCTTTCAGCTTACGGCCATGAGTATAACAGGAGAGTTCGGGGGCCGCGTGAAGAAGTTTTCGCACATGCTTCTCAAAAAAGGATTTGTTGATTTCATAGCGACGGACGCGCATAGTACAGTCAGAAGAGCGCCTGTTCTCTCAAAGGCGCTCAGGGTAATCTCCGGTCTTCTTGATGAAAGAGAGGTGCGGAAGATTTTCTTTGAAAATCCGGAAGCAGTAATCGAAAACAGGGGGCTCTAAGTTGAACTGGTATGCTGTATACACGAAACCAAGATGTGAAGATTCGGCAATGTTTTATCTCAGGAGCGCGGGCCTGGAAACACTGGGTCCCAAGATCGTAATAAAAAAATATGTCAGGAAGAGATATACCGATGTAGTGGAGCAGCTTTTCCCGTCATACATCTTTGCTTTTTTCGATAAGGAAAAACATAGCCATATGGTCCGGTACACACGCGGTATAAAGTATATAGTCGGCAAGGGGACCCCGTTAGTAGTTCAGCATGAAATCATCGATGCCATAAAGGAAAGAATGGAAGGTGATCTTCTTAAACCGGTTTTCGAGGAATTCAAGAAGGGCGACAGGATAGTGATAAAGGACGGCCCGTTCAAGGACTTCTATGGCATATTCAAATGGAATGTTTCAGGGCAGGAAAGGGCGATGATACTCCTTGATGCCCTCCACTGCAGTGTTACTCTGGAGAGCAGCTCGATAGCAAGGATATAGTCGCCTGCGATTTCGCTGTCGGAGTGCCTTTGTCTTTGCCTTTATTCTTGCTCTGCGCTCTGCGCTATGCGTCTTTATCCGTTGCGTTGTTGCCGTCCGTTAACGTTGAACATCTTTTATCCGTTTTTCTTGCTCTGCGCTCTGCGCTATGCGTCTTTATCCGTTGCGTTGTTGCCGTTTGTTGCGCCTCTGCCGTTCGTTGCCTTGAGGCTCTAAGTCCTGAACTATGTCTTCAGGTTATGGTAAAATTAATAAGAATCAAAAGAATTTCTTTTGAACCCTTAATGGTTATTTAGTTAAAGAAGGAGGTCATTGAAAATGTCTGCTCAGCAATTGCAAACTTATGATGAAGAGAAATTAAAAAATCTCATAAAAGAGGCAGTTAGAGATGTCTTAGAGGATGAACTGATGAAAATGAGACTATTACTTGCTCCTTATGTATCAGATGAGGAACAAAAAGAGATTGAGGAAAGTTATGGCGAGCCTTCCAGAGATGTAGCAAGGGCATTAAGCCTGGAGGAATGAAGGTTTTATGTGGCAAATAGAGCTCAGCAGGCAGGCAGATAAATTTACGAAGAGGGAAAATATAAAAGATGATGAAATACTTAATTTAATTAAAAAGGTAATTAATCATTCTAAAGGGCTTGATGAGAATATTGATGTAAAAAAGATGAAAGGTAAATGGAAAGGATATCACAGGATAAAGATTGGCAAGATTAGGATAATTTTAAAAATAGACTTTAAAAATAAAATTTCATCTATAGATAAGATAGACTTCAGAGGAGATGTATATAAATAATTTGCCGGCTTGATGGCCTGCAGGACTAACAACTCCTCACTCCTCACTCCTCACTGTCTTTGCTATGCGCTATGCTCTCTGCGTCGTTATCTTTTGCGTTGTTGCCGTTTGTTGCGTCGTTATCCTTTGCGTTGTTGCCGTTTGTTGCGTCGTTATCTTTTGCGTTGTTGCCGTTTGTTGCGCCTTTGCTGTTGTTCGCGCCTTTGCTTTATCTGTTAACGTTGAACCTTGAACGTAGAACCTTGAACATCTTTTGTTCTTGCCATGCGCTATGCTCTCTGCGTCGTTATCTTTTGCGTTGTTGCCGTTTGTTGCGTCTTTGCCGTACATAGACCAACATTTTTTTTAAAGCTTGTATTATAATATGATATAATAATTACATATAGTATTATGCCTTGAATTAACGGCGATATGTTTTAATAGCACCTGTTTGCTCATCCTGAAATACGAAACTAAGGAAGATATGCATAATAACCACGTAATCTGGCATAACGTACAGATAGACAGGTCGGACAGAAACCGGCTTAACGGGCACCGGAGCGGTCTTTTATGGCTTACAGGCCTGTCCGCTTCAGGGAAGTCGACGATAGCCCATGAAGTCGAGAAGAGACTTTTTGACCGAGGCATCCGGACTTACGTCCTTGACGGCGACAATGTAAGACATGGGATTAATTCCAACCTCACCTTCAGCCGCGAAGACAGGAAAGAGAACCTGCGGCGGATTGTCGAGGTTTCAAAACTATTTGTAGACGCCGGCATATTAGTGCTTGCCGCCTTTATATCCCCTTACAGGGAAGACAGGGCGTATATAAGAAGCCGGTTTGCGGACGATAACTTCCTCGAGATATACGTGAAGTGCGCCGTCGAAGAGTGTGAACAGCGCGACCCAAAGGGACAATACAAAAAGGCAAGAGCCGGAATTATCAAGAACTATACAGGAATTTCCTCTCCCTACGAAGAACCGGAAAACCCGCATCTCCTTCTGGATACTGAAAAACTCGATCTCAATAGTTCAGTCGCAAACATATTGGACCTTCTGGAGAGACATGAGTTCATAGAGATACAGAGGGACACCCCGGATGAGCCATAGACGTCATAGAAAGCCTGAGAGACAGTTTAGGCATTACCTGAAAAACTACTGGGTCTGGATCGCTGCTTTAGTCACTGGCCTGATCATCGGCAATGTTATGTTACGTGCGATTTCCTAAATTAACTGATTAACCGCCTATATGTCCTTACTCCTTACTTTTTTTGCTATGCGCTATGCTCTCTGCGCCGTTATCCTTTGCGCCTCTGCCGTTGTTTGCGCTCTGCTTACTCTTGCCACCTATCATATATATTGATATAATTAATATATATTCTGAGGAGGATTAATTAATGAGAAATATTACCCTTGAAAGCATTTATAGAAAAGTCGTCGATTTACAGCGTGATGTTGCTCAGATTAAAAAAAGTCTTATCGAAGAACCTGAGTTGCGTGACGATTTTATTTTACGGATGAGGGACATTGACCTTGAAAAAGAAATTATAGTTGAAGACTTCGGTAAAAGATATGGTTTGAAATAGTGTATGACCTTGCGGTTAAAGAAGGTCTTGATAAGAAGTTCAGGAAGCTTAAGAAAAAAGACAGGGAAATATTGGCATCAATAGCTAGAAAAGTGCAAGATATACTTGATGATCCTTATCGTTTCAAGCCTTTAAGGAAACCATTACAAAACAAGAGAAGAGTTCATGTAGGCGGATCTTCCGTGCTGACATATGAAATTAATGAAGAAAAAAAGTTAGTAATCTTGCTTGATTTTGACCACCATGACAATATTTATAAAACATAATTGCTCTCTCATATTTAATCCGTCATCCAGGAAGCACTGAAAACACTGGATTCTCGATGTAAGTCCTCGCGAGAGTCGCGTCGACCCGCTCAAAAGACCACGGGAATGATGTAGAACGTAGAACCTTGAACTTCTTTTAATCTTTTGCCTTTATTCTTGCTATGCGCTCTGCGCTATGCGCCGTTATCAGTTGCGCCTCTGCTGTTGTTTGCGCTCTGCGTCGTTATTTTTTGCGTTGTTGCCGTTATCCTTTAACATTGAACGTTGAACATTGAACGTTGAACTTCTTTTTTTTCTTGACCTTTTAGACCTGAATATTTTATTATTAGTTCAATGTCTGAACGCACAGAAGTTGCTTCAAAAACCGGATTGGCATATGTCATGAACCGGCGGTAGCCTGCCCTAAAACATAAAGAATGTTCAAAGTTTTACCTCCGAAGCTTAGAAAAATATGCAAATCAGTCGTTTTGAAGACAAAATTTAGATTTCAAGATCTTGAAATATGGCAATTGGCAATAGAGATTGCCAGCGAGCTTTTCGATATTGCGGATGATCTTGAAAAGAAGCGTTTGTATCGTTTTGCAGAGCAACTCCGTGCTGCTGGCATGAGTATGTCGAATAATATAGCCGAGGGCAGCGGTTCAACCTCGAAGAAGGAGTTTTACCAGTTCCTGAACATTGCTCGCCGATCTACCTTTGAAAATGCTAATATCCTAATTCTCTTGGAAAAACGCGACCTCGTCGCTGAAAAAGATATTGAACGGCTTTTATCCCATCTCGACCATTTGTGTAGAAAAATCACCAACTTCCAGAATACTTTAAAATAATATTCTTTGTTTTTGTTTGTCTTTAGTCTTTGTTTTTGCTGTTTTTTTGCTATGCGCTCTGCGTCGTTATCCGTTGCGTAGTTGCTTTTTTCTTGCTATGCGCTCTGCGCTATGCGTTGTTATCTTTTGCGTCTTTGCCGTTCGTTGCGCTATGCTCTTTGCTGTTCCTCAGACTTATGGCTAAAACAGTTGATTTTGTAGTTGTCTTTGATGACGGGGTAAGAAAACGTCACTATCATGAAACTGAAAAAGGCGATGTTATATATTTTGTGGTACAATTGGAAGTAGAGTTTAAGGGACAATGGAAAGTAGCTATCAGGTATGATTGTTCTCATGGGTTCGCACATATGGATAAATATGATATAAAAGGGAAGCGGACGAAAAGGCCGTTGAATCTACGTTTTGAAAGCGCTTTAACATATGGAGACTGGGATATCAATGAAAATTGGCAAAAATACAAAGAGGAATTCTTAAGGGGGATTCAAGGATGAGTAACTATACAAATTACTTAACGATGCTTTCAACAGAATTCCATAGATACATAATGGAAAATGAAGAAGTTGCAGACAATATTCCCGCCAATGCTTTAGTTATATTCCAGGTAGAGGGAGAGGATGATTTTAACGATTGGCACAGAGAGACGTCACTAAAGAACCGTGAAGGAGGTCAGCCAGTGATCTACGTTTATGTGAACAAATGGAGAAAACATTCGTCTATTGAAGAATTAAAAGTAGAAGCAGTGGCGTGACATCCAGTTTCATTGCCTGGTTTACTCTTTCCCTTTACGCCTTGTTTTTGTTGGTGCTTTTTCTTTAGTCTTTTATCCTTAAACGCTATGCACTATGCACTATGCACTATGCACTATGCACTATGCACTATGCGTCTTTTGCTTTTCCATTATGAACGAGTCCCAATTCAAAACACTTCGTGAATTAGCAAAAGACGGGACACTCTCGCAGCGCGACCTGTCAAAAAAAATGGGCTTGAGTTTAGGGAGGGCAAACTACCTTGTCAACGCCCTACTCGGAAAAGGATACATTAAGGCAAGCCGTTTTAAGAATACAAAAAACAAGATAGCATATATGTATATGCTTACCCCGAAAGGCGTTAACGAAAAACTGAAACAGACATACGAATTCATCGAGAAGAAACTCGATGAATTCAACAGACTTAGGCAGGAGATTAAGACACTTAAACAGGAAACAAAACCACGGTGATAAGCTTGAAGGCCGGCAGGAACCAGTACCAGTCGTTTGCTTTTAGTCTTTAGCCTTAACGCTCTGCGCTATGCGTCGTTATCCTTTGCGCCTTTTCCGTTCTTTAACCTTGAACATTGAACATAGAACTTTGAACTTCTTTTATCCTTTGCGCCTCTGCCGTTGTTGGCGCTATGCGTCTTTATCAGTTGCGCCTCTGCTGTTGTTTGCGCTATGCGCTTTGCTCTATGCTTTTGTTGGCACCGAATGAAACAACACCCCGAAAGTTCTAAGTTAACAGAATCACCCAAGACGTGGCTCATTACCGGTGTGGCTGGCTTTATCGGCTCAAATCTTCTGGAAGAACTGCTTAAATCAGGACAAAGAATCATAGGGTTGGATAATTTTTCAACTGGACACCGGCATAACCTCGACGATATAAGAGAACAGATCGGTGATAACGCTTGGAACTTATTTGCATTGCTTGAAGGGGATATTCGCAATCTGGACGATTGTCAAAAGGCATGTGAGGGTGTTGATTATGTCCTCCATCAGGCTGCGTTAGGCAGTGTTCCCCGCTCCATTGATAATCCTATCGCGACAAACCAGTCTAATATTGATGGTTTCCTCAACATGCTGGTAGCAGCACGTGATGCGAAGGTTAAGCGGTTTGTATACGCTGCTTCTTCGTCCACATACGGTGACCACCCGGGGCTCCCGAAAAAAGAGGGAATAATCGGCAAGCCCATGTCTCCCTACGCAGTCACCAAATATGCAAACGAACTTTATGCGGACATATTTGCCCGCACTTATGGTATGGAGTGCATCGGTCTGAGATATTTCAACGTCTTTGGGCGACGACAGGACCCCAACGGAGCTTATGCCGCAGTTATTCCGCGCTGGATTGGGGAATTGCTGGAGGATAGAACTCCAACAATTAATGGCGACGGAGAGACAAGCAGAGATTTTTGTTACATCGACAATGCTATTCAGGCCAACCTGTTATCAGCTACCACTAAAAACATAAAAGCTCTAAACCAGGTCTTTAATGTCGCTGTAGGTGAGAGAACATCTTTAAATGAATTATTCTTTACAATCCAGGAAGAACTAGGAAAATATCATAAAAATATTAAGAATATAAAACCTGTATATGGTCCTTTCCGACTGGGAGATGTGAAGCATTCTCTTGCAGATATCACAAAGGCAAGCACCCTTTTAGGATATAATCCTGTTTATAATGTGAAAAGGGGCATGGAAGAAACTGTTTCATGGTTTATTGATAAGTTTAAAAAAAGACAAAAGCAACCTGAAGATAAATAATTTGTTGGCCTATACGCTTGACCTTCTAATGTATATGATCTATATTAACTAGCTTAAAGTGTTTCTGAACTCACAGAAGTTGTTTCATTAACAGTCTTGGCAGATGTTATGACCCGGCGGAAGCCTGTCCTTTGCAATGAAAACAGGCAGTTAAAGCATGTTGATAAAAATTGGATGGGGGGGGGGCGAATAAAAGTTCATATATATCTAAAGACATAGATCTCGAAGCTGAATCTTTTAGATACCAATATTTTGATATATCAGTTAATTAATCCCTAAATGCTTAAATTGTACTTATGAAGTGTTGTTATTGTTTTAATCCCTACTTTCCTGAATTCTTAAATTCCTGAATTTTCGTTATAATATTGAATTTGTAAATCGCTATGCTTTTCCCCATTATGGAAACAAGCAGTGCTGAAATCCGGTGGAGATCCAGGAAATGAAAAAGAAAAAAGCGTTTAAGAAAAAGGGAAAGTCAATAATCAAACCTGTCCCCTTGGGAACCTGTATGAAAAACTACGACCCAAGTGATGATGTTAAACGCTTAGATTTTTGACAGGAGCTATCATGTTAAATGACAAAATAATTTTAATTACTGGCGGAACCGGTTCATTTGGGAAAAAAAACACAGCGATTATACTGAAGAAATATAAACCTAAAAAAATAATTATCTTCAGCCGTGATGAATTAAAACAGTTTGAAATGGCGCAGCAATTTCCAGAATCAAAATATGACTGTATGCGTTACTTCATTGGTGATGTAAGAGATAAAGAAAGATTACATCGAGCCTTTCAAGACGTGGATATTGTTATTCATGCTGCAGCACTTAAACAAGTCCCTGCGGCGGAATATAATCCATTTGAAGCAGTCAAGACAAACATTTTGGGCGCTCAAAATGTAATTAATGTTGCAATTGACCAGGGAGTAAAAAAGGTAATTGCATTAAGTACCGATAAAGCAGCAAATCCTATAAACCTTTATGGAGCTACAAAGCTTTGCTCAGACAAGTTGTTTATTGCCGGTAATTCTTACGTTGGTCGTGATGATACAAGTTTTAGTGTTGTGCGCTATGGAAATGTTGTTGGAAGCAGAGGTAGCGTAATCCCTTTTTTTCTAAAACAAAAAGATACTGGTGTGCTCCCCATAACTGACCCACGAATGACAAGGTTCTGGATAACACTAGATCAAGGTGTTAACTTTGTTTTGGACTGCCTTGAGCGAATGGTAGGTGGTGAGCTATTTATCCCGAAAATCCCAAGTATGAATATTATGGATTTAGCAAAGGCTATTGCCCCGGAATGCAAGGCTAAAATTATCGGTATTCGCCCAGGAGAAAAACTACATGAAGTCATGATATCTCGAGATGATGCAAGAAAAACACTCGAATTTGAAAATTATTATATTATGCGACCAGATTTCAGGTTCTTTGGCCGTCGTTTTAATCATGACGATGGTACACCAGTACCAGAAGATTTTGAATATAATTCTGGAACAAACACCTCGTGGCTAACTGCGGAAGAATTGAGAGAGATTGTTGGAAAATTATGACAAATTTTATTCCATATGGCAGACAGTTCATTGATGAAGATGACATAAAGGCTGTAGTAGATGTCCTGAGGTCTGATTTTTTGACACAGGGTGCGAAGGTTAATGAATTTGAGTCTGCACTATCTACATATTGCGGAAGTAAGTATGCTGTTGTATTTTCCTCAGGCACAGCTGCCCTCCATGCGGCATATTTTTCCGCAGGGATAGGCCCCGGTGATGAGATAATCACAAGCCCTATAACCTTTGTGGCAACTGCCAATGCGGCACATTATCTTGGTGCACGACCTGTGTTTGTTGATGTTCAGCCTGACACAGGCAATATCAATCCTGAGCTCATAGAAAAGGGAATTACAGAAAAAACTAAGGCTATAATACCGGTGCATTATGCCGGACATCCAGTGGCAATGGATCCCATACATGAGATAGCCAAAAGATACAATATCGTTGTTATAGAAGATGCGTGTCATGCACTTGGGGCAAGTTATAAAAATAAAAAAATAGGTTCCCACTCAGACATGTCAGTTTTTAGCTTTCATCCTGTGAAGTCTATCACCACAGGGGAAGGTGGGGCAGTTTTGACTAATACACAAGATTACCATGAAAAATTACTTATGTTCAGGACTCACGGCATAACGAAGGGAAAATTTTTGAATGAGCCTGATGGTGATTGGTGCTATGAAATGCAATTTTTGGGCTATAACTACCGCATGACTGATATTCAATCAGCACTTGGCATATCGCAACTGAAAAAACTGGATTTATTTATTAAGCAAAGAAGGAAATTGGTAAAAGAATATGAAAAAAAATTTATTGGCAATCCTTACTTTGACTTGCCGGAGGAAAAGGATTATGCAAGTTCAAGCTGGCATCTTTATGCTTTAAAATTGAAAGATCGATATAAAGAAAGAAAGGCGGAAATCTTCAAAGACTTAAGAAGGAAAGGGGTAGGGGTGCAGGTTCATTATATTCCGGTTTATTTTCATCCTTATTATCAGGAACTTGGATATTCCAAAGGACTTTCACCAATAGCAGAGGATTTCTATCAAAGAGAATTAAGCATTCCTTTATATCAAGGCATGAAAGACGATGATATTAAGCACATAATAAAGGTCATTTTTGAAACTTTCATAAGTTATGAAAGTTAGAGGGGGTTTTGGTGGACCATGTAACGGGGCAGCTTAAAAAATGGAGTGGTGAATGCAGAGAGTTATCAGGAAGTTAGATGCAGAGACAATAAGGACCTTCTCTGAAAGGCAGACTTTCTAAAAACTTATATCGAATATTTTCCTGATTTTAAAGTACTAAAAGAAAAAAATATACATATCTTGAAAACAAAACCCTACAAGATCAGGTTTTTTTGCTTAAAAAATAGGTTAGTTATATGGAAATAGGTTTGATTATCCAGGCCAGAACCACATCCTCTAGACTGCCTAAAAAAGTCTTAAAAGATCTTCCTTACGGAAGTGGATTTACTGTCCTTGAACAGGTAATAAGAAGGCTTAAAAAAGCTAAGTACGTAGAAGAAATAATAGTGGCAACAACCATAAGCAGGGAAGATGATGAAATAACAGAGGTCTCTACAAAAGAAGGGATTAGATATTTCAGAGGTTCCCCAAACGATGTCCTTGATAGGTATTACCATGCAGCAAGTGAATTTTCTCTTGATATAGTTGTGAGAATAACAGGTGATTGTCCCTGCATAGACCCACAAATTGTAGATTCTATTATAGACAGACATATTCAAAATAATGCGGATTATACCTCAAATACATTGAAGAGAACATATCCTCATGGTCTGGATGTAGAAGTCTTTAATTTTGAGGTTTTGGAGAAATCGTTTGAGGAGGCTAAAGAAGCCCTCGAGAGAGAACATGTAACGCCCTATATGTATAAGTCAGGCAGATTTAAAATTCAAAATATAGAGACACCTGTAGAGCTCAAAAGACCTGATATAAGAATTACTCTCGATACAAAGGAAGATTACGCCCTGCTTTGTGCTATTTATGATTTCCTGTATTATGAAAACCCCTTTTTTGGAGCAAAAGAGATTATTGATTTATTTTACAGAAAACCATGGCTTAAATACATAAACGAAAAAATAGCACAGAAGAAAATATTTGATAATTTAGAAGATGAAGTAAAAGAAGCTATTAAAGTTTTAGATTTACAGGACTTAAAAAGGGCAAGGGATTTTATTAGTGAATTGTTAACCAGAGGATTATGAAGCTTACTGTAAGGGCGGATGCCTCTCCCCAAATGGGCACGGGACATCTCATGCGCTGTTTATCTCTTGCTCAGGGATGGAAAGACACCAGCGGAGACGCAGTTTTCATATCTTTTTGTAAGAATGATAAACTCATTCAAAGAATAAAGAAAGAAGGCATTAAAGTATATAATCTTCAACATATCTCGGATATTGAAGATACTAAAAAGGCACTCAAAAAAGAAAATCCAGAATGGGTTATGCTAGATGGTTATCACTTTGGTTCTGATTATCAGAAAGAAATTAAAGAAGCTGGTTATAAACTTTTTGTTATCGATGACTATGCTCACCTTGAGCACTATTATGCTGATATAATTCTTAATCAGAACTATGCCTCGGAAAATTTTGTTTATAGTGCTGAACCTTATACAAAATTACTTCTTGGTACCAAATATGTACTGCTTAGGCGAGAATTCTTGGAATATTTAGATTATAAAAGACAGATACCTGATGTGGCAAAAAAAGTCCTCATAACAATGGGGGGAGTAGACCCTGAGAATTATACTTTCAAGGTGCTTCAAGCTACAAATCTTGTTGACTTCCCTCTTGATGTAAAAGTCGTTATAGGGGCAAGAAACACTCATTATAAACTTATAGAAAAAGAAGCAAATTCATGTAAACATAATATGGAAATACTCACTAATTTGGACAATATGGCTCCACTTATGGCATGGGCTGATGTGGCAGTCTCGGCAGGCGGGACAACCACATGGGAATTAGCCTTTATGGGACTCCCGTCAATGCTCTGTATAGTTGCTGATAATCAGGAATACGCTGTCAATGCCCTTGTAAAAGATGAGATTTTTCAATCGGCTGGCTGGATAAAAAATAAGCCTGCCGAAGAGATATC
>VAPF01041292.1_pt1 | contig 21395 bp, 17 predicted proteins | sample 3393931 | NCBI WGS metagenome assembly VAPF01 (sample SAMN08290437, study PRJNA428436) | hydrothermal vent metagenome | isolation source: Deep-sea hydrothermal vent chimney | place: Atlantic Ocean: South-mid Altantic Ridge | depth 2773 m m | reverse complement strand
CTAAAATACTAAGGTATTGGGCGTTATTTGGCAATACGCGCTTGCGTGTCAGATTGCGCCAGCAGTTTGTTGATGGTGTTTTCGATGCCAATGGCATCCAGTCCACATTGGGCAAGCAATGCACTGTGTTCACCGTGCTCGACAAAATGATCCGGCAATCCCAGGTTATGTATGGCTATGGTGATGCCGTGTGCGGCAAGACATTCGTTAATGCCGCTGCCTGCACCGCCTGCTACCGCGTTTTCTTCCACGGTGACGATTAGCTGGTGTTGCCCCGCTATTTCCAATATCAGCTCTTCGTCCAGAGGTTTGACAAAACGCATGTTTACTACCGTGGCATCCAGTGCTTCACCTGCAGCCATGGCCGGAGCCACTCTGCTGCCGAAGGCAAGGATGGCAACATAGGTACCGTGGCGTCGCACTTCGGCCTTGCCCAGAGGCAGTGTTTCAAAGTTTTGCGCGGGCTGTGTGCCAGGGCCGAAACCACGCGGATACCGCACGGCACTGGGACCGTTATATTGGTAACCGGTGTTGAACATCTGGCGACATTCAGCTTCATCCGCCGGAGTCATCACCACCATATTGGGTACGCAGCGCAGGTAACTGAGGTCGAAACTGCCCGCATGTGTGGGTCCGTCAGCACCCACCAGTCCGGCGCGGTCGATGGCAAACATCACCGGCAGGTTCTGGATGGCAACGTCGTGGATCAGCTGATCATAAGCACGTTGCAGGAAGGTGGAATAGATTGCCACCACCGGTTTGAGGCCATCGCAGGCCATACCTGCCGCCAGGGTCACCGCATGCTGCTCAGCAATGCCGACATCCAGATATTGCGTCGGGAATTGCTCGGAAAAAGCCACCATGCCGGAACCTTCGCGCATGGCGGGGGTGATGCCCATGAGTTTTTTATCCTGCGCGGCCTGATCACATAGCCAGTCGCCAAACACTTGCGTGTAGGTGAGGCTGGTTTTTTTATTGCTTGCGGGAAGGGCTTCACCGGTATCTGGGTCGTAACTGCCCACGCCGTGGTAGGCGCAGGGGTCTTCTTCTGCGGGTTCAAAACCTTTGCCTTTTTTGGTGACGATATGCAGAAATTGCGGACCTTTCAGGGTGCTTAAGTTGCGCAGGGTTTTGGTCAGGGAGTCTATGTCATGGCCATCAATAGGGCCGATGTAATTGAACCCCAGTTCCTCGAACAAAGTGCCGGGGATCACCATACCTTTGGCATGTTCTTCCACACGCTGGGCCAACTCCCACATATTGGGAATTTGGCTCAGCACCTTTTTTGAGCCTTCACGGGCGGCGAGATAAAGTTTGCCGGAGAGGATGCGTGCCAGATAATTGGACAGACCACCCACATTGGGGGAAATGGACATGTCGTTGTCGTTGAGGATCACCAGCAGATTAGCGTCGAGTGACCCGGCGTGATTCAGTGCCTCAAAAGCCATGCCCGCTGTCATTGCGCCATCACCGATGATGGCAACGACTTTTTTGCCGACCTCATTTTCATTATCTGTTCGTTGTGCAGCAATGGCCATGCCCAGTGCTGCGCTGATGGACGTGCTGGAATGACCGACCCCAAAGGTGTCATAAGGGCTTTCGCTACGCTTGGGAAAGCCAGCGATACCGCCTTGCTGGCGCAAACTGTGCATTTGTTCCCGACGACCGGTGAGAATTTTATGCGGGTAGCTTTGGTGGCCTACATCCCATACCAATTTGTCTTGCGGGGTGTTGAACACATAATGCAGGGCGACGGTGAGTTCCACGGTGCCCAGACCGGAAGAGAGATGCCCTCCCGTTTGGCTGACGGTCTGAATCAGAAAGGCGCGCAACTGGTTCACCAGCTCTTTGAGTTGGTCGGTGTCCAGTGAACGGACATCATCGGGACTGTTGATGCTTTCCAGCAACGGAAAGGCGTGTGTTTTGGACATGGGCTGTGCTGCAATTTTTCGTAGGGTGGGCATCACCCTACGAGGGTTAAAAAGGAGAGTGATTATATCAGCTTTGCCGGTGAATGATGTACCCGGCGATATCGCGCAGTGGTTGGGCGGCTTTGCCCCAATGCGACAGGCTGTCAATGGCTTCCTGATGCAGTTCATCTGCACGCTGTTTGGCTTCGGCCATGCCCAGCAGGGCAGGATAGGTGGTTTTATGCCGGGCTTCGTCAGACCCCTGGGGTTTGCCCAGGGTTGCTGTATCGCCTTCCACATCAAGAATGTCGTCACGGATCTGGAAGGCCAGCCCCATGCACTTGGCGAAATGGTCGAGTTTTTCCAGTTGTGCGGGTTCAACGCCGGGTTGACTCAATGCGCCCAACTTGACGCTGGCGCGGATCAATGCCCCCGTTTTGTGAATGTGCATGTTTTCCAGTTCGGCGAGATTCATGGTTTGTCCCAAGCCTTCGGCAGCGAGGTCCATGGCCTGCCCGCCCGCCATACCCCGTGAACCACTGGCCAGAGCCAGAGTCTCCACCATTTTCAGACGCAGAGCCGGATCATCCACCATATGCGGATCGTGGGCGAGAATGTAAAACGCCAGGGATTGCAGGGCATCGCCAGCGAGAATTGCGGTGGCTTCGTCAAATTGGATGTGACAGGTGGGCTTGCCACGGCGCAACTCATCATCGTCCATGGCAGGCAGGTCATCATGAATCAATGAATAGACATGAATCAGTTCTAGTGCGCAGGCTGGTCCATCCAGTATGGCAGGAGCTGCGCCGAGCATTTGTCCTGTAAGGTATACCAGCAACGGACGCACTCGTTTACCGCCATCCAGACTAGTGTAACGCATGGCTTCGTGCAATATCGTGGGGTTTATGTTGGCGGTGGGCAGCCAGTGTTGCAGCGTTTTTTCAGTACGGGTCTGATATGTGTTAAGCAGGGGGATCAGTGACATGGGACCACGGCAGGGCAGAGGATATAAGGAAGTAAGGGCGAGGATAGGGACTTCATTGGCTGAGAATGTTTGTGATTATTATTCGGTTTTGTCGGTAAACATTTCCGGCTCACCGTCTTTTTTCAGCAGAATCTCTACTTTTTGTTCGGCCTCGGCGAGCGCAGTCTGGCAGCTGCGGGTGAGTTCGATGCCTCGCTCGAAGTCTTTCAGTGAATCTTCCAGTGAAGACTCGCCATTCTCCATGCGTTCTACCAGCGCTTCGAGTTCTTCCAGTGCCGTTTCAAAATCAGGTGTTTTTTGTTTTTTTTGAGCCATGTTTGTGAACTGTATGATTGCCGCCGTTTGCGAGAGGCGAGTACGTTAACGCAGGGACTCTGGCCGGGTCAATTCTACCTGGCATAAATCGCGATGAAAAAACTGGGTTTTTCCAATGCCCTGAAGTTAAGCGTACTTTAGTCAAGTCTGGTACTTGTAAACGCAGAGATCACAGACAGGCAAAGACATAGCGAGAAACACTAAAGACTTTGCACTTCCATGTTTCTGCGTGACAGATGCCGTGTTTTTGTTGTTTTTACATCCTGTGGTACACACTGAATATCTAAACTTCACTCGCTACGAGCGCGTGGTTGGCTACCCAATTTTCGCTTAACCAATAAAACAGGCATTGATTTCATCAAGGGTAGACCCCATTCCCATGGTAATTTTAAGGCTTTGTTGAATGTCGTGGTGGGTGTTTTATTGCTGCGCCGCTGATGTTGACGCAGGCGGTGAACCGGACGTTTATTCTTGGTACGTTAAGGCATTCCGGTCTATTGTATCTGGAGCGGGTATTTATGCAGGACTGGATGAGTATTTGACTGAATATGCTATTGATCTGGCACGGGTGTTGATGGGGCGATAGCATTCAAGGGCTTCAAAGGGTGAATGGGTACAGGGTTGATGTGCTGATTCTGATTTATAGATTTAAGCAGCAAGGACTATTGTTATGAGAGACCTTTATCCTAAAATTAAACCTTATGTCACGCATACATTGGCGGTGGATGGAGCTCATCAGTTATATGTGGAGGAGAGCGGTGAGCCAGATGGCATTCCGGTGTTGTTTGTGCATGGTGGGCCGGGGGCGGGATGCTCGCCGTATCATCGCTGTTTTTTTAATCCTGAAAAATATCGCATTATTCTTTTCGATCAGCGTGGCAGTGGTCATTCCAGACCCCATGCTTCGTTAGAGGATAATACAACTCAACATCTGGTTGAGGACATTGAGGCCATTCGTGAACATTTGGGCATTAAAAAATGGTTGGTATTCGGTGGTTCCTGGGGTTCTACTTTAAGTTTGGTGTATGCCGAAACCCATCCTGACCGGGTATTAGGGCTGATTTTGCGGGGCATCTTTTTGTGTCGGCCGCACGAGATAAAATGGTTTTATCAGGAAGGTGCCAGCCATATTTTCCCTGATTACTGGGAGGAGTACCTCAAGCCTATTCCTGAAAATGAGCGTGATGACATGGTGGCTGCCTATTATCAGCGGCTCACCAGTAGCAACGAATTACAACGCATGTCTGCCGCCAAAGCCTGGTCAAAGTGGGAGGGACGTACTTCAACGCTGCACCCCAGCAAGACAGTGGTGGACCATTTCAGTGAACCACATAACGCGCTGAGTTTGGCGCGCATTGAGTGCCATTATTTTACGCATAACAGTTTTCTCGAGCCCAATCAGATATTACGGGATGCCAACTATCTGGCGGATATCCCCGGCGTTATTGTGCAGGGTCGTTACGATGTGGTGTGTCCCATGCAAAGTGCCTGGGATTTGTATCATGCCTGGCCCAATGCCGTGATGCAGATCATCCCGGACGCGGGGCATTCGGCGCTGGAGACCGGCATCATTGACGCGCTGGTACGTGCCACGGATGATTTTGCGCGACGCTTGTCATGACGAATGACAAATGATCGGTTTGTTGCAACGGGTGAGTGAAGCCAGTGTGACGGTTGATCGCGAAAGGGTGAGTGCTATCGGGCAGGGGTTGATGGTGTTGATCGGTGTGGAACGCGGTGACACTGAGGCGCAGGCTGATCGCTTGCTGGAACGTCTACTGGGTTATCGTGTGTTCGCCGATGCGGATGACAAAATGAATCTCAGTTTGAAAGATGTGCAGGGCGGATTGCTGCTGGTTCCCCAATTCACGTTAGCGGCGGATACGCGAAAAGGTGCGCGTCCCAGCTTCAGTTGTGCCGCCAGCCCGGAACACGGGCGGCGGCTGTTTGATTATTTTCTTGCGCAGGCACAGCAACAATATACAAACGTTGCCAGTGGTCGTTTTGGTGCTGATATGCAAGTGTCACTTGTCAACGATGGGCCGGTCACTTTTTGCTTGCAGGTCAATCAGGAATAACGTTTTAATGTGGATTAACTGACGCTATAGCTCGCATTCTGACCGAAACCTGTGCAAGATCAAAAAATTCCGGGTAACTGTTTCAGTGTATTGGAACGTTATGTTGTCGTGTTACTGACAAGTGGAGAGCGATAAACGCAGGGGCCGCAGAGACACAAATAAAAACACTAAAAACGTTGTGGTTTTTTTGCGTTAAATATCCAGAAGAATAATGTCATTGGTTTATATTTAGCGAAACAAACCATTACTCCGGCTTTGCTGCTATGCCGAAAACAAAGCAATTGAGTGCTTAATTCACATTTAACGGTTTACTGCTTTTTTAATAGCCTGTTTGCGCAGCCGATCCAATTCCACGCCAATGGCGGCACCGGTAAATTCCCCTGCTAATTCTTTGGCAGTGACGGCGGTGGCGGCATCGCGCGCGCGCCGTAAAATATCTGGTTGATCAAAGTGCGCATTTTCAAACCCGGTACGACCGCGTGAGTCAGCCTCGCAGGCAAGAATAAACAGCTCGAAGCGTTCCGGGCGACGAAAGGTATCCAGAGCGTTAAATAATTTGAGCAGGGTGGCGGGTTTGAGTTCGGCTGCACGATGGTAGTGCAGATGATAGCGTGTCACAGCCACTGCCAGTTCCCGGTAGCTTTTGGGTGTACGCAGGCGTTGGCATAGATCCTCCACTAGCGGTACGCCACGTTCTTCGTGGGCAATGTGTTTCGGCCATTGATCTTTGGGGGTGGTGCCTTTACCGAGGTCGTGTACCAGTGCAGCAAAACGAACGCGAGTGTCCGATGACAGTCGTGCCGCCTGTTCTAGTACCATCAAGGTATGCAGGCCGGTGTCAATTTCCGGGTGATGTTTTTCCGGTTGCGGTACGCCGAACAGGCGCTCAATTTCCGGGAATAATATGGACAATGCGCCACATTCGCGCAGCACTTCAAAAAAACGTGCCGGGGTTTTTTCACCCAGAGCGCGTTTTGTTTCCGCCCATACTCGTTCGGCTACCAAGGCATCCACTTCCCCGGCATTACTCATGTCCTGCATCAGTTGCATTGTTTCAGGCGCAATATCAAAACCGAGATGGGCAAAGCGTGCCGCAAAACGCGCTACGCGCAAAATGCGTATCGGGTCTTCGCTGAAGGCTGGCGAGACATGGCGCAGCAGTTTATCTGCCAGGTCTTGCTGGCCATTAAACGGGTCGATGAGTTGTCCGTCGGCGGTTTGAGCGATGGCATTGACGGTGAGGTCACGGCGCAACAGGTCTTCTTCCAGAGTCACGTCGGGCGCGGCATGTATGGCAAACCCGTGATAACCCGGTGCGGTTTTACGCTCGGTACGCGCCAGGGCGTATTCTTCATGCGTTTTTGGGTGCAGAAATACCGGGAAATCTTTGCCCACCTGTTTGTAACCCTGTGACGTCAGTTGTTCCTGTGTGGCACCCACTACCACCCAGTCGTGTTCTTTGGGTTTGAAACCCAGTAACGTGTCGCGCACCGCTCCGCCTACCAAATAGATCTTCATACCGGTATGTTACCCGTATGAAGCTTTTGTTTATACATTCGGTGTTGATGCGGCGCACGCTGTTGTTGTGCATTTTGCTGGTTGTGAGTGGTTGCACCACGTTGGGTTATTATGGTCAATCCATTGGTGGCCAGTGGGAGGTGTGGGACAAAAGCAAGTCCATTGATGAAATACTGGCCGCACCCGATACGGCTGACTCGTTGCGCGAAAAGTTGCAGATGGTGCTGGACGTTCGTGATTTCGCCAGTAGCGAACTGGCGTTGCCGGACAATGACAGTTACCGCAGTTACGCCGATTTGCAACGGCCTTTTGTGGTGTGGAATGTATTTGCTGCCAAACCGTTTGAATTAAATCTCAAACGCTGGTGCTTTCTCTTTGCAGGCTGTGTGGGTTATCGCGGTTATTTTGCCCAGGCTGATGCCCAGGCTTTTGCGGATCAGCTGGCTGCTGAGGGTCTGGATGTTTACATTGGCGGTGTGGCTGCGTATTCCACCTTGGGCTGGTTTGACGATCCGTTATTGAATACCGTATTGCAGCGTTCCCCAGCGCGCATTGCCGGGTTGATTTTTCACGAACTGGCACATCAACAATTGTACGTGGAAGACGACACCGCGTTTAATGAAGGTTTTGCCACTGCCGTGCAGTTAGAGGGTGTGCGACGCTGGCTGGAAAAACACGGCAATCAGCAGCAACGCCAGGAGTATGCGCAGTCCCGGCAGCGGCAGGATGAATTTGTGGTGTTGGTGACCGGTGTGCGGGATCAGCTTCAGGTTTTGTACGCAGAAGCCTTGGATGAAACAGAAATGCAGATTCGCAAAATCGCCATTCAGGCCGGGCTGCGCCAGCAATATCAACAATTGAAAAAACAGTGGGGTGGTTATGCGGGTTACGACGCTTGGTTTGCGCAGGATTTGAATAATGCACAGCTGGCGGCGGTGACCACATATCGCGATCATGTGCCGGTTTTTCAGCGTTTGTTGGCGGAACAACAGGGTGATCTAGCGGCGTTTTACCGGGCCTGTGCGGCATTGGGGGAGATGTCGGCGGAAGAGAGAGAACAGGTGCTTGCACGTTTTAATGTTCCATTGTGAGCATATTTAACTACGACGTTTGCCCTCTATTTTTTAGTTCTCTGTTGGCGTGGATTAACAGGTTTTAGCTGTTGTCGCTGTTTATTTGTCAAAGGCAATGCACTCGGGAGAGTCTGGGTAATGAAAATCCAACGCAAAGCCATATTTTTCCCATTGCCTCTCATTCTTTACGTCAGATTTTATGACACGGTGATTCGCAGTAGGCTCAACTGATTAATCTAGGTTAAAGACAGAGATATAACAAACGGCTTAATTTTTGTATCGAATAATCGTAACGTTTTGGAGAGTGGCAACGTTTACAGAAAGTGTTGGCAATGATGCCCTTTATGATGCGGGCGGGATTAAAACCCGGAGGTCTGTCAGGGTTTGCCGCATTTTTGAGCTATGGGCATAATTACCACAGTAATCTGGCAATGATGCCATTGGCCGTTATTTAAATGCTGTCTGATTGCGTTAAGCTTCCAAACTTTTTGAGGAAATTCATGGCTTATCAAAGCACCAACCCTGCCAGCGGCGAAAATGTTGCGAATTTTGTGACATGGACTGACATTCAACTGGAGACAGCGCTGGCACAAGTCAGCACGGCAACTCCCGCCTGGGCGGCCACGCCGCTGGATGAACGTTGTCAGCTATTGCACAAATTGGCCGAAGTGGTGCGCGCCGAGAAGGAGTCACTGGCGCAACAGGTGACGCTGGAAATGGGCAAACGTATTGCCGAGTCCCGTGCCGAGGTGGAAAAATGCGCGCAGGGTTGTGAGTTTTATGCCGAGCAGGCTTCGGTATTTCTTGCCGATGAACTCATCGAAACCGATGCAGGCAAAAGTCTGGTGGCTTATCAACCATTAGGCACGGTGCTGGCAGTAATGCCGTGGAATTTTCCATTGTGGCAAGTGTTCCGGTTTATTGCCCCGACTCTGGCGGCAGGCAATACCGGTTTACTCAAACACGCCTCCAATGTGCCGCAGTGTGCGTTGGCTATTGAGCGCCTGGTGCGTGAAGCCGGGTTTCCCGAGGGTGTGTTTCGCACGTTGATGATCGATGCTCACGAAGTGGCTGGGGTGATTGCCGACCCACGGATACAAGCCGTTACACTTACTGGCAGCGAATCGGCGGGCCGTGCTGTGGCGGCGGCGGCGGGAAAACACCTGAAAAAATCGGTATTGGAACTGGGCGGTGCAGATGCCTTTGTGGTGCTGGAGGATGCTGATCTCGATTTGGCAGTGCAGCAGGCGGTGATGTCACGTTTTCTCAATTGTGGTCAGAGTTGTATTGCTGCCAAGCGGTTTATTGTGGTGGATGCCATTGCCGATGAATTTGTGGCACGTTTTGTCGAGGCGGTGAGGCGGTTGCATCCGGGAGCTCCCGCCGATGAAAAAACCACACTGGCTCCCATGGCGCGCGTTGATTTGCGCGATGAATTACACGGTCAGGTACAGGCGAGTATTACTGCGGGTGCTGTGGCGTTGATTGGCGGTGAGCTTGTGGCAGGTCCGGGAGCCTTTTATGCTGCAACGATTCTGGATCAGGTTATGCCGGGCACCGTCGCGTATGAACAAGAGCTGTTTGGTCCGGTGGCAGCGGTGATGCGTGTCGCTGACGAAGTTGAAGCGCTGGCTGTAGCCAATAGTTCACGTTTTGGCTTGGGTGGCAGTGTGTGGACACAGGACGTTGCGCGTGGTGAACAGTTTGCACGGCAGATGCAATGTGGTTCCGCTTTTGTGAATGGCATGGTGAAAAGTGATCCACGTCTGCCTTTTGGTGGCATCAAGGCTTCGGGTTACGGGCGGGAGTTATCGCAGCATGGTTTGCGCGAATTTGTGAATGTGAAGACGCTGTGGGTGAAATAATCTGTGAATGAAGTTAGTCAACTATGACGCAAGATAACCCGGTACACAATACCGCAAATAATGCCGCAAAAAAGCCACCATCCACCGAAGTGCCAACACTGACCCGCGCCGAATTCCTGCGTAGGTTTCGCATACTGATCATTCTTGCCTGGACTATGCCAGCGGTATTTGGTCTGTCATTTCTGTTGTACATTGAAATGTTTACCATGGCGCAGATGAGAGCCGTTCTGGGTTCTCTGCCCCAACCCGGCTTTGATGTGTTATCGCTGGTGTTGGCTGTGTGGTATTTCCAACGCCGTGTATCTTCTGTGGCCGACTATTTGGGGGCGGAAAATTTTCAGCAACAGGAAAAACGGGCAGATGCTGCCTTGGCGCAGGTGCGCAGTTTCCCGCGATATTTCTGGGGCATTTTTCTGGCGTATTTGTTTATTGCACCGGTAACGGTGATCTACAGCGCAGAGTGGTACAGCGATTTCGTCGCCCAGCCTGTGGACTGGTTTCGTATTAATCTGGTCGCGTTGACGGTGTCCATTATTGTCGGCCTGCCGATTTTTTTTAAATTATTTGATTTGTTTGGCCGGGCTCTGCAACCCATGCGGCTGGAGCGGCCTGTCATTACTATCCGTACCCGGGTCTTTCTGATTGCCGCACTGGTGCCACTGCTGGTGGATACCACACTGGTGCAGTATTACTGGACTCGCACTGGCCACTTCACATTAGAGACCTTTGTTGTCTGGCTGGTTTTGCAGCTTTTGGCACTGGTGGGTGCGCAGATTTTTATGCGCAGTTTTGGTCAGGCACTACAGCCGCTGGAAATGGCAGCCGGAGAAGCCGGTGCTTTACTGGCTCGTCAGCCCGATTTGCGGGCTTGCTCCACGGATGAACTGGGTGTGCTTGCCGGGCAGTATCAGAGCCTGTTGGAGCATCTGTATCTACAAGGGAAAATCCTTGAGGTGGGTAACCAGGTGTTGCGCAGTGTGAATACGGCAGCCAGCATTGGTGAATCTTACGATAATCTGGTGAAAATCTGCGCCCAGGCACTGGATGCGGATGTTGCCTATCTATTGTTACAGGGGAAAGGCCCACGGGAATTGATCATCGTTTCAGTGACGGGAGCTACCTATTGTGCAGAGGGGCATTTTCTTCTGTCGCAGGATGAACCGTCATTGCTGGTGGCCGCTTTTAATGAGGGGCATCTGGTTGAGAGCGTCGATGCCGCAGAAGATTTTCGGGTCAGCCAGCGCCTTGCCAAACAATATGGCACCACTTCGCTCATTGCTGCGCCGCTGATTGCGGAAGGCGAGGTGATTGGCTCGATTGGTGCCAGCATCAAGGGACGAGTGAGACATTTTACCCGGCAAGATCACGATATGCTGAATTTATTGGCGCGTGAGGCAACAACGGTGGTGCATACCCAGCTGCTGGAAGAAAAACGTCAGCAGGCAGAACTGTTGTATCAAGAGGCGCACCAGCTGGCAAAAGTGACCCTGCAATCCATTAGTGATGGGGTGGTTACCACTGATACCAATGGCCAGGTGGTGTACCTCAATCCGGTGGCTGAAAAGTTTACCGGCTGGTCATCGCAGGAAGCACAGGGTCACGCGGTGGGGCAGGTGTTGCGTTTGGGGGATGAAGCCGGTGCGCCGCTGGTGAATCCGGTCATGTTATGCCTGGAAACCGGGGAAAACTTCACCCTGCCGGGGTCGGTAACGTTGCGTCATCGCAATGGTAATAAGGAGTTTGCGGTGGAATTGCGTGTGGCACCGATCCGTGAAACTGATGCACAAGTGCGTGGTGTGGTGCTCACCTTCCATGACACCACGGACCTGAGCATGATGGCGGGCCGCCTGTCCTATCAGGCCAGCCATGATGCGTTGACCGGCCTGCTGAATCGTCACGAATTTGAAGCGCGACTGGAACAGGCCATGGTCGGGTGTGAACTGGATGGCCGTGAGCACGCCCTGTGTCATCTGGATCTGGATAAATTCAAAGTGGTTAACAGTACTTGTGGGCATGTTGCCGGTGATGAATTACTCAAACAGCTTGCTGCACGCTTCCGCGCCATTTTGCGTGAAGACGACAGTGTTGCACGCCTGGGAGGTGACGAATTTGGTCTGCTGTTGGAGGACTGCTCACTGGCGCAGGCCAAAGAGATTGCGGGTAAAATTCTCAAAATGGTGGAAAACTTTCGTTTCACCTGGCGGGACAAGTCTTTCAACGTGGGGCTGAGCCTGGGGTTGGTGTCTATCAATGCGCACAGTGGCAGTCTCACTGATGTACTGAGTGCCGCTGATTCGGCTTGTTACGTGGCCAAGGATCAGGGCCACAACCATCTACATGTCTTTGTACAGGATGACTTGGAATTGACGCGCCACAAAGGTGAAATGCAATGGCTGCAATATATTCGTGAAGCGCTGGATAATGATCATTTTCAGTTATACCACCAGCGCATTCAACCGCTGTCCGAAGCGGGCAACACAGATGATGGTTACAGCGAAATTTTATTACGCCTGCAACGTGATGATGGCGAAATTATCACTCCCAACCTGTTTTTGCCCGCTGCTGAACGCTATCACCTGATGCCGGCCATTGATCGCTGGGTGGTGTCTCATGCTCTGGCGCTGCTGGGTAAGCAGATTACGCAGCCGGTGTCGTACTCGATTAATCTTTCTGCGCAATCATTGTGCGAAGACAGTTTTCTGGAATTTGTGCTGGCAGAATTGACAGCAAGCACCGTGGCACCTGAGCGGGTATGTTTTGAAATCACCGAAACAACAGCGATTGCCAACCTGACCCGCGCCATGCGTTTTATCACCGAACTGAAGAGCCGCGGCTGCCGCTTTGCACTGGATGATTTTGGCAGTGGCCTGAGTTCTTTCAGCTACCTCAAAAATCTACCGGTGGATTATTTGAAAATCGATGGTGTGTTTGTCAAAGACATCGATACAAATCCTATTGATTACGCCATGGTGGAAGCCATTAACCAGATTGGCCATGTTATGGGCATTAAAACCGTAGCGGAATTTGTGACCACCGATGAAGTAATGAAAGCCGTGCAAGCCATTGGTGTGGATTTTGGGCAGGGATATCACATCGCTCGACCGGAGCCAGTGATACTTGATGATAACTCACTAACTGATGAGCAAAACTTGGTGTAGTTGCCACTTTTTCCTATGGATATGTTAATTGCTTACGCCGTGCTAGGCATCTTTGCGGGCATTATGGCGGGCCTGCTGGGTGTAGGTGGCGGGCTGGTGATTGTGCCAGTGTTGATAATGCTCTGGCAGGCCGATGGCCTTGGCGGCTCACAAATGGTGCAGCTGGCGATTGGCACGTCACTGGCCGTCATCGTGTTTACCTCCCTGTCCTCTGTTCGCGCACATCACCAACGGGGCAGTGTTTTGTGGCCGGTGTTTTGGCGGTTGACGCCAGGCATTCTGCTGGGGGCCGGACTGGGCGCGACGCTGGCATCTGCCCTGCCACAAACGACACTCAAAATGGTGTTTGGCATCTTTGAACTGTTAGTGGCAGCACAGATGCTGCTGAGCCTGCGCCGGTCAGCGGGCACACCCACAAAAAGGGATTTACCGGGCAAGTTGGGCATGGGGCTGGCCGGTGGAATAATCGGTGCCGTGTCTGCACTGGTGGGTATCGGAGGAGGCACTCTGACCGTCCCTTTTCTTGACGCCTGTAAATTGCGCATGCAAAAGGCCGTAGGTACGTCGGCTGCCTGTGGCCTGCCCATCGCCGTGAGTGGTGCATTGAGTTATATGCTGCTGGGGTGGGGCAATACACAGCTGCCTGCACATTCTACCGGTTTTGTGTACGGCCCGGCATTGGTCGGTATTGCCATTACCAGCATGTTGTTTGCCCCCTTGGGGGCCGCCCTGGCGCACCGTTTACCAACATCGGTTTTGAAAAAAATCTTCGCCGGGTTTCTTGTATTGCTAGGCATCTGGATGCTTGGCTCACAGTAGTTGATGGCCCTGCTGTTGTGACCTCGGTCACACTGTTTCTGTGTACTGTTCCGATAAAGCGGGTGAAGCAAAGGTGCTTCATTGGCATCTGCACATAACGAGAGAGGGGCCTCCATGAGACACAAAAAACTGATCATTCGTGCCGTCGTATTGTTAACAATGCTGGTACTGACCGTGGTCTTTACCCCAGCGTATTCACAAGGGAAAAATGCGTATAACGCAGGTTTGCTGGCTTCTGAATCAGGTGATTACGTCGCTGCTGTGATGGCATGGCAGCCGCTGGCCAGTCAGGGTGATGCCGCAGCCCAGTTTAATCTGGCGTTGATGTATCACCGTGGATTGGGTATCGCGCCGGATGAGCAAAAAGCGGTGCAGTGGTATCACAAATCAGCATCTAATGGTTATGTTAAGGCACAGGAGTTTCTGGCTGCGGCTTATCGTGAAGGCTGGTTCGGTCTGGAAAAAAATCCGCAAAAGGCCAAATATTGGAGTCAACAGATTGAAAACAACGGGCTTTAAATGACGACACAGTGATAATAAACTTTTTGGTTTCCTGTCGTATATTGACACTGAAGACCGTTATCTGAAAAAAGTCGCGGTGACAGTGCCACTGCGGCTTTTTTGTATTACAGACAAACAGAGTTTCAGTTGAATACCTCGCTTTCGAGAGAAACGAGAAAGTCGAGCGTTCAGCGAGAGGGCTTGCCCCGGGGATTTTTATTGATTTGTTTTTTCACATGTCTATTTTGCAAGTGTGAGTTTTAGAAATTAATTGCTATAAGTAAAGACTTGACCCTTTTACTCTTGTGCAGCTTAACAATACCATGCCCCACAGGGTGTTGTGGGGGCTGAGGGTTAGAGACCCTTGGTTACCTGATTAGGCCGTTGATTTCAAATATTCAACCTGAACAACGCCTTGCCTACCATATTGATGCGCTTATATACTTTAACTCAGCCTTAATTTTTTCCACAGATTCGTTCACAGTAGTTCTAACTCTGTTAATACGCATTGTGTCACCAGCTTCAAGAACTGAAATAGGCTTGGAAAGCGCACTAGAAATACGGCCACTACCTAAAAAGTCATCCAGTAGTATTATATGATTATCAGGATTATCACTTGTAAAGTGCTGGATATTGCGATTAACAATATCTCGAACCTTTTCTACATAAACTTTTGTCTGCTGATTTGGTATGTTTCTAGCTCCCCCTGCTGTTGACCACGCACAGTGTGTTAGTACAACCATTTGAATTTTTGGTGTATGCCCATCACTAGGCATCTCTCTCCGAAATTCGCTAGAGGGATTAGATAAAGTATCTAACAATAAATTAAGAGAATTGATAGATTGCTGATCCGTACGCACGGGAACAATTATAGCGTCAGTTGCATGCCATGCTAGGTGAGTAGCACCAGAAAAAAATGGTGATGTATCAATCAAGCATTTTTTAGTTTTTGTCTCCGTCATCTCCCTCTTAATTTCATTTCTTAGCGAATACAACATAGAGTCGATAGCTATGGCTTGTTGAGGCCCAGATATTGATTTGGCCTGATTTATTGCTGTCGACATTTGGGACGGCAAAGTATATAGATCACTTGTTGATGCAACATAGAATGTTTTTTTTTGTGAGAAGTGAGTATTAGAGGCAGATACTCTTTTCGCCACTCTAGATGCTTTACCTAAACCTGGAAGCATATACGGTAAAATCAGATCCTTTACCGTAGTTGTATTATTTTGAAAATAAAGGTTGTCATAAAAATACGATAAATTACCTTGTGGGCAAGTATCAACGGCCAAGCAATCATCAGCTTCATAAGATAAATTAAAGCTTAAGCTGGTTTTCCCAATACCACCTCTTAAATTACATATGGTATATGTTGAAAATTTAGGTATTGGCAACGGCTCATGAGCCGAGTTAACAATGTCATATTGTCGATCAATGATATAGCTAATTGCAGATTTCATATTAAGCTCCATTAGTTTTCCATATGGTAGGCGTTAAAATATAAAATATCAACAAATATGGAATACTAGTCGTCGCAGGTGGGTCGTTGAGTTTGATGTGACCTAAGAATTGCCTTGCATCTTTAAATGTAACCGCTTTGCTCTCAATATTCAGATGAATGAGGCTATAGTGAAATGGTTAACCGCGAATGCCGAAACGGCCTAACTCAGCAGCAGCGTATTGTGTACGCCCAGCATGGGCATGAACTCATGAGGTGAAAGTCCTCTGTAGGAAGATCACGCGTCGAACGCGTGTTGTTAGTAGACAATAACGACTAGCGAATGGCAAGGGCCAACCCGCGAGGGGAGGTCTGAACACCACAGATGGGGTCAAGTCTTGCGTTTTGCCCTTTTTAGATTACCTTTGATATATGGCTAGACCATTACGAATAGGCAAAAGGAAAGACCTGGCCCCCCTCTCCTTCTAAAGAGATTAAATTAATCCATCTCAATAGCATTCCACAAACGGCGATGTTTAAAAAAACCAATATGGCCAATGCTTTTAAGTTGGTAATCGGAGGGGTTTATTGTGAGTATTTTTATGGATGACGCATGAGCGAAATAGTCGCCATATTTTTTTATTCTTTTAAGATCGGCCATAGAATCATCTAAAACACAAACGCTGATTAACTTACCGCGAAATAAATGATGCATATTTTCATGTTGCTCAACAGCGCCATTGAAAAAATCATCATTTTTTACCCAATTAATAAATTGCTTAACCACACCCAGTGGCATGTTTTCACCCAGGCCGATGATTTTAAAGTTAGCGCATTTAAAAAACGCGCTAAAAAAAGGAACCAATATATAGGCGTAAAAGGAAATTTTGACTTTAAGGTGAAATTTAAATTCACGTAAAGCCCCAGTAGGCACGTTAATTAACGTTATTTTTGACACTAATGATAAATTAGGGCACATGCCAAAAACAAATCCGCCCATACTGTGTCCTATGCAGTGAATGTTTGCATCAGGATAATTTTTTTTGATCCCAGCTATGAGGCAATTTAAATCCTCCGTTGCCCAATCTGTAAAAGTGATGGATTTATTTTTCAAATGGCTAGCATTTAAACCCGTCCCTCTAAAATTCACAATAATAACGAGTTTTTTATCATTGCGAATATGTTTAGCAAAGGCTTTGTAATATTTTGGGTTTATTGCAATTGCCGCAGTTATGATGATGACTTCTTGTATGTCTGATAAATTTTTTGGAGAGAAACAGTGATGCTCTGTCGTCACTCCATTGTTGAGGTCAGCAGTAAAAAAAGATTTCATTTATGCAGCACAGTTGTCGGGGTGATAGGTTGACCAAACAAACTGGCTTAAATAAGATTCCATAAGCTCAGTCCACAACATTAAGCCATTAGGCTCTTTCATGATTTTTCTAAGGTTGACCAATAACCAGGATGAAATGGCCTGACTGTCCCGACATTTATTACATTCGCCAGAAGTACAACACGTCATAGTGGTTTCTAAATCAGCGCTATAGGCGTTAAAACCCGGTAAATATGGATTACTATTGGTTATTCTCTCAGCATTGATGGTGTTGTCAACGCTGATTGATGGGCAGCTGTCCCCATTAAACATTCCCCAATTAGTTCCACCGCGAATTAAAGCTTCAATAAAATACGGGTGGCTTACAATAACATCGGGATATTTTTGTTTTAAAGTTAATGCTTTATCAATCAAGCGCTCTATTTCACTATTATCGGTATTCATGCCGTTAAAATTATTATAATCTGTATAGTAATTTAACAGCAATCTATTCCCATTATCTTGAATTTTTTGTATCGTTTCGTCCATATACGGTATAGCTGCGGTTGAAATTGCATAAACAAAACCTGCTCGGCTATCACGATAATAGTTTTTCAAGTTTCGATAAAATAATCCAGTAAATGTTTTCCCATTTGGGCCTATTGCTCGCAATTTATCGTCTAATACCCCTCCTCCAAAAATAGAAATGGCGATAGTAATGTCTTCAAAACCTTCATACGGAAGTTTTTTCAAGCCATTAGTCGATATACTCACCTTATCCATATATTTTCGATATATCTTTATTCGCTCAGGAAACATTGTCGGTTCGCCACCAATGATTAAAGGGGCATTGACTCCACGAGCAGTCTCCTTTTTCACAAACTCCTCCAGTCGAACCAAAGATTCTTGTTCAACATATTTTTTGTCAAAGTCATTACTAAAAAACCAACATCCGTCGCAACGTAGGTTACATGAGTTTGTTAGGTGATATAGGGATGTTCGGACTTTAGAGGCTTCAATTCTTGCGCTTCTGAATCGCTTTTTCAATTGAACTTTATCCATTCTACTCTCCTTACCTTGGTTTCCATTTCTAACGAATGCTTTCGATAAAATATACTTTTTCGAAAACAGGTGTAACTTCAAAGTGATCGTTTTACCGCTATCACCAGCAACCGATATATAGCTGGCTGTTGTGGCTACGATAATGACTACACTATCACGTAACCAGTGGAAGGTGCTTGTACTTTCAGCACAGATGGGGTCAAGTCTTGTGTTTTGCCCTTTTTAGATTACCTTTGATATATGGCTAGACCATTACGAATAGGCAAAAGGAAAGACCTGACCCACTCCTCCTGTCGGTGGATACCGCTCAGGCGGCTAAACGTGGACTCTGCTGTCGTCGTCGCTTATCCCGTCGCAGACGAGCTAATGCTTTACGCTGTAAAAGAAAACCAATACGATGAAGATTGGTGGCAACGATGGACAGGGCACATGCCGTTCGAATCCATCTCGCCCATAAGACAGACAGCGATTTAATCCTCGGATCTCAAGATTGTTGATGCACGCTTCTACTCCGGAATGTTGGCGTCTGGCTTCACCAAAAATGTCACTTTCTTGCCACGCTTTTTCGTCTTTGTTACAGCGACCTTTCTTTGGCAAAACGACATGATCCAAATGTTTGTTTAATGCGATGACATTGTCTTTTGAAGGATAGCCTTTATCAAAACCGAATCATCGGAGGAAAGCACAAGAGATTCTCAATATGTAAGGAAGTCTCATGTAATTTCTTAACCGGGCACCGCTGAGTAATAATACTGTGTGGGACTAGGGTATCTACTTGTTGTGACTAATCTCCGTAGAAATACACCACTGTGATTAATCGTGTATTTTTATACTTTTATTCGTAGAAATTGTAAGTGCTTTACCGCTTTGTCGTGCGACATTATGCCACTCTTCTTTCGGGTGTCGGATTGTTATAGTTAGCTATGAGTTCAGTATTGCTCTGGATGATTATTAATACAAAAATATAACAATAAAAAATGTTAACCACCATTTTGAGGATTATTATGAATCAACGATACATGGACACGTGGTTCAGGTTCTCGCTGTCAAAGTATTCGCTATCATTAACGTTATTATTGACCTTTCCTATTACAGCCGTTATGGCTGAAGATTCTTCCGTTGGCATCAGAACGATTGAAGTGATTGCCAGTCCGATCATCGAAGAAATCAGCGTGGATGATTTTTCCACTGTTTCATCCATGGTGACGGAGAAACAGCTCAGTGACCAGAATGCTGTTGATTTGGCTTCGGCTCTGCGTCGCACGCCAGGCGTACAGATCTCACGTTTCAACCCGGTGGGTTCCTTTGGCGGAAGGGAAGGTGGCAGTGTGTATATTCGCGGTATGGGCGTCAGCCGCCCAGGCAGCGAGATCAAAACTTATATTGATGGTGTCCCGTTTTATATGGCGACCTGGAATCACCCTTTACTTGATCTTTTGCCGATCAATGCCATGTCTTCCATTACCGTTTATAAAAGCCCTCAACCGCAGATTAACGGCAACAATTTTGCATCCATAAATTTGACAACAAAACGGGCCACTGAAGAAGGTATTCAAGGTAATGCCAAGCTATCCGTAGGTTCGTTTAACACGATAATCGAACAGGTGGATGTGGTCGGTAAAAAGGGTGACTGGGATTTCATGCTGGCCCAGGGTTTTGCGCGCTCAGACGGTCATCGTGACAATGCGGATGGCGAGCTAAAGAATGTTATGGGGCATATTGGAAAGCAGTTAAATAACCACTGGTCTGTCGGCATTAATATGCTCTATACCGACAACGAAGCGAAAGATCCAGGCGATGACCGTTTTGCTGCGCCGACAGAGGTCGCTGTATACAATACCAGGGCGAGTATGGTTGCTGTGACGTTTTCCCATCAACATGACGACTGGCAGGGCGATTTGCTCTTTTATTGTAATAGTGGCCAGGGTGACTGGTTGAATCAACCTGCCGATACACTTGCCGATTTTGAAATGAGTGGTTTGCGCTGGAGAGAAACCTTATCCCCCTGGGAAAATGGCACACTAATTGGCGGTATCGATATTGATCGATTATCGGGTGAAGTGAGGGAAGACGCCGCCTCGGTCGATCTTGATACCGATACATTCCGTATCACCTCGCCCTATTTAGCCGTCAGCCACAACATTACAGTTAATGATAACTGGACGCTCATTCCCTCCGTCGGTGTACGTCACTATGAGCACAGCGAGTTCGATTCGACGTTAGCACCTCATGCCGGGTTGTCGTTGTTATCGGACAGCATGACATTGTTTGTTAACGTCTCACGTGGTATCAACTATCCAGGACTGGAAGCGCCTGTACTGGCGGCTTACATTCCGCCATTGGAGAGCAGTTGGGGGACGTTGGACGCGGAAGAATTGAACCATATTGAAGTGGGTGCGCAGTTTTTTGTTTCGGACTCGACTCAGGTTGATATCACCCTGTTCAGGGATGAGGTCAAGAACCGTTACGTCTTTGCTACCCCGCCTGCCTTCGCACCACCACCGGAGTTTATCAACCTTGGCGAATATGAGATGCGTGGTGCAGAACTGGCAGTAACCCAGGATATCAATGATGACTGGCGACTCTTTGTGGCGATCACTTTGCTTGATCCGGATATCGATACCTTGCCTTACACGCCTGATGAAGCAGCCACCTTAGGCGTGAATGGCAAAATAGGCAAAGTATCACTTGCAGTGGATGCCCAGTATCAATCTAAAACGTTGTCTCTGAGTCGTGACCGTAACGCGGCTGCGACGAATACTGAAGAAGTCGGGTCATTTACGGTAGTGAACGCACGTGCTGCCTATCCCGTGCCAGCATTGGGTGAACGTGGTGAGCTGTTTCTTGCTGTGGACAACCTATTTGACAGCGATTACAGTTATCAGCCCGGTTATCCCATGGCTGGCACCAGTGCGCAAGTGGGTGTATCGGCCAGTTTTTAATTTGTTACGCAATGGGAAAGGATGAGTAATGAGAAGCGATAAGACACTGGATTGTGTTACCAGGAAAGGATTCGGGATAACGGTGCTTTTATGGTTGACGCTCGTTTTTTCTTCAACGGCGACGGTTCAAGCGACGGAAGCCGAGGCGCTGTTGATTCATGCGGCACGTTTGTTTGATGGCCATCAGATGAGAACTAACACATCAGTTCTGATACAAGCGGGTCGTATTGCCCGTGTCGATGTACGCGATAAATTTATTGACAGCAATGTGCGTCAAATCGACTTGGGTGATGCGACCTTATTGCCCGGATTTATCGAGTTGACCTGGTCAACCTTTTTGATACACCTCAGTTAAGCGGCTTTTCTTATTTCCATTAATTGTTTTTCATAATTAGCCGGACTCATATAATCCAGTGTTG
>VAPF01085335.1_pt1 | contig 21413 bp, 18 predicted proteins | sample 3393931 | NCBI WGS metagenome assembly VAPF01 (sample SAMN08290437, study PRJNA428436) | hydrothermal vent metagenome | isolation source: Deep-sea hydrothermal vent chimney | place: Atlantic Ocean: South-mid Altantic Ridge | depth 2773 m m | reverse complement strand
TTTCATATAAAACTTTTGGAGCCGGTGATGGGAGTTGAACCCGCGACCTACGCATTACGAGTGCGTTGCTCTACCACTGAGCTACACCGGCCGATATATGAACAGAGCGGCCGCTCACGGCCCATCTCTCTGGCAGGATGATGACGAACGTAACGGTCGATTAAGACCGGGGCCGTCATTCACGTTTCTGCTCTTAACAATTTTGACAAAATCTGTCAAGATAACTATGCGAGGAGCCCCTGGGTCTCTCTAATATCACCTTCCCCAATATCTATCTCAACCGTCCCCTCATCCCCCTGGCAGAGCACCACCCCAGGCCGGGGACGGCCATGGGTATCTTTTTTACCGTAGCGGGCCACCAAGGCGGCAGCCGTCACCAACTCGGCGGGATCCTTCAAATAACGTAAAATACCCGTAGGCCCCGGCCTGTCCTTTAACATCAGACATTGATCCCCAACCTGCCGTAGACCATCGAGGATAGTATTCTCCGATTCCTTGCGGCCGATCACCAGCCAACCGCCCATGGGCAGCCTGAATTGACGGCCCACCATGAGTAAACGCATATCGGCTACCGACAGCCGCTCATGCTCGGCGTAATAGACCCTGATGCGTTTGGAGACTATGGGGTCGGTGAGGATACAGCCGCCGGCCGGGGTTGGATAATCGTCAAAGCCGAAACGAGCCGCCATGGCCATCTGCCCGGCCCGGCTGCGGCCGGATAAACCGGCCAACCTCTCCCGATCCACCAGACCAGCAAGTTCCATCGGGGTAGGTTCCAAGCGCTGGGCGCATAAGGGCCGGAGAAGAATACCCTCACAACCTGATTCACGTTCCACCACCCGCAGGGCATCCCGGCGCTGAGACATGGGACGCTGCCCCACCACCTCACCGGAGATGATAAAGGAGGCCTTTAATTCAGCCATCATCTCCCTGGCCCTGGTCATCATAAAGATTTTGCAGTCCAGACAGGGATTAAAATGTTTACCATAGCCATGAGCTGGATTACGCAGCATAGTCATGTAGGCGGCGCTGATCTCCACCAAGGTGAGATTAATGCCGTAATTCTCCCTGATTTTATGACAATGCTCGACCCGCCGGGCCAGCAGCTCATAGCCAAAGAAGGGACTGACAAAGGTCACCGCCCGCACATCAACTCCCTGCTCTGCCATAAGACGGCAGGCCAGAATACTGTCCAGCCCCCCGGAAAAGAGGGCAATAGCTCGTTTTTCTTTCATAATATTCTTTCTCCCAGGGTATTCCGCGCCTGACGCCGCAACAGTTCATTGGCAAAGGCCAGGGTCTGGGAAGATACTGATTCACCAGCCAGCATCCGGGCCAGTTCCCCCGCCCTCTCCGCCTCCGTTAGACGGTTAATGGAGGTATTAGTACGACCGTTTACCGTCTTCTTCTCGACCACAAAATGGGTTCCGGCTCCGGCGGCTATCTGAGGCAGATGGGTGATACACATTACCTGATGATGACGGGCCAGTTCCGCAATCTTACCAGCCACCGCCTCCGCCGCCTTACCGCCTATCCCGGCATCCACCTCATCAAAAATGACCGTCTCCACCATATCCTTCTGGGCCAGAATACAGCGCATAGCTAACATGAGCCGGGATAATTCACCGCCCGATGCCACCTTGGCCAGAGATTTTAAAGGTTCGCCGGGGTTGGCGGAAAACATAAATTCCAGCCGATCCAGGCCGCTCTTGGATAATTTAGGTTCTGCCTCGCTATCATGAAAAACCACCTCAAATTCGGCTTGGGCAAAACTTAAATCCCGCAGCTCATTGACAATGGCCGCCGCCATCTCCCGCCCCGCCTCTTTTCTCCGGCCTGATAATTCTTCCGCCTCCAGCAACAGCTCATCATGGAGCCGGGCTGAGACCTCTTCCAGCTCCCGCACCCGCTCATCCAGGGCATCTAAACTCTCCAGCTCGGCGCGGGCCTTCCCGCCATAGGCAATAACATCCTCCAGGGTAAGCCCATATTTCCTCTTTAACTGCTGCAGAAGATCAATCCTGGCGCTCAGTTCCTCCAGATGACCGGCATCATCCGGCAAATGATCAAGATAATCCCGTAATTCAACAAGATAATCGCCGATTACATAACTCTGCTCAGTCAGCCCCTCGGCAAGTTTTGTGATCTCCGCATCCAGTTCCGCCATACCGACAACATCCTTTCTGACCTTGGTCAAGGCGTCATCAGCGCTGTTTAAGAGGCCAAAACAGCGGCGGCCCAAACGCCGCAGGTCATCGGCCGATTTTAATCTACGGCGCTCATTAGTCAGGGCCTCATCTTCATTAGGCTCCACTGCCGCCTCCCGAATCTCTTTTTCCTGATAGGAAAGAAAATCCCGGCGTTGTTCCTTTTCCATCTCCTTCTGGCGCAGCCCCGCCAATTCCCTGCTGACAGCCGACCACTGTTCATAGAGCGCGGCCACCCGCTCCCGCAGCGGCCAAAGCTCACCAGCTAAATCAATGAAGTCCAGATGCGAGGCGGAGTTGAGTAATTGCTGATGATCGTGCTGGCTGGCAACACTAAGCAGATATTCGCTGATTTTGGTAATCAGGCGGGCGGTGGCCAGACTACCGTTGACATAAAACCGACTCTTCCCAGAGGATGACAGAATGCGTTTAATCAACAACTCACGACTATCTTCCAGCCCCATGGAGGTCAACTCCCGGCGCAGTGGGGAGGTATCCGGCAGCGCAAACAGGGCCTCCACCTCGGCCTGCCCGGCTCCGGTTCGTACCCAAGAAGACGAAGAGCGGCGGCCGGAAAGCAGGGCGATGGCCTGCAGAACGATGGATTTTCCGGCTCCGGTCTCGCCGGTCAGCACTATGAGGCCATGCTCCATAATTAAATGAAGTTCCTCAATAAGGGCCAGATTTTTTATTTTCAGTTCCTTTAGCATACCTTCTCACTTGCTGAACCTGCTTTATGGTGTAAATTACAAGTAATGGCGTCGTAAAAGGCTAAGTTATACCGCGCACGGTATCCTACATACAACGAACTTAGGTTACAAAAGTCAAAAAGTATCTCTCTGAATAAACCGCGTTAACTCAAAGAGCTATATCCTTTTGACAAAATGAGTTCGTTGGAAGTCCGATCTACGGCGTGGTGGTTCGGAGTCTCACTGCGTTCGCTTACCTGTATATCGAACTTTTCGCAGTCTTCGCTTAGCTGACTTAGCCATCTTTAGTTAAAGATGGACTTTTTACGAGTTCATCACAAGTTGCTATTCCGGTAATGGATACCCATCGACAATATATTTTGAATATTATACAACAACCCAAATGAATATTTTAAAAAAGCCATTCTCCCTCTGCAAAGGACTACTGATAACCAGCCTCATTACCGCCTTTATTCTCCAGCCCTGTCTGCCATGCCGAGCCTTTTCCGTCGGCGAAGAGAAAAAGGTGGGAGAGAAATTACTGAGCATGGTGCGGACACAGTTCACGGTAATTGACGATCCAGATATCAGTCAATACATCAACGATCTGGGCCGGAGGATACTTAAAGTCGCTGGCCCACAATACTTCAAATACCATTTCTTTGTCATTAAAAATAACGCTTTTAACGCCTTCGCCGCCCCCTCCGGCCTGATATTTATCCACTCCGGGTTAATAGAGGCCATGGATAACGAGGGGGAGCTGGTCAGCGTTATGGCTCATGAGTGCGCCCATGTAACCTGCCGGCATATCTCGCGCCAGGTCGACCAAAACAAGAAAACCGGTATCGCCACCACCGCTCTGCTCATTGCCGGTATCGCTCTGGGCGGCGGCGCCCTCTCCCAGGCTCTCATTGGCGGTTCCATGGCCGCCAACGCCTCCATGCGGCTCCATTTCTCCCGCCAGGACGAGGAGGAAGCCGACCGTCTGGCCTATAAGTGGATGCGGGCCATGAATATGAACCCGGCTCCCATGGCCGCCATGCTCAAGAAGATGTACCGTCTGAGCGCCTATCAGATGGCCAATGTGCCGCCCTATCTTCTCTCCCACCCCGTGCCGAAGAGCCGCCTGGCATATATTGATGACATGCTGCTCTCGGCTCCGCCCCGTAAATATCCACCGCGGGACGATTTTGCCTTCCTGCGCGTTAAATACCGCCTCATGGCCAAGACCATGGATACCGAGAGCCGCCGAGTCCTCTATACCCGGCAGGCAGCCAAGGCCAAAGAGCCAGTCAGGATTTTTGCTGATTACGGTCTCTATCTGTTAGACCTTGAGAACGGCGAATATGACGCAGCCCAAAAGGCCTTAAACAAGATGATAAAGGCCTATCCCCATAAGTCGATTTTAAAAACCGACTTAGGAATAATTTTCTATCGCCAGGGCCGTTATCACCAGGCCCTGAAATATGACCGGCAGGCCCTGATGGCAAATCCGGATGACGCCTGGAGCAAATACAACCTGGCCGAAACCTTAGGGCGGCTGGGTGAGAGTCAGCAAGCGGAAAACCTCTACCGCCAGTTACTGGTACAGGTGCCGGAATACGCCAAATTACATTTTCAATTAGGCCGGCTGTTGACAGACAGAGGCCATAGCGGCGAGGGGCATTATCAGTTGGGAGTGTTCTTCTGGTTGAACGGGGATCATAAAAACGCCAAATACCATTTAAAGATGGTGGAAAAGGATCGCACCAGCAGCCCTCAGACCATCAAAAAGGCCAAAGAGGAATTAAAGAGGATAACCGCAATAGAAAACTACAATTAACGGGGCGGGTGCAGCTGAATAATTACCATTATCCCTTGCTGCTTACCTTACGGATAGCCATCACTGCGAAATCACGGAAGAGACGCACTGTTTTAATGCGGCTCTTATCCAACAGAGGCCGCTCCCGCCTGCGGTCAAGATAGATAAGGCCAATCCCCTTTTTATCGAGACAGATGGGAAATAAATAGACGTTACGATCCTTGACCATATATTGAAAATTATCAGGGAAGGCCTGGGGCTTATTGGCCGGAATCATCATATCCTTACCCAGCTTCAAGGACTGAGGGATGGCAAACTGGGTGGAGGTGATAACGTGCTCAAATTTTTTGACGGCCTCGGGCTCAATGTCGCCCAGCCCAAAACGTCCCATGAGGGAGACCTTGCTGGGCTGAACATTAATAATGGCCAGAATCACCCGGTCAAAACCGATACCCCGATAAAGGCCTTCGAGAAGATTAACATAAAACTCATTGAGGTTGAAGGGGCCCATGAGGGTCTCGGTGAGCTCACGGATAAAATCATTCACCGATTTATCCTTGCTTATGGGCAACTCATTTAGCTCATGTACCGCATCCCCCGGCCGGAGGTCGTCAACCGAGCCGTTTTCAGAGGCAACCCTGCCGACCTCAGCCGGTTTTCTGGTTGACAATATACCCTTCTTGATATTTTTTTCGGCATTCCGTAACCGGCCGCGAATTTTAAGTTTATTTAAGCCGTAACGAATAGAATCAGAGATATCCTCCGATATGGCCACGCATTCATTGAGCTTGGCCACTACCTCCTCGGCATCAACGGAAAACATCTCACCATATCTATCAAGCAGGGCCTCCATATCCCCGCCCTCGCAAAACCGATCCACAAAATTATTGGAAAAATTGGCCAGATTAGTCAGGTAACCATCGGCATCATATTTATCACGCGGTGCCTGCGGATCATTATCCATGCCCATGGTGACTTTATCGGAAAGATTCCAGAATTTGGCCACCTCTTCGCCAATCTCCCGCAGGGTAATATCTCCCAGCACCGCCCGGGCTGCCCCATCCTCAGACATACCGTTTTTAACCTTAGTAGCAATATTTTTATAGTCATCGGGCAGATAAAGACAGATTATAATTTTGCCCAGATTATGCAGGAGAGTACAGATAAAGGCCTCTTCCGGGATAATATTAAGATTCTTTTCAACGGCAAGGTCACGGGCCTGAAGGCCGCTTAGAAACGACCTGGTGAGCAGCTTGCTGATGCTGTCCTTATCAACCCCGGACTTTATAAATTCCTCAAAGAGGGCAATGGCCGTGGCCAGATCACGCACCGCATCAAAGCCCAGGATAGTTACCGCCCTGGAGATCGAATTACAGGGGCGGCCCAGAGAGTAATAAGCGGAATTAACTACCTGCAACACCTTATTGGTGAGGGAATAATCCTTCAGAATCACCCTGGACAATTCAGCGGCAGCGGAACGGCTGCTACAGGTCAGAGAAATAAGCTCCTGGACATTATGGGACATGGCAGGCAACTCACTCATATTTATCATGGCAAATATTTCAGTAAGCCGCCCGGATGGGGTATTTTTCTGCTCTTCCGTCATAAATTTCAGGTCAGTTTATTTTGGGGGACTAAACGTATTTGGTAATAATGCCATTCAATTTCCGAGAAAGCAAGGAGAAGGCAAAGAGAAAATTTATCTTTTTTATCTTTTTTCACTTTTTTCGCCTTATCTTGTGATAATCTCATAATATGCAGTCAGTTATCAATAATCGTGACATTTTCCCAAGGAGTAGAAAAATGACCGACTGGATCATTACCCTGCACGACAAAACTATCAGGCGTTTCACCATCAGGGCCGGACAACAGCTTTCCATCGGCCGGGGCCAGGATTGTGACATCACCATTGACAACAAGGCCGTCTCACGGCGCCATATCTCCCTCGCCTTCCTGAACGGCATATATTTCGTCTCCGACTTGGGAAGTACCAACGGCACCCTGGTGAACGGCAGGAAAATCACGGTGGATGAGCCGGTTACCGAAGAGGATAAAATAGAATTCGGCAAATTCACTCTCTCGCCCGCCGCCAACAGGGAGGATGGGCCGGGAGCAGGTGCCTCAGCCGCCGGTGACCTGGACATGAATGACGAGACTATTTTTGTCAAAACCCAGACAGCGGTTAGTTCCGGGAAGATCTTCCAACCCAAGACCAGCGGCCCGCATCTCACCGTTATCCAGGGCGGCGGCCAGCCGGACAAATTAGCACTCCACGGCAAAAGCAGCATCAAAATCGGCAAGGCCGAGGACTGCGATCTCATCGTCAAAGGCTGGCTCATCGCCCCGGCCCAGTGCTATATTATTAAACAGGACAAGGGCTATTGTCTGATTCCCCAGAAATCATGGGCCGCGACCATGGTCAACGACACCAAGGCCAGCCGGGAACGGCCGCTGCGGGCCGGTGATATTATAAAAATCCGCCAGAATGTCATTCGTTTTGAGTAACTATTCAATGCAATGTCCACAATGAGCAATAGAGCAATAGAGCAATAATCACTGGCTGATTATCAAGCATAATACTGAAGTTACAAAGGATGTTTACTAAGCTGATAAAACAATTAAAGGGCGGTACCCCGGCGGCCCCGGACAACAGCGGCCCCAGGCCGGCAGCCGATGAACCGGCCTGGCAGCCCGGCGATATTATTCTGGAACGTTACCGGGTGGACGAAGTTCATGGCGGTGCCATGGGCCGGGTCTATATTGCCTGGCATCTCGGCTGGAATATCCCCGTGGCCATCAAGGCCCCAAAGCCGGAGGTGCTGGCGGTACCCGAAGGTATCAAACGAGTCCTCACCGAGGCCGATAGCTGGGTCAGAATGGGGATGCACCCAAATATTGCCACCTGCTTTTATGTTCTCAATATAGACAGTATCCCCTATCTTTTTATTGAATATGTCAACGGCGGCGATCTTCAGGAGTGGATAAAGAGCGGCCGCTGCCGTGACCAGCGCACCAATCTCTCCCTCGCCGTCCAGTTTTGCCACGGCATGGAGTTCACCCACAGCAAGGGTATTATTCACCGGGATATAAAACCCCAGAATATTCTGCTCACCAAGAATGCCCTTTTAAAGATTACCGATTTCGGTATTATCCAGATTAGAACCGCCAGCAGACCAGGAGAGACGGGGGCTGCGCTCTCCCCCGACCAGACCGGGCCAGAGGTTACGGCAGGTTTTCGCGGCACTCTAGGATACGCCTCCCCGGAGCAGCTGCGCGATGCCCACCGCATTGACCGGCGCAGCGATATATTTTCATTTGGAATCTGCCTCTGGCTCATGTTCTGCGGTCGTAAGCCCTATGCCAATAACGCCGCGCCTGCCACAGCCGTCTTCTCTGCCAGCGAGTCTAAACTTCATCCATCTCTAAAAAGAATACTCCTTAAAGCCGTGGCCGTTGAGCCGGCGGCCCGCTACCAAAACTTCAGCCTCCTCCGTCAAGACCTGAACCAGGCCCATATCGACTTATTCAAGGTTGGCTGCCCCTATATGCAGATTAATTTCAGTGACATTCAGGCCGAAAACTTAAACAACCGCGCCGTTTCCTGTCTGGAACTGGGCCGCAAACGGGAGGCGGCCGGGCTGCTTAACCGGGCTTTGGACAATAACGATACCCTGCCCGAGGCCATTTACAATTTTATCCTGCTGAAATGGAAGGAGCAGGGGGCCAAGCCCGATTATCTTCTCCGTCAGTTAGAGGCGGCCAAACAGAGACTGCCGTCATCCGCCATCATTGACGCCCTGCAGCAGGCGATAAAATGTGACATTCTGGGCCGAGCCTGGCAACAGAATAATGCGGAACAGACCGCCAAAAAATTCTTCCCTGAATACGCCCTCTGCCCGCCCAGAAATTCGGTGGAAATATTCCGGGACGGCCAGGCACTGCTGGCCTCACGCAAGAATATCCAGTATCTTTTTAATGAGAACCGCCAGGCGGAGTGCTTCCAAGCCCTGCTCAAGGCCTGGGCTGGAATAGGTTTTCGACGGGACAAGGTTTTTATAGATATTTACGAAAAGCTATATCCCCAGGCAACCCCGGCCGGAATTAAAGGCGTCATAAGAATAGCCACCATCCCAGCCCAAGAAGCAACCGCCAGGGGAATACTCTATCTCCCCGGCCCCGGCAAGGTTCTCTCGTTAAGCAAATCCGGCCGGGTGACTCTGCGCTCATACGGCCGCCGAGCCAAAATAACCGCCTTAGGAAAATTCCATGCTATACGAAATACCGCCCTCAACCGGGACGGCACCATGCTTGGTCTAAGCGGCAGAAACGGGATTATAGATATTATTTCGCTACCTGACGGCGATAAACGGCAATACAAAATTCAGGGTCAGGTTACGGCCCTGGCCTTCAGCCCCGACAATCAGCGGCTGAGTGTCGGCAGTGATACGGGCCTTATCCAGACCTTTAAGTTCTCCGGCGGCTCAACTCGTCAGACTGAAGCAGCCCAGGCCGGCCCCATCCGTTCCCTGATTTATTTCAATAAGGGCCTGGACTTTGTGACTGGCAGCGAGAACGGCACCCTCCATTTCTGGGATCAGGACGGGGGCTGCATCCGGACAACCCCCGCCCATGCCATGCCGATTACCACCCTTGCTGCGGCCGCCAATGGTTTATCATTTATCTCCGCCGCCGCTGACCGGATTATTAAGGTCTGGGACAGGCAGAACGGCCAATGCCGCGACACCATTCAGGCCCATGATGACCGGATAAACGCGGCCTTTATAACCGAGGACAATAAATATATAATAAGCGGCTGTGACGATGATTTAATCAAGATATGGGAGATCAAAGAATCTTGTTGCAAGTATATTATGGACGGCCGGGGGGATGGTATCCGCAGCCTTTGCCCAGGCCCCCGGCCCTATATTTTTCTGGCCGGCAGAAATGATGGCGCAATCGTAATTTGGATGATGATATATGAACTTTGCTACGTTTAAAAGAAAATTAATGTTCTGGCGGCAAGCGGCAATACAGTTCAGCGGCCGCACCGATACCGGCCGCCACCGAGCAGCCAACGAGGACAGTTTCGCCGTCCTGCCCCGTCTGAACCTGATGATGGTGGCCGATGGCATAGGCGGTCATAAGGCCGGTGAGGTCGCCAGTCGGCGGGCGGTGGAAATAATGATTGATTTGTTGAGCCCGCGGATCTTGAGGGAGGTAAGGGGCAATCGAGAGGGAATCAAGCATCTGCTTATCAGCAGCCTGTGCCGGGTCAATGACAAAATAATGGCCATGGCCGCCAACCATGAGGATTTATCCGGCATGGGTACTACCTTTATCACCGCCTTAATTGATAACGGCTCTCTCTACACCTGCCATGTGGGTGACGTCCGGGCCTATATTGCCGGCCAGAACGGTCTGCGACAGGTAACCAATGACCATAGTTACGCCGCCGAATTCAAGCGCTGCACAACAGACACAGAGCAAATAGCGCCGCCGGCCAGAAATATCGTCAGCCGGGCCGTCGGCTTCCCCTTTCGCGAGGATCCGGAATGCCATTGCCTGCCGCTCTCCCCCCGTGAGCGGGTAACTATCTGCTCCGACGGGTTGTGGTCAATGGTCAGCGATGAGAAAATAGCCGCCATCATCAGTCAGGCGGCAAATCCCGAGGAGGCCTGCGCCGAATATATCAAGGCCGCCAATGATAATGGGGGCAAGGATAACATAACCGCCGTTGTAGCCTATACCTGAATAACTGCGGATAGAACTGGCAGAACATCATCTATGCCAAGGCCGGAGAGCAAAAGACGTTTATGACGGCTCTGCTGACCGTGGAGCAGAATAATACTACCTTTGGAGATATGAAAAAGTTTGGCTAAAATTTTGATTACCCGGCCATTGGCCTTGCCATCAACGGGCGGAGAGGTAACCACAAGTTTCAGGGACTCCCCGTGGATACCGACAAAGGCATCTCTTGAGGCCCTAGGCTGGACATAGACATTAAGCAATACCCCATCGTCACTCTGGGTCAGACACCCCTGGGCCAGGAGCGGATGCTCAATCATCTTTTTTTTTATCCCCGGCAATGGTGATATCAATTTCCTCATTATCCAGGGGATCTTCCAGGGTGAACATGATTTCGTTGTCCAGGTCAGGCATAGTTATTTCAGACACCTCAGCATCGAGGCTGATAGTAGCCGGGGCCTTGGGCAATTCATCGGGCAACCCCATATCTGCCGCCATCTCGGATCCTGGTAGCACATCAGCACTTAGATCTATCTTCTCGTAAAGATCGTCGAGATCCAAGGGAGGATCAGGCGTGGTATCTGGAACCGAAGCTTCCTCCTCCTGCGACTCATTATCTTCAGCCCTCACCCGGTCAGGCGCTCCGTCAATATTTTGTTCTATCCCACCGAGATAGTTGTCAATTACCCGTCGTAGATCAGCCGCCAACTCGCCCTGCATGGCCCGCAGTTCATCCACCCGCCCCTCAAGCTCGGCAATCTCCTGATTGGCGGCATCCTTCAGCTCCTTCACCTCCTGCCGGGCCTTAAACAGCAATTCATCGGCCCGTTCACGGCCGCGCTGTTTCATTTCATCTACCACCTTCTGACCCGCGATAAGGGCATCTTTAAAAGAATGCTCTTCGTTCTTCAGAGAATTCATCTCCTGTCTCATGGTTTCAACCTGCTCAGTCAGCAGCCGTTTCTCCTCCAGGGCCATGAGATAATGCTCTGCCACCTGTTCCAGAAAACCGTCCACCTCGTCCACATCAAAACCCCGAAAACGAACATGAAACTGTTTAGATTGAATATCCTGCGGTGATATAGTCATGTTAGACACCTTCTTATTTGGCAGCTGTTCAAAATCAACCCATACTCATGGCAAGACGATGCAGAGTCGGCACGAGAAAACTCTGTAAAAAGATAATTGCCAGAATCAGAATCATGGGCGAAAAATCTATGCCGCCGCCCACTACGGGAAGAAAACGGCGGATACGAACCAGGACTGGCTCGGTAATATCATAGAGAAAACGGACAATGGGATTATAGGGGTCAGCATTGACCCAAGAGATAACCGCCCGGCCGATAACTACCCACATATAGGCTGAAAGCACGAAATCCACCAGGGTGGCCACCGCGTTTAAAAAATTGGCAAATACAAACATGTTAAATATCCTTATAGTCTATTTGATTACAGAGCAGAAACAGCCTTGCCTAATTGGCGTACCGCCTTACTGGCCTTCGCCTCAGGGTTGTTATTAACAAAGGGTTTCTGCGTCCTGATAGCCCGGCTGACATGAGTATCTTGCGGGATAATTCCCAAAAGCGCTGGTTCAATATCCAGAAATTTTTTCAGTACCGCAGCGATGCCGTTAAAGACCTCCCGCCCCTCTTTTTTACTTTTAACGCTGTTAATCAACAGATGAAAAACGCTTTTATCATATTGTTTGTTCAAGACCTTAATCAGGGCGTAGGCATCGGTCATGGAGGTGGGATCAGGCGACATTACCACAATATTATTATCGGCCCATTGATTAAACCAAAGGACAGAATCGCCAATACCAGCCGCCGTATCAAGTAATACATAATCAAAAGTGCCGGCCACCTCCTCCAGAGCACTGGTGAGAAAGGCCTGCTCTTCATAGGCCAGGCTGGCCATCTCTGGAACTCCGGAGCTAGCCGGTAAAACGAAAAAGTTCTGGTCAATCCGCACCAGAATATCCATGAGTGGCATGCCGTTTTCCACCGCCTCACGCAGGGTATGCCGAGCATTTATTCCCAGCACGATATCCACATTGGCCAAGCCCAGATCACCATCCACCAGCAGCACCTTTTTACCCTCCCGGGCCATGGCGCTGGAGACATTAACCGCTACCGAGGTCTTGCCGACCCCGCCCTTGCCGCTGCTGATACAGATTATCCGCGGGCCGCTATTTTTATCCGCTGGCGCATCCATTATAATTACCTTTTTTTAAGAAAACCAAAGAGCTGAATCTTTTCCTCAACACTTACTTGACAGGGGATTGAGGCTGGCGCCCTGAGTTTCCTGTCCCGGCTGCTGTCTACCGCCCGACCGCCGTCAGCAAGGCAAAAGCCGCCCTGTTCCTCGCATGAATTTATTATAGCACGACTAAGGGCGTCATGGTCAAGCTCGGTCTCGGCCCGCAGCAGGCAAAGACCGGCCAGATGCCGGGATTTATCGTGTATTCTCAGGCGCTTCAGGGGCATAACGGCACTCTGACGCTCCAATATCTCCAGGGTCTGGGGCCCTGTTATCCTCCGGGCTGCCATCAGGCCACTTTACTGCCCGGCTGCACGGTGTCGGACACCGTTGACAATATTAAACGGCCGTCTTCATCCCTGGCGGCCAGCACCATGCCCTGCGAAACCACCCCCATCAATTTAACGGGCTTGAGATTGGCAACAATAATCACTTGGCGGCCGATAATCTCATCCGGCTGATACGATTTGGCAATCCCAGCGACAATAGTTCGGGCCTCCGGGGCCTCCACGGTGAGTTTCAGCAAACGCTCCGACTTGGGTATACGTTCAGCGGCAGTAATCTGCCCCACTCGCAGGTCAAGACGCTGGAATTCATCAAAATCAAGGCCCTGCCCGTCCTTATCCTCAACCTTCTTATTAGCGCCGCCGTTGGCGGCTGTCTCCTGTTTCTTACCCTTATCATCTAAACGGGGAAAGAGCGCTCCTCGCAGGGTGGTTTTCACCCCTGGGCGCAGAATACCGCCCCATTTCCCCTGAACACTCAGGTCAGGGGTAGCTTCAATTTGCAGAATGGCAAAAATCCGGGCGGCGGTGGCCGGCATTACGGCATGCAGGGGCAGAGCGATGAGGCGTAACGTCTCCAAGAGATTATAGATAACCTCCTCAAGACGCGGACGTCTATCTGGAACCTTGGCCAGTTCCCAGGGGGCATTTTCAACAATATACTTATTGGCCAGACCAATTACCTCCCACACCGCGCGCAGGGCAAGATGGAAACCAAAATCAGCCATATACTTGTCAAACTCGGCAATCATGCCGATGGCCGCCGTTATCAGCCCCTGATCAAGTTCATTTGCCGTACCGGGAGGCTCTGGAATCCGGCCGCTGGTAAATTTTTTGACCATAGCCAGGGTGCGGCTACATAAATTTCCCAGGTCATTGGCCAAATCAGAATTATAACGCTTAATAAGCACCTCGGGAGAGAAAGAGGCATCAAGCCCGAATGACATCTCCCGGAGCATGAAATAACGCACGGCATCGGCCCCGTAAGCGGCCGCCAGTTCCTGGGGCCGTACCACATTACCAATACTCTTGGACATCTTGGTATCATTGATATTCCAATAGCCATGAACATGAAGCCGCTGATAAGGGGCAACCCCCATAGCCTTGAGCATGGTGGGCCAGAAGATGGCATGAGGTTTAAGAATATCCTTGGCGATAACATGCTCGGCCACCGGCCAGAAATCATTAAACAACGGCCCTGATTCACCATCCGGATCATACCCCAGACCGGTGAGGTAATTAAGCAGGGCGTCAAACCAGACATAGGTGACATAATTATCGTCAAAGGGCAGCGGTATACCCCAGGTCAGACGGCTGGTGGGCCGGGAGATACAAAGATCCTCCAAGGGCTCCTTTAAAAAGGACAAGACCTCATTCCGATAGCGGGCCGGGGTAATAAACTGCGGATTGGTCTCAATATACTTAATCAACCACTCCTGATAGCGGCTCATCTTGAAAAAATAATTACTTTCCGTGACCTCCTCCGGGGCAATCTGATGATCAGGACAGAGACCGTTATCCAGCTCTTTTTCGGTGAGGAAACGCTCGCAGCCCCGGCAGTAAAGCCCGCTGTAATCGCTGAATACGATATCGCCCTGCTCGTAGAGACGCTGCAAAACCCGGCCCACCACCCGCTTGTGGGCCGAATCAGTAGTGCGGATAAAGTTGTCCGGTTCCACCTCCAGCAGCGGCCAGCATTCCCGAAACATGGCGCTGATCTGATCGGCGTAGGCCTGGGGACTGATATTATTATCGGCGGCCGCCGCGGCAATTTTATCACCATGCTCGTCGGTACCGGTCTGGAAGCGGGCCCGAGCCCGGCGCAGAAGATTAAAACGATGATAGGTATCAGCCACCACAGCGGTATAGGCATGGCCGAGATGAGGCTGGGCATTCACATAAAATATAGGGGTGGTTATGTAGGTGTTCATTTTTTCTTTGCCTTGGCGAATCTTGCTTTTTTACCCTTTCGCGGGCGGTTAGAACCTGATTTAGCCCCCGGCTTAGAACTCTTTGGAGCGCTGCTGGCGGTCTTACTCTTGGTTTTTTCCGGCCTGGGGCGGGATTTGGTCTTGGCACCAGCCTTGTCAGCGCCCGGCCTGACCTCCGCCCCGCCTCTAACCGCAGGCTTAAAGGCCTTAATCTTATGCCACTCCTCACGGGGCAGACTGATAATTTCATCCTTGGCATCAAGCGGACTTAATTTGACTATCTCCTGGAGGATATTAGAGGGCTTCACCCGGCATTGCCGACCAAGATATTCAACAATCTTTCCGTTCTTGGGCCGCCCCTTTTTCAAGGCCTTATAAGTGCTGAACTCATGAGTCAGACAGCAGAGAAGACGGTTGCAGACCCCGGAAATTTTGATGGGATTAAGAGGCAGTTCCTGCTCCTTAACCATCTTGATGGAGACCGGTACAAATTTACTCATAAAGGATGAGCAACAGAGTTCACGGCCACAGCAGCCGATCCCGCCGATCATCTTGGTCTCGTGCCGCACCCCGATCTGCCGCATCTCAACCCTGGTTCTAAACTCCTGCACCAGCCCCTTTACCAGCTCCCGGAAATCAACCCGGTTATCAGCGGTAAAATAGAAAATAATATTGCTGCCGTTAAAAAAACGCTCCACCCGGATGAGCTTCATCCTCAAGTCCAGCTTTTCTATCCGTTCCCGGCAGGTGGCAAAGGCCTTGGATTCACTATCTATCAAGCTGTTAAATTTATCGATCTCCTCCTGGCGGGCCTGACGGACAATTTTATTGCCCGCCGGTCTTTCCCGTTCGTCTTCCGGGGGCAGATACATGCTGCCTTTGGCTATAACCGCCGGTTCCAGGCCATGATCCGACTGCACCATAACCACATCTTCGGGGTTAAGATCATCAAGCGTGGCAAGCGCTGACCATAGATGCTGACCGACCCGGAAACGCAGAAGATATATTCTTTTTTTCTGGTTGGGCTTCGGAGAATCGCTTTGTTGCTCTTTTTGCTGAGGATGAACCGTCTCGGCAGTATTTCCCATGTTTATTCACTTTATATGAGAGCCATTGAGGCTTTAAGGATGATATCCAGAAGAATACCTTCCTGTACTCAGCAGGCCCATAATTATAAATTTGGCGAGTAAAACTCTATCCAGCCCCTCAAAGATATTCACAGCAGACGAAGAAACAATACCTCGCAGACCAGCCGCCGATCACAATTAAAACGCAATTGCTTCTGAGCCAGAGATAAGGCCTGCAGTTTATCAGAAAGTTCAGCTAATTGCCACCCTTCCCTGCGGGCCTGATACAAATGAACTAAATCAATATTCACCATCCGATGTTCCTGATCAGGAATGGCAAAAAGCATCAGATCGCGCAGCCAGAGGCCCAGGAGCTCAAAAAAATAAGCCAGTTTTTCCTTCAAGTTAGCACAAGTCTCCGTTAGACGGAATAACTCCGGGATGGGCAGCGGCCCGTTTAAATCATAGACGAGCAGTTCCACCACCTGCCGCCGCAGACTCAGCAATTCACGGCTCTCCGGGGCCAGGGCCCGGCCCAGACTGCCGCCGCTGATTTTAGACAGGGCGGCGGCGGTCTCCGGCTCCAGCCCTTCAGCCTCCAGGCGCTGACGCACAAGCTCAAAGGGCAGGGCATAAAAGGGCACGACCTGACAGCGCGAGGCAATGGTCGGCAACACCTCGGCCGCCTCATTGACGGTGAGAATAAATATGGTATCAGGCGGCGGCTCCTCCAGTGTCTTTAAAAGGCTGTTTGCCACCTCCGGCCGCCGGATGGTATTATGGATATCGGCTAACAATATCACCCGATGAGCGGCCTCAAAAGGTGGGAAGGCCAATTTGCTCTTCAAATCCCGAATCTGATCAATCTTAATGCCGGTTGCCCCCTCCGAGACAATCTCCATAAAATCCGGATGATTGTCAGAGGCAAATTTTTTACATGATGGACAGCGGCCGCAAGCATCAGGCCCTGCGGCCCGGCAGTTAATGAGAGCGGCAAAGGCCAGGGCCATGGTTCTTTTTCCCACTCCGGCTGGGCCTTTAAACATATAGGCCTGGCTTATTTTAGCGCCGCTTACGGCCTTCAGCAGTATCTTACGGGCCAGCTCCTGACCAATAATGTTCGCAAAGGCTGGCTTTAACACGCCTACCCCCATAACGTTGGCTGCCGGTCATTGACCACCGCTTTAGCCCTGCCCTGAGCTTTCCGCGGCCTGTCGGCCCTGCCGCCACAGGGAGCGGACTGACTCGCAACCGGCGGTATATCCTCCATCTCTTGTTCCCCGCTCCGGCCATCAACATACAGAAATCGTTCCATATTACGCTGATAATCCGTCCACTGATAACCCTCCTCTGTCACGCCGTGGCTCAAACGATCCAGATAGTTCATTTTGGCATCCAGATCATCCGCAAAATTCAGGGCAAAGGCCTCCCTGGTCATGGGCAGGACGGGAGAGCCGTAATCATAACGACCATGATGGCTTAAAATCAGATGCTTGAGCAGCAGAGCGGCTTGAGCCGGAAAATCGGGCAGATCTGCCAGCTTCTCGGCCAGCATATTGACACATATGGTCATATGCCCCAGGAGCCGCCCCTCATCGCTGTAATTAAAGGGTGGCACGGCAAAGGAGAACTCCCGAATCTTGCCGGCGTCATGGAGAACAGCGCCGGTCAGGAGCAAATCCCGGTTCAGGGCCGGATAGAGCCCGGCCATTTTATCAACCGCCCGACAGACACATAAGGTATGCTCAAGGAGACCGCCGATATAGGCGTGATGCATCCCCTTGGCCGCCGGGGCCTTTTTAAAATCAGACCAGAAACCCTCGTCATCGGTAAAGGCCGTAAGCAGAGCACGAAAATGTGTCTTCTCAACGGAGTTAATCAGTTCCACAAGCTCGGCGGCCATGGCCTCAACATTATAACGGCTGGCGGGCAGGAAAAGGCCCATATCAACATCCGCCTCGTCAATCTCCTGCGCCTCACTGACCTTCAGCTGTAGCGCTCCTTTATAGGACTGAACAAGGGCGTTGAAACGGCAAATCCGCCCCGCCCGGCAAATATCCTGCAGACGGTCGGCACCCTCCCAGACCATGGCCGGGGCCTCACCGCTCTTATCCATAAGCAAAAGACGCAGGTACGGCTTACCAGCCCTGGTCTCATATCGGCTCATCTCCTTGACCATAAAGATATCGTCAACCGCTGTTCCAGGTTCAATATCCTTGATAAATAAAGTTTTAAGCTGACTCATAACCTAAATTTGTAAATTTCGTTTGATTAACGTACCAAGCCGCGGAAACAACTCTGCGGCTCATGGGTTTATGTTGGTAATATATAATCCATAATCAGTATTTTTGAAACGCCGGAGCAAATTATATTGTAAACTTATTTTCCGGTGTGTTAAGAATAAGTAATTATTCAGCGGGGGCTACAAATTATCCCAACTCATAACCATAACAGTTCAGGACAGTTTAACGGCCCTGGCCGTATAATCACTTCTTTATCAGATCATGGCAGAATTAATCTATAACGAATCCTACATTATTGAGCTGTTAATCAAACGCCGCCTCTTAAACGAGGGCCAGCGTAATCAAATCAACATAAAAAAGAACCAGCAGCGCCGTACCCTGCGACTGCGGCGGCAGAAAATTACCAGGAAACGACAAAGCGGCATGCCCGACACCCCCCCGGATATAATTGACATTATCCACTCGCTCCACTTCGAGCTACCCGAGCGGCCGGGCCAGGAATTAACCGCCGAATTTATAATCCGGCAGGTCGCGGACGACCAGGGCCTGCCCTTTAAAAAACTTGATCCGCTAGAATTAGATTTAAAAACTGTCACCAAGACTATCCCCAAGTCATTCGCCTTAAAGCATCTCCTTCTGCCCTTTGAGATTAAAAACGGTATTCTTGCCGTCGCTCTTTATGATCCCAAAAACATCACCATCCTAAGCGATATTGAGCGGGCCAACCAGGTCAAGATTAAGCCCTATCTAAGCGCCAAAGCCGATATTCTTAAAATTCTGGCTGAGTTTTATGGCTTTCAGTCCTCTATATCCGCCGCCGAACATGATTTACAAGGCCCCAGCGTTGATCTCGGTAACCTGGAACAATACGTCAATATCTCATCCACCGCCGAAATTGCCTCTTCCGACCAGCACATTACCTCAGCGGTGGATCACATGTTCAATTACGCCTTTGAGCAGCATGCCAGTGATATCCACATCGAACCGAAGCGGGACAGCTGCCAGATACGTCTGCGGATTGACGGTATCCTCCACACCATCTACAAGTTACCCAAGGTGGTGCATTCGGCCATTATCTCCCGGATAAAATCCCTGTCACGGCTTAACATCGCCGAAAAGCGCCGCCCCCAGGACGGCCGCATCAAGATAAATCACCACGGGGAAGAGGCGGAAATCAGGGTTTCCACCGTGCCGGTGGCCTTTGGTGAAAAGGCGGTACTGCGGATTTTAGACCCGGCGGTACTTTTTCAAGATTTGAGCCATATCGGTTTCGCCCCCCGTGATCTTAAGGTATATAAAGAACTGATTCAGGCTCCACACGGTATTTTTCTGATTACCGGCCCCACGGGCAGCGGCAAATCAACTACCCTTTATTCGACCCTGAAGAATATCGCCAGCCCGGAGAAAAATATCATCACCATTGAAGACCCCATTGAAATGATACATGAGGAATTTAACCAAATCGCCGTACAAGGTTCCGCTGGTATAACTTTCACCACCATCCTCAAAAACATCCTGCGGCAGGATCCAGATATCATCATGGTGGGCGAAATTCGCGACCTGGAGACCGCCCGCTATGCCATGCAGGCCGCCCTGACCGGCCATCTGGTATTCTCCACCCTGCACACCAATGACGCCGTGGCCGCCATCCCCCGTTTGATAGACCTCGGCGTGCAGCCCTTTATGGCGGCCTCCACCATTCTCGGGATCATGGCCCAGCGCCTGATCAGAAAGATCTGCCCCCATTGCGCCGCTGATATCAAGGTCAGCGGCCGGGAATTGGCGGCATTGGGTTTCCCGGTGGAGGCGGGGCAGATTATCACCTTAAAAGAGGGGAAAGGCTGCCCCAAATGCCGGAGTACAGGTTATCTCGGCCGCTGCGGAATATTCGAGATCTGCCAGGTTACGGAAAAAATTCAACAACTCATCAACGCCTCAGCAACAGAAGATGTAGTCCGAGCCGAGGCCGTCAGGGGGGGGATGACTTCTCTATTTACCGCCGCCTGGCACAAGGTGGAAAGCGGCGTCAGCACCTATACCGAGGCGGTCAGAATAACCGGAACCGCAAAATAACCTATAATATGGCAAAGAAAAAAAAGAAACAGACAGTTCCAGGCAAGGTGGTCTGCACCAATAAAAAGGCCTACCATGATTATTTTATCGAGGACACCATTGAAACCGGCATCGTCCTTCTCGGCCCGGAGGTTAAATCGCTTCGGGCCGGGCGGGCCAACCTGAAAGACGGCTACGCCCGCATAAGGGACGGTGAGGTATTCCTGCATAACGTCCACATCTCGCCCTATGACTTCACCGCGGCCCCGCCGGAACCCATCCGGCCCCGGAAGTTGCTGCTAAACAAACGGGAGATAAAAAAATTAATCGGCAAGGTGCAGGAAAAGGGGGTTGCTTTAATCCCCTTAAAGATATATTTTAAAGCTAACGGTCGGGCGAAACTCGCCTTGGGGCTTGCCAGGGGCAAGAAGATGTACGACAAACGCGCCTCCATCAAGGAGCGGGAGTCAAACCGTGAGTTAGCCCGGCTGAACAAGGGTAACAGATACCATAACATTGATCTTTGACATGGGGGCGAAACGGCCTCGACGGGGATATATAAGCTCAGGCTGCATACCGAGTTTCTTCACACTCGTTAAAGAATGAAGGACTAAATATAGTTGCTGACGACTATAATTACGCTGTAGCGGCATAGCCCGCTTCCGTTCCTCCCTTCCTTTGTCCATGGGGTTGGGAATGAACGTCGACTACGTGGAATAGCCTCTCGGTGGGCCTGTAACCGACTGGCGAAACTAAAGCAGGGTAGTGCCAAAGACCTCTCGTCCTGAAGAGGCGGCGGCACGATAAGCAATTAATTGGGACTAAGTATGTAGATGCTTGCAGGGGAGTATTTTCGGACCCGGGTTCAACTCCCGGCGCCTCCACCATTTCAAAAATTAAAACCCGCGTCTCTGGCTCACAAGCCTGGGGAGGCGGGTTTTCTTTTTCTGTAACTGTTTAGCTGCACTCCTATCTTAAGCACATCTATGTAGTTACAGCTCGGCGTTTAGGGCAATTTACAGTCACACCTAAATAGTCACACCTAAATAGACTTCTGAGTTGTTCCGTCAAGGTTTTTTCTCGTTCCCACGCTCCCGCGTGGGAACGTACACGGAGAGCTAAATGATGGGTAGAA